>Ga0075019_10002551_pt1 | contig 10380 bp, 9 predicted proteins | sample ColStrG_CSR_2013_FD_71473 | JGI IMG/M metagenome (GOLD analysis project Ga0075019, IMG submission 71473) | Freshwater sediment microbial communities in response to fracking from Pennsylvania, USA - Cold Stream Run_MetaG_CSR_2013 | ecosystem: Environmental > Aquatic > Freshwater > Creek >...
GGCGAGCGTGTCTCCATCCTGGCATGCGGCGGGGGCCAGCGCTTTTACCAAACCCGCGGCGACGAGGAGGCAGTGCGCTTCATTTTGCAGGCCGCGGAGGCGGGCATTACTTATTTTGATACCGCCGACAGCTACAGTCGCGGCCGCAGCGAGCAGTTGTATGGCAGGGCCTTCCGGGCCCGCGGCGGAAAGCAGGGCCTCTTCGTCGCCACCAAGATCAGCACCCGTGATGGCGCGGCGGTTCCTGGCATCGTCGAGCAGAGTCTGAAGAATCTGCAAGTCGATCAGGTGGATCTGATTCACATCCACTCCCTCGAAGGCGAGGACGACCTGGCCCGCATTGAGTCCAAAGGCGGCGTCCTGGAAGCTCTTCTCAAGGCGCGCGAACAGAAGCTCACCCGTTTCATCGGCATCACCAGCCATGACAGTCCTACCGCCATGAAACTCGCCCTCGAACGCCACGAATTCGACTGCTGCCAGATGGCTCTCAACGCCGCCATGGCCGACATGATCGGCACCACCAGGCCCGTGACCGCCGCCGAACGCAGCTTTCAGTCTCTGGTGTTGCCCGTGGCCCAGCGCAAGAACATAGGCGTGATCGCCATGAAGGTTTTCGCCCGCGATGCGCTCGCCGCCCAGCCCGAAGCCACGGCTCGCAACCTGGTCTACTACGCGCTCACTCTGCCCGTCTCGACAGCCGTCATCGGCCATCCCACGGCGGAGCACCTGGAGCAGAACGTCCGTCTGGCGAAGGCATTCCAGCCCCTCCCCAAGGCGGAAATGGAACAACTCGCGCGGGCACTTTCCACTCGCAACAAGACGGCGCTGGTCGAGTTCTTCCGCCACCACGTGGACGCCTGATTCGGCGTTAGCGCGTCCGGCGCCCAGTTTCCATGGAGGTTTAGCGATGAATAGAAGAGACTTTATGGCGGCCGGTTCCCTGACGGGACTTACCTTCCAGCAGGCTGCCGCGATGCCCCAGATGGCGCCCACCTATACCGGCAAGCCGCTACTGAAAATTACCGACGTCCAGGCGTTCATCGTGAGCGCCGGCCGCAACTACGTGTACGTCAAGGTATCTACCGACCAGGGTGTCCACGGTTGGGGCGAATCCTATTCGGCTGGGCCTGACGAGGCCACCGCCGCCACGATCCGCGATTTCAAGGACTGGTTAATGGGCAAGGACCCGCGCAACGTGGAGTACCTCTGGGCCACCATGTATAACTTCACGCGCTTCCCTGGCGGGTTGGTGGTTAATGCTGCGATCAGCGGCATCGAACATGCTTTGTGGGACATTGCCGGCAAAGCCGCCGGCCTTCCGGTCTACATGCTCATGGGCGGCAAATGCCGCAACAAAGTGCGCTGCTATCAGGCCGCCAACTCCCCCGAAGACGCACAGAGGCTCATCGCCAAATACGGCTACACGGCCCTTAAGGCCACTCTTGGCTTCACCAATGCCGTCCCCATGAGCGCCACGGTTCGCGCCTTCGGAGATCGAGCCGAAGCCATGCGCAAGGCCGTGGGACCGAATGTCGACCTCTGCTTCGACGCCCACGCCCGGATCTTCGCTCCTTATGTGGCCTACGGGTTGGCGGAGGTTCTGAAGCCCGTCCACCCCCTGTTTCTCGAAGAAGCCATTCGGCCCGAGAATATGGACTCGATGGCCGAGTTGCGCCGGAGAGTCCAGATCCCGATTGCCACGGGCGAGGAACTCTACACTAAGTTCCAGTTTCAGCAGTTGCTGACGGCCGGCGGCGCCGATATCATTCAGCCGGATATTTGTCTGGCCGGCGGATTCCTCGAGCAGAAGAAGATCGCGGCCATTGCGGAATCGCACTATGTCGAAGTGGCCCCTCACAACCCCCTCGGTCCGCTGGCCACGCTGGTGAACATTCACTACGCTGCCTGCACCCCGAACTTCGTCATATTGGAGTACCACCCGGACGACGAATCTCCTCGCAAAGACCTCGTCAAAGGCGACACCATCGTCGCGGAACACGGCTATCTGGCCATCCCCGACAAACCCGGCTGGGGCTACGAAATGGATGAAGAAGCCTTCAAACGCATGCCGCCGAAACCCTGGCACCGCGGTTTCGCCTTTGCGCCCGATGGCGCCCCGAGTTTTATTTGACGGCGCAGTTTGCGCTTGAATCGACGCACGAAATGTTGCAAGATAGATCGCAGGATTTCGAGTCCAAGATCCTATTTTCCATGGAGGGTTCCCAGTGACGAATCTCAGTCGAGGCCTGTTCCTCACTCTCATTCTGGCGGTTTCGCTTTCCGCTCAAGAAACTCGCGGCAGAGTCCAAGGCAATGTCCGTGACCCTTCGGGCGCAGTGGTCGCGGGCGCCAGCGTGGTCTTGACTAACGACGAGACGGGCGTAAACACTGCCAAGTCTACCAATGAAACGGGTCACTACCTATTTGATATGGTGGTTCCCGGCCATTACACGATCACGGTCGCCGCCACGGGGTTCAAAGCGTTCGTGCAAAAGAACATCCTGGTTGAGGTGGGCGGCGACATTACTGCCGATGCCTCGATTACGGTGGGGGCTGCCAGCGATCGGGTCACGGTGGAAGCTTCCCCAGTCGCCGTCGAGTTCAACACCTCCACTATGGCGAACACGGTGGACATGAGGATGGCGGATTCGCTGCCGGAAATCAGCCGCAATCCCTTCATGATGGTCAGCCTGGACCCCGCCGTGGTGGTCAACTCCACCACCCAGCAGGAGCCCTTCCATTTCTGGGCCGCCAGCCAGTTCTCTATCGGCGGGCCTACCAATACCATGAACGACATCCTTCTGGACGGTTCGCCCAACATGGGGGTGGCGAAATCAGGCTACACGCCGCCAGTCGATGCGGTTCAGCAGACCAGCGTCCAACAGAATGGCGTAGATGCGGAGTACGGTCACAGCGCCGGAGGAACCATTGGCCTCATCACCAAGTCCGGCACCAACGAGATCCACGGCACAGCCTATTATATGAACCGCAACCCGAACATGAGCGCCTTGTCGGACCGCACTACGTTTACGGCCAACCTGACGCGCCAGAACACCTATGGCGGCACTATAGGGGGCCCAATCCGGAAGAACAAGCTGTTTACTTTCTTCGCGTACGAAAATATTCACTTGGCCAACCCCTACGGGAGCCGGATTGAGACGCTGCCCACCGCCGCGGAGCGCACCGGGGATTTCTCCAAACAACTGAACAATGCAGGCGCCCTGTCGGTGATTTACGATCCGTGGACCACCCAAACCAATGGCAGCACGGTGACGCGCACGCCATTCGCCGGCAACATGATTCCAACCTCGCGGATCGACCCCACCTCGGCCAAAATGATGACCTACCTTTGGCAGCCCAATAACCTGGGTAACGGAGTGACGGGGGCCAATAACTCCTCGAACTACCTCTATGACATTTACCCGTACTATAACTTCATGAACCGGACCGACTACAACATCACGGACAGGCTGAAGTTCTTCGCGCGGTACAGCTACTTGCACACTACGGAAACCACATCCGACTATACCGGGACCGGCTCGGTAATGCGCTACTTCCAGGGCTCGACCCGTAACGCAGTCAATGCCTCCGGCGATCTGGTCTGGACCATCAACGCGAGCACCGTGTTCGACGTCCACACCGCCTACAACGGCATCAACGATTCGTTCGATTCTCCCTCGACCTATCTGGGGGCACAGGGACTTGCGGGCCTATGGCCCAACAACTGGTACGCTTCGTACGCGGCCGCCACTCCCCAACTCTATTTTCCCAACATCAACATCACCCAGGGCGGCAGCTCGGTCTTTGGCTCCAGTATTACCACTTATTGGCAACAGACACCCCAGACCCCTTCGGTGGCGGCCAAAATCTCCAGGAACATCGGCCGTCACTACGTGCGGGCCGGCGGGGAGTATCGCCTGGAAATGGTGGACGCGGTGCGGCCCATTTTCCCGGGGCAATTCACCTTCGATGCGGGTCTGACCGCCAACACTTACAACTCGCCCAATACGGCGGTCAGCGGCAACGGCTGGGCCACGTTTCTGCTAGGCGCGATGGACGGCAATTCACTGACCGACAGTATTCCGTACCAGCACATCAAATCCACCTTCTTCGGATACTATGTGCAAGATGACTTCAAACTCAACTCGCGGCTGACTCTCAACCTCGGCCTGCGCGGGGAGTATAGCGGGCCGCTGAGGGATTCCCAGTACCGGTTGTCTCGCGGGCTCGACCTGACCACTCCCATCGCGGCGCTTTCGGGCGCGAACGCGCCGCAATTGCCGGCGGCGGTTACCGCGTTGCGGACCTCCGGCCCCATCTACAACGGAGCCTGGATCTTCACCGATTCCAGCCATCCCGGCAACTGGGATCCGCCCAGCGTGTTGTTGGAGCCCCGTCTCGGCATGGCGCTCCGTATCAATGACAAAACGGCAATCCGCGCGGGATACGCCCGCTACGTGGTGCCCGCCACGCTCACCAATGGATTCGGCAGCACCCTGCTGGGGAGCGTGGATTATAGCGGCTTCAGCGCCATTACGAACTCGGTGGCGGCCATCCAGGGCGTGCCGCAGGAGACTCTCTCGAATCCCTTCCCTTCCGGGCTGGTGCCGGCAGCAGGCAAGTCCTTCGGGGCGTACACCAACATGGGCACTAGTTCGGCCCTCTGGTACGACCCGAATTTCAAACCGCAAACCGACGACCGGATCAACGTCAGCGTGCAGCGCCAGTTGCCATCGCATGTCCTTCTCGACGTCACCTACTACACGCAGATCGGCCGGAACGTGCCGTATACTCTGAATCTGAACCTGGCGGATCCGAACATCGCCTACAAGAACGGTAACGCCACCACCGCCAAGGTGGCCAATCCCTTCTACAACCTGCTGCCTGCCAACCAGATGCCGGGTACTTTGCGCACCCAGGCCACCGTCGCGGTGAGCGCCCTGCTGACGCCGTATCCGCAATATGGCGCGCTCAACCAATGGTTTACGCCCGGTGCGGGTGACCACTATAACTCGCTCCAGATCTCGGCCCGGCGCGCGTATTCTAATGGCCTGACCCTGATGTTTGGTTTCAATTACAACCATGAAGTGGCGCAGGGCTACTACAACGACATAGCCACTTTCGATCGCAACTTGACGTGGATCCCCGCGCAGACCGCGAAGGCCCGCACGACGGGTGCGGCCATTTACGAGCTGCCGCTCGGGAAAGGCCGCCATTTCATGAACAACGCGAACAAGCTCGTCGATGGGGTCCTGGGAGGCTGGGGCGTGAGCGCTCTGTTCACGTACAACACCGGAACTCCCATCCGCCTGGGTTCGGCGGTGGTTTCGGGCGACCCGACGCTCTCCCACCCAACCAGCAGCGAATGGTTCGACATCAGCAAAGTCTCGCTGTTGCCCGCCTTCACGGTACGCACCAATCCGGTGCAGTACAGCGATCTGGTGGGTCCGCGTTTTGTAAACCTCGACGCGGTGCTGAGCAAGCAGTTCCGGATCGTCGAACGGGTCAGGTTCGAGCTGCGGATGGAGGCTTACAACGCCCTGAACGCGTTCACCCCCGCGAACCCGAATACAAGCATTGGCAGCGCCAATTTCGGCAAGACCATTGGGGCGCTGGCCGGTACCTCCGGCCGGCAGGTCCAACTCAGCGGCCGATTTACGTTCTAAGATCTCCTGGTGCCGTGGTTCTCGCCGGCAATGGCAACGGCTGAACTATGGCCCGCGGCTGGTGGAAGAGCGGCTGTCGGAAAAGAGGTTCCGGCCCTCCCCGGGGCGGCAGCTGGAATCGCGCGTCCAGATTCTGGAACGTTGCCGTTTGAAATCGGTCACCGGTTAACCTGGGCTGGCGCTTCGAATCGTGTGCGGCGCAGGTATCAGCATTTGCAGCCTCAGCAGGCAGGTTCTCACTGAACGTTGACCCTCGAACGGAAGTAAGGCGCGACCACTTGAGACGAGAGAGTTCCTTTCCGGAGTCTTTGCCTCAAACGGTCGGCTGCTCCGACAGAGGGCCATCCGCGAGTACGCCTGAGCGAGAATTTGACAAACCGGCGTTGTCGCCTGGCCTGTAGTTGGCGAGGCTGTCCACATGCTTCAACAGCGTTTCCGCGGGCTTCTCAAATAGCCTTTGCCGCTGCCACCCGAGTTGATCGATCCACTTCTGCAGGTAGTTGATCATGGCTCCTGGATAGCTGTAATTCCGCGCGAGTTCGGCGAGTCCAGACCCATCACCGGCCGGATCACGAGCACGCTGACCACCTCGCGCCGATTCAGTTCGAATTGAGACTGATCTGGTGAGAACGGTGTGAATGCTGTGAGCGGCCGAAGAGTCTATGGGATGGTGCCGGAGGTGGGACTTGAACCTTGGGCCTTGCTTTGAATGCTGCAAGTTACACATTCCACAATGCCACACTTGCTCAGCTTGCCAACGATGCCATGGCACATTGCCCGATAGTGCCCGAAGAAGCGATCAATTTTCGTCCGGCGTGGCGTGAGGCACCCGCGTGTCAGCGGGCGCATTTCCAGCGCGCCCGCGAGCGATCCGGCGATCTGCCGGATCTTCTGCCGGTTTGCGCCCAGAGTTCATTGCGGGATAAGCATAGGTTGGTATCTGCAATTGACAATTCTGAAAGAGGCTTACGAGGACGCGCCTAAGCTGAAGCTGGTAGCGATTTCGGGCGGCCGACTCCTAAACGCCGTTTAGCAATCGCGTGTGTATGCGCCGTGCAGCCGACTCCGGCACGCTATATGTCGTGTGCGATTTCTTGCGACCCTGCCGAATCTTGATCACACTGGGATCGTCCTTCACCAGCTTGCGCACAGTCTCTCGGCCTAGACTCCATAGTTCTGCAAGCTCGCCTACGCGGTAGTGCTTCTCGAAAGCGGTGTGCTCGGCAGACATGGCAAGATTAAGCGGGCTCGTCCCCCACATGGCCGGAGGAAACAAGAGTCGGCCTGCGGCAGGGCTTCAATACATCGCCCCAATCCTGGAACCCGGAGGGTTCCTGAGTGTTAAACTGTAGACCCCCACGGCCCGGCACCTCGACAGCCCGCCGTAAGATATCAGACAGCTTGCGACCTGGATGATCCGCGTCCATCCCTGCCACAGTTCCATAGCCCAGCGGCATATCCGCCATAGCTGGGCACGCCGGGGCGAGCACGGGACAAGTATCGGCTGCGGAAGCGGCTGCGCAGTGCTCGGGGAAAGATATTCGGTTTTCAGTGCGAGTAGTGGGCATAGAGAGTACCTAGGAAGAATCCGATAGTGGCGGCGCCGAGGGAGAGGACCACAAGTGAAGTGAAGAGTTCCTTTTGCAGGGTGTCGGCGAGGCATCGCACGTGGTCGGCTGCATTTTTGAGATTGGACTGCATCGAGGAGAGAGCGGTATTGAGGCGCTGGGTGGCGCCGGTATTGGGGTCAGTGAATTGGAGGATGGAAGAAGAAAGGTTCTTGGAAGCAGTGGAGAGGGCGGCGGTATGGATTGCGATTTGGCCAGCCCATTCGGGGAGACCACTTTCGACAAGTTGCTGGCGGAGGGCTTCGCTGAGGTGGGCAGCGATGGCATCGGGGCTAATAGCAGCATGAATGTCGATTGGCAGTTGTTGTAGACGATTGTCGAGCAGTTGATGGTAGGCGATGGCAGCATCGAAGGTGTCGCGAATGGCGTTGGCCGAACCGGTGAGGAGAGTGTCGAAGCGCTGGCGTTCTTCGGCAACGAGGGACGGGGTGTCTCGGATAATAAGCGCGAGGAATCCCATGGCCTCGACGATATGGAGGATGTCGTCATTTGGGGACAGCTGGCTAAGATGGGCCATGCGTCGGTAGAAGTGCTCCCGGAGGTGAGACGGGAGCAGATCGGCGACGGAATCGAAAAGACTGGGGACTTCGTTGGGTGGCGGAGTCATGGAAGTAAGAGCTGCGCAGCCTTGTCGAATTCGGTAAAGAGGCGGCGCCGGTAGGCCTGCGCCCGGAGCACGAAGGAGGTCTTCTGCAGGAGGGGAACCGGGCTTTGGCGGCTGGCGATCTGGCCGAGAGTGGCCCCGTGCTGCCGGGCCGCGTTTTCGAGGTCGGGCAGACGGAATTCCATGGAGATGACGACCGGGCTGAAAGTGTCGCGAAAACGTTGAGCTTCGAGCGTCTTGTGCCAGTAGGAGAAGTCGGGTTGAGGGTTGGGGGCGTTTTCGACGATCAGGTAGGCCACGCGGTGCTGAAGACGGGCGGCCCAAGCCAGGACGCTATCTACAGTGGAGGGATCCGGGGTGATGATGCCGACGGCGGTGAAGGCGACACCGAGTTGGGAGATTTCTTCGTGCATGGTATCGAACCAGTCGAGCGCGACGGCGCCCGAACCGGCGCCCATATCCGCGATCAAAACGGGAGTCGAGTGACGGGAATCTTCGGTGAGGTAATCGATGAAAGCATCGAGGCCGGCCGGGGTATGGATGTTGATCTTGTGCGCAGACGTGGGAAAGTAGTGTTTGAGAGAGCCGGCAGCTTTGTTTTCGGTATCGAGGTCGAGGAGCGTGAAGGGAACGTTCCCGGTTTGGAACCATTCAACGACCAGGGTCATGACGCCGGTTTTGCCGACGCCGCCTTTTCCGCCCATCGAGAAGATGACGCGTTTGCAGGGCTCACAGGCTTGGCTCGGGCCAAGGTTGTGGATCTGCGTAGAAGCCATAGTTTTAGTCCTTTCTGTCGGGAAGAAGCGTCAAGGGTTGTCCTTCGACGTATTCAAAACGTGGTTTTTCGGATTGCGATTGGCGGGACAAAGCAGAGCGGTCTTTGATGGCTTGGATGTGGGCCGCAATATCGCCGGCAGATCCGGGGGGCGGGCTCTGGTCGTGGACGAGCGGAACAGCCGTGGCGGACTGGCGGCAACTGCGGGCGCGAACGTGCATAAAAGCGTAGATAGTGCTGGGAGCGACGGTGAGGTTTAGATTCTCGGCGAGGAAATGGGCGATTTCCTCGTACGTCAGTCGTTTTTGCCGGAGTTCCCGGATGAGGTCGAGGTGCGGTTCCAGTTTGGAGCGGAAGGGTTTGGGCGGAAGCTGATTGACTAGTTGGCGGATTTTCTGATCCATGATGAGTTCCTGATTAGTTGGCGGCGCGAATGAAACGGAGGAGAACACGCACAGAACGGAGCACAAGGGAGGGTTCGGGCTTGCGGGGGCGACGATCCCGTTTCGTTCGGGGCGGCGGTGCGGAAGGCGCCTGATAGGCCACCGGCGGTGGGGATGATTCCGGGGTCGAGAATGGCGGAACCCTGAGCTGTTCGCGGAGGAGAGATCGGACTTTAAGGAAATTGTGGATGGTGCTAGGAGCTAGGGGCCACATGGAGGCTGAGATGGCAACCAAAGAACCGGGCGATTTCCTGGTAGGTGTGCCTTTTGAGTTCGCAGATGAGCTCGCGGTGGGGTTCCAGTTTCGAGCGGAAGCATCTGCAGGGCAGGTCATCGAGAGGGCGGCGGATATGTTGGTCCATGAGAAAGTCCGTGAGTGTATTCGAGGATATTCGAGTAAAATTCGAGCGTTCTTCGAGGAAATTCGAGGTTCTGAGGGGGTACACCTCGAATGAACTCGAAAAAGCTCGAATGGTATTCGAGTCGTAATCGAGTTCCTTCGAGATCGGGGATGAGCCTTCGCGCGGGAGGCGCGAAGCCTAAGGCGCAGGCTTAGGCATGGTGTCTTTGCTTTAACTTCCTCGGGGATGGGTTGCATTCTCTCGCTTACTCCTCGGTCCGAGCTTCGCTGACGTTCACCTCGTCTATGCGCACCGGGTCGGCCACGGTGGTGAACCGGTCGGTGCGCGCGGGCTGGCGGACGGCCGTGACCCGTTGTGCGGCCAGGTCCGCCAGCAGGCGGTCGAGTCCGCATCCCCTCACTACCACGTCATGCGTGGTGAACGCGGCCACGACCTCCGTCAGGTCGCCTTCGGCATATATGAACCGGTTCCACGGCAACACGTAGGTGCGTTGTAGCTGGATCACCTGCAACGTGGGATAGCGCTGCGGTTCGGTATTGACGGACCAGGGAACTTCGATTTGTGTTTCAGGATTGATAACCATAGCTTTTTCCTTTCTTGAGTTCAGTCTGTTGCTGCAATAAGTCTTGGATTCGTTGGTCTTGGCTTAACGGCTGGGTGGCGTCTTCAGCCGGGGCTTGCGGAGGAATCCGGCGTGAGGCGGCAAGACCTCTGGGCGTGTCGGCGTCTTGTCGGGCGTTCAAGGATTGGGATTTCCGTTCCAGCTCGGAAGCCGACTGGCGTTGCCCCGAGCGCATGATCGAGGACCGGAGCTGTTCCTTGTCGCTGGTGACCACGGTGATGGCTTCCCGGCCACGGGAAGCAGCGACGTAAAACAGTTCCTTCGTCATGGAATCGGCGGA
>Ga0075019_10002553_pt1 | contig 10378 bp, 15 predicted proteins | sample ColStrG_CSR_2013_FD_71473 | JGI IMG/M metagenome (GOLD analysis project Ga0075019, IMG submission 71473) | Freshwater sediment microbial communities in response to fracking from Pennsylvania, USA - Cold Stream Run_MetaG_CSR_2013 | ecosystem: Environmental > Aquatic > Freshwater > Creek >...
AAGGCCAGTTTGTTTGAAGCGGGACAATTCGTCGCGGTTGACGGCGAGGGATTTTCGGAAGGACCGGAAAGGGTTTGGCGCGTTGGCGCGTCCAGGCGCGAGTATCGCGGCCGCCCCCACAATTATGCCTTGCTTTCCGCAAGCGATGGCTCCGAAATTTATTCCGAGACGAGATTAAGCACGAAAGCGTGCCTCGATTTTCTTTGCGATATAAAAATAAACAACCCCATGGCGATTATCGTTTGCTTTGGCGGATCATATGATGTGTGCCAAATGCTGGCGCATGGATTGAGCAAGGCGCAGATCGCGGAATTAATACGCAACGGCAAGGACGGCGATGGAAGCAAAGGATCGCGCCGCACGTTGGATTTTTCATTAACGGAAAATGGCGTTACCCACGATTACCGCCTTGAATTGCGGCAACGGAAATCCTTGTCAATCTGGCGTTGGGAGGGCGGGACGGAAAAATACCGCCGGACGCATGACAAGGATGGTAACATGAAATGGGTCATGAATGATTGTGCCAAGGCAACATTATGGGATGTATGGGGTTTTTTCCAGGATAGTTTTGTTGGCGTCATGCAAAAATGGATACCGGATGATCCTGATTATCAGTTTATCCGGAAGAACAAAGGTGATCGGAATATATTTGAGCGGTCCGAGATAGAGACGATCCGCCGGTATAATCAGGCGGAAGTTCGTTGCCTTGTGGAAATTATGAACAAAGTGCGGGAAGCGATCAAGGGTTTGGATTTGCAAATCACGCGCTGGGATGGCGCGGGCGCGATCGCGGCAGCCATGTTGAAGTTTCACGACGTGAAGCAACATATGGCGCCTACGCCCGTCCATGTGCCGAGGGGCGCGAGCGCCAGTGTCATGCTTGCCGCGTCTCATGCGTATAGCGGCGGTCATATCGAAGTCTGTCAAATGGGGTATCACGACGGCGAAATATTTCACTATGATGTTAATTCGGCCTATCCGGACCAATTTCGTAACCTCCCGGCTTTATCGGCGGGAAAGTGGCGGCATGGTATGTGCGGCGCGGGCGATATACCGCCCGCCGGTTTTACCTTGGTTAAGGTTGCCTATGATTTCCACGACGGCAATTCGTTCTATCCATTGTTTTTTCGTGAAGAAAGCGGCGCCATCATCTATCCGCAACGTGGGTGCGGATGGTATTGGTATCCTGAATACGAAGCGGCGCGTGAGTATTCATTACGTTTGGGCGCGCACCGATTTGTTCCGCTGGAATTCTGGCATTTTTCCAGCCCGATACAGGTTTACCCGTTCCGCTGGGCAGAGGACTATTATGCGAGGCGGCAATCCCTCGTGGCGGAAGCCAAACGTTCTGGCGTGCCGAACGGAGAAGAAAAAATTATCAAGCTAGGCTTGAACAGTCTTTATGGAAAAACCGTGCAGCAGGTAGGCGCCCGCGTTGACGAAGACGGCGAGATTGTGCAGCCTCCGTATTTCCAATTGGAATGGGGCGGGTATGTGACGGCGGGTTGCCGGGCCAAATTGATGCAAGCGGCATTACAAAATCCCACGGCGATCATTGGTTTCGCCACGGACGGATTATTTTCGACTGAGGCTTTAGACCTGGATTGTCCGGCGGAAAAAATCCTGGGCGCGTGGGAGTTTGAAAAGCATGATGGCATTACCATGGTTATGCCGGGCGTTTATTGGCTGCATGAGGAGGGCAAAAAACCCAAGCACTATTCACGCGGTTTCGACAAGACGCAAATGAGCGATGCTGAATTTATTCATCGCGCCTGGGCACGCAAAACAGAATATTTACCGATTGACACAACGCGGTTAATTGGTTTGGGAAGCGCGTGCGTTTCGGATAGTTTCTGGCAAATGCGAGGTATGTTTGTATCAGGCACAAGAGAACTTGCTTTGAACGGCGACAATTCAAAACGATACCCGGTAATGCTATACAAAGAAAAGCCTCATTTGCGTCTCGTTCCCACGGTGCCAAGAGATCATTTGTATGATCTGTTGACGCCATTAATAGAGATTTTAAGCGAACCATATGAAATTGCCTGGATGAAGCCGGACGTTCCGGAAACGGATGAGCATGTATTAGGCGAAAAATATGAAGAAAGCGAGATTATGGACGCGGAATTGGCCTAGCCGGAATATCCGCGTTTCTTTTCGATCCGATGCAAAGCGACGGCGATTATCACGCCCGCCACCACGCCCGCGATTGTTGACGCTATGATATCCGAGACTAAGGCCGAAGGGTTGATTTTCATCCCGTGATACTCCCCATGAAGGCGGGTTGTCCGCCTGAGTAATTGATGATTTGCGGCACGCAAGGCGTGCATGGCAGTCCCACGGCCGGAATGAATGGCATGGTGCGGGCGAACGGTTCATTGGAAAAAATCACGTTTCCCACGCCGTCATTGACGCCCGTGCCGATGATAAGCAGTTCGTCGCCGGATTGTGTGCCGGGCGCGGGGAGCGGCGCGTCCAAATAGAGGCGTTGCGAGCCCGACGTGCCCCACGCCTGATTAAACAATCCATTGATCGCGCCCGCGTCATATGCCTGTAAAAAATAAATCCAGTATTTTGAGCAATCTGGATTGAACAATATGAACATGGGCGGATTAACATCTGTTATCGAAATTGGAACATACCAGCCCGCGTTACACGGAAATATCTGATAGGAAGAATTCGCGGACGCCAGGATTTTATCCCATAGTGGATTAGACAGAAAAATGGATGACCGGCTGATTTCCGTGCCGTTCGTGGCCGCTTCAATGAGAAGCGGACGGTGCGCGTTGCCGGATTGGATACCGCCGAACATAAGGAAATTATGTCCCGAGATCGGATCGTATCGCCAGGATTGTTGCCGTCCATATCCGGCCGCCGTCATGACGCTATCAAATCCCTCCCACAATTGGACCGGCCCTATGATCGTGGCGCCTCCCGCTCCGCCTGGGATGGATAGCATATTTTCGCCGTTGATATTTCCGAACGTTACCGCGCCAAGCGCCGTGCCAGTGGACGCGATAGTGAGTGCGGTTTGTTGATTGCCCGCCAGCGTGCTGTCTACCAAGGCTTGCGTGTAAACCGGCGCCGCCGTTCCTGTTTCTGAAATCACAAATCCGAATTGCTGCACGGTGACATTCGGCCCCGAAAACGGTGTAACGCCCGGCGGGTAAAGAACAGTCTCGCCAATCGTGCAATAGCCGCCCGCCCCAAAATTTATATCAGTTCGTCCATTCGCATATACATTTTCAAGAAATCCGTTAATGCCGGTCGAAAATGCCTGTCCAGAAATCAGACCGCTTTGCGAAGTCAATGGATCAAGATGAGCCGAGATTGATCCGGCCAAAATTCTTTTGCCAACTGTTGATCCGCTAAAAGGCGCGAGCAAATCCGCCGCCACGGTATTAGCCGCCATCCATATCGTATTCTCAGATTGTTCAAACGAATTCCGGCGGAAATAATTTATTGACATTGGTTATGGCTCCATCATCACATATTGCGCGGACCGGCCGCGTCACGTTACACTGACCGCCACATATCGCAAACCGGAGATTGCCCTCATGTCCCTCATTGGACCGTCCAACAATTCCGGCGCGCCCGGTATCAAGGTCTTTAATGCGCTGATACCGCGCGAGGGGCCGCGCACCATACCCTATAATTTGCCATTTGACGGCAGCGGCACGCAAATTAATGTCGATCTGACCCAGCAAATCAATCTGGGAATAATCAGTGTCGTCCAGACCTTATATATGGACGCTCTGGATTGCACGGCCGCTGTCACAGTCACCATTCCCGGCACGGGCGTCAGATACCGCTTCTCGCCGGGATATCAGGGTTATGTCGCGGTTCTGGCCAGCAATCCGCCGGTATTCAACTTCGCCTCCACGTCAACGGTTGGCGCCAAGGTGCAATTCATTAACGTCCCGGTGGCGGCGGATGTTTGGCCGGGCAATGGCAATCCCCTGGCGATTACCGGCCCGCTGGCGCCCTCGGCGGGCGGGCCGGTCACGCCAGTTGCCACCGCCGTCATAGGCGGCATCGCGCCATGGCAATCCGCCAGCAATGTCACGGCGGCGGCGGCGTCCACGCCATTGTTTCCGGCCGTGGCACCGGGCGCGCGATCCTTCGTGCTGATTTCCGCTCCCACGGCGGCAGCCCTCATCGTCAACAGGCTTGGCGGAGCGGCCGGGCCGGGGCTGCCAGATTGTTTTACCATCCCGGCCGGATCGACGTATGAAAGTCTGCCCGGTGCCAGCGTATGGCAAGCCTGGACGTATTATTGTGCGACCGGCGCGCTCGAATATACCGCCTTATATCAAATGGGGAATTGAGCCATGCCATTTTTCGGAGGCGGCGGCGGCAACTGGCAAGGTCCGCTGGTCAATACGATAGGTGCCAATATCACTGTGAATACTGGCACGATATCCGCGACGGGCGGAGGCGGCGGCAATTGGACGGCACCGGCCGTGTCCGCGATCGGCGGGAACCTGGAAATTAACGGCGGCGGCACGATTTACGATACGGGCGACAATGCGGTCCTGGCTATAGGGATAAACGGCACGATATCATTGTCGAACGCGCAAAACGCCATTGTCACGATTACCGGCGGGCCTGTCACACTGTCAGCGTCAAATTTTCGTCAATATCAGGTTACGCGCTGGTTTGTGGAGCAAGGCGCCGCGCCCCACGCGCTGACATTAAGCCCCCAATTTGTCCAGGCCACGGGCGAAGCGCCCTATTCCGCCACCATGACCGCGAACGCGGTCGATTATATCGAAACCGTCGCGATCAATGCCACGCAACTGCTTGTGACAGGCATCAAATATAATTATACGCTGGTAGCGCCCGCCGACGCATGGAACCCCGCCGACGTGGTGGGAGCGGCCCCCACTTTCAGCGGCGGAAATCTGACGGTATCCGCCACGGCGGGCGGATCATGGTCGATTGTGCGAAGCACGATCGGCCACGCTTCCGGCAAATATTATTCCGAACATACATTGGCGGCCAATGGCACGACCGGAGGCAATGGGGATTGGGCCATCGGACCTGTTACGAAACAAGCCGCGACCAATCTCGGCGGAGACGCTTTTTCAATCGGGTATTATCCGGCCACGGGATTGACGGACGCCAACGGAACGATAGGCACCATACAAACGGGCGTGGCGGGCAATATCATCCGCGTCGCGGTTGATTTGACAGGCAAACTCGTTTGGTATGCCGCCAACGGCGGCAACTGGAACAATAATCCCTCGGCCAATCCCGCCACGGGCGTAGGCGGATTGGCGTTTGCATATATGACGCCAACGGCGGCGGGGTTTTTCATGGCGTGGGGATTTGAAGGCGCCACCGCTGTTATCACGAGCAACTTCGGCGGATCAGCGTTCGGATTCGCGGCGCCGTCCGGGTTTGCCAACTGGTAATTGGAGCGGGTATCATGGGCTTGTTTGATTTGTCACCGGAAAAAATACTGTCCATGCTGGGTATTGACCAGCAACAGGTCGTCGATCTGTTTGCGAAATATCAGGCGGAATGGGAGGGAATGCAACTTGGCGCGCGGGATGCCTCCATACATTTTAACCGGCGTTTGAATTCGCTTGAAACGGATATCAAGGAAATTAAGACGATGCTGCGGCATTTGCTTGATATTGATAACGATCCGCCCGCCGGGCAACTGGCGGTACCGCTCAATAACGGCCACACAATCACACACAAGGAATGATCCGCATGAAAAATTTGTTGCGTTACGGCCCTGTCTACAATCAGAGCAACGAAGCGGGCGCGGACCCAGCGCCGGGCAGCCCTCCGTCCGGGAGCGGCACCGCACCGGGCTCCAACGCTGCCCCGGCTCCGGCCGTGGTCCATGATAAAACCGGCGCCGCGATCGACAAGGGGATTGCCGCCGTTGAAACCGCTGTTGCCACTGGCACGACGGCGATTGCCATGGCGGAAGCGGCCATGGGCATGAATCAACAGGCCGCTCCCACTGATCCAAACGAGATCGCAATCGCGTCCTTGCATTCACGATTGTCCAATCTTGAAGCGGTGCTCGGCGTGGCGGGACCAATGGTCGGCGCCCTCGTGCCGGGCGCGGCGCCCGTGCTCAATCGCATGGACGCGATTGAAGCGGCGGTCGAAAAAGTTGCCACGATGGCGGAACAAGGCGCGCCATTGCTAACCCGCCTCGAAACTTTTTTCAGGTCATTGGGCCATAAGGCGCCGTGACGGCCGCCACCATCATTGTCACGCCGGAGGCACCGGGAACGGCGCCTCCGGCCGGGACGGCAGCGATCGAAGCGGCCAGCGAAGCGGCGGTCGATATCGCGCAAATCGAAGCGGACGCCCGCGTGGAAATCGCGGAAATCCATGCTGAAACGGAACAAGCCCAAATTGAGGCGGTAACAGAGGCAAGCGAGACATGGCAAAGCGTGCAAACGGAAGTGGCAACGCTCCGGGCGGAATTGAGGGAGACGCGGGAAATGGTGGAGCGATTGACCCTGACACTCTCGCCGGAGCCGGAGCCGGAGCCGGAGCCGGAGCCGGAAGCGGTGATAACGGAAACGGTGACGGAAACGGTGATCCAGGCGGACAATCTGCCAAGCGGCGAGGCGGATGGCCCCTCGGGAAACCAAGAGGCGGAAAATCCCCCACTTCCACGGCGAAACCGTCACCGGCTAATATAACAGGCATTGAGAATACGCTTGTTTCCATCCATTCCGTCCTGGCGGCTCTGACCAAAACACCGGAACTGGAATTGACGGAGGCGGAGGGCAAAGCACTGGCGGCGGGCGTGGCGGAGGTTGCACGGCATTATCCAATGCCGATTGACCCTGGCATGGTGGCGATCGGCACGCTTGCCGTTACCGCGTTCACGATATACCGTGGCAAATTGGCGGCCGTGAACGCGCGCAAAAAGGGTGCGAAACCTGCATCATCGGAAACCGTGACGGCCAATACCGGCCATGTTATCGTGCCGGTTCAATCGTGGTTTTCGACGGGAACGGATGAGGCGGGCCGGGCCAACTAATGCCCGCATTTCCGAACAATACCCAACGCCACGCGATATTCGGGCGGACCGGCTCTGGTAAGACGGTGGCCGGACTATGGGCATTGCAACGGCGGAACTATGACAAATCGCCATGGATTATCATTGACTTCAAGGGCGACGCGACCATCGCGCAAATTCCCGGCCTTGAAGAAATCAGCGTAAAATCCAAACCGCCGAAAAAGCCCGGCCTCTATGTCGTGCGGCCGTTGCCGGGCGTTGATGACGACGCCCTTGATATTATGCTCTGGAAAATTTGGGAGAATGGCAAAACAGGCGTTTTCGTTGACGAGGGATATATGATCCCCCGATTAAACAAAGCCTATATGTCATTGCTCACACAAGGCCGGTCAAAACGCATTCCCATTATCACTCTGTCTCAAAGGCCCGCCTGGATTTCGCCCTGGATTTTATCGGAAAGCGAATTTATTCAGGTATTTCGATTGACCACGAAAGCGGACCATGAACGAGTCGCGCAATTTATGCCCGGCGCGGACGTGAACACGCTTAATGAGTATCATTCGTGGTATTACAATATTTTGAAATCTGAATTGATCTTGCTGGCGCCAGTGCCGCGCGAAAATGAAATTTTGGACAGGTTTGACGCCAAGCGGGTCCGGCGGGTCTGGATTTAGAGGGCTGCGGTCCGGCCGGACACTACATAGGGTTGCAAATCGCGTGCCGGTCATGCTAGGGCCGGATTAGCAAGAAAGGGTCCACCATGGACGGGCACAATCTGATTTCGGTTAACATCGCAAATTTCGTGACGATTACGATCATGGCGTTTGCCGGTTTGTTTCTGGCGGGCGCGGCGGTCAAGGCCCTGAAACAACATCAGGCCAATACGGCGTCCGTGTAATGGACCACATCATCAACCTCCGCCTCATGGCACACCCTCTTAATTGGGGGATTGTCTGGATCGTGGTTTTTATAGCGTCTTTTGCCGTGCGGGAATTGCACGAGGGCATCAAAGGCGGCGAAGACTGCGGTTGCCCTAAATCCTGAGTATCAATCCGATCAAACGAAAAAGGACTAACCAATGAGTGGCAGCAACCAGCCTTCTCCCCAGCAAATCCAGGCGAATAATCTCGCGATCCGCGCGCTCTTGCTCGAACAGAGCCAGGATATGGAGCAATCCGTATTCTCCGGAACGTTCGTCCCCGCTCAACAGAGCGTGATTAACGTCACGCCCCGTAACGTTGGCGTCCTGAAGGGATTTCTTGTCGAAGTGGTGGCCACTTTCCAGAATACCGGAACAGGCGCCGCGACGTTGACACCGTTCGGCGCGGCCAACATTATTTCCAATTTCACATTTACCGATCTGGACAGTTACCAGCGGATCAACACGCCCGGCTGGCATCTCAATCTCCTGAATTCCGCCAAAGAAGGCGCGCCGTTCGGTTCTGCTTTTCTCGGCACGTCAAATGACAATCCGTTTGGCTTTGGCAACAATACCAACTTGTTCGCCGCTACCGGCACGCTCGCACCCGGCAACGTGGCGCCTACAACGGGCAGTATCAAGATGCTGTATTGGGTGCCGCTGGCCTATAGCGGCAAGGATTTGCGCGGCGCGATCTATCTCGGCGTGGTCAACGCGACGGCCAATTTGCAACTGACCCTCAATCCGCAACCCGGCGTCACGGCCGGCGATAATACGCTGGCCGTCTATTCGGGCGCTAATACCTCCGTCACGATGACGGGTATCACTGTCAACGTGTATCAGCGGTATCTGGATCAGTTGCCGAAATACCAGCAAGGTCCGGCCGCTGGCACCGCGATCCTGCCACCGTTGGACATGATTACCCAATACCGGCTCGGATCAACGTCGCTCACGGGCATTTCCGCCGGTCAGGACTTCAACATTCCGTTTTCAAATTTCCAGGAATTCACGTCTCTGGCCGTTATCTATGACCAAAATGGAACGCGCAACCCTGGCACTGATATCAATTATTTTGCGCTGACCGCCGCGAATACGTTGCAATTTTTCAAATATTCGCCCGACGTTCAGGCGTTGAAACACCGGCTACGGTTCAAAGCGGATTTGCCCGCTGGCATGTATTTGTTCGATTTTCGGAATGACCCGATTTCTACCAATCAGAGCGGCAACATCCAACTTACGCTCAATCCAATCACGGCGGCGGCGGGCGCGAATGTTCTGGCGGGGTTTGAGAGTTTTGCGCTTACTCAAACCGTGCTGTCCGCTCAGGCGTTGCCGTCCAGCTAACGAGGCGCCAATAAATCCAGCGGCGCGAATTCGCGCCGCTGGCCTCGGAGTGTTGAAAAATGCAACAGGGTTATTTGACCAGTGTAGGCGCCGCGCTGAAATCCCCAGGCCAGGATTTTACGTGGACGCAACTGGCTGCCGCTACCGTATTCGTTCTCGTGGTAGCTGTCGCATGGCGGCAGGTTGTCCACATGATCGTTCGAGAAATCTGAAAGGAAACTGACATGCCGTTCAACTGGAAACATGGGCTTCTCCTCCTCATTATCCTGATCGTTGGGTATTATCTGGGCGTTCATAAGCCCGGACTTTTGACCAAAGTAACGGGCGGAGCCATCGCGGCATGACGCCCGCTGGCGGATAACAACATGGCGAATTTGCCAGCCAAACCGGCGGGAATGTCACAAACGAATTTCGTTTTCGCGATACTGTTTGTGACGTTCTTCGTTTTCGTCACGCTCAAAGGCGATCTGGCGAAATGGCTGGCGATTTTTGGTTTCGGCGGTAACGCGGGAGGCACGGCGGCAAACCCCGCCGCCGGAGCCTCGACACCCGCCGCGCCCGCCGGAATATCCGCCCTTCCGGGCTTGCCCGCTCTGCCCGGCCTGTCATCCGCTCCGCCGGTCACGTCCGGGTTGCAGCCCGCTCCGCCGTTTGCCATAAACTGAGAAAGGAATTTGCCTCGTGCCGTTTTTCTTTCTCTTTGTTGGCCTCGGCCTTTTGGTGATAGCGATCAAGGGCACGCAAAAACAAGCGGGCGCGCTTCTCAAATCCGAATTCACCGGCGCCGGATCATATGTGCCGTGGGCGACGGCTGTATTCGTCATTGGCGGATTAGGCTATGTTCCCGTCATCAAAAAACCCGCGCGCGCACTTATGCTGCTCGTCCTGCTTGTCCTGTTTCTGACCAAGGGCAAAGGGTTTTTCGATAGTTTCCGTTCGCAAATTTCAGGCGCGCAAAATGTGAATGTAAACGCTTTGCCGGGAGCGTCAGGCGCGGGGAATAGCGTTATGCCCTCGGCCGCCGGAGGGGCGGGCGTGCAAACGCCGGGCGTTGTTCCCGGCACGCCATCCGTTGCCCTCCCCAATGCGGCACCGGGCGGGGGAAGCGTGACATT
>Ga0075019_10002554_pt1 | contig 10377 bp, 10 predicted proteins | sample ColStrG_CSR_2013_FD_71473 | JGI IMG/M metagenome (GOLD analysis project Ga0075019, IMG submission 71473) | Freshwater sediment microbial communities in response to fracking from Pennsylvania, USA - Cold Stream Run_MetaG_CSR_2013 | ecosystem: Environmental > Aquatic > Freshwater > Creek >...
GGCTTAAACACTACCAGCGGGGTCGACATTCCCATGAGGTCGGGCCCCGACCCGGGGGCCGGGGTGGCCGACGCCACGGGCGCCGGATCAGGCGTGGGCCGGCGCGACCAGATCAGGCGGGGCGCACGGCCGACGGCGGTGGGATGGTTCCCGCTCCCGTGGTCAGGCACCCGGCCAGGACGGCGGGGTCGGCCGGGGCGGCCAGCTTCGGCGGGCGGAGGAAGTGCGGAGGCCGGGTGAGGTCGAGCGAGTCGAGCAGATCGTCGGCCGACGCGTCCCGGTTGGTCAGCGCGGGCAGGTTCCACTTCGTCTCGATCAGCTTCAGCACCGACGTGTGGTCGTGGACGACGTGGGACACGTAGTCGGGCCTGGCGTAGGGCGACACGATGCCGGCGGGCACCCGGAAGCCGTAGCGGTCGAACGACCCCGGGGTCCCGCCTGGCGGCACGTCCGGCGGCACGTCGTCCGGCACCACGGCGGCCGGCGGCGGCACATGGTCGAAGTAGCCCCCCGCCTCGTCATAGGCCCAGACCAGCAGCGTGTGGGGCCACTGGGGCGAGGTGAGCACGGCGTTGACCACCTGGGCCAGGAACTGGTCCCCGTACTGGACGTCCTGGGGGTCCTCCTCGGACTGCGTGCCGAAGTCGGGGTCGACCATGCTGACGGCCGGCAGGGTGCCGGCGGCGGCGTCGGCCAGGAAGGCGGTGTGCTTCGCCAGGTGGGACGAGAAGCCCGGGAGGCCCGCCTGGTAGGACCAGATCAGCGCCGACGGGAGCGACGAGTAGTAGTTCTTCCACGAGATCCCATGGGCGTCGAGCGCCTGGAAGACGGTGCCGTTGGGCGGCGCGCCCGACGGGAAGGTGTCGTCCAGCAGCCCGAGCGACGTGCCGGCCATGAGGAACCGCCGGTTGGGGTAGGTCTGGGCCCCGACGGAGCAGAAGTAGCGGTCGCAGACCGGAAAGGTCGCCGCCAGCGAGTTGGTGAACGGGAGGACTGACGGCTCCAGGTACCCCATCGACACCGGACCGCTCTGGCTGGACGGGAACCCGTTGTTCCGCCCTCCGGCGTACGAGGCCCAGAACGCGTCCCACGTGTTGAACGGGTGGCCCTGGGGTTGGCACGGGTCGGGCATGGGGAAGGCGGACAGCACGGAGTCGCCCCCGGGGGGCGGGATCACGGAGGAGGCCGGCCACGGATTGGAGGCCGTCGGCCGGCCGTCGGGACCGAGCACGAACCCGTCGCCCCGGCCGAGCTGCATCCCGAGCACGTTGTCGTACGAGTGGTTCTCCAGCATGACGATGACGATGTTCCGGATCAACGGCACCTGGTCGGTGCCGGCCGGAGCGTGCGGGTTGGGCAGCGAGCCCGGTCCGCCGGACGTCGGGACCGGGCTCGGCGGGGTCGACGTCGCCGGGCCGATCGTGATCGACCGCCCCGTGGGGGACGAACAGGCGGCCAGTCCGACGGCTGCGGCCCCGGCCAGGCCCCCGAGGAGCGCACGACGCGACACGCGGTTCGGCTCTGCCATGGTGCGACCCTAACGACGGGCGGTCCGGGCGACAAGCGGTGGGCCGGAGGACCGGTGGGACGGGGTCCGGACCCGCAGCGTGCGGCTCAGCCGGTGGTGACGTACCCGGCCGGGGGAATGGTCCCGGGCCCGGTGGAGAGGCAGCCGGCCAGCAACGCGGGGTCAGGCGCCGCTGCCAAGGTGGGAGGTGTGAGGAAGGCCGGCGGACCGGTCAGGTCGAGGCTGTCCAGCATGTTGTCGGCTGCCGCGTCCCGGTAGGTCAGGGCCGGCAGGTTCCACTTGGACTCGACCAGCCGGAGCACCGAGGTGTGGTCGTGCACCACCGACGACACGTAGCCCGGCTTGGCGTACGGGGAGACCACGCCGGCGGGGACCCGGAAGCCGTAGCGGTTGAACGACCCCGCCTTGTCGGCGGCACCACGTGGTCGTAGTAGCCGCCCGACTCGTCGTAGCACCACACCAGCATCGTCTTCGGCCACTGGGGCGAGGCCATCACCGCCTGGACGACCTCGGACAGGAACTGCTCGCCGTACGGCACGTCCTGCGGGTTCTCCTGGGACTGGTTGTTGAAGTCGGGGTCCACCAGGCTGATCGAGGGCGGGGTGCCGGCCGCCGCGTCGGCGTAGAACGCGCTGATCTTGTCGAGGTGGGTCAGGTAGGTGGCGTCGGCGACCTGGTAGTACCAGATGGCCGACGACGGGAGCGACGAGGAGTAGTTCTTCCAGCTGATGCCGTACTTGGTCAGGGCCTCGACGATGGTCCCGTTGGGTGGCACGTCGGGATTGGCCGTCTGCAGGTCGTCGGTGAGGAGTCCGAGGCTCGTGCCGGCCACGAGGAAGCGTCGGTTCGGGTAGGTCTGCGCCCCCACCGAGCAGAAGTACCGGTCACACACCGGGAACGTCGCGGCCAGCGAGTTGGTGAACGGGAGGACCGACGGCTCGAAGTACCCCATCGACACCGGGCCGCTCTGGCTCTCCACGAATCCGCTCATCTTGCCCCCGGCATACGAGACCCAGACGGCCTCCCATGTGTTGTACGGGTAGCTGCCTTCCTGGCACGGACTGGGCATGGGGAACGACCGGACGGTGGCGTTCTTGCCGGGCGGGGCGAAGACCGACTTCTTCGACCACGGATTGGTGTTGGTGGGGTGGCCGGAGGCGTCGAGGGTGAGCCCGTCGCCCCGGCCGAGCAGGCCCAGCATGTTGTCGAACGAGTGGTGCTCCATCATCACGATGACGATGTTCTCGATCTGGGGGATGAGGTCGGTCGCCACCGGCCTGGTCGGGTCCGGGAGCAGCCCCGGCCCCGCCTTCTTCGCCAGTGACGAGGAGGGTGCGACGCCGCCGGCGCCCGGGGAGCCGACCACCCCCAGGCCGAGTGCGGCCGCTCCCGCCACTGCGCCGCCGAGCAGTGTCCGCCGTGAGATCGCCTGTCGTTCGTCCATGGGAGTGACGGTAACGATGGATCCCCCCGACGACGACCGAACGCTTCGTGTCCCAGGCGAACGACAGGTGACACGTGGCCGCGGGCCCGTCCATCGGCCGGCCGCGGGTCCGGGCCGCGGGTAGCGTCGGCCGGATGGAGGCACCGTGGAGCTGACCGATGCCGTGCGTCGTCGGCGGATGACCCGGAACTTCTCGGGGGCGCCGCTGGACCGTGGCGAGGTCGACGCCCTGCTCGGCATGGCGCTCCGGTCCCCCTCCGCCGGCAATACCCAGGGGCGGGAGTTCGTCGTCCTCGAGGGTGCCACCGAGACGGCCCGGTACTGGGACGCCACCACGGACGCCGCCTGGCGCCAGCGTTCCCGTCGGTTCGAGGGACTGTCCCGGGCGCCGGTGGTGGTCCTCCCCTTCAGCGATCCGGATGCCTACGTGGAGCGCTACCGCGAGCCTGACAAGGAGCGACTCGACGGGGTCGAGGTCGAGTGGGTCGTGCCCTACTGGCACGTGGACGCGGCGTTTTCGGTGCAGACCCTGCTCCTGGCGGCGGCGGATCGCGGCATCGGAGCGGCGTTCCTCGGTAACTTCCGGGGCGAAGACGCGCTCAAGCGCGCACTCGGCGTACCGTCGGGCCGTCGTTGGCTCGGCGCCGTGCTGCTCGGCGAGGCCGCGGTGCCCGATCCGCCGTCGCCGTCGACCGCCCGGCCCCGCCGCACCGTCGGCGAGGCCGTGCACCGGGGCCGCTGGTAGCGCCCTCCGACCGGCGCCCCCACGGGTCGGCGGTCCACACGAATCGGGCACGGCCACGGCCTGCGCAATACGATGCGGACGGGACGGCGGCACCCCGAGTCGATGACCGGCGCCGTCGCCCCGGGACCGACGACCGTGCACGACCGGAGGGAGCCCCGACCATGACCGACACCGCCCTCGAGCCCGACGTCCTGGACGAACGTCCCGGCGATGCCGTGCCGTCGTCGACCCCTCCCCCCGGAGCCGGGGGGCACGGGCCGCCCCCGGTGCCCAACTTCAACATCGTGCCGGTGCGGGCGCTGCCGGTCGTGGCCCTCGTCCTGGTGGGCCTGGTGGTGGCCATCGCCACCGACAACCTGTGGGCGCTCACGTTCTTCCACGTGGCCGGTGGCGGGCTGTGGACGAGTCTCGACCTCTTCCTCGGGCTGGTGCTCGGCCCCATCATGGGCTCGATGACGATCCCGGCCCGGATCGAATTCACCACCAAGTTCATGCCGAAGATGCTGCTGATCATGCCCACCCTGGTGGCCATGACCCTCGGTGCGGGGTTCCAGTTGGCCCGCCACGTCGGCAACCTCGAGGCGTCCTACCCACACCACGGCTGGCTCGTCGCCTCCATGGTGATCGTGGGCATCATGTCGGTCATCGCCCTCGGGCTGCTGGAGCCGGCGAACCTGGCCGTGCTGTTCGAGCTGAAGAAGCCGAGACCCAACGGCGAGCGCATCGGACGGCTCATGAAGGTGTTCATCTACACCGCCGGGATCACCGGCGTCCTGCAGATCGCGACCATCGTCATCATGACCTTCCTGGCGAGCCGATGACCACGGCCACCGACACCGTGCCGCCCGGGTTCGGCGAGCCCGACGCCGAGGACCTCCGCCAGGCCGACCTGCCACCGGTCATGCCCATCGCCATCACCACACTGGCGCTCATCGTGTCCGGGGGGATCCTGGTGGCCGCCCAGTACGGCCGTCCGGCCCACCTCACCGTCCCGACCGTGCTGCTCGGTGTGGCTGCGGCACTGCTCCTGGTGAACGCCGTCCTGATCGCCCGGATCGCCGCGTTCGCCTGGCCGGTCTTCTTCCGGGTCCTCGGGTGGGCACTGCTGGCCTACGCGGTCATCGCCGGCATCCTCGAGTACGTGTTCGTCTACGACCACACCCCGGCGCGGCTCCTGATGCTGTTCAGCGGAATGCTCGTCCTGTTCGCCGTCGACGTGCCGCTGATGCTGTCGTACTCGGTCGCCCGCTGGCAGCCGCTCGACGCCACCTGAGCCACCCTGCCCGGTCGCCGGCAAGGTGCCCGGCAAGCACCACCGTCCACGCTCCCCGGACCGAACGACCCGCCCGGCCCGACAGGGCGCGGCGGGTCCCGATCCCGAGGAGCCCGCTGTGCCCACGCCGACCGTCATCCCCCCGCCGCCCCGTCCGCTCCGTCCGACCGTCGTGGCGGAGACCCCGCCCGGGCCCGGGCCCGGGGGTCCGACGCTGCGCATCGTCCCCTGGGTGGACCCGGTGGCCGACCCCCACGGGGTCGACCCGTGCAGTCGCTACGTCGAGCTCTACTGGTTGGGGATCATCGGCCCGAGCACCGCGTGGCTCCTCCGGCGACTCAACTACGGGCTCGAGGTCCACGGCGACGGGTTCGACCTCCATCTGCCCGAGACGGCACGGTCGCTCGGGCTCGGCGACAAGATGGGGAAGAACGCACCGTTCCGACGGGCGCTGGCCCGGCTGATCACGTTCGAACTGGCCCGCGCGCAGGGGCCGGGCGAGCTCGCCGTCCGCACACGCATTCCGCCCCTGCCGCTCCGGCACCTGAGCCGGCTGCCCGAGTCGCTCCAGCGGAGCCACCGTCGATGGGTCGCCGAGCAACAGCTGCCCGAGGTCGAGCAGATGCGCCGTCGGGCGATCCGGCTCGCCACCGGGCTCGCCGATGCCGGGCACGATCGAGCGACCATCGAGCAGCGCCTGGCCCGGTGGCACTTCCACCCGGCAGTGGCCTTCCATGCGGCCGGAGCGGTGTGCGAGGGCCGACCCGGGCTGGCCGGCGACCACGGCCACTTCCGGACAGCCGACGCCACCCCGGGCCAGGGGCGCGCGGTGCACCCGGTCCCGGCCCTGCCGGTGCAGGCCTGCGCACCCGACCTCCCCGACCACGTCGACGGGTGACGGGTGGCCGGCCCGCGTGGGTCAGCCCGGCTCGGCCTCGTGCCCCGCCGGGGTGAGTCCCCAGTAGGTGTCGACCGGCTCCATCTCCCCTTTGACGACCTTGTCGATCATCCGGCAGATCGGGAGGTCGAGACCGTGGCGCTCCGCCAGCTCGAGCGCCACGTTGGCGGTGTTCACCCCTTCGGCCACCATGTGCATCTCGTCGAGGATGTCGGCCAGCTTGCGCCCCTTGCCGAGCTGCTCACCCACCGCCCGGTTCCGGCTGTGGGGGCTCACGCACGTGGCGATCAGGTCGCCCATGCCGGCCAGGCCGGCGAACGTGGACGCCTTCGCCCCCATGGCCTCGCCCAGGCGGATCAGCTCGGCGAGGCCTCGGGACATGACGGCAGCCCGGGTGTTGTCGCCGACGCCGAGCCCCTCGCCCATGCCGGCGGCGATGGCGATCACGTTCTTGAGGGCGCCGCCCAGCTCGCACCCGATGACGTCGTCGTTGACGTAGACCCGGAACACGCCCCGGGTGAAGACCGCCTGGATGGCGCTGGCCACCTCGAGGTCCTCCGTGGCGATCACCGCGGCGGCGGCCTTGCCCGAAAGGATCTCGCTGGCGATGTTCGGCCCGGTGAGCGCCGCCACCGGGTGCCCGGGCACCACCTCCTTGATCACCTCGGTCATCCGCAGGTGGGAGCCGCGCTCGAGCCCCTTCGACAGGCTGACCACCGGGATCCACGGTCGCATGAACGGCGCCGCGTCACCGAGCACCCGCCGCAGTCCCGACGTCGGCACACCCAGGACGATCAGGTCGGCGCCGCACACCGCCTGCTCGAGGTCGGAGGTGGCCCCCAGCGCGAGGTCGAGTCCGAAGCCGGGCAGGTAGGCGGGGTTCTCGTGGTCCTCCCGCACCGCACGGGCGACCTCCGGGTCGCGGGCCCACAGCAGCGTGTCGTGACGAGGCGCCACCAGCGACGCCACCGTCGTTCCCCACGACCCTCCCCCGAGGACGGCGATCTTCACGAGGCAGACGGTAGTGCAGTGGCCGGTCGGTGTCCCGGCTCACCGCGCTCCGCCCCGTGCACCCCGCCGCGGCACGCGTTCCACGGACCCGCACGCCGGTCCCCGCCCCCACGGACGGGCCGGTGCTCAGTCCGTCGGCCGCGCCGCCAGCCACCGGGCGAACTGCTCCGACGTGGCCAGCGCCACCAGCGTCCGGACCCCGAAGCCGCTGCCGCCCTTGGTCTGGTAGCCGCGGCTGTCGTCGGTGCGCGACGGCCCGGCGATGTCCAGGTGCGCCCACGGGACGTCGCCCACGAACTCCTGGAGCAGCAGTGCCGCCGAAATGGTCCCGGCCTGGCCGGGGCGGCCCGTGTTCTTCATGTCCGCCACCTCGGACTCGATGTGGACGCCGTAGTCAGCGTGGAGGGGAAGGGGCCACGACGGCTCGCCCGCTCGCGCGCCGGCGGACCGCACCGCCTCCACCAGCTCCTCGTCGTTGCCCAGCAGGCCGGCGATCTCCTTGCCCAGGGCCACCACGGCCGCACCGGTGAGGGTGGCCAGGTCGATGATGGCGTCGGGTCCGGACTCGACGGCCAGCGTGAGCCCGTCGGCCAGGATCAGCCGGCCCTCGGCGTCGGTGTTCAGGACCTCGATGGTCTGGCCGCTTCGGGTGGTGAGGACGTCCCCGGGCATGATCGCCGTGCCGCTGGGCAGGTTCTCGGTCATCGGTGTCCAGGCCGTGACGGGGATCCGGCCACCGAGGGCGGCCACCGCGTCGACGGCGGCCAGCACGGCTGCGGCCCCGCCCATATCGGTCTTCATCGTCTCCATGCCGGTGGCCGGCTTGAGCGAGAGCCCGCCGGAGTCGAAGGTGATCCCCTTGCCCACCAGCGCCAGGCGGGGTACCCGACCCCCGAACTCGTAGGGGTCCTCGGGGAGGTACTCCACCCGCACCAGCCTCGGCGGGCGCTCGGACCCGGCGGCGACGCCCAGCAGTCCGCCCAGTCGCTCGTCCGCGATGCGGGACTCGTCCCACACCTGCACCGAGAGGCCGGGCCGGCCGGCGAACCGCTCCACCGCCCGCTCGGCGAAGCGCTCCGGCGTCAGGCTCCCGGGCGGCTCGTTCACCAGGTCGCGGGCCAGGGACACCGAACGGGCCACCTGCCCGCCCCGTGCCGCGCCCTCGGCCACGTCCGCCGGCTGAGCGCCCGCCAGCACCAGGGCGCCGAGGGCCGGCGGGGGCTCGGCGCTGCGGAAGGCGTCGAACCGGTAGGAGGCCAGGGCGCCGCCCTCGGCCGCAGCGGCGGCCACGTCGGAGCCGGTCACCTCGTCCACCTCGGGCAGAACCAGCAGCGCCGTCCCGCCCGACCCGGCCGACCGCACGAAGGAGGCAGCGGAACGCCGGACGGTCTCGAGCCCGGCGTCGCCGGCCAGCCGCTCCGGGGCACCGAATCCGACGAGGACCACGTCGGGGGCGGCGACCGCTCCTGACGCCGCCGCCGCGGACCGGAGCACGAGGACCTGGCCCGCCTTGCCCGAGAACCCCTGGCGCTCGCACCAGGCGGCGTCCAGCGACTCCGGCACCTCGACACCGTCGACGGCACCGGGGTCACAGGCCAGTACCGGTCCGTCGGCCGCGCTGTGCACGGGTATGCCGACGGCGGCCAGGCCGTCGGGCAGGTCGGCTCCGGACTGTGCGGTCACGTCGATCACGTCGGTCCTCCAGGTGGCTCGTGGCGAAGGTCGGTGGTGCGTCGGGTCGGTGGTGCGTCGGGTCGGTGGCGAGGATGGGGGCCGTGCCGCCGGGGGTCCGGTCAGCCCGGAACGCCGTCGTCCGCCGCAGCGGCCGCCCGGCGCGGGGCGCCGCGGGCCAGCAGGTGGTCCTGACCCTCGGCCCACCGGGCCATGGCCCACAGCAGGTCGGAGAGCCGGTTGAGGTAGCGGCCCACCAGCGAACCCTCGATCGGGTCGGCCACCAGCAGGCGCTCGGCCCGGCGCACGATGGTGCGGGCCAGGTCGAGCGCCGCCGACGCACGGTTGGCCCCGGGCACGACGAACTCGGTCGGCATCGCCACCCTGGCGATCAGCCCGTCGATCCGTTCCTCGAGCGCCGCCACCATCGCCTCGGTGACCAGGGTGGTGCCGTCGACGAGCTTCGAACGGTTGGCCGGGTCGGTGGTCACCTCGGCCATGAGCACGTAGAGTTCGCGCTCGAGCGCGGTCAGGGTCTGGTCGAGCTCCGATCCCGGCTCCGCCTCGGCCCGGGCCATGCCCATGGCGGCCTGGGCCTCGTCGACGGTGCCGGTGACCTGCATCAGGGGGGAGTCCTTGCGGATCCGGCCGCCGTAGAGGAGGCCGGTCGTCCCGTCGTCGCCGGTGCGGGTGTAGATCTTCAGCACGGTGTCCTCACCCTTCCGATGCTAAACGAACGGCATCGACGGTCCGCCCCCGGCCGTTCGGAACGGGTCGCCCCCCGGGCCCCGGTATCGTTGGAGGGCTATGGCAGCCCCCCACTTCGAATCCAGCTACCTGCAGGCCGTGTCCGAGCGCGTCGTCATCTTCGACGGTGCCATGGGGACCAACCTGCAGCTGGCCGGGCTGACCGCCGACGACTTCGGCGGCCCCGACCTCGAGGGCTGCAACGAGCTCCTCGTGGTCACCCGGCCGGACGCCGTCGAGCAGGTGCACCGGTCGTTCTACGAGGTCGGGTGCGACGTCGTCGAGACCGACACCTTCGGCGCCTTCGCCCCGGTCCTGGCCGAGTACGACCAGGGGCACCGGGTCCGCGAGCTGAATCTGGCCGCCGTGCGCCTGGCCCGCAACGCCGCCGATGCGTTCGCCACCCCGGACCGGCCCCGCTGGGTGGCAGGGAGCATCGGCCCGGGCACCAAGTTCCCGACCCTCGGCCAGACCCCCTATGCCGACCTGCGCGACGCCTACGAGGAGCAGTGTGACGCGCTCATCGAGGGCGGTGCGGACCTCATCCTCATCGAAACGGTCTTCGACCTGCTCCAGGCCAAGTCCGCCATCAACGGCGCCCGGCGGGCCATGCGGCGGGCCGGGGTGCGCCTCCCCATCCAGTGCCAGGTGACCATCGAGCTGACCGGGACGATGCTGCCCGGCACCGAGGTGGGCGCGGCACTGGTGGCGCTGCAGGCCATGGACGTGGATGTCATCGGGCTCAACTGCGCCACCGGCCCCTCGGAGATGTTCGAGCCGCTGCGCCACCTCACGGGCCACGCCACCATCCCGGTGTCGTGCCTGCCCAACGCCGGCCTGCCGTCGGTGGTCGACGGCGCCATGCACTACGACCTCGAGCCCCACCAGCTGGCCGAGTACCACCGCCAGTTCGTGAGCGAGCTCGGCGTGTCGGTGATCGGTGGGTGCTGCGGCACCACGCCGGCCCACCTGGCCGCCGTCGTCGAGGCCTGCGCCGACCTCACCCCGGCCGTCCGCACGCCCGAGCGCGAAGAGGGCGCGGCGTCGATCTACACCCAGG
>Ga0075019_10002555_pt1 | contig 10372 bp, 11 predicted proteins | sample ColStrG_CSR_2013_FD_71473 | JGI IMG/M metagenome (GOLD analysis project Ga0075019, IMG submission 71473) | Freshwater sediment microbial communities in response to fracking from Pennsylvania, USA - Cold Stream Run_MetaG_CSR_2013 | ecosystem: Environmental > Aquatic > Freshwater > Creek >...
GAGTTGTAGTCTTCAAAATTTTTATTGATCGATAATGTAACCGACGTGTTCAACGACTTAACGGAAACTTGTCCCAAATCATAAAAATCCTCGTTATTCATCTTATAGATCGTTCCCTTTTTGACCGCTACGTCATCAAGGATATAGCAGCCAAATTCTTTGCTGTAACCGATATAGTCGATGGTCTCCACGCGTTTAATATTGTAGAGATCACGTTCCATCATGCGATCTAGCATCGCCGTCGTGCCGGAAAAACTGCCGCCAGGTGCAACGGACAGCAGACGCTTTTTGAACTCGACAGCCGACGAGATTTGCGCGCTGGTGAACGTGTTTTTTACCGGCGCACCATTATGGGGAAATTCAACCCGAAAATAATACCAGGCGTCATCGGTCAAATCGTTTTTCTGGTAATACAACGCGGTCGGCTTGCAATTGGCAATTGGACGAATATGGTGGCTGGCATAAAGCGCCTTTTCGCGTTTGTCATGCTCGGTAAGTGCGACATCGCTGTCCTTGTCGAGCAGCTCCATCTGCTTGTTATACTCCGGCAAACTCAGATCAAACCAATACAGCCGATTTTGGAAATCAAAGTCAAACTCCAACTTGTTTTCTTTGCCATAGATCAGCAAAGCTTTTTCACTCGCGCTCTTCGCAATAAATAACGCGCCGTGATACCGATAGTCCGCGATATCTTCTGGAGTTAGCTTGTCGTTTTGATGCAGATCATTCCAATCAACTTTCTTATTCCCTTTGCTCGGAATTAGCGCCGCATCACATTGCCATCCCTCGTCTCTCGCTCGATCCAGATGTTTCCGTAAAGAGGTACAACCTGCGGTATCGTTATCTAATGCCCATACCAATCGACATTTCCTGGCGTTGTCCTCAGAAAGCTTTTTAAGAGCAACATCTGGATAGTTATGGCAACTCATGATTGCAACGGACGGAATGCCGCTGTGCTCAAGTGCTATGGCATTAAAAATACCCTCGACAACCCATATCTCTTTAGCAGATGGCAAATTGCCGAGTGTGGATGGCAATGCCCACCAATTGCCTCGATAATCGGATTCAAAGCTGAAGCGCGCCTTCATTTTTCCAAATCGCTCTGGCCTGTCGATTATTCGCTCCCAATAACCCGATCCAACTTTAAACCGAATCGTAGCGCTGCCCATATTCAGCTCTGGATCATGGTAGCTTTCCTGAGTATAGATACCCTTTACCAAATTCAAATCAAAACCCCGCCCGTATCGCATATACGCATCCGCGATCGCATTGGGATTTTGTGGAATCAGATGCGCGTAACGTTTGCTCCATTCGCTGAAGAGCTCGGGATATCGCTGTTTGACATGCTCTTCATACCGACAATTATTTAACCGCCCACAACGCAAAATCCATGGATTTTCCGCATGAATATACAGCTCTCGTTTTTGACATTGGGGACAAACACCACCACGTAAATAACCGCCTCTTTCGTGTTTGAAATTAAACTCAGCAAGGCGGGAGAGGATGTCGGAGTGCAGGGATGAATTCATAGCACTACCGAATTCATATATTTAAGGCATGTGCTGACTAGCCACCAGCGCAACATTACCATTCGCTCTCCATGCCGCCGCAACAGGTTAGCAAGGTGGCCAATGTCTCCTCCATACATGATGTCGCTGCTATCAATTCCTGTTTTTGACATTCAATGTAGGCATGCAGGTAAAAACGAAAAAGAATAACGGATGCATTTTTCATGTTGTCTTCAAATTCCGATGTCATGGTTCTAATCCTTCACCCAACCCAGTGGGGCGGCCAGCAAAGGAAAAAGCATGAGCAGTCCGTGCACAGTGTCGAAAGAAAATACGTTAAAAATTCTTGCCAGCTTTTTGGGTTTTAACAATCGATGAACCCGTTTGAATTGCTGCATTCCCATTACTTTCATGAGATCTCCTTTTTTAGGACGAACAAAACCTGCATGCCATCTCCAGGCATGTTTTTTTTAGTACTTTAAGGGGAAGGTTTAACTACGATGGATTTTGGATATTACACATTTGCGTCTCCAATCACTTCATTGCATGCTGGGTAGAATGAAAATTGCGATTGAGTCACCGCTTATGCGTCGTCTAACTCAGCAATCCATAGAATTTTGCCCGCTGTACCACTTCCTGCGTTTTTAAGGCCTTTAACTTTCCCTTTAAAACTCTTATATCTCGATACAGGGAGTTAGCCTTTAAATCCAAAATGGCTGCTATTTCAAGGACACTTTTTCCATTCTTTAACTGCCGCAAAATGTTGATGTCCTGCTCTTGAATTTTGAATCGATAGATGGCATCTCGCTTGAAATAATTCTTCCACCATTCCATCAGCTCCATTGCTAACGCTCGAAGTTCGACTCGATTCGCCATCAAAATATTTTCCCCTGCTGCAGGTTCCAACGACGAACCAACCAACAAGATGCCTAACCATTCACGGGCACCAAGACTGCTCTGTGTTGGAATCACGATTCCGCTGCAAAATCCATGTTGTGCGGCGGTGGATAACATATCAACCTGCCCTTGGGTTTTTGGCTCGATTTTAGAACTGGCGATTGCCTCGGTATTGGATTTAGCGTATTCAATGAGCGGATCATTCATAAACCATTTCCGGCTGTTGTACGTCGCTCGCCACCTAGGGTCACAGTTTTCAAAATGATGATAGAGATCACAAAGCTGGTCGTCTTTATTCGGTCTGGAAATGGAGTAGGCAAATAATTCGCCGCCCGCTCGTTTGACGACAAATTCGGTTAATGATTTAACTTCTGTTTCAGTTCTCGCGATTGCTATTCTTTTAATCACGGTCATTATGTCGTCGTTGATATTTTCCATAGTCATAATAAATATTGGTCACTAAAACTTCGATCTCTGAAGAGGGAGCTTGCGGTTTATTTGCATTTTTAATGCAAAAACGAATTTAAATGCATTATTAAATGCATTTTTGCTAAAGTCAAGAATTGGGATAAATTTAATAAGACTTTTTTTGCCGGGATGGCTCAGCCACATGGAGGGATTTTTGAAAGGTTCATTTTTATTATTCCCGGATTAATCTAAAATACGCCAACTATTTATCGAGATTGACTGTAAAGGCTGGCGTGGAGGGGACTCATTGAAATGCAAAAATTAATTAGGGATCGAATTTTGAAAATAATTGAATATGGGCAGCACAATGAGTGATCAGTCCGTCTCGAATACATCAGCCATCATAAAAAATCTGATGTCTATTGAAGGTTTGTCCGAGGCGGAGTTATCGCGTCGAATCAACCTTCCACAACCGACTTTGCACAGAATATTGAGCGGTGAAACTTTATCACCGCGTGGTAAATCCTTGCACGCCATCGCAAGTTATTTTAGGTTGAGCATAAACGATCTGCTGGCGCCATCAAATCTGACGGCTGCTACGCCCAATAAACATCAGACGATTCGCATTTTAGATTGGTCGAAAGGGTGTTTGGACAATATGGAAAGTGCTATCAGCACTGAGTTCGTCACGACCGACGTAGATATCAGCGAGCAGTCATTTGCCCTGCGCATGAACGACTCGTCAATGGATATGCAGTTTCCTAAAGACTCGCTATTGATCTTCGATCCACTGAGAAAGCCAAAAGATCGTTGCTTTGTTCTTGCCTATATCGCAAAAGAGAAAGCGTATTTTTTTCGCCAGTTGATATGCAGTGGAACTGAGCGATATTTAAAATCACTCAGTCCTGATTTAACAGGAGTGCCTTTACGAAAGCTGGAACCGCACGATCGGATAGCCGGTGTGCTGGCGCAAACTAAAATTGAATACTAGATTCCACTTTTTTATCTGCGCCGAAAGGATTCGCATCCACTTTTGAAGATTCATACGAGTCAATGCCAAGGCTCTTCAGGTGCCGTACGATTAGCCATGACGGCACAATCATCAGCGAAGTCAGCGCCATCTTCCATAGGTACCCGTGCAACATCATCAAGGTCAGCTCGTAGAATGGATATTTGGCGCCAAACGCCAACAGGTCTACCAGCACGGTGAGAACCGCCTGACCTATCGCGATGGACAATATGCTGCGTATTAAAAACCACTTCCCGTTGTATCGCAGTTTCCATTTAAAGACATAGTGATTATTAATCAGCTCAGCGAGCAACGCGGCGAGAAAACTGGAAATGACAAACCAAAAGGTTGAATCAAATACAGTTTGATAAGCAACCACATCACTCTCTTTAAAATAGTCGGGATGTCCCATGTGTGCAACAGCGATGCCAAATACTGACATGAGCAATTCTGATATGAACCCGAGCAATATCAGGCTTCTACTTGCTGACGGCCCGTATGTCTCAGTAATGATATCTAAGGTCACAAAAATAAATGGGAAGAAGAAAATCCCACCTGGCCAATGTACAGTTCCCCAAGAAAGCTGAACAGCTACCGGCCTATTCGCGAGAATGGCTGTTAACAGCAGCGCCAATATATAGCAGCACGACAGGCATATCAGATAGTAGGTATATTTTTTTACAATGACTGCTTCTTCATTATTCATGGTGAAAGTCAATCTGCTCATTGATAACCGATGCGGCCCCAGCTGCGTAGCCAATTCTAAAAGCGTCTTCTTGTCCCATTTTATTTAGATAGTCTTTATTGCTCAGAATTTCGCTGATCAATTTTGTTTCCAATTTATTCGTCTCTACATGGCGAATTTCAATGGTGTCTTTTATTCCGGCCTTATCGAAATTTTGGGCAACGATTTTATATGTGACAGAGAACATGTTTTTGCAGGCCAGATAAGTTATCAGCCGAATGTTTTCCTGAGACATCATTCGCACTAATTTATTGTCGACAAGGAGCGCCGCTGGATCAATCTCTCTTTTGATGTCCTTATACTTTAGCTGCACTGTCACGAGGAATTTCCCCGCTTTTTCCGAATAACTGTAATCGACCAGTTTGTAGGGAGGCTCCATCACCTTTTCAACCCAAAGCTCAGACAGGATACCCTTTACCAACGAAAAAAAGCTTTTTTTCTCTAGCATTGGATTCCCCTCTCAATAACGCATCTTCCAAATTTCGGCTTGTCGCTCAGTGATCGAAAACAAGCGTGCATTGCCAGCTCGGGCATTACAAATCTGCTCATCTAGACCCTCCATAGTTACCATTAAATTGCCGCTTTAAAATGTCTTTTTAATAATTAAACGGCTGGGCGAATGTTACTACACAAAATAGAAAATAAATATTTTATCTAGTCAATTATTTATCGAAAATTTTCGATTTTATATTAAAAATTGCAAAAATAATCATATTGTTTTATCGACTCTCAAGACCGACCATACCCATGCAATATCGCGATAGGGACGACCGACATGCTGGAAAGAAAAGGCGTGGCTGTACAACATTTAAAGCGATCAAATCTGAATTTTAAAAAAAGGAAGTCAATTGAATGAACATGAAGAATATGGAAGTCTCATCTCGCAAATTATCTCTCCGAGAACTGCAGATGATTGCAGCATCAACTGGTGACCAGTATGTAACGACAATTTATCAAACCGACGCTGGATTTTGGACCTTCAAGGTAAAACTCAAAGAAAAGGAAATTGCGCTCGCAATTGAAACCACCCGGGGCGGCTTGAAAGTCTGGAGAAATGTACTCAATGCGATTTTGTATGTTCAAAAAAACTGTCAATTCGCCAGCGAAGTCTTTGTCCAAATAAGTGACTGGACACTGGTCAGGTTGAATCCAGAAAAGCATGCTAAGAAAATTCAGTCCAATTGAAAGGAAATACACCATGAAAATCAAACTACACAACTCTTCCGCAGCCCAATCTGCACGTAAAGATCACATCGATAGAGCGCTCAGCACTACCGTGAATGCGTTATTGCTCCTTTTGTCGTTGTCCCCTGAACTTGCTCTGGCCGCACAGATCGGCGGTGACCCATTTGGCGGCATCACCGATTTCTTGCGCACCGTTGCCAATCTGTTGATCTTCGAATGGGGCTACTACATAGGCATCATCACATTGGGCATTCAGGGCTATCGCTGGAAAACTGGCCGCATCGATCTGCTGCAGTTAGGTGGATGGGGACTAGGGATCGCCTTGGTATTTTTCGCGCCATCCATCGTCTCAGATTTGCGTAGCCGAGCCGGGGCAATCGCCTGATGGAAAGCAAAGAATTTCACGACGAAGGCGAATTGCTGGTGATAGCAATGACCAGGCCATCGATGCTTAGCGGACTGACACTATCAAGCATTGCAATGAGCGTCTACCTGCCCGGCATGATCGCCATGATTACGAGATCAATCTATGTGTTCGGATTGATTCCGATTTTTCTGCTCATTGCTTACATTGTTTGCCTGAAAGATGTGTACCTGTTCAGCATATTCGGTTCCTATCTGAACCTTAAAAGCTGCATCAATCAACGTCACTGGGGATATCGCAGCTATGCGCCTCGCTAATTTTTTAAGAAAAAAATTTGATATCGAGATAACGGCACCATTTCCTGATGGCGCCAAACAGGATACCGATGAAATGTCCGTCAGCAAAATGATTCCGTATACGGTTCACTACGACGACAATACTGTCATTACAAATGACGATGGACTGGTTCAAGTCATTAAACTGGATGGACTGTATTTCGAATCACTCTCTGCAAGTCAGATCAAACAATTCGAACACCAACGCAATACCGTGTTGCGGTCGATCGCCAATAGCGATCGTGGAATTTACGTTCATTTAATCAGGCGCAAATTCAACAGCTATCCTGCAGGAGAAGGACGAGCATGGTTTTCACAATTGTTCAATGCCGCATGGAGGAGGCGCTATCAGGAAAAAAGCTTCTACATCAACGAAATTTATATATCCATCGTATGCAATCGATTCAGGCAAGGTGCCCCGGGATTAATCGACCGCCTATTTTCCGGCATAGCGGGAAATAAGCACGCGCCGGAGAATCTCGATTCCTTTGAAAAACAGGCCAAAGATATTTATGAAGCATCGAATTTGCTCCTGAATGCCTTGTCGGATTATGGAGCGCGCCGATTGTCGATTCAGCGATTTCCTGATATCCCGGTAAATGAATCCATCACCTGTGATGCCGCAAAAAAAATAATCAAACAATTTCAGTTTGACTGGGAAGATTTCCAAAAGTACCACGGAAACCACGAGAACTATCTGGGCAGTGACTTAATTGACTATCTCGGCGAGGAGTTTACCGAGATTGGCAACTTCTTTCATTACCTGATCAACCTGGAACAAGAGCGAGTGCCGGTCTCTGAGTTAGCACTCAACAAAACGCTGGCAGTTTCGCGGTTGAATTTTAAAGCCATCAGCGATGTCATGGAAGTGCGGGGGCTCGCCAGCAGCCGGGTTGCCGCCATCGTGAGCATGGCCGAGTGGCCGACTCGTACCCCATCCAGAATGCTTGACGCTTTTCTCAAGCTGCCAGTCGAATTCATCATCACCCAATCCTTCTTCTTTACAGATCGTATCCATGCAGAAGCCGACATGAAATTGGAAAAGCGCCGCATCAGCGTCAATGATCGCGAAGGTGTATCTGAAGAAGATACAGACGAAATCAAAAAGGGATTGCAGGATCTCAATCGAGGCCGTTCAGTCAACGGTTTGCATCATTTGACGATGTTGGTACACGTTCCTGTCGAGACAAGATATCTCGAAAGCGAGAACAAAAGCAAAACGCTCACTGAATTAAACACCGCCATAGGACATCTCAAGAAAGCCTTTGTCGGCCTTGGCGTCAAAGCCGTCCGCGAACAATTCGGCGTCGAAACCTTTTTCTGGTCGCAACTACCCGGACAATCACAACAATTCATCGGACGGCGCGGCAAAATCAAATCCGCAAATTTCGCCGGATTTGCCTCACTTCATAATTTCGCCCTCGGCAAAATTGATGGCAATTTATGGGGGGCCGCCATCATGCCGTTCGAAACAGAAAGCGGTACCGCTTACCACTTTAACTTTCATCGCGAACTGGAGGGCATGGTCGCCGGACACACGGCAATCACAGCCGATACCGGTTCAGGTAAAACCACCCTGCTCTCAGCCCTGGTCGCCATGGCGGACAAAGCCAACCCACGTGTATTTTGGTTTGACAATCGCCATGGCGCCAAAGTGTTTATGGCCGCGATGGGCGCTCAGCACACGACGCTGTCTGTCATGGGACACAGTGGTTGGAATCCCTTCCAGTTACCCGATACCCCTGACAACCGTATCTACCTGGTCGAACTGCTGTCGCTAATGCGGTCCTGCTACGGCGGTAAAACCACGCCCAACGATATCAAACGCTTTAAAAAAGCCGTTGAAGAAAACTACAGCTTCACCGACAGCGCAGATCGTCGCCTGCGCAATATTGCCTGGTGCTTTGGTGTCGGTAGCGAGTTAGACAAGGATATGGCGATCTGGCACGGCGCAAACGGTGTCATCGGCACAAACTGGGGCGTCTTCGACAATGAGCATGACAATTTCGACTTAAAAGCCTGCCGCTACTATTGCTTCGAGATGCAACAACTCCTGAAAGAGGGGAATGCCCGACCCGAGTTGCCGGTCATGCTGAGCTATCCCTTCCATCGTATCGAGCAAGCGATGAACGGCCAGCCCTTTATTCTGGTACTCGAAGAAGGGCAGAACCTTGTCAAGCATGCGTATTGGCGCGACAAAATCGATGCCTACATCATGCAAATTCGCCGCAAGAATGGAATCCTGATCTTTGTGACGCCTGATGCCAAATATCTGTATTGCGAAACCGATTCCATCCAAAAGCAGACCGTCACCAAAATTTATCTACCCAATGATAAATACAGTCGGGAAGACATAGTCGACAGACTGCAGAACACCGAAGCCGAATATCAGTTCCTGCTCGATAACGTCAAATCACGCAAATTCATCATCAAACGTGGCAATGAATCGGTTAAAGCGGTATTTGATTTGAGTGACCTGCGCGAATTCATTCCCGTTCTGTCATCCAACGACAAAGGCGTCGCCCTGATGGAACAGATTATCGAGGAACTGGGAACCAGCGAACCGGAACACTGGGTACCCATATATATGCAACGCGCATTGAAAGAAAACACTCATAACCTTTGAAAAGGAGGGACGCTAATGATGAAAAGTATGCGTAGCAAGAGGGTATTAATCATGCTGTTCGGTTTAACAACCGCTTCGGTTTATGCCCAAATCCCGGTAACGATCACCTCTGATATCCCTGCGACGATGCATCAGATTGAGATCGTTGCACAGTGGGCCAATCAGCTGGAATTAATGCGTCGCCAATATGACACCTTGCGCCAACAATATGAATCCATCACCGGTTCCTACCGGCGCGGTGAATTTGGATTGTCTGCCTCAATTAACTCGACCTCAATCGTGCCAGGTTCGTGGCAAGAAGTCGTCGCTCAGCAGCAGAACGGCGCATACGGGTCCGGTCAACAAAATACCGAACGCCTGATCAGGACCATGCCGCCCGAGCTGTTTCGTTCACCAGGCGGACAAGACGCATCCACCTATAAACTCAGTACCGACTCTGTGCGTGCCGCCATGACCGGAGGCGATGTGTTGTATGCCCAGGTACAAACCAATCTCAACAATTTGACCGCTATGGCCAGACAGGTCGATACCACCACCAACACCAAAGACGCGGCCGATCTGCAAAATCGAATCGCCACTGAAAACGGCATGCTGCAATCAGCGATGGCAAAGCTGAACGTCATGAATATCAACCTGCAAGCCAATATGTTGAATCAACATAATCAATCCACCTCAATCAATCAGCAACGTTACCGGCGTGCTGGTTCGTAACTGCAAGCCATCCCGCCACTCACTCAATTAAACAAGCTCTATTTTTATGAAAACTCTCATTCAGATTCTCAAAATCGTCACCGCCCCAATCTGGGGTCCACTCTGGCTGCAATACGTCATCCTCAAAAAATGCTGGCGCTTTGTTAGCTTGCTTCTGCTTGGGTCCATCATCTCAGGCTGCGTCAGCAATTCCGCCCGGTTAGATCAATCACCTTGTGCAGGATGCGATTTTCAACCAATGAATACGGTACCGGTTGCGACTTACCGGGAATCGACCAATCAGCAGGGGTAACTGATCATGTCCCCATTGACATTGGAAGGATTTATCGGCGCGTCCGATGCCGTGACCGAGAATTTTCTGACGCAGGTCTACCCGGGTATCGCGACAGCTATTGCGCCGGCGCTGTACTACGCTGCCATCCTGTATTGGGCTCTGTTGGGCTACAAGACCTACGCAGGCCATGCCGCATTCGAATGGCGCGAGCTGTTGGCGAAAACCGTGATGACCTGCGCGGTATTTGGTTCTCTTAACTGGGGCGGATTCGCTTCGCAGATTTATCACATATTTGTGTCATTTATGGAAT
>Ga0075019_10002560_pt1 | contig 10362 bp, 6 predicted proteins | sample ColStrG_CSR_2013_FD_71473 | JGI IMG/M metagenome (GOLD analysis project Ga0075019, IMG submission 71473) | Freshwater sediment microbial communities in response to fracking from Pennsylvania, USA - Cold Stream Run_MetaG_CSR_2013 | ecosystem: Environmental > Aquatic > Freshwater > Creek >...
CAATGCCACCGTTTCACTGAGTGGGTCTGGCAGCCTGAATAATCTGGGTTCGTCACTGTTGAACAATGCCGGCACGCTGAATCTGGGTGACGTTCAGAATTTCACTGGTAATGTGAACAATACCGGCACGATTAATGTGTCAAGTGGTGTCACGTCGATCACCAATTCCGGTAACTTGACCGCCGGTACATTGAGTGGCGGAAACTGGAATATTTCTGGCGGCGCGTTAAATCTGAATGGCAACGCGGCTATCAATACCATTGCAGCGCGCACGTCCGTAACGTTAAGTGGGAGTGGATCAGTGAACAGCCTCGGTGCCACGCTCTCCAACAACGCCGGCACGCTGAACCTGAGCGACACACAGAATTTCACGGCGAGTCTGACCAATACCGGAACTATCAAGATACAAAGTGGTGCTACCTCGATCAGTAATTCAAATAATCTGTCATCTGGCACATTGAGTGGCGGAACGTGGACTGTTACTGGTGGTGCCCTTAATCTCAACAACAATGCAGCGATCAATGCCATCGCCGCCGGAACCACGGTTTCGCTGGGGAATGGAACGATCAATAATCTGGCCAGTACACTGCAGGTGAACGCCGGTAGCCTGAATCTGTTGAATAACGGGGTGCTTGGTCTGACCAGCAATGCAGTATCCGGGGTTATTAATATCGCGGGCGGCGTGCTGACTCTCGAAGATGGCTTCACTAACAATGGCTCAGTCAACAATCAGGCAGCCGTTGGAGACGAAGAGGGGGGCACCATTAACAGCAACGGTATTGTCCATGGCACTGGCCGGTTTACCAATAATGGCTGGTTTAATGTTACAGGTGGCGCTGCCAATTTTGCCAATGCCACCAACCTTGCAAATGGCGTGCTGTCCGGCGGTAACTGGAACGTATCAGGTGGTTCGCTGGTCCTCAATAATAATGCTTCAATCAATACCATCTCTGCCGGGACAACCGTTACGCTGGCAGGAAGTGGAACCTTTAACAGCCTCGGATCGACCCTCACCGGCAATAACGGCACGCTCAATTTGAGCGATTTTCAGAATTTCACCGCCAACTTTACCAACTCGGGCACGGTCAATGTGGCAGGCGGTTTAACGGTGATAGGCAGCTCTGGCAATCTGTCTGGCGGGACGCTCAGCGGTGGTAACTGGAATGTCTCAGGCGGCGCGCTCAATCTGAATAACAACGCCGCAATCAACACGATCGCTGCAGGAACGACGGTAGGATTGAGCGGCAACGGTACCTTGAACAGTCTGGGGGCGACGCTCACCAATAACGCCGGGACGTTGAATCTGGCCGATACGCAAAACTTTACTGCCAATTTCACCAATTCAGGAACGGTCAATGTCTCACGTGGCAATACTACAATTCCCAACGCTACCGGTCTGAGCGGCACTACGCTGGTAGCCGGAACCTGGAATGTTACCGGCGGCAGCCTGAATCTGAACAACAACGCTCCGATCGCCAATATCGCTGGAGGCGCCAGTGTTTGGCTGGACGGCAACGGCTCGCTGAATTCGCTGACCAACGCCAATGGCACGCTGGTATCCAATGCCGGTAATCTGACTATCGGTCATATGCAGAACGGTGCAGTAGCGGGAACCGGCGCAGTCGTATTTGGACCGACAGTTCAGACAGCGGTGGGCTCGGCAGTCACGCTGGGTCAAGGCTTCGTCAATACCGGGAATATCGTCAATCTTGGTACCATCAACAGCAACGGTGGCAATTTTGGCGGGACAATCAGTGGCTGGGGTAATTTTGTCAATCAGCAGGGAACCAGCAATGTCACGACGTCATTTGGAAGACAGAACGTCACGGTTCAGGGCGGCACCATGAATGTTGATGCCGGCGGCACACTGTGGTTTGCTTCGGTTCTGTCGGGAGGCGTTCTCAATAATCTGAATGGCTCTGTGACCAATGTTCAAGTCAATTCCGGCGGTACATTGAACGGAACAAATGGATCTTTTGGATTTGTGTCGGTAGCGAATGGCGCAATCTTTAATGCCGGACAGTCAAAAATTGGCGAGCTGGACGGCAACGGCGGTAATGTGCAGCTGTTCATGTCGCAGAATCAGGTCTTAACCGCCACCACGATTAATTTCACCGGAACCTGGGCACTGAACCTGAGCAATATGAAAGCCGGTGATTCATCCCTGTTTGTGAAAACGACCAGCCTGTGGCAGAGCGCGTTTGAGAATGAAATTCAGGCGAATGGATTGGCTTCTGGGCTCTCCTATATTGTGGCTGAAAACGCCACCGACACCGGTTGGGTAGTCAGTGTCTCATCGGCAACCGATCCGTCTGGGGTCGGTGGTGTTACTGCAGTGCCTGAACCAGCGAACTGGCTGATGATGTTGGGCGGCTTGGGATTGTTGGCCGGAATCACCCGCCGGCGCAGTCGTGGGCCGCTGTCAGTCAGATTATTCATTTCTGGTCTGGCTGGTCAGTAACTTGACTGACTGCTTCCGCACTTCGTGCCATCCGCCGGCTGGAAGATGCATTTCCCCGGCAACCTCAGCGTGGCAGCCATTTATTTCACACATCAAAACTTATTAAGGGTCCTGCGATGACCGTCATCAACAAAATCGTCCTTGGCCTTTCAACAGCGTCAGCATTGCTTGTTGTGATCAATATTGGATTGGCAGTCAACAATCAGGCGCTGACGAATGACGTCTCGGCCCGTAATGCCTACCTGCAGCAAACCGGCACCTTGAATACACTTTACAAGGAAATAGTGGCGGGACTGGCTGATCTGGCGTCTAAAACACAGGATGTCAGACTCAAGGAGCTGCTGGATAAAAATGGGCTGTCGCTGGCCCCCGCCCCTGGGCGTAACCAGGCCCAGTCGGGCAAATAGGCGCGGAATACGTCATGACAGACAACAAGCAATCAAAGAGCAGGGAATCGCTGTCTTCAACGACGGTGACAGTAGCGCTGATCATGGTGGTCCTGTCGCAGCTGGTCTGGATGGGATATCAGGGTTACGAGCAGTTGCAAAGGCGCAGCAGCTTGATGGAATTGCGGGCCGGACAGGAATCGGCAATTGGCGAAGCGCAAAAATTGCGGAGTGCATTGGATAAACTGGCTGCAGACACCAAAGTGCTGTCAGATCAGGGAGATCCCAATGCCCGGATGGTGGTGGTCGAATTGGAAAAACGGGGTATCACAATTAATCCGAAATAATAATTGCCCTGCATGTACAGTCACTTTCATGTCGCAATGCGAATCCGGTTTTCGTCATTTTAACAATCTGAACACGACGATCAAAAAGACCCAGGCCATTGATTAAAAGGCTTGCAGCCCGTTTTTTTGCCGACGAAATTGCCGTGCCAAAAACACAGACAGAAAGACACAAACAATGGTCGGGAAGTTGGGGAGATGGCAGGAGAGACGGTCGAAATATTCGTCCGGAATTGAAAAAATCCCTTTGTAACCAGTTGATTACAAAGGGATTTTTTTTAATGCCTGGTGCCCACGGAGGGACTCGAACCCCCACACCCAAAGGCACATGGACCTGAACCATGCGCGTCTACCAATTCCGCCACGTGGGCAGCGAAGGCGTGATTATAGTAGAGATTTCAAAAATTCGGAAGCATTAAATTACTGTGAAGTAAAAAATCTTTAAATTTGATTAAAAACAGAAGGTGACTGCCATCGGTCACCTAAGAGTTTCGGATTTAGTGTTAAATTACGGTGATTTTCAGAAATAACAGTGAGCTGCTTTCACTCGGCCATAAAAGAATTAGTCCAGTCGGTTTGACACAGACAAGCCGCAACACTCCCTACCATATCTTTTTAAGAATAAATAATCATTTGAGCAAACATATCTACTCCATTCCCAGTCGTGAAGACATCCTCGGTGTATTACGCAGCACCGCAGCCAAACACGACTCCCAGCAAATCGCAACCGCACTCGGTGTACCGCCAGATGAACTTGATGGACTGATGCGTCGCATTAATGCGATGGAGCGGGACGGCCAGGTCAAACTTGATAAAGAAGGGTTTTATCACGTGCAAAGCAAAGAAAACTTTATCGCCGGGAAAGTCAGCAGTCACCGCGACGGTTATGGTTTTCTGATTCCCGATGATGGCAGCGACGATGTGTTTTTGTCGGAGCGCGAAATGCAGCGTGTTTTAAATGGTGACCGCGTCCTGATTCGTATCATAGGCACGGACCGGCGCGGGCGTCTGGAAGGTGGCATTGTTGAAGTTCTGGATCGCGCCAACACGCATATTATTGGACGGCTGCTGAATGAAAACGGCATGTGGGTGATTGCGCCGGAAGACAAACGGATCAGCCAGGATATTATTCTGGCCGGCTCGCCCGGTCAGGCCAAGGCTGGCCAGGTGGTCAGCGTTCAGCTCACCGAACAGCCGACCCGCTATGCCCAGCCGGTAGGGAAAATTGTTGAAGTGCTCGGTGACGTCGATGATCCGGGGATGGAAATTGAAATCGCCGTGCGCAAATTTGGCGTGCCGCATATTTTCTCTGAAGCTGCAATGAAAGCCGCCAGCAAACTCCCAGGTGAAGTAAAGCCGGCGGATCTGCAGGACCGGGTCGATTTGCGCGATATCCCGATGGTGACCATAGACGGCGAAGATGCGCGCGACTTTGACGATGCGGTGTACTGCGAGCCGACCAAAATCGGACGCACTGCCGGCTACCGGATTATTGTCGCCATCGCCGACGTCAGCCACTATGTCAAGCCGAACGATGCCATTGATGCTGATGCGCTCTTGCGCAGCACGTCGGTGTATTTTCCGCGCCGCGTGATTCCCATGCTGCCGGAAAAACTGTCCAATGGTCTGTGCTCACTGAATCCGAATGTCGACCGTCTGACGCTGGTGTGCGATCTGGTGATCACCGCGCACGGTGAAATCAAGGGTTATCAGTTTTACCCGGCAGTGATTCATTCTGCGGCCCGTTTTACGTATACCGAAGTCGCGGCAATCTTGGGTAATACCAAAGGCCCGGAAGCGTTCAAACGCGCTGCTCTGGTTCCACACCTGTTGCACCTGCAGGAAGCGTTCCATGCATTGCTGGAAGCGCGGCAGCAACGTGGTGCAATTGATTTTGAAACCACCGAAACCTATATCGTCTGCAATGCCGCCGGCAAGATAGAAAAAATATTGCCACGTACCCGCAACGACGCCCACAAACTGATTGAAGAATGCATGCTGGCTGCCAACGTATGCGCGGCCGATTTGCTGATTCGTCACAAGCATCCAGGCACCTACCGTATCCATGCCAGCCCGTCCAAAGAAAAACTGACCCAGTTGCGGACCTATCTGAAACAGTTGGGACTGAATTTAAATGGCGGTGACAAACCGACAGCATCCGATTATGCCGACCTGATGAAGAAAATCAAAGGTCGTCTGGATGCCCCGATATTGCAAACCATGCTGCTGCGCTCGATGCAGCAGGCTGTCTACAGCCCGGATAATATTGGCCATTTTGGCCTGTCGTATGACGCTTATGCGCATTTCACCAGCCCGATCCGGCGTTATCCTGACTTGCTGACCCATCGGGCAATCAAGGCCATTTTGCTGGGTAAAAAATATGAGCCCAAAGGCATAGACCTGGGCTCATTGAACAGCACAATTTCGAATGCAGCAAGAAAACAGCAGATCGTCGACAAGGCGGAAGGCAAGCAAAAGAAAGACCCAACCATCTGGGATGCGCTCGGCGTCCATTGTTCAGCCAACGAGCGCCGTGCTGATGAGGCATCGCGCGACGTCGAAGCCTGGCTGAAGTGCTATTACATCCGCAATAAACTGGGTGAAGAATTTACCGGCACCATTTCCGGCGTGACCCAGTTCGGAATTTTTGTGCAACTCGATGCTTTGTATATTGAAGGTCTGGTGCACGTCACCGATCTGGGTGCCGATTATTTCCAATACGACGATGCGCGCCATGAGTTGCGTGGTGAACGCACCGGCAAACGGTATCAATTGACAGACCGGGTAACGGTGCAGGTAACGCGTGTTGATCTGGACGCGCGCAAGATCGATCTGTGCCTGGTGCAGCCCGGTGGTCCCAAGTTTGGCGGCGCGGCCAAATCAGGCAAGCCTGGTGTTGCCGTGGCAGGCAAGGCCAAGCCGAAGGCGATTGCCGGCGCTTCAAAATACGAAGAGATAGCGCCGCCCAAGCACAAGGTGCGGCGCGGCGCGGCAGAAAACAAATCGTCCCGCTCGACGCAGTCTGCCGCCGGCAGTACCAAACGGGAAAAAAACGTCACTGGTCGCAAGGGCCCCGCAGCAGCGAAAACCGGTATGAAGAAACGTTAATTATGAAAAGTAAATTTATTTTTGGCTTCCATGCCGTCACAGCCCGACTGCGCCACGAAGCGGGCAGTGTGGAAGAAATCTATGTCGATTCCGGGCGCCAGGACAGGCGCATGCTGGAACTCATCAGCGCAGCCAAAGGCGCTGGAGTGCGTGTGATTCCGGTAGATGAATTACGTCTGGCCAATATGGTCGGAACCCGCCGACATCAGGGCGTGATTGCCAAGGCCGGTGAAATATCTCTGGCGCGCAATCTTGACGAGTTACTGGATGCGATCGAAGGCCCGCCTCTGCTGCTGATTCTCGACGGTATTACTGACCCCCATAATCTGGGCGCCTGCCTGCGCGTGGCTGACGGTGCCGGGGCGCATGCCGTAATCGCCCCCAAAGACCGGGCGGTCGGATTGAACGCGACCGCTGCCAAAGTGGCCAGTGGTGCGGCAGAGTCCATCCCCTACATTACCGTGACCAATCTGGCGCGTACCATGCGCGAGATCAAAGAGCGCAATATCTGGGTGGTCGGTACATCAGACGACGTGGAAAAAAATCTGTATCAGGCGGACTTCACCAGTCCGGATGGCGTTGCATTGGTCATGGGATCAGAGGGTGAGGGGATGCGACGTCTGACCCGCGAAACCTGCGATCTGCTGGTGAGTGTGCCGATGTTTGGTTCTGTCGAAAGTCTTAATGTGTCGGTCGCATCGGGCATCTGCCTGTATGAAGCGCGCCGTCAGAGACTGGTTTAAGATGCGGGTCTGAATAAATATAAAAATCATCCATGTTTAATCAAGTCAGGGAAGACATTCAAAACATCATGACCCGGGATCCCGCCGCCAAAAGCGCGTGGGAGGTATTGACCTGTTATCCAGGATTGCACGCGATCATCATGCATCGCTGGGCGAATTTTTTCTGGCGCCATCACTGGTACTGGCTGGGACGATTCACTTCACAGATCGCGCGGTTTTTTACTGCAATCGAAATTCATCCTGGTGCCATCATTGGACGACGGGTCTTTATAGACCACGGTTTTGGTGTGGTGATCGGTGAAACTGCCGAAGTCGGCGATGACTGCACTATCTATCAGGGTGTCACGTTGGGTGGGACATCTCTGGTTAAGGGGGCAAAACGCCACCCGACGCTGGAGCAGGGTGTGATCGTTGGTGCCGGTGCCCAGATACTGGGCGGTTTTACGGTGGGTGCCGGCGCCAAAATCGGCTCGAGTTCGGTTGTCGTCAAGCCCATCCCTGCAGGAGCCACCGCGGTTGGCAATCCGGCTCACATAACCACCAAAGATCAGCAGGATAAACAGGCAGCGAGATTTTCCGCCTACGGTGTGACTGCGAATGGTGACGATCCGATCACCAAGGCGTTGCACAAAATGATTGATCAGCTTGCAGTGCAGGAGCAGCAAATCATCCTGCTGAATCAGGCTTTGCAGCAGGCCGGGATTGCCTGCAAAGAACAGACCGGACTTGATAAATTCGATACGGCGTTATTGAATAAGCTGGTCGAATAATTTATCCCCAGCGTCAATTTCGCACAGTTGGAAGAAGTGAGTCGGGATCGCGTGGTATTGGGCACGGCACTGCCTTCCGAGCGAGCCTTCACGACTTAAAACCGTTAACCATCGCCGCGCACGTCAGTGTCTTCCAATGCAGAGTGCCGCATGCTGTAAGAAAAATAAAATACCAGTGCACAGGTCAGCCACGCGCCAAACAGATAAAACGTTTCGCGCGGCAGTCCGGCGATCAGGTACAGGCAGAACAGGACGCTCAATATCGGGATCAACGGGAACAGTGGCACCTTAAAACCGCGCACCAGATCGGGACGGGTGCGACGCAGAATAATGACACCACCTGAGACAATGCCAAATGCCACCAGCGTGCCCATGCTGGTTAAATCTGCCAGTACATCCAGCGGCACCAGCGCTGCCGCAATGGCCACTGCCAGGCTGACCACGATGGTGTTTTGTACCGGCGTCTGCGAGCTTGGATTCACCCTGGCAAATACTTTGGGCAACATCCCGTCGCGTGCCATGGCATACAGTATCCGGGTCTGACCAAACAGCACCACCAGTGTGATACTGAAAATCGAGATGATTGCACCCATCGATAAAATAATGCCTGGCCAGGTCGCGCCGGTAATGCGTCGCAAAATCTGCACCAGCCCTGCTTCGTTGCCACTGAATTCCGTGTAAGGTTGAGTGCCGACGCCGATCAGGGCGACCAGCACATACAGCGTCGTGACAATTCCCAGTGAAATCAGAATGGCCAGCGGTATGTTGCGCTTTGGATTGTTAACTTCTTCGCTGGCGGTTGAAATCGCATCGATGCCAATGTAAGAAAAGAAAATGCTCGACGCCGCAGCGCCCACGCCGCTGATACCCATCGGCATGAACGGATGCAGATTGGCCGAGTGGAATGCCGTCAGGCCGATCAGAATAAACATGATCAGCACCGCAATCTTGATCACCACCATGATTGCGTTGGCGCGCGCCGATTCCTGGGCCCCGCGTACCAACAAACTACAGCACATCAGCACCAGAATCACGGCAGGCAAATTGAAAACGCCGCCATTCACCCCGGGCGGATTCGCAATCGCCGCAGGCATGCGCATGCCGATCAGATCAAAAGCCAGTTCGTTCAGATATTGCCCCCAACCCACCGCGATGGCGGAGGCAGAAATGCCGTATTCCAGCAGCAGACACCAGCCAACCAGATAGGCCACCATTTCTCCCATCGTTGCATACGTATAAGAATAAGACGAACCTGAAGCGGGAATAGTTGATGCCAGTTCCGCGTAGCACAGGGCTGTCAGGCCCGCGGTGATGCCGGCAATGATGAACGACAGGATAACGCCGGGCCCCGCCTTGGGTACGGCATCACCCAGAATGACGAAGATACCGGTACCTATGGTAGCGCCGACGCCCAGCATGGTAAGTTGAAACAGGGTAATGTTGCGCCGCAATTGCCCGCCCGCGTCATTCGATTGCGTGACCGGCTTGGTGCGCAGCATGCGCGCAAATATCGAGGGTGAAGTGCGATTGGGCATGAAGATTCGAGATAACTCGCCTAAGGAGTGCATGGAAATGATGGGCCGGGGATATCAAAAGATTCCCCAGATTAATTTTTTTGTGCACGTGATTTTACTCAGACTGGCTGCGCAGCAGTTATAAAACTGCGACATGAATTTATATAAAACCGATAACCAACCGCGAGATTGCGCCCCGATCCAATGGCAAAAAAGGCCATGTGGTCTCAGGCAGGACCAGGTCTGTTGTCTTTTAGATGTGCAAATACAACAAATGCACAACGTGCTTTTTTTATTGTTATAAATAAATAGCAATCAACTCACTTTTATGGAACCATCGCAATCTGAATATGATGAATTGATAATATTCAACATTTTCTTACAATAACAAAAAAAATTGATCAACGGAAATAGCGGGTTGCGCGTTAGAATTGACGGTGCGCAATATTTCAGCGTGAATGATTTGCAGATTGGTAACTATTATGAATAAAGTCCTCGTTCTCTCCCTGTGTTTATGGTCTTGCCTCGTCACAGACGTATTTGCATTACCGTTTGGCTCGCAATCGGCACTGGTGATTGATGAAAATACCGGGGAAGTGTTACTTGAGAAAAATTCAGAAAATATCGTTCCTATCGCGTCATTGACCAAATTGATGACTGCAATGGTGGTGCTGGATGCCAGGCAAAACATGGATGAGCCGATTAGCATCGATGCACAGGATGTGGACACCATTAAACACAGTACCTCCCGGGTACCGGTCGGTGCCTCCATTCCGAGAAAAGATGTACTGCAACTGGCTTTGATGTCGTCGGACAATCGGGCAGCCGCCGCGCTGGCAAGAACTTATCCGGGCGGAAATGAAGCATTTGTCGCAGCGGTGCAGTCCAAGATGCAGGCGCTGGGCATGACCCATACCACCATCGAAGAGCCTACCGGCCTGTCCTATCACAACACATCAACGGCGGCAGACCTGGTGAAAATGGCCTCGGCTGCGTCGCAATACCCGGATATCACCCGCATCACGACGGACAGCCG
>Ga0075019_10002562_pt1 | contig 10358 bp, 11 predicted proteins | sample ColStrG_CSR_2013_FD_71473 | JGI IMG/M metagenome (GOLD analysis project Ga0075019, IMG submission 71473) | Freshwater sediment microbial communities in response to fracking from Pennsylvania, USA - Cold Stream Run_MetaG_CSR_2013 | ecosystem: Environmental > Aquatic > Freshwater > Creek >...
AGGCATAGGTGCCGCGGATCTCCGCTTCGCTGTGCCGGGCGACAAACTCCTTCACCATGCGATCCTCAAGGGCATGAAAGCTGATCACGGCCATGCGGCCGCCTTTGTTCAGCGATGCCGGCACTTCCGCCAGCGCCTCGCGCAGCGCATCCAGTTCCCCGTTCACCGCAATGCGCAACGCCTGAAACGTTTTGGTGGCAGGATGAATCTTGCGCTCCCTGCGCCCGCCCAGGGTCTTTTCCACCAGCGCGGCCAGCCGACCCGTGCGCAGGATCGGCTCCCGCTCCCGTTCCCGCACCAGCGTCTTGACAATACGCCGGGCCTGCGGTTCCTCACCGTATTGGAAAAGGATCGATGTCAACTCGCTTTCGCTGCCACCGTTGACCAGATCCGCCGCCGTCAGTTGCTGGCGCGGATCCATGCGCATATCCAGCGGACCATCCTGTTGAAAACTGAAACCGCGCGCGGCCGTATCCAATTGCGGCGAGGAAACACCCAGGTCAAAAAGAATGCCGTCGAAGAGCCCTTCCTCTGCACGCACCCGGGCCAGATTCCGAAAGTTTTCCCGGTGGAAGGTGAACCGTCCGGGATAAGCCGGGGCCAGTTGACCCGCCTGATCTTCCGCATCCGGGTCCTGATCCAAAGCCACCACTGCCGCCCCACGCTCCAGCAGGGCACGCGAGTGCCCGCCGCGGCCAAAGGTCGCATCGAGCATTCTTTTACCCGGGGCTGGTTGCAGTGCAATCATGACTTCGTCCAATAAAACCGCTTGATGGCCCGGCTCCATTTTCTCAGCGCACCACCTGCGAGGGCAGTTTTTTTTCCGCGGAGGACCGCAGGCCACTCTGTTGCAAAAGATCCCAGCAGGAATTCAGGCGGGCCCGCATGTGCTGCCGTCCCAACCGCTCCGCGCGGACCAGCAATTGCCAGCGGCAATCGCGCATTTCATTTAAATGTTCGGATGCCTTGTTCATAATCCGGCTTCCTTGAGAATTGTTTCCAGACTGAGCGAGGCGTCGGCATCCGACTTCCGCTGCTCCGGATCCCAGATTTCAAAATGGCCGAAACGCCCCACCAACACGGCGTTCTTTTTCAATCCGGCCTGCAGACGCAGCTTGTCCTTGATGCTGATGCGATTCTGCTGATCCATCTCCACGCTTTGAATGAGCGGCGCCATGCTCTCGAATTTTTTACGGCGCACATCCCCGATGGGATAGGTTTCGATCTGCTGTAATTTTGACGCCAGCCAGCTGCCAGGATACACACTCAAACAGGGCTTCGCAGCATCAGGGTCGGGGGGCGCGATATAGAGCCGGGTTTCGAAACCGTCTCCGCGCCATTCTTTGGGCACGGTGAGGCGGCCCTTCTCATCGAAGGCGTGCTCAAACGTATCGGTATAAACCAATTTCAGAGGTTCGGACATATGACGTTCCACCCAGCCCGACACCTATCGGGCCATTACAACCCCTTTTAAACCACAATGACCCACCTTCTGTCAATTTTTATCAATCCTTTTGTGCCCAAGCGAATTAGGTCAATTCCACCCACCCCCAATCCTCCGCGCCCCCATCAAAAAACCTAATGTATTTAAGGCCTTTAAATTATACCTGAGCCAAATTTCTCAGTTGTATCCCCGGCCCGCTCCCGCCACACTCATCCCATGAAACAGGACGTTTTCGCCGGCGCCGCCCTTTTCCTCCCCGCCGAACCCGAAACCCTCGACAGCATCGATATCGATCCCTCTCAAATCGAAGGACTTGTACTGAAGCTCCTCAGCGGTCGCAACGCCATGATCGCCGGCGATATCGCCAACGAAATCAATCTGCCCTATTTCAATATCGTCGAACCCATCCTGCAAAAACTCAAGGAAGCCAAGCTCATCGAGATCGTCCGCGGCGATTACCAGCCCATCACCTACCTCCTGGGGGCCACCGACGCCGGACGGGAGCGCGCCCGCATGTTTTTTGATCAGTCGGGCTACGTCGGACCCGCCCCGGTGTCCATCCAGACCTACATGCAGGCCATCGCCACCCAGACCATCCGCAACATCCAGGTCAACCGCCGCCGCCTCATGAACGCCTTCGACGGCCTCGTCTTCGAGGAGGAAATCATCCGCCAGGTCGGCCCCGCCACCAACTCCGGCCAGTCCATTTTCCTTTACGGGCCTCCCGGCAACGGCAAAACCTCCATCGCCGAACGCATTGTCGATGCCTTCGGCGGGGCGATCTTCATTCCCTATTGCATCGAGGTCAACGGCGCCATCATCCGGCTCTTTGACGAGTATAATCATCACCTCGTGACCGAGGAGGAGGACAGCCGCCTCACCCAGAAATACGACCGGCGCTGGCGCCTGGTCAAAAGACCCGTCATCGTGGTGGGCGGCGAACTGCTCATGCAATCGCTGGACCTGATCTGGAACGAGGAATCCCGTTACTACGAAGCCCCCTTCCAGATGAAGGCCAACGGCGGTTGCTTCATGATCGACGACTTTGGCCGCCAACGCATGGACCCGAAGGATCTGCTCAACCGCTGGATTCTGCCCCTGGAAAAAAAGGTCGATTACCTCACGCTCCACACCGGCATCAAAATCTCCATCCCGTTTGATGTGCTGCTGCTCATCTCCACCAACCTGGACCCGCGCGACCTGGTGGACGAGGCCTTCCTGCGCCGTCTGCGCTACAAAATCCCCGTCAACAATCCCACCGAGGAAAATTTCAAGAAAATCTGGCAGATGGTTTCCGCCGCCCGCGAAATCCCCTACAGCGACGAAGTCGTGGAGTATTTTATCGGCAAGCACATGCGCCCGGTGGGCCGCCCCCTGCGCGGCTGCATTCCGCGCGACATCATTGAACTGGTGCTGGACTCCTGCCGCTACCACCAGACAGCCAACACCATCACCCCGCAGTTGATCGACGAGGCGGCCGAGGCTTATTTTGTGGATCTGGGCGAGAAATTCGACGCCAACAATTCCTTTGCGCGCTGACCGGTGGCAACGATCTTAAGTTGTAACCAATCGGTTGGCTTATGGGTTTGTCAGGATCTACTGACTACTCATCATCACTTTTAAACAAATAGGCCGCGACATCCCGGCTCTTAATGATGAAATAAACCCCGATGATCAGCGTGACGACAGATGCCGACTATTGATTGCAGTGACGACCTCCCATCTGGGAGTTTCCATCCTCTCAATCGCTAGCTGTACTTTGGGGAAAGAAAAAAACTTGCGCCTTACAAAGACGCGGGGACGTTGGAAGTGGTTTCATAAATGCCGGCGGCGTTTGACATGGAGCTGGGCCACGGACTTTTTGATGCTGGCTGTCAACGCGGCGGCTTCCTCCGGCGAGGGCTTGGTAGCCAGGGCTTCCTCAGCCCGCTTGAGGGCCTCCTCGACATTGGACTCGTTGATCTGATCGTCCTTCAAGGCCATGTCGGTCAGGACAATGACATTTTTTCCCGTCACCTCCACAAAGCCCTCGCCGACGGCCAAATGCTCAATCTGGCCGCCACGGTTGACTTGTAAATGTCCGGGCGTGATCGTGGTCAGGAGTGGCACGTGGTCGGGCAGCACGCCCAACTCACCTTCCGATCCGGGCAGCACCACACCGTCCACGTCGTCTGAATAGACGCGTTTTTCCGGTGTGACGATTTCCAAATGCAACCTGGCCATGATCAATGTTCCTTAAACTTTCAGGCTTTATCGACGGTGCCGATGCCGCCCTTCATGTAGAAGTTGGCTTCGGGCACTTCGTCGTGCTTGCCTTCCAGAATCTCCTTGAAGCCACGCACGGTTTCCTGAATGGAAACATACTGGCCGGAGGTGCCGGTGAACACTTCGGCCACATGGAACGGCTGGCTGAGGAAACGCTGGATTTTGCGCGCCCGGTACACGGTCAGCTTGTCTTCCGGTGAAAGCTCGTCCATGCCCAGAATGGCAATGATGTCCTGCAATTCCTTGTACTTCTGCAGCACACGCTGCACACCGCGGGCCACTTCGTAGTGTTCCACGCCGACCACTTCGGGCGCGAGCGCCTTGGAGGTGGAGGCCAGCGGATCGACCGCCGGATAAATCCCCAATTCGGCAATGGACCGTTCCAGCACGATCGTGGAATCGAGGTGGGCAAAGGTGTTGGCCGGAGCCGGATCGGTCAAGTCATCGGCCGGAACATACACCGCCTGGAAGGAGGTGATGGAGCCGTGCTTGGTCGAGGTGATGCGCTCCTGCAGGTCGCCCATTTCCGTGGCCAGCGTGGGCTGGTAACCCACGGCGCTGGGAGAGCGGCCGAGCAGGGCCGACACCTCGGAACCCGCCTGTGAGAAACGGAAGATGTTATCCACGAAGAGGAGCACGTCCTGGTTTTTTTCATCGCGGAAATATTCCGCCATGGCCAGCCCGCTCAACGCCACGCGCATACGGGCCCCGGGGGGTTCGTTCATCTGGCCATAGACCAGGGCCACCTTGGACTCCTCGATCTTGCTCAGCTTGATGACGCCGGATTCGGCCATTTCATGATAAAGATCGTTGCCCTCACGGGTACGTTCACCGACCCCGGCGAACACGGAGTAACCGCCATGGGCCTTGGCGATGTTGTTGATCAATTCCATGATGACGACGGTTTTGCCCACGCCGGCACCGCCGAAGGCGCCGACCTTGCCGCCCTTGGTGAACGGACAGATCAGGTCGATGACCTTGATGCCGGTTTCCAAAACCTGGGAACGGGTGTCCTGATCGACCAGGGGCGGAGCGGCACGATGAATGGGATATCGCTTCTCATGCTTGACCGGTCCGAGTTCGTCCACTGGCTCGCCGAGCACGTTGAAAATGCGACCCAGCACACCCTCACCCACCGGCACGGAAATGGGTGCACCGGTGTTGATGACTTCCATGCCGCGCTTCAAACCGTCCGTGGAGGTCATAGCCACGCTGCGCACCCAGCCTTCACCGGTGTGCTGCTGGATTTCCAGCACGATGGACGTGTCCTTGCCTTCCTTTTGAAAGTCCACGCGCAAGGCGGTGAACAGCGGCGGCACCGCGGAATCACTGAAATCGACATCGACCACCGGACCGATGACTTGAACAATTTTACCGTTTTGACTCATAATCTTCTCTGCTTCGTTGGGTGTTGTACACTATCTCTATCAGGCCCCCACTGCCATCTGGGCAGCGGCAATTTCCAAAATTTCGTTGGTAATGGAGGCTTGGCGGGCCTTGTTGTATTCCAAAGTCAGATCCTTGATCAACTGCTTGGCGTTGTCCGTGGCGCTCTTCATGGCCACCATGCGTGCGCTGTGTTCGGAGGCACGCGACTCCAGCAGCATGTGATACACCTGAAAATTGACGTAGGCCGGGAACAACTGCGACAACACGGTGTCGGCATCCGGTTCGTAAAGATGTTCCACGTCGCCTGCGGCCGTTTCCGCCTTCCCGCCCTGCGGATCTTTGCCCAGCAGACCGGCCCGGGTGTTGGCCAGATCCTGTATGGGCAGCACCGCCGCCGTGACGGGTTTCTGCACCAGGGTGTTGACGAAACTGCTGTACAGCACGCTCACGGAATCAATCTCGCCGGAAAGGAATTTTTCCGTCAGAAAAGCGGTGATCTGCCGCACTTCATTGAAGGTGACTTTTTCGCCGATGACAAAATCGGCCAGAAGCTTGCGCCCGCTGCGGGCCACGAACTGTTTGCCCTTGCGACCCGCCGTCACAAATACAGTTTCGGCCGGCAGGGCCGCCGCCTCTCGCAGCACATTGGTGTTGAGGCCGCCGCAAAGACCCTTGTCAGTGGTCACGAGCAGGACGCAGGGAGCCCCTTGGGCGCGGCGGTTCCAGAGCGGGTGGTTGATTTCCGAGGCCCGGCCCGCCAGGGAACGCAGCATTTTTTGCAATTGATCGGCGTAAGGCCGGCCCGCCAGGGCATATTCCTGGGCACGGCGCATCTTGGACGCCGCCACCATTTGCATGGCTTTGGTGATCTGCGCCGTGTTCTTAACCGACTTGATCCGTCGGCGAATATCGCGTGTGCTGGCCATGGTTGAATTTTCTTAGCTCGGAATCCTGAATCCTTTTAATGACCCATCTGCTTGAAGTCGGCCAGGGCACTCTTCAATTCCGCCAGCAAGGCATCGTCGATGGCCTTTTTGGTGCGAATGCCCGCCAGCAGGCTTTCCTTGCGGGTGGTGAGATATTCCATGAGCTTGTCCTGCACGATTTTGATCTTGTCCACCGGCACGTCATCGAACTGCCCGTTCTGCACAGACCACATGACAGCGGCCTGCAATTCCACCGACACCGGATGATACTGCTGCTGCTTGAAGACTTCCACAATACGCGCGCCCCGGTCCAACTTGGCCTTGGTGGCGGCATCCAGATCGGAGGCAAACTGCGCGAAGGCGGCCAGTTCGCGGAACTGGGCCAGTTCGAGCTTCACTTTGCCGGCCACCTGTTTCATGGCCTTGATCTGCGCGGCGGAACCGACGCGCGACACCGAAATACCGACGTTGATGGCCGGACGCACACCCTGATAAAACAAATCCGTTTCGAGGAAAATCTGCCCGTCCGTGATGGAAATGACGTTGGTCGGAATGTAGGCCGAAACGTCACCGGACTGCGTTTCAATGATCGGCAGCGCCGTCAGGGAGCCATTGCCGCTGCTTTCATTCAAGCGGGCGGAGCGTTCCAGCAAACGGGAATGCAGATAAAACACGTCGCCCGGGTACGCCTCACGTCCCGAGGGGCGTTTCAAAATCAGCGAGATCTGGCGGTAAGCAGCCGCGTGTTTGGAAAGATCGTCGAACACAATCAACGCATCCATGCCGTTTTCCATGAACCACTCCCCAATCGCCGCTCCGGAGAACGGCGCGATGTATTGGGCGGTGGCGGAATCCGAAGCCGTGGCGGCCACCACGATCGTATAGGGCAGCGCACCCTGCTCTTCCAGGACACCGAGGACACGGGCGAGGTTGGCGCGTTTCTGACCGATGACGACATAGATGGAATAAAGCGGACGGAAATCCTTCTCACCGCTGAGTTCGGCCGCGCGATTCAGCTTGGCCTGGTTGATGATGGTGTCGATGGCCACGGTGGTTTTGCCGGTGGCACGGTCGCCAATGATCAATTCGCGCTGGCCACGGCCGATGGGAATCATGGCATCGATGGCCATGATTCCGGTCTGCACCGGCTGGCTGACGGATTTACGTTTGATGATGCCGGGGGCGACGCGTTCCACGGGATAATGCGTGTCGCTCTTGATCGGGCCCTTGCCGTCCAGGGGATTGCCCAGGGGATCGACCACGCGGCCCAACAGGGCCTTGCCGACCGGAACCTGCAACAAACGACCCGTGGTTTTGACCGGGTCGCCTTCCTTGATCCCGGCAAATTCACCCAACACAATGGCACCGACCTCGGTGTCTTCGAGGTTGAGGGCCAGGCCGATCGAGCCGTTGGAAAATTCCACCATTTCGTTGTAAGCCACGTCGGTGAGACCCTCGATTTTGGCCACGCCGTCCATGATTTCGCGCACGGTGCCGACATTGGACCGGGACACTTCCGTCTTCAGCCCTTTGATCTGGGATTCAATTTCTGCTAACAAGTTGCTCATAATATCAATTTCCTGTTTTTCGAATTCTACAAATTGTTGTCACGCCTGAAAACTTTTCTCCAGCGCATGGAGACGACCCCGGATGCTGCCGTCCCAGACATCACTACCCACGCGCACGCGCAATCCGCCCAGCAGTTCGGGATTCACCGCCACCTGCAGGTTGAGCGCCGGTCCAAATTGCTTTTGCAAACTGCTGCGCAATTCCGCCTCGGCGGCACCCAGCGGGCTGGCCGTTTCCACCACCGCGGAGTGGCGCTGCACCTCCAACGCCACCAGCTTGCGCAGACGCGACAGGATGGCGATGTAGTTGCGGGGCCGGGCGGTTGCCAGACTCTTGACCACATCGCGGACCCGGGTCTCATCCAGGCGCCCGGCCGGCCGACAAAGCAAAAAGAGCTTTTTGGCGGCGTTGCGTGCTTCGCGGTTGATTTTCATGTTGCGCCGGAAATTTTCTTAGTTGCGACCCGCCACGCCCTGGGCGGCTTCCTTCTGCAGGCGGGCCTGGTCTTCGGCGGTCAACACCTTGCCGACCACGCGGGAGGTGGTCGAAACCACCAGCCGACCCAACTCCTGCTTCAATTCGTTCATGATGCGGTCGCGGTCAAGGGCGGAGGCTTCCTCGGCCTTGCGGATGAGGGCCTCGGCCTGGGCCGTGGCTTCCTGAATACGTTTGCCGCCCACGACATCTGCGCTCTGCTTGGCTTCCTCAATCAGGCGCGTGGCGTCCTGGTTGGCCTTGGTAATCAATTCCAGGCGCGTTTTTTCCGCCGCGTCCAATTCCACGCGGATGCGCTCGGCATTGGCAATGCTTTCCTCAATGCGGCGCTTGCGTTCGTCGAGCATGGCCAGAATCGGCTTGAAGGCAAAGCGGTCCAAGACAAAGAGCAGGATGCTGAAAATCAGCAACTGACTGATAAAATTAGGCAGATCCAGCCCAAAATGGCCCGCAAAGCCCGCATCCGCACCATGGGTGGCGGCAGCACCTTCCACATCATGTGCCGCCAGCAGCCAAACATTTGCCAGGATCGTAGTGATCATAATTTTACTCTCTCAAAAAAATCGCGGGGGATTTTAAGCCTCCCCCAAAGCTGGTTCCCTTATTTGACAAGGAAGATGGCATAGAACACGATGGCTTCCGCCAACGCCATGCCGATAATGCCGATGGTCAAAATCTGACCGAACGCGCCGGGGTTGCGACCCACCGCTTCAGCGGCTTTCGAACCCACCCAACCCACGCCGAGGGCTGCGCCCAGAGCTGCGGTGGCGACCGTGATATTTCCTGAAACAACTGCTTCTGCCAACATGTGCATATTTGCCTTTCGTATTTATTTTTTCGCCGACGCCCGCACTCTTGGCACGGTCCCGCCGTCAAAGCTTAATGGGAATGTTCACCCTCCTCGTGGGCGGTGGACAACTGGATATACACCGCGCACAGCAGCATGAACACCAGGGCCTGCAAGAGGCCAATCAAAATTTCCAAAACATAAAACGGCATGGAAATGAGAATCCCCCACCACGGACCGGCTATTTCCGACATCGCATGCACCAAACTCTTGCCTGCATAGATGTTGCCGTACAACCGGATGGGCAGGGAAATGCCACGGGAGGCAATCGATATCACTTCAATCAAACCCACCCCGAAGAAAATCGGCATGAGCAGATATTTAAGAAAACCCTTCAACCCCCCCTTGGGTCCGAAGATGTGCAGGAGAAACCCGACCAGGCCGGTTTCCTTGATGCTCCAATACAACCAGCACACCATGAAAAGCGAAGTCAGAGCCAGCGTCATGTTCAGGTCAGCATTGGCCGGACGGAGCAACGGGGTCGTTACCTCAAAATGACCCTGCACACTTTCACCCCAGCCGATGGTGCCCACTCCGGGCAGAAGCGCCGACCAGTTGGCGACAAGGATGAATAGAAAAAACGAGCACAGCAGCGGGAAGACCTGGCGGATCATGTGTTTGCCGACAATGCTTTCCAATGCCGCGTAAACCGTTTCAATGAGCCACTCGAGAAAATTCTGGGCCGGGGTCGGAATGACCGAGACCTTCCGCGTGGCCAATTGTACAAAGAGCACGATGGCCGCCACCACCAGCACCGCATCCATGGTGGAATTCGTGAACCACGAAAAACCCGGGAACGGGTCGGCTTTGGGATTGACTGAAGCGATGAGAAACATAGCGGAAAAGGTTGAAAAATAAGCCTGACCCGACGCGATATGGCAAGCAAAAGTTCGACTTATTTAATTATTAGTTTTAAAGGACATTCTATTAGGAGGTTAAATTTTCTTCTCTGTAATTCTTATTCGGAAACCCGCCCCGTCCCAAAACCATAACCCCGTCTGATTTTAGGCCTCGCCTCCGGCAACGCCTGCTTCTATGCTGCCCCGCATACTCCGCATCCGTCCAACCCAACCCCAGCCGCGCACCGCTTTGAAAGCCCTGCCCCACTCCCTCTTTCCCGGCCTCCTCGCCGTCGTTTTCTCAACCGCTCTGGGCATTTCCACCTGGCTGGCCGAACAAAATCATGTGCTCGATCCGCTCGAAAACCATATCCTCGCCCTGACCCAGCCTCTGCGCCCGGCCCTCCACGATGCCCCCCTCACCCTGGTGCTCATCCAGGATCCCGGCGAACAAGGCTGGCCCTGGTCCACTCTCGACTACGCCATTTTCCTCAACGCCATCGCCCCGCTCTCCCCCCAAATCACCGCCCTCTCACTCCCGCTCCAGGACGGCGACCCGCTTTATCCCATCTACAATTCCCAAC
>Ga0075019_10002563_pt1 | contig 10356 bp, 7 predicted proteins | sample ColStrG_CSR_2013_FD_71473 | JGI IMG/M metagenome (GOLD analysis project Ga0075019, IMG submission 71473) | Freshwater sediment microbial communities in response to fracking from Pennsylvania, USA - Cold Stream Run_MetaG_CSR_2013 | ecosystem: Environmental > Aquatic > Freshwater > Creek >...
ATCCTGGGCGTGGGCGAGGCGATCCGGCGGTTGAACCTTTACGCCGAGGCGGGGGCCGACCTGCTGTTCGCCGATGCGCTGATGACGGCTGAGGATATCGGCACCGTCGCACGCAACGTGATCAAGCCGCTGACGGTGAACATGGGTTTCGGCATTCGCCAGCGGCCGACCACACCGCTGCTGTCGACGCGGCAGTTGGAGGACCTTGGCGTGAAGGCAGTCTCGTTTCCGCGCATGCTGACGGCCGCCGCCATTCAGGGCATGAAGAACGCGCTCGCGGTGCTCGGCCAGTCCATTGCCGAGGAGCGGGTGATCGATCGGCCGGATCTGCTGGTGTCGTTTGGCGAGATCAACGAACTGATGGGCCAGCAGCATCTGACGAGCCTTGAGCGCTCCTTCGCGTCGTTGACCGGGGACGCCTGATGGGTGGTTCAGGCACGCGTGACGCGCGCCTGCTTCGCGGGCGCGGCCTGGCCGACCGCTGCGGCGTCCTGCGCCAGGGCCAGTTCGCGGCGCATGCGGGCGGCGGCGATGTGGCGGCGCATGAGGGTTTCGGCGAGGTCGGCGTCGCGGTCCTCGATGGCGCAGACGATGCGCTCGTGTTCGACCTGGGCCCTGCTGCCGCCGGAGCGGTTGCCGCCGGGCAGGCCGCGATACAGCCGCAGCAGGGCGTAGAGTTCGCCGCACAGCAGGTCGATCAGCATCGGGTTGCGGCTGCAGCGGGCGATCGCGGCGTGAAAGTCCTGATCGCGCCGCTCGTCCAGGCGCGGCGCTTCGGTTTCGGCCGGTTGCGGGCAAAGTGCCGCGCGCAGCAGCGCCACCTCGGCGTCCGTGGCATTGGTCGCGGCCAGGCGCGCGGCCATGCCTTCCAGCGCCTCGCGCACGACGAAGAGTTCCACCAGCGCCTCCGGCGAGGGCGTGATCACGCGCGGCCCCTGGTTGGCGGAGCGGGTGATCAGCTTGCGTTCCTGCAGCCGGTGCAGCGCCTCACGCAGGGGTCCCCGGCTGATGCCGTATTTTCGTGCCAGAGCGGGTTCGCTGAGCTTGGTGCCGGGGGCGAGCTCGCCCGACAGGATGGCGGCGCTGAGGCGGTGGTACACCTGCTCGGCCAGCGTGCCGCCGCCCTGCATATTCAGATCGTCACGGTTTTGTTGACAGTCGTCGCGAATATTGTCCATTCGAACGATATTTTTCCTTGTTTTGGCCAGTATTGTTGACAGTTTTGTCTGTGCCTGTCTAGGTTCGCAGAGTCGAGGGATGGAAACAATGAACCCAAATGGCGCAGGGTCCCAGGACACGCATCGCGGTCGGGCCTTGCTCGTTTCGGCGTCGCAGAGGCTGCGGTGAGCGGGGTTTCCACAGGCCTGCGCGCAGCCACGCTCAGCCGGCTGGAACTACGGGACGGGGCGGTTCAGCTGCACAGCCTGCGGGCCCTGGAGCGGGCACTGGGCGTGGACATCAGCCGTATGCCGGTTTCGCTGAAGGTGCTGCTGGAGAACCTGCTGCGGCACGAGGATGGTGTCACGGTCACGCACGACGACGTGGCCACGCTGGCGCGATGGCCGGATGCGGCTGCCTTGGGGCGCGAGGTGGCGTTTCATCCGGCGCGGGTGCTGATGCCCGATTCCTCTGGCGTGCCCTTGCTGATCGATCTCGCCGCCATGCGCGATGCGATGATCGCGCGCGGGCTTGATCCGCGGCGGGTGGATCCGGTTATTCCGACCGAGCTGGTGATCGATCACTCCGTGCGGGTGGATTTCGCCGGCACGCCGGAGGCCTTCGCCCGCAACCTGCGGGTTGAGTTGGAGCGCAACCGCGAGCGCTACGGCGTGGTGCGCTGGGCGATGACGCAGTTCCGCAATCTGCGGGTGGTGCCGCCGGGCAACGGCATTGTGCACCAGGTCAACATCGAGCATCTGGCCCAGGTGGTGACCTGCGCGCTGCGCGACGGGGAGAGGCTGGCGTTTCCGGACAGTCTGGTGGGCATGGACAGCCACACGCCGATGGTGAACGCGCTGGGTGTGTTCGGCTGGGGCGTGGGCGGCATCGAGGCGGCGACGGCAATGTTCGGCCAGCCGGTGGGACTGCTGACGCCGCCGGTGGTGGGCTGCCGCCTGGTGGGGGTGCCGCGGACCGGGGTGATGTGCACCGATATCGTGCTGTCGCTGACGCGCTTTCTGCGCGGGGCGAAGGTGCTGGCCGCGGTGGTGGAGTTCTGTGGCCCGGCGCTGGACCGGCTGACGCTGGCCGACCGCGCCACCATCGCCAACATGGCGCCGGAATACGGGGCCACGATGGGGTTCTTTCCGGTGGATGGCGAGACCTTGCGCTATCTGCGCCAGACCGGCCGGGCTGAGGCGCAGATAGATCTCGTCGAGCGCTATACCAAGGCCCAGGGCCTGTGGCGGGAGGCGGAGCCGGTGTTCCAGACCCTGCTGGAATTCGACGTCGGCGCGGTCGAGCCGTCGCTTGCGGGACCTTCCCGGCCGGAGGCGCTCGTGGCCCTGGCGAAGACGCCGCAGCGGTTTCGCACGGCCTTTGCCGAGCATGGCACCGCCGATGCGCCGGCGCCGGCGGTGGGCGTGGTGTCTCGCTCCTTGCAGCATGGCGATATCGCCATTGCCGCGATCGCTTCCTGCACCAATACGGCCAATCCCTATCAGATGATCGCGGCCGGGTTGTTGGCGCGCAATGCGGTGGCGAAGGGGTTGCGGGCCAAGCCCTGGGTGAAGACCTCGTTCTCGCCAGGATCGCGCACCGTGCCGATGATGCTGGACAAGGCCGGGCTGTCCGGGGCGCTGGATGCGCTGGGGTTCAACCTGGTGGGGTTCGGCTGCATGAGCTGCGGCAGCGGTTCCGGGGCGCTGGCCGAGGATGTGACGGCGCAGATCGCCGCGGGTCAGTTGGTGGCCGCCGGCGTGATCTCCAGCAACCGCAATTTCGATGGGCGGCTGAACGCCTCGGTGCGCGGCACGTTCCTGGCCTCGCCGCCGCTCGTGGTGGCCTATGCCATCGCGGGGTCGATTTTGCATGATCTGACCAGCGAGAAACTGGGCGACGGGGTGGACGGCAAGCCGGTGACACTGACCGACATCTGGCCCGAGGATGCCGAGATCCGTGCCTGTCTGGATCAGGCGCTGACCCGTGATCTGTTTGCCGATGCCTATGGCACGCTGGCGGATCCGGGGCCGGAATGGAGCGAGATTGCGCATGGGGCGGCGCCGGCTTTTGCCTGGGACCCCGCCAGCATGTTTTTGCGGCGGCCACCGTTTTTCGACGCGGGTGTGCAACCGCGGGGGGCTTCGATGATGGGGGCGCGCATTCTGCTGATGCTGGGGGATGACGTGACGACGGATCACATCTCGCCGGGCAATCTGATTGCGGCGGCGTCCGAGGCCGGGGGCTATCTCACCGAGCACGGCGTGAGCGCCCTGAAGATGGGCACCTATATCGGCCGGCGCGCGAACCACGAGGTGATGATCCGCGGCACCTTCGCCAACATCCGGCTGCGCAACGAGCTGGTGCCGGGTCAGGAGGGAGGAGTGACGCGTCATCAGCCCAGCGGCGAGGTGATGACGGTATTTCAGGCGGCTGCGCGGTATCAGGCGGAGGATCAGCCGATGGTGGTGGTGGCCGGCCGCAACTATGGCTGCGGCTCCTCGCGCGACTGGGCGGCGAAGGGCACGCGGCTGCTGGGGATCGGGGCGGTGATGGCCGAGAGTTTCGAGCGGATTCATCGCTCCAACCTGGTGGGCATGGGGGTGCTGCCGCTGCAGTTCCCCAAGGGCGTGTCGCGGCACAGCCTGCAGCTGACGGGGGAGGAGCGTTTCGACATTCTCGACGTTGACACCGCCTTGGCGCCGGATGCGCGGGTTCCGGTGCGGCTGCATCGGGCCGATGGGCGGGTGGAGACGATCGTGATGGTCTCGCGGGTCGACACGCGGCGGGAGGCGGAGTGGGTGCGCAGCGGCGGCATTCTGCCTTATGTTCTCAATGAACTGGCGGCGGCATGAGCGCGGGCAGCATCACCGCGGAGGTTTGCGCGCGGATCGTGGCGAGCGGGCGGACGCCGCTGGATGCGGATGTGCTGGGGCTGGCGCGGCGGCTGTTTTTGGACGGGGTGGCGGTGTCGGTGGCCGGTGCGCGGCTGGAGGAGGCACCGCGGCTGCTGGCGGCGCATTTCGCCGATCCGTTGACAGGCACCGGCGGGGGAACATCGTCGTCGCTGCTCGGCCTGCACGCCAGGCTCGGCGCGGTTCCGGCGGCGCTCGTCAATGGGGCCGCGATGCATGTGATGGACTTCGAGCCGATGTGGCTGCCGGCGACGCATGCGCTGTCCCCTGCCCTGTCGCCTGCCTTGGCGCTGGGGCAGGCCTTGGGCAGCAGCGGGCTTCAGATTCTGACCGCGATGGTGCTGGGCATCGAGATTCAGGGGCGGTTGCGCCAGGCCGCGGGGGCTTTGGAATCGCATCAGCTACGGTTTCATCCGCCAGGTTTCGTGGGGCCGATCGGGGCTGCGGTGGCGGCGGGGTATCTGCTGGATTTCGATGCGGCGCAGTTCGCCAATGCCATCGGCATCGCGGGGTCGCGCTGTGGCGGGTTGTTTGTCAATCTCGGCACAATGGCGAAGGCGAGCCATTGCGCCTATGCGGCCGCACTGGGGCTGGAGGCGGCGCTGTTGACGCGGCGGGGTTTCACCGGGTGCACGACGTTGTTCGATGCGGGGCCGCAGAGCTATGGCGAGGCGTTCTTTCCGCATGGGTTTCATGCCGAGGCGCTGCTGGAATTCGGCCGGCCGTTCCGGATCCAGGATCCGGGTTATGCCATCAAGATCTTTCCCGCGAAGTTCTCCACGCATTACGCCATCACCGCGGCGCTGATGGCGCGGCCGCGGATACCGGATGCTGATGCGATCAGGCGGGTTCGCATCACCGCGGCGGATGTGCCTTCGAGCGACCGGCCGCATCCGCGCAGCGGGCTCGATGGCAAGTTCAGCCTGCAATATACAGCGGCGGCTGCCTTGCTGGACGGCCAGGTGGGGCTGGCGAGCTTCACCGACGAGCGGCTGCAGCGTGCCGACATGCAGGCGCTGCTGGGCAAGTTCGAGGTGCGGCTGACGCGTGACATTCCCAGCATCTACACCGCCGGGCGGTATCTGGATCTTGAAGTGACGCTCAGCGACGGATCTGTCGTGACCACGCGCTGCGAGCGGCCGCGCGGGTCGTGGGGGGCGGAGCCGATCACCGACGCGGAGCTGCGGGGCAAGGCGCGGGATTGCCTGGAGACCTTCATGTCGGCCGAGGCCGCCGGCATTTGTATTGCGCGATGTGGCGAGATCGACCGGCTTGACGGCGCGGGCGTGGCGGCGCTGCTGGAGCTCGCCAGCACGGGTGCGGTGGTGCCATGTTGATGATCGACAATGCGGTGATGGCGCAGGTGCTGAGCACGCGCGACTGCATCGAGGTGCAGGAGCGGGCCTTTGCCGGGGTGAACACCGGGGCCTCGGTGTCGCGGCCGCGGTTGGACACTTTCATGCCCTGCGACCGGGAGGATGGCTATTACCGGTTCGGTTCCGTCGAGGGCGCGACCGACGGGGTGCATGCGGTGCGGCTGAAGTCTGATGTCATGACCTGGCCGCGCAATGACGATGGGTCGTGGTCGGAGCAGAAATACTGCGTGCGGCCGGGGCAGTATTGCGGGCTGGTGCTGCTGTTCAGCACGGCCGATGGCGCGCCGCTGGCCATTCTCAACGATGGGCATCTGCAGCATATGCGCGTGGGGGCGGCGGCGGGCGTGGGGGCGCGGCTGCTGGCGCGGGCCGATGCGCGGCGTGTGGGAATGATCGGCTCGGGCGGCATGGCGCGGACCGTGCTGGAGGCGCTGGTGGCGGTTCGGCCGATCGACGAAGTTCTTGTGTACAGCCGCACCCCTGCGAACTGCGCGAGGTTCGCGGACGAGATGACCGAGCGGCTGGGGATTGCCGTGACGCCGGTGGCGAGCGCTCGCGCGGCGGTGCGTGGCGCCGATATCCTGTCCACGACCACGGACAGCATGCTGCCGGTGGTAGAGGCAGACTGGCTCGAACCCGGCATGCATGTGGTGGCGATCGGGCCCTTGGATCTGGCGCCCGGCTGCGAGCAGCGGATCGATCTGGTGGTACGGCAGGGCAGCGAGGCCTTCGACATGCCGGAGACCGGGCAGTTCCGCCGCGACCTCGGGCACAGCCGCAGCGCCTTTGTGGGCGGCAGCGTGGCAGAACAGACGCGGCTGCCGCCGGTGGTGCGCAAGCAGCGTTCGCAGCGCGTGTGGCCCTTCTATGCCGATGTTGTGGCGGGGATTGCCGAGGGGCGTACAAATTCCGAGCAGATCACGCAGTATCGCCCGGTCGGCAACTGGGGGCTGCAGTTCGCCGCCTGTGGGGCGCTCGCCTATCGCAAGGCGCGGGCGCTGGGGTTGGGCCGCGAGCTGCCGACCGAATGGTTCATGCAGAGCATCAAGAACTAGATGGCGCGCATCCCTGCCCTGCCCGTGTTTCGCATCGCCGGACGCAGGGTCGCGGTCGATGTGGCGCATCTGGCCTTTGCCACAGGCATTGTCGGCTGGTGCGTATGGTTCGGGCTGGATGCCTGGCAGTCGCAGGCGGACGTCGAGAACCTGATCATGATCGTGCCGGCGGCGATCGCGGCCCTGGCCTTCTATGTCGCCATTCTGGTGGGGTGTTTTCGCGTGGTCGGACGCGAGGACGACGCGGTTTCGCAGCGGGCGCCGTTACGTGCGGGAATGGGGGCCAAGATCGCCGGCACCATGGCGTTGCTGATCGCCTATGTGGTGACCGGGCCGTGGATAGGTTTCGATGTGACCTCGTTCGGCTACATCCTCGCCATGCTGCTGTTTCTGGGCGAGCGGCGCTGGCTGGTGCTGCTGCTGGTGCCGACGCTGTTCTGCGTGCTGGCGGTGTATTGCTTCGGAACCATCCTGGGCACGCCGCTGCCCTTGCTGCTGGTGCCGGATTTCGGGTCATGATCGATATCTCGGCGCTGGGTGCGGCGCTGCATATTCTGGGCAGTTCGTGGCAGCCCTGGATGGTGGTGGTTCCCGGCATTCTGATCGGGCTGTTCGTGCACGCGGTGCCGGGGCTGACGACCTCGATGGCGCTGGCGGTGTGCCTGCCGCTGATTCCGTACATGGATTTCCTGCAGGCGCTGATCTTCATGACGGCGATGTATGCGGGGGCACTGTTCGGAGTGGCCATTCCCGCGGTGCTGCTGAACGTTCCGGGGTCGGCGGCGGCGGTGGGAACCACTTTCGACGGGTTTCCGATGGCCCAGGCCGGGCGGCACAACGAGGCGCTTGGCATCGCCCTTGCCGCCTCGTGCTTCGGGCAGTTCGTGGCCTATCTTTTGTTGCTGGTGCTGGTGCAGCCGATCTCGGCCTTTGCCATCCGGCTGGGGCCGCCGGAGATGCTGGTGATCGCGGTGTGGGGGATGACGCTGATCGCGCGGCTGCGCGGGCGGCATCTGGCGCGCGGGCTGCTGGCGGGCGCCTTCGGGCTGCTGCTCGGCACCGTGGGCTTGAGCGTGCGCGGGGCGCCGCGGGGTACCTTCGGGATTGACCTGCTGCTGGACGGCATTGCCATCGTGCCGGCGATCGTGGGGCTGTTCGCAGCCTCGGAGCTGTTCAACCTTGTTGGCCGCGACTACATCATCGACGATCTGACGCATCGCAAGGTCAGCGCCGGGCGGATTCTGGCCGGCATGCGCGACACGTTTCGCTATCCCGGCACGCTGTTCCGCGGCGCTTTGCTGGGTGCCGTGGTCGGCATTCTGCCGGGCGGGCATGCGATCGCCAATCTGCTGTCGTATTCGGAGGCGCGGCGGGCGGCGAAGGACCCGGAAAGCTTCGGCACCGGCGATCCGCGCGGCATCATCGCGGCCGAGGCGGCCAATGCGAGTTCCGAGGGCGGTTCGATGGCGACGCTGCTGGCACTTGGCATTCCCACCGGCGGGGCGACGGCGGTGATGCTGGTGGCCTTCGGCATGCACAACATCACCGGCGGGCCCGCCTTCATGCGCGACCATACCGACATCGTCTATGCGGTCATCCTGTCCAGCCTGGCGCAGGTGGGCATTCTGGCGCTGATCGGGTTCGGGTTCATCTTCGTGGCCGGATTTGTCGTCAAGGTGCGGCTGAGCGTGCTGGTGCCCGTTGTGCTGGCGACGGCGGTGATCGGCAGCTTCGCGCTGGCACAGAACATGGCGGGCCCGATCACGCTGGGTGTGTTCGCGGTGATCGGCTGGCTGATGCAAAGGTTCGATTATCCGGTCTCGGCCGTGGTGGTCGGGCTGCTGCTGGGGCGGCTGACCGAGGGCGCGCTGTTGCGAACCTATCAGATGAGCGGCGGAGAGTTGGAATTCCTGCTCACCCGACCGATCGCACTCGTGATGCTGTTTCTGCTCGTCGTCTCCGTGGCGCTGCCGCACATCCGGCCGGGCCGCATCAAGCGCGTCACCACCCATTAAGAGGAGGACCGTGTCCATGAATCGCAGAGGATTTCTCGCGACATCCGCAGCGGCAGGACTTGTCGGGCGCGCCGCACCCGCCTGGGCGGACACCTGGCCGCGCCGGCCGGTGACCATTCTGGTGCCGTTCGACGCCGGAGGCACGGCGGATCGGCTGGCGCGCGGCTTTGCCCAGTTCATGCCGAAGTATCTGGGCCAGCCGATGACGGTGGTGGACCGTGCCGGCGCCGGCGGCATGATCGGCACCTCGTGGTTTCTGCAGCAGCCGGCGGACGGGCATACCGTGATGCTGACGCCGGCGACGCCGTTCATTCCGGTCAATATCCTGGTGACGCACGCGCGCTACACGCTGGACGACTTCACCTTCGTGAACGCGCAATGGACCGACTACACGATGCTGGAGGTGCCGAAGGACCGGCCCTGGCGCACCGCGGGCGAATTGATCGACGCCATTCGCGCCAATCCCGGCAAGATCAGCACCGGGGTGGATTTCGGCTCGGTCGGCCACATCACCACGATGGCGCTGCTGGATGCGTTGGGGCTGAGCCCGAAGTCGGTGCGCATCGTCACCTTCGACGGCGCCGGCGCCATGCGCAGCGCCATGGCGGGCGGGCAGGTCGACTTCAACATCGGCCAGGCGGAGGGGGCCGCGGTGATCCGCGATTTCATTCGGCCGCTGGCGGTGTTCCTCGAGCACCGCACGCCGGACTATGACGCACCGACCATCGGCGAGGTGCTGAAGCCTTACAACGTCACAGTGCCGATCATCAGCGGCTCGGTGCGCAGCTTCGTGCTGCCGGCGGCGTTCAAGGCGAAGCATCCGGAGGATTACGCGAAGTTCGTGGCGGCCTATCGCGCCACGCTGGACGATCCGCTGTTTCGCGCCTGGCTGCACGACAACCAGATGGCCGGCGACTGGGTGGGGGAGGAAAAGACCACCGAGACGGTGCGGGCGAATTTCGAGGCGTTGAAGAAATACCAGGGCCTGCTCAAGAGCTGAGGCAATCCGGATGTCACAGCTGCGGCGCCCAGGTGGCCGGCACGAACTGATAGCCGGCGCCGTCACGGGCGATGAAGCCGGTGGCGGGGAACGGCGCATGGTAGAAGGCGCATTGCATCCGCTCGCTCGCGGCCAGGTCGAGCATGCGATGGCGGGTGACGCGGGCCTGCTCGCCGTCCTGGTCCAGGATCATCGACCAGTCGGGGTGGCGCACGAACAGCGCGGTGTTGTTGGTGATGTCGGCCATCATCATGAAGCGCGCGCTGCCGGAGGTGATGGCGAAGACCGTGTGGCCGGGCGTGTGGCCGGGGGCGCCGATGGCCAGCACGCCGGGGGCGATCTCGCGGTCCCAGGCGTAGCGCGTGACGTCCTTGGCGATGGGCGCGAAGACGCGGCGCACGTTGGTGAACATGGCCTGCATGCCGGCGGGCGAGCGGCCGGCGCGGTCGTCGTCCATCCAGAACGCCCATTCAACTTCGGGCACCATGATCTCGGCGTTGGGGAACAGGAAGCGGCCGTCCTTGCCGCGGGCGCCGTTGATGTGGTCCGGATGGAAATGGCTGAACACCACGGCATCGATGTCCTGCGGCCGCACACCGGCGGCGGCAAGGCTTGCCTGCAGCAGGCCGTTGTCGCCGGCGCCGAATTCGCCGTTGCCGGTGTCGAGCAGCAACAGCCTGCCGCCTGTGTTGATCAGAATGGGATTGTAGTTGGTGCTGAACACGTCGGTGCGCAGGAACGCCTCCGCCAGGGCCGCCTTCACCTCGCTGTCCGAGGCGTTGCGCACGAAGCCTTCGAGCCTGCGGGTGCCGGTGCCGTCGCTGACCGCGGTGATCT
>Ga0075019_10002564_pt1 | contig 10356 bp, 13 predicted proteins | sample ColStrG_CSR_2013_FD_71473 | JGI IMG/M metagenome (GOLD analysis project Ga0075019, IMG submission 71473) | Freshwater sediment microbial communities in response to fracking from Pennsylvania, USA - Cold Stream Run_MetaG_CSR_2013 | ecosystem: Environmental > Aquatic > Freshwater > Creek >...
ACCAAACCGCTGTCGCGCATCAAGAAGATCTCGGGTGCGAATCTGCACCGCAACTGGGTGACTATCCCGCACGTCACGCAGTTCGACGAGGCCGACATTTCGGAAATGGAAGCCTTTCGCAAAGAACTGGGCGCGGAATACAACCCACAAAATATCAAGATCACACCGCTGGCTTTTATGCTCAAAGCCGCCGCGGCAGCGCTGCAAAAATATCCGGATTTCAACGCATCACTGGACGCGAGCGGTGAGAATCTGGTGTACAAGCACTATATCCATATCGGCGTCGCGGTGGATACGCCCGACGGCCTGATGGTTCCGGTGCTGCGCGATGTGGACAAAAAAGGCATCGTGCAACTGGCCAGGGAACTCGGCGAGATCTCGGCGCGCGCGCGCGACAAGAAGATCACCGCGGCAGATATGCAAGGCGGCTGCTTCTCGATCTCCAGTCTGGGCGGCATCGGCGGGACGGCGTTTACGCCTATCATCAATGCGCCGGAAGTGGCGATCCTGGGTGTGTCCAAATCCAAAATGAAACCGGTCTACAAGAATGGCGAGTTCGTGCCGCGCCTGATGTTGCCGCTGTCGCTATCCTACGACCACAGGGTGATCGACGGCGCCTCGGCGGCGCGCTTCACCGCATATCTGGCGAAAGTACTGTCCGATATTCGCATGCTCGCCGTTTAAACCGTGCTGCAAGCCATCGGCATCCTGGGCGGGACGTTCGACCCGATACATTACGGCCACTTGCGCCTTGCCGAGGAGATGCTGGAGTTGGCGGGCTTGCGCCAGATTCGTTTTGTGCCCACCGGCACTCCGGCGCATCGCGATGCACCCCAGGTGTCGGCGGAGCAGCGCAGCGAAATGGTAAGATTGGCGATCGCCGATCAGCCGGCTTTTGTATTGGACGAGCGCGAAGTCAAGCGCGCGACCACGTGTTATACGGTGGATACCTTGCGTGAGTTACGCCGGGAACTGGGCGAACAACAACCGCTGTGTCTGCTGATGGGCGGGGATGCGTTCCTGCAACTGCACACCTGGCATGAATGGGAACGGCTGTTTGACCTTGCGCACATCGTGGTGGGTTACCGCCCCGGTTTTACCATCGAAGAACGCATCATCAACGCGCCGCTGCCTTTGCGCGAGCATTACCAGAAACGGCTGTGTGCCGCGGTCGCTTTGAGCGACCAGGCACACGGCGGGGTTGCCGTACTGGGCATACCCAAACTCGAAATCTCGGCTACCGTGATACGCTCGCGTGTGGCTGAACAACGCAGCATCCGCTATCTGCTACCCGGCACGGTCGCGGAATATATTTATCAACATCACCTGTACGCATCATGCTAAATACCGAAGAAAAAACTCAAGCCGTTGTCGCCGCTCTGGAAGATATTAAAGCCGCCAACATCACCGTCATCGACACCAGCAAATTGAGTTCGCTGTTCGAACGCATGATTATCGCCAGTGCCAATTCCACCCGGCAAACCAAGGCGCTCGCGGACAATGTGGTGGTCAAACTCAAGGAGATGGGCGAACAGGTCATCGGCCGTGAAGGCGAGGAAAGCGGCGAATGGATACTGGTGGACCTGGGCGAAGTGCTGGTGCACATCATGCAACCGGCGGTGCGCGAGTATTACAATCTCGAAGAGTTGTGGAGCAAGGCACAAGCCGCGCGTCCCAAGCTGGCGGGTCCCAAGTAAAGCTAGGTTACAGAGGGCAACGCTTAAACAAAATTGCCATTTCTCAATTACCTCTGGGTTTTCTGTGACAAAGGGTTTGTGATATGAAGCTCGTTTTCGAGAACAAAGAGCCTGAATTCATCACCACGGAACACATGGAAGCATACCGCAGTATTTCAACCAGCTCTGGATTGTGCCTTTTCCCGTGTGTTTCGTATTTTTCCGTGGTTAAAGGTTTTTAAGATGAAGCTCATCATCGTGTCCGTCGGGCACAAGATGCCGGATTGGATCACGCAAGGTTTTAACGAATATGCCAAGCGACTGCCGCGCGAGGCGAAGATCGAGTTGCTGGAAATCAAACCCGAGCCCCGCACGACCGGCAAGACCACCGAGCAGATCATGCTGGCCGAGGCGCAGCGCATCCTGCATGCCCTGCCCGCGAACTGTCTGCGCATCGCCCTGGATGAGCGCGGTGCAGCCCCCACCACCAAGCAACTCGCCGCACAGATGCAGGACTGGATGCGCACCGGCACTGATGTTGCATTCATCGTCGGCGGGGCGGACGGACTGCACGATACGGTCAAACAATCGGCGCGACAGCTGATGGCCCTTTCGGCACTCACGTTGCCGCATGCTTTTGTGCGCGTGCTGCTCGCCGAGCAGTTGTATCGGGCGCACAGCTTGATGCACAATCATCCCTATCACAGAGAGTAGGTTGACGCCGATGAGTACCAACCAGCCGCGTATCTATCTGGCCTCGCAAAGCCCGCGCCGCCGCGAACTGCTCAAACAGATCGGTGTGAATTTTGAGGTGTTGCTGTTGCGCGCCGATGCGGGACGGGGTGTGGACGTGGATGAATCCCCGCTGCCCGGTGAAGCGGCAGAGGATTATGTACTACGCATATGCCGCGAGAAGTCGGTCAGGGGGTCTTCCATATTGCGTTACCGAAATTTGCCCGCCGCGCCAGTGCTGGCCGCCGATACCTCGGTGATTTTGGACGGCAGGATATTGGGAAAACCGGAAAACCCGGAGCACGCAGCCGAGATGCTGCGCCGCTTGTCCGGGCGCGAACATCAGGTGTTGACCGGTATCGCCGTGGCGTTGGGCGAACGCGTCGATATGGCGATGTCCGTATCGACGGTGCGTTTTATCGAACTCGACGAGGAGCGCATACGCCGCTATCTGTTCACCGGTGAGGGTAATGACAAAGCCGGTGGCTACGCGATCCAGGGCTTGGCAGGTGCGTTCGTTGCCCATCTGTCCGGCAGTTATTCCGGTGTGGTCGGTCTGCCTTTGTGCGAGACTGTGGCCTTACTCAAACGATTTAACATACCCACACCATGAGCGAAGAAATCCTGATCAATGTCACACCCCAGGAAACGCGGGTTGCGGTGATGCAACTCGGGGTGGTTCAGGATCTGCACATCGAGCGCGGCAGCAGTCGCGGCATCGTCAGCAATGTTTATCTGGGCAAGGTCAAACGGGTGTTGCCAGGCATGCAATCGGCCTTCATCGATATCGGTTTGGAGCGCTCGGCATTTTTGCATGTGGCCGACATCTGGGAAAACAACGCCGATCCCAAACCGATAGAGCGCGTGCTGCACGAAGGTCAAAGCCTGCTGGTGCAAGTGATGAAAGAACCCATCGGCAGCAAAGGCGCGCGTCTGTCGACGCAGTTGAGTATCGCGGGCAGGGTGCTGGTCTACCTGCCCCAGGAAACACATATCGGTGTGTCGCAGCGTATCGAGAGCGAAGAACAACGCGAGGCATTGCGCGCCAAACTGCACGCCGTGTTGCCCGGCGAACACAAGGGCGGATACATCATACGCACCGTGGCCGAAGCGGAGGTCGAACCCGATTTTCTCGCCGACGTGGCGTATCTGGACAAGCTATGGCTCGCGCTGCAAACCACCGCAAAGACCGCCAGCGCGCCGCAACTCTTGTATCAGGAACTCGATATCAGTCTGCGCGTGCTGCGCGATTTCGTCACGCAAGCCACGATGCGCATCCAGGTCGATTCGCGTGCCACCCATCAAAAGATGGAAGAATTCGCCCATGCTTACACACCGGGCGCGCTGGAGAAACTGGAGCACTATCCCGGAGTCCGTCCGCTGTTCGATCTGTACGGCGTGGAGGAAGAGATCGAGCGCGCCCTGTCCAAACGTGTGGATCTCAAGTCGGGCGGCTATTTGATCATCGACCAGACCGAGGCCCTGACCACGGTAGATGTGAACACCGGCGGCTATGTAGGATTGCGCAATTTCGACGACACGATATTCAAGACCAATCTGGAAGCCACACAAGTCATCGCGCGCCAGCTGCGTTTGCGCAACTTGGGCGGCATCATCATTTGCGATTTTATCGACATGGATAATCAGGAACACCGCGACGCGGTGCTGGAAGAATTCAAAAAAGCGCTGGCGCGCGATCATACCCGCATCACCGTGAACGGTTTCTCCGCCCTGGGGCTGGTGGAGATGACACGCAAGCGCACCCGCGATAGCCTGGCGCATTTATTGTGCGTAGCCTGCCCGACCTGCCAGGGGCGCGGCGAAGTCAAGACCGCGCAAACGGTGTGTTACGAGATACTCCGCGAAATCGTCAGGGAAGCCCGACAGTTCAATGCCCGCGAATACCGGATATTGGGTTCGCAACAAGTGATCGACCTGTTTCTCGACGAGGAATCGCAGGCTCTCGCGCAGCTTTCCGATTTCATCGCGAAGCCCATCTCCCTGCAAGTCGAGACTACCTACAACCAGGAACAATACGACGTGATCCTGATGTAGGGGCGCATTTTACAAGGTGATCAACATGAACAGGATAACTTTACTACTCGCGCTGCTTGCGCTAACCGTCGCCGGCTGCGGCAATTCCGAGCAAGGATCTGCGGCCGGCAAGCCAGCTGACGATGCGACCAAATTATGTCCGACCATTGAGAGTGCGGGACTCACCAAGCAATGCGTCATCGACACACACTACGGATCGGTCGATGTCATCGTCGACAGCTTTGATGATCAGGTCGCGAGGAATGCGTGCGACGCTATCGCGGAGAAGTTGAAGCCGCTCACGGCTCAATTTTCCGGCAAGTGGAAGCTGCAAGTATTTTCACCGTACCGCAGCGACAAGCCGATGGCGAGCTGCGCATTGCATTAGCAACTGTTCCTGGCAGCATGATCATGGGTTTGGTGAGCTCACCAGCTTAGGCGGCGGAAGATCGACGTGGATCGGCGGTATGTTCTTGAGGTAGACCGCCATGGCGTGACGGTCGAAGTCTGTGAGTTTCGAGGTGCCCTGTACCACGGCCTTCATGCCCGAGCCGATGATATCCGAGTCGGGAGTCATGCCGGTCTTGAGCAACTGCTCTATATCCGCGATCGACCAACTGCCGATGCCGGTCTTGATGTCCGACGTGATATTGGGCGCATTCTGTTTATCGGGCCCGCCGATGTTCCCGGAGAAGGATCTGCTCAGGGTAAGCCCGCCCAGAAAATTGCGCGGCGTGTGGCATTCCTCGCAATGCGCGACGGCATGCACGAGATAATTGCCGCGATTCCAATCCTCCCCCCGGGCCGGTTCTACCCTGATCGGCTCGTTGCTAAAAAACAAGGTGCGCCAGAAGACGAGGAGGGCGCGCCAGCCGAAGGGCGGTTTCGCTTGGTGCGGCTTGTTGGGCAACGGGATTGCCGGCAGTGTCATGATGTAAGCGTACATATCTTCGATGTCGCGGTCGGTAAGTTTGCTGAACGAGGTGTAGGGAAAGAGCGGGAAGAGATACTCCCCCTCGCGCCCGATACCGTTGCGCAGGGCGTTCTTGAACTCCGCCTCACTCCAGGAGCCGATGCCGAATTGTTTGTCGGGCGTGATGTTGGGAGAACGAAAAGTACCGAAAGGGGTATCGAGTCCCAGACCGCCCGAAGGAAGTTTGGGACTGCCCGGACGGGCACTCCCTCTCGGCCCACCGTGGCAACTGTAGCAATCGGCCGCTTCATAAAGATATTTACCGCGTGCGATCGACTCCGCATCGGCAGCGCGCACTTGCGCTGCAGCGAGGAGTAAAGAAACAAGCAGCAGTGCTATGCACGTTCTCGAAAGTTTCATCTCAGCATTTTCCCAAAGCGACGGAGTCATAAACGCCAAACGCGGACAGTCCTTCCTGATGCTCCAAAATCCGCGGGCTTGTGGTCAAGCGATCGGTTTGATGGTCGGCTTGATAACCTTGCCCTGGGTCTGTGCCGAGGTGAAACCCAGACCTTTGAACGGATGAGTCGCATCCCAGGGGATAGGCGCTCTCTTGGGCTGCGAGCCCGCGAGCGGGAACGGCCACATCAGGGATTCAGCCGCGTGGTGCGCGATCTTCCCGGTCATCTGGTGATGCTCCTGGTGGATATGTCCGTAGAACACCGTGACATATTCGTAGGGCGTCAGGATATCGATCGCCTTGGCACCATCATTGGTCGCCCAGTCCCACGCGGGATAGAGGTCGAACAAGGGACGATGGGCGAAGACGACGATAGGCTGCTCCTTGTCGTGTTTGGCCAGATCGGCCTGCAGCCATTGCAGCTGATATTCCCCTATCATTCCGTTGGGATCGGAGACATTGTCGAGCGCGACGAAATGCACACCCTTGTGGTCGAAGCTATAGTTGCTGACGCCGAACATGGATTTGTACATCTCGCCGTTGTCGAGCCCGGCATCGTTCTCGCCCGGGATGAAGCGCACCTCCTTGACCCTGAGTTCCGCAACGATGGCCTTGAATTCCGTCATGCGTTGCCGGCGTATCTTATCGTCCGGAGTGCCGTGGATGAGGTCGCCGGTGAACATGATGAAATCCGGCTGGCGCTCGAGCGCGTTGATCGCCGCAACCGCCCGTTTCAGCGTGTTCTTCGCTTCGGGATTGGGCGGCCCCTCGAATCCCCAATGGCTGTCGGACATCTGCACGAAAAAGAAGTCCTGCCCCGCCGCCGCAAGGGCGCGGCCCCAAGGGCCCAGGCCGGAGGCGAAGACTATGCCGCCCAGGCCGGCCAGTTTAAGAAAATCTCTGCGATTGATATCTGAACTCATGATATTTCCCTCCGGTTAGCAGCGCCAGAAACTGGTGCCATCACTATGCAATACCTGAGAGGCTGGCGATTTATTCCCACTTTTCCATTTTTGACAGTCGCGTGCTGCATCGCTTCCGAAGCACACGGCAGTTGCAATTTGGTGGTATCCACGCTGTAATCGGGGAATAAACTTCCCGCATATCCGGTATTGACTAATATGGGAACTGGAAACATCGAATGACCGCGTCGACCAGAACAGAACGCTTTCAGGCCATGGTCCTGCCGTATCTCGATTCGGCCTTTAACCTGGCGCGCTGGCTGACACACAGCTCGCAAGATGCCGAGGATGTTGTGCAGGAGGCTTACTTGCGCGCATTCAAGTTCTTCGACAGTTTCCATGGCGAGGACGGGCGGGCGTGGCTGCTTGGTATTGTGCGCAATACCTTTTACACCTGGTATCAGCAGAACAAGATACTCGCGCAAAACGTCCAGTTCGATCAGGAACTGCATGGTGCTTTGCTGGACAATGAGGCAGACGCGCAGTGCGCCGGGCATAACCCGGAACTGTTGTTGATCCGGAAAGATGGCCAGCAACAGGTGCAGCAGGCATTGGCAAGATTGCCTGTGGAGTTCCGTGAGGTATTGGTATTGCGCGAGTTGGAGGATCTGTCTTACAAACAGATCGCCCTGATCGTGGGCATACCGATGGGCACGGTCATGTCGCGTTTGGGGCGTGGGCGCAAGCAACTGGCGGAAATTCTGGTGTTAACGAATCGGGACACATGATGGATCATAAAGAAATCATAGCGCTGTTGCCGGCATATCTGGATCAGGAGCTCGGTATATCCGAGGTGCTGGCCGTGGAGCGGCATCTTGCCGATTGCACCGAGTGCCAAGTTGCGTACGCGGAGCAAAGCGGCGTGAGCGCGGGTCTGAAAAAAGCAGGCGCGTATTTTGGGGCTCCCGCCCACCTTGTCCAACGTATCACTCTCGCGCTGCCCAAAGAATCCGCACCCCCGCTCAATAAAGGCTGGAGCTTGAACTGGTTGAATGTGGGTGCCGTGATGGCGACCTTGCTGGCAGTCGTCTGGAGTGCCGGCTTATATCTGACGCTGCCATCGGCCCAGGAACGGCTCATCGAAGAACTGATTTCCAGCCATGTCCGCTCGTTGCAGGTCGATCATTTATCGGATGTTGTTTCCACCGATCGTCACACGGTGAAGCCCTGGTTCAACGGCAAGCTGGATTTTTCTCCGGCAGTCGTTGATCTGGCCGCGCAGGGATTTCCGCTGGTGGGTGGAAGGCTGGACTATCTCGGCGGACACACTGTGGCTGTGCTGGTCTATCGGCATAACCGGCATCCCATCAATCTTTATATCTGGCCGAGTGCGGAAAAGGATACGGGGTCGCGGGAGCAGAATCGGCTGGGCTATCATCTGCAGCGTTGGGTGACGGGCGGCATGACTTACTGGGCGGTCTCCGAACTGGCGACAGAGGAATTGGAACAGTTTGCGGCCGATCTGCGCGCGCAGATATAAGCCCTACGCGGAATGCCAGACTTGCTTTATTGGTAAGTTTCGAACGATGCCGCAAGACCGATAGACCATGCCCTGCGGTAATACTGGGTGACGTTGTTGAGATAACCGGTTTGTCCCCACAGCACGATGGGCAGGCCCAACAGATCGCTCAACGGTGTAAAACCCAGTTCCGCGCGGAAGGTGTTCCACCTCGCAAAATCACGGTAGCCGGTTGTGTAAGACAAGGTCGCCCCCTTGAAGCCGGACACGTTGAATTCTCGGTTCACTTTCATGCGTATGCCGTCAACCTGGCTGATCCTGGTAATCGCGCGGGGAGCCTCCCACGGAAAATATTCCTCGCTGCCTTTTTGCAACAAACCGTAGGATAAAAAATATCGCATATCGACATCCAGCGAGTTGGTGCCCAAGGCGTGAAAATGCAGATAGCGCCTGTAATCTATGTAGTCCCAGCCGCGACTGATGTAATCCTGGGCGATGTCAGTACCGCCGACGCTGGCTGCTGTGCTGTTGAACACCGCGACAGAATCGACGTACTGGCCGTTCGATTCATGGGCGTATCCCACATCGTAAAAATCCTGTTTGCTGTCGGTTGTCCCCAGTACCTGGCCGACCGTGTCGGAGGTGTAAAAACGAAAATACAGTTTGGGATTGAATTTTTTGGTCACGACCGGCGAGGAATGGCGCACCGAGCCGCTGTACTGGCCCATTCGGCCGGTAAAGGAAAAGAACGGCAGCATGTCGAACTTGTGGCCCTCATCCAGCGCTTCGTAGAGCAGGGGATAGCGCATCGACAGGGTAAAGTCCAGGAAGCAGGCGCGCTCGTAACTGTCTTTGGTGCAACCCAGCCTGTTCGGTTCATCCGATGACAGCAACGCCACAGGGCGCGAGGGCTTTAGCTCCGCTTGCGCAAGCTCCTTAACGTCTTGTTTGGCGTCTTGCGGTGTTTCCTCGCCATAGACCGCCAGCGGCAGACAGCACAATAATATTGCGAAACAAATTCGATGCATCATTTTCCCTTAAAAGATACTAAAAAACTTCCACGCATCAACTCACTGTTGCGAGCGCCAAATATCCGGTCATTCCGGTTCCAGCAGAATTTCCGGTGCGACTTTGCTGCCTGTCACTGCAACCACCTTGTGCCGCGATTGGCCGCCCTGTTTGAGTTCGACGTTGCGCACTGGTACAGCGAACCGGTCGGCGATGTAGCGCAGCAATGCTTCGTTGGCCTTGCCTTCCACGGGCGGTGCGGCCAGTTTTATTTTCAATGCGTCACCATGCATGCCAACAATCTCGGTGCGTTTCGCACCCGGTTGTACATGCAAGGTGAGAGTGAACGCTCCATCGTGAACACGGAACCAGGACATTACAATAAACGTACCGCCAGGCTTTCCAGCATGGCGATGGGCACCAGCAATATGAGTTGGCAGATGACCAGCAAGATCAGCGAGGACAGATCGACGTTGCCTAGCATCGGAACGACACGTCGTATGGGCTGCAGGAAGCGTTGCGTGATGGCGTGCAGCAAAGGGGCCAGGGGCGTGTAGGGATTTACCCAGGACAAGATTGCCTGTGCCACCAGCGCGCTCATCAGGAGATACACGCTCATGGTCAGTAGTTTGACCAGACTCCACGCCAGCAGGGCAGGCAAGGGGAAATGCGCGTAGGGATAGCCTTGCAATTCCAGCAGCAAACTCAGATAGATCATTTCCATCAGCAAGGCGAGCAGCAAGGTCGCGCTATCCAGTTGCCATGCGGAAGGGATGTAGCGGCGCACAGGCAGCACCACGAAATTGGTCAGTGACATCAGGGTTTCGCCGAACGGGTTACGCATGGGTGCACGCAGCCATTGCAAGATGAAGCGGAACAGCAACACAGCGGCAAAACCTTGCGCGAACACATCAAGCAGAAATTGCAGGGTGGTATTCAGCATCAGGCGTTACCCAGTTCATCGCCCAATTCGCGGGAGCGGGCCGCTGCAGCCTGGGCTGCAAGAGCAATGTGCCGCGCGACATGGTGGTTTGCCAGGCTCAGCAGGGCGCGTTCGGTCGTGCCATTCTTGGAAGTCACGCGCTGACGCAAGACGCTCACCTCTTCGGGGC
>Ga0075019_10002566_pt1 | contig 10351 bp, 11 predicted proteins | sample ColStrG_CSR_2013_FD_71473 | JGI IMG/M metagenome (GOLD analysis project Ga0075019, IMG submission 71473) | Freshwater sediment microbial communities in response to fracking from Pennsylvania, USA - Cold Stream Run_MetaG_CSR_2013 | ecosystem: Environmental > Aquatic > Freshwater > Creek >...
TCGTGGCGGTGCCGTCGATCGCCGGGACCGGCACCACCGCCGTGTCGCTGAACTCGGGCACCGGGGGCTCGGTGACGGTGAACCTGTCGGGTCCGCTGGCGGTCGGGAGCATGACCGCCCAGAGCATCGCCGTGGGGACCGGGTCGCTGTCCTCGGTGGTCGCGGCCATCAACAGCTCCGGTCTGGCCGTCAGCGCCAACGCGCTCCAGGTGGGCACCAACAGCTACGCGCTCGAACTGAGCTCGACCGGCACCGGCACCCGTGGTGCGGTCACCGTGGACGCCGGCGCGTTCGCCACCTCGGGCCTCGGCCAGCTCAACACCGTGTCGGCCGCCCAGGACGCCATCGCCTCGATCGGCGGGGTCGGTGGCTACCAGGTGACCTCCCAGACCAACGACCTCTCGGGCGTCCTGCCCGGGGTCACCGTCCACCTGGCCCAGGTGAGCACCGCGCCCGTGACCATCACCGTGTCGCCCGACGGCACCCAGGTCGCCACCTCGGTGCAGGCCATGGTGAACGCGGCCAACGCCGTGCTGCAGACCATTGCGGCGGACACCTCCTACAACGCCCAGACCAAGGTGGCCGGACCGCTGAACAACCAGCCGGCGCTCTCCGCCATCGCCCAGCAGGTCCTGGCCACGGTGGGCCGAGCCGTGGGGACGTCGGCGGCCGGCTCCGACGGGACCCCCGGCGAGTCGGCCGGTCTGTCGATCGACAAGTCCGGTGTCATCGGGTTCAACGCCACGGCCTTCGAGGCCGCCTACGCCAAGAACCCCACCGGGGTCCAGGCCATGTTCACCGTGGGGGGCACCTTTGCCGCCTCCTCCTCCATCTACACCGGTGCGGCCACCGTGATCGGCGCCACCGACAACACCGTGCCCGGGACCTATGCGCTGTCGGTCACCCGGTCGGCCAGCCAGGCCACCGATGCCGGAACGGCGACGTTCGCGGCCACCACGGCGACGGTGTCCCAGGCCGAGACCTACACCGTCACCTCGGGCTCGCTGTCCGCCTCCTACGCGGTCACCGCCGGCGAGACGGTGGCGAACGCGGTCAACGGCATGAACGCCGCGCTGGCCTCGGCGGGCATCGACGCATCGGCCGCGCTGGTCGGATCGGCCGGCGCCTTCCATCTGCAGCTGGCCAGTGCCTCGTACGGGTCGGCCGCCTCGTTCGGTGTGGCCACGTCCGGCGCCGACCAGCTGGGCCTGACCACCGGAGGGGCGACCTACGCCGGGGTCGACGTGGCCGGCACCATCGACGGTCAGGCCGCCACCGGGTCCGGCCAGATCCTCAGCCTGGCGTCCGGGACAGACCCGGCATCCGGACTGGCCGTCCAGATCACCGCCACCGGGATCTCGACGGCCACCAGCCTCGGCTCGGTCACCTACGCACCCGGGTCCGCGCAGGGCCTCGCCCAGATCGCCAAGCAGGCCTCACTGGCCCCGAACGGCATCGTGGCCATCACCATCGCCGGCCTCCAGGGGACCCTGAAGAACGTGGGTCTCCAGATCACCCAGCAGAACGCGCTGGTCGCCACCCAGCAGGCGTCGCTGGTGGCGGAGTTCACCGCCATGGAGACCACGCTGGCTCAGCTGCAGTCCGAGAGCCAGTTCCTCACGGCGTTCGGCAACTCGTCGTCGAGCCAGTCGAGCACCACCGGGACCAGCTCGAACGCCCTGGGCAACTCGACCACCTCGTTGGGAGGCTGAGTATGGCGTTCCGTGACGTGGCCGCGTCCTACCAGAGCCGTGCGGTCGAGACGGCACCCGGCCCCCAGGTCCTGGTCATGCTCTACGACCGGTTGGCCGTCGACATCGAGGTCGCCGACAATGCCATCGCCGAGCGGAACCTCGAGGCCGCCAACGAGGCGATCCAGCACGCACAGCAGATCGTGTCGGTGCTGCGCCACAGCCTCCGACCGGACGGGTTCGACGGCGGCGAGGACCTCCTCGCCCTCTACGACTTCCTGTCCCGGCACCTCGTCGATGCCAACCTGTCCAAGAGCCAGACGGTCCTGCGCCAGTGCGCGACGATCGTCGCACCGCTGCGTGACGCCTGGCGCCTGGCCGTCGCCCAACCGGAGAGGGCGGATGTCCCGGCGCACGTGGGCTGACTACCTGGACGACGCCGCCTCCCATCTGGAGGCGTCCCGGGCCGCCATCGCCGATGGGCGGGCCGTCCCGCCGTCGCCGGTCCGACCGGTGGACCCGATCCCGGTCGAGCTGTGCGACCGGGCCCAGGCCCTCGGCCTGGGCTACGACATCCTGGCCACCGAGGTGGCGACCAGGATGGCCGAGCTCCGGCGCCCGAGGGCGACGGTCAACCCCTGGATCCAGTCCGAGGCCCGATTCGTCGACCGCTACGCCTGAGTCCGCCCACCTCCGCCGCCAGCGGCATCCTCGGTCGGTCCGCGGAAATTTCTTCGGGTACCCCCTCAACTCCTGACGCAACCGTTCCGTAGAGAAGCGTGAGCACGGACTGCTCGCACATACGGCCAGGAAGGCTGCCACTCCCCGAGACGAGAGGTGGGCTCCTATGGCTGACGCCGCGCAGTCGATCGGCATCCTGCAGTTCTCGCTGGACTCGCTCGTCCAGCAGCAGCAGGCGATCGCCAACAACATCGCCAACGTCAACACGCCCGGCTACCAGGCCACCCAGGTGACGTTCGCCTCGTCCCTGGCGGCAGCCATGGCCGACGGGGGCACGGCGACGGCCCAGACGGTTCCCGAGGGCCTGGCCTCGGCCTCGGACGGCAACAACGTCTCGTTGGCCACCGAGATGACGCTCATGCAGAAGAACAGTCTGCAGAGCCAGACCGTGGACAACGCGTTGTCCGACCAGTTCACCGTGCTGTCCGACGCGATCACCGGGTAGCGGGCGCCATGTTCGAATCCATCGACATCGCCGGCTCGGGCATCAACGTCGACCAGACCTGGATCGACACCATCGGGGGCAACGTCGCCAACTCGAGCGACGGCGTGACCCCCGGCCAGCCCGTGTACCAGGCCCAGTACGTCGACGCCGCCCCGGTGCCCGAACCGGGTGGGCCGGGCATGGGCGTCCAGGTCCAGAAGATCGAGCTGGGGTCGGCCCAGGGGCAGATGGCCTACGACCCCACCAACCCGAAGGCCAACGCCCAGGGCGAGGTGGCCTACCCGGTGGTGGACCTGGCTCAGCAGATGACCGGGCTGATCGAGTCCCAGACCTCCTACCAGGCCAACGCCTCGGTCATGAACAAGTCGACCGCCGCCTACGAGTCGATCCTCCACATCAAGGCCTGAGATGATCCCCGCCATCCCCCCGATCCCCTCGGTAGGCGCCGCCGTCGCACCCGCCGCGGCCCCTGCCGCCGGCGCGGCCGGGGCCGGCGCCTCGTCGTTCTCCGACGTCCTGGGAAACGCGCTCAGCTCCCTGGACGCCACCCAGCAGACGGCGACGAACCTGTCACTGCAGGCCGCCACCGGGAACGCCAGCATCGCCGACGTCACCATCGCCTCCACCCAGGCCGACCTCGAGACCCAGCTGGTCACCTCGGTCCGTGACAAGGCGGTCACCGCGTTCAACTCGATCATGAACATGCAGGCCTGAGCGTGGCGCTCCTCCCGGTCAACGGCGGCTCGGTGTTGGACGCCCAGGGGCGCATCGCCACCGTCCTGAACGGCTTCACCACCGGCCAGAAGGTCCTGACCGTGGCCGCCGCCGCCGCCGTGGTCCTCGGCGGCTTCCTCTTCGTGAGCGCAGAGTCGTCGCCCAGCTACGCACCGCTCTTCACCAACCTGCAGCCGGCCGATGCCGGAGCGGTCACCTCGCAGCTGACCAGCGCCAAGATCCCCTTTCAGCTGAGCGACGGGGGGACCACCGTCTCGGTGCCCGCATCCCTGGTCGACCAGGAGCGGGTGGCCCTGGCCCAACAGGGGCTGCCCCAGGCCGGGAACGTGGGCTTCTCGACGCTCGAGAAGGGCGGCATCACCACGTCCGAGTTCGTCCAGCAGGTGGAGTACCAACAGGCGCTCGAGGGCCAGCTGGCGCAGACGTTCGAGGGGATCCAGGGCGTGCGCTCCGCCCAGGTCAACCTGGTGGTGCCGGCACAGAGCGCGTTCGCGGTGGGCAACCAGCCCGCCACCACCGCGTCCATCGTGGTCGACCTGGTACCCGGGACGGTCCTCTCGTCCGACCAGGTGTCGGCCATCGTCCACCTGGCGGCGTCGTCGGTGCCCGGCCTCACCACCGACAACGTCACCCTGGTCGACAACCACGGTGACGTGCTGAACGCCCCCGGCCAGGCCGGAGGGGGCGGTTCGGGTTCCTCCGGCGCCCAGCTGACCAGCGCCTACGACCAGAACCTGGCGAGCCAGCTGACCAGCATGCTGGCGCTGGTGGTCGGGCCCGGGAACGCCGCGGTCCAGGTCCACGCCCTGTTGGACTTCAACCAGACCCAGACCACCACCAACGGGATCCAGGTCAATCCGACCACCGGGCAGCCGGTCGTCGCCCCCACCCAGACCTCCAACAGCTCCAGTACGTCGACCGGGTCGTCGGGGAACACCGGGACCGGCGGGGTGCTCGGCACCACCCAGGCGGCCGCCGGGACCACGTCCGGCGGCGGGAACTCCACCAACACCAGCTCCCAGGTGACCAACGCGGTCGGCCAGGTCACCCAGACGGTGACCCAGGCGCCGGGCAAGCCGATCACCACGTCGGTCGCCGTCCTGCTCGACCAGAAGGCGGCCGCCCACGTGAGCACCGCGCAGGTGACCCAGCTGGTGACCGCGGCGGCCGGCCTCAAGCCGGCCAACGGCGACCAGCTGGTGGTCTCGACCATGCCCTTCGCCCCGGTGCCGGCTGCGCTCCCCCCCGCCTCGGCCAGCCAACTGATCCCCCAGGTCGAAAAGATGGGCGGGCTGCTGCTGCTGCTCGGCGCCCTCCTGTTCGTGGCCCTCCGCTTTTCGAAGAAGCGCAGGCTGCTGTACCAGGAGATCCCGGTGGGTGAGCTGACCCAGATGGTCGAGGTGGAGGACGACCCGACGGGCGAGATCCCGGTGTTGTCGCACTCGGGCGGCCCCGAAACGGCGTCGCTCGAGCTCGGCCCCGCCGCCGTCCTGGCCCAGGTGAACGGCTTCATCGACGACCGCCCGTCGGAGGCCGCCCAGCTGCTGCGCATGTGGGCCGAGGAGCGGCAGGGCGCTGATCAGGGGGCGACGGCCCGGTGACCCTCTCGCCGGCCTCCGACGCCGTCTTCGCCGTCGCCCTGGCCGAGGACCTGGAGGACCCACCGCCGGTGGCCGCCCGGACCGCGCCGACCACCGCCGCGTTCCGCGCCCTGACCAACCGCCAGAAGGTTGCCGTGGTCATCGCACAGATGGGCCCGAAGCGGGCCGTGCCGATCATGAACGAGCTCTCGGACCAGGACGCCATCGCCCTGGCCACCGAGGTCGCCGACCTGCCCGAGCTGGACGACAACACGGTCATCGAGGTGCTTGGTGAGTTCGCCCGCAAGGTCGCCATCGAACCGCCGCCGGGGGAGAAGGCGCTGGTCGGGCAAGGTGGCCTCGCGCTGGCACGCGAGTTCCTCGTCGAGCGGGTGGGCCTCACCCGGGCCGACGAGATCATGGCCGAGATCGAGACCCGCCGGGCGGTGGCGTCCCAGGCCGGACTGACCTCCTCGGACCCGCGTGACGTGGCCGCGGTCCTGGTCGGGCACCCGCCCCAGGCGGTGGCCGTGGTGCTGGCCCACATGCGCCCCGAGGACGCGTCCCGGGTCCTGGTCGCCCTGCCCGACGACGCCAGGACGGACATCGTCCGTCGCATCGCCCTGCTCGGCTGGGTCGACCCGGCCGCGGTCCGGATCGCCACCGAGCTCATCGAGGCGCAGCTGCTCGAACAGACCCGCCCCGGGGTCCCGGCTCCCAGTCAGGCCACCGAGGACGCCCCCGCCCCCGGAGCGGGCACCATCGCCGAGATCCTCAGCTACTCGGGACGGAGCGCCGAACGCCAGATCCTGACCGACCTGGCTGCCGACGGCGGGAACCTGGCCCAACAGATCCGCGACCGGATGTTCACCTTCGACGACGTGCTGGGCCTCGATGACGTCGCCATCCAGCAGATCGTCCGCCGGGTGCCGGCATCCGTGCTGGCGCCGGCCCTGAAGGACGAGACCCTGGGACCCGACGCCGTCGCCCGTGTCCGTGCCAACCTGACCGAGCGCGCCCTGTCGAACCTCGACGAGGAGCTCGAGGTCATCGGCTCGCTCCCGCTCGAGACGATGGAGGCGGCCCAGGCCGAGGTGGTCCAGGCCGCCCGCGACCTCGAGGCGGAAGGGATGATCACCTTCGTCACCGCCGCCCAGGCCCGGGCCCAGGCCGAGGCGGCCGACGCCGACGCCGACGCCGACGACGGGGACGACGGGGACGCGGCGCCGTGAGCCCGGGCACCGCCTATGTCGGCCGCGACGTCACCGTGCCCGTCGGGGAACCGCAGACCCTGGCCGTCCGTCGCCAGCCCTCCGAACCGGCCAGACCGGTCGACTGGGTCGCGTTCGGCGACGGCGTGCCCGACGGTGACCGGGAGCGCGGGTATGCCGCCGGCTACGCCGAAGGACAGGCGACCGCCGCCGACGAGTTCCGTCAGGCCGAGCGCCTGCGCGACGCCGAGGTGGCGCGGTCCGTCCAGGCGCTGGGGGCGGCGGTCGACGCCGCCACCCGCTCCCTCGACGAGCGGGTGGACGCCCTCGCCCGTGCCCTGCCCGGGCTCCTCTTCCAGCTGGTCGAGGCGCTGGTCGGCCGCGAGCTGGCCGTGGCCGTCGACCCGGGCCGCGACGCACTCGCCCGGGCCCTCTCGTTCCACCCGTCGAAGGAGCCGGTGCTCGCCCGCCTCCACCCGGACGACGTCAGCCGACTCGGCGACCTCGGCGCCCTCGGCGACGGTCGGGAGATCACCGTGGTGACCGACCCGTCGGTGGCCCCCGGTGACGCCGTGGTCGAGGTCGGGCCGTCCCGCATCGAGAGTCGGATGGACGAGACGCTCGAGCGGGTGCGCGCCGTCCTCGCCGGTGACGAGCCGGGGGGGGACGGATCGTGAACCACGACGTGGCCGTCCTGACGCGGCGCACCGAGGACGCGTGCGCCGCCGCCCGTCCGCGCCAGTACGGCCGGGTCGAGCAGGTGGTGGGCATGTCCATCGAGGTGGCCGGTATCTCGGCAGCGGTGGGCGACGGGATCCTCCTGCTGGCCGACGACGGGCCCGTCGAGGCCGAGGTGGTCGGGGTGCGCGGCGGCCGGTCGGTCTGCGTCGCACTCGGCGAGGTGTCCGGCCTGCGGGCCGGCACCCGGGTGACGCCGCTCGACGGCCCCATCCGCATCGTCGTCGGCACCGGACTGCTCGGTCGGGTCGTCGACGGGCTCGGCCGGCCCCTCGACCAGGGTCCCCCGCTCGAGGGCGAGTCCGTCTCGGTGGACGGCCGCCCGCCCCACCCCCTGCGGCGGGGCATGGTGACCGAGCAGCTCCCGTTGGGCGTGCGCGTCCTGGACGGCATGATCCCGTGCGGCAAGGGTCAGCGCCTCGGCATCTTCGCCGGGTCCGGCGTCGGGAAGTCGTCGCTGCTCTCGATGATCGCCCGGGGCACCGAGGCCGAGGTCTCCGTGGTGGCGCTGATCGGCGAGCGCGGGCGGGAGGTGGCCGAGTTCATCGAGCGCGACCTCGGTCCCGAGGGACTCGCCCGGTCGGTGGTGGTGGTCGCCACCTCGGACGAACCGGCGATGGTGCGCATCCGTGCCGCCTTTACCGCCACCCGCATCGCCGAGTGGTTCCGTGACCGGGGCGACGACGTGGTCCTGATGATGGACTCGGTGACCCGCTTCGCCATGGCCCAGCGCGAGGTGGGCCTGGCCGCGGGCGAGCCCCCGGCGACGCGCGGCTACCCGCCGAGTGTCTTCGGGCTGCTCCCGCGCCTGCTCGAGCGGGCCGGGCGGGACGAGCACGGGTCGATCACCGGGATCTACACGGTCCTGGTCGAGGGTGACGACCTCAACGAACCCATCGCCGACACCGCCCGGTCGATCCTCGACGGGCACGTGCGCCTGACCCGGTCACTGGCCGAGGCCGGCCACTATCCGGCGGTGGACGTGCTCGAGTCCATCTCCCGGGTGGCGCCGGCGATCACCCCGCCGGCGGTGCTGGCCGCCGGGGCCGAGATCCGACGGCTCCTGGCGGCGTGGCGCGACGCCCGGGACCTGATCGAGATCGACGCCTACGTGCCCGGAACCAACCCGGTGGTCGACCGGGCGGTGGCGCTGCGTCCCCAGATCGACGAGTTCCTGCGGCAGCCGTCGGCCGAGCTTGCCGACCTGGCGACGACCCGGGCCGTCCTCCAGGCGCTGGCGGCCACCCAGGTCGCGGCGCCGACCACGCCGGCCCTGCCCCTGGGGACGGGGACCCAGGCGCCCGCCCTGTCGGCCGGGCTGCCGGACGGACAGGCGGCCCTCGCGTTGCCCGGTGCGGCGTGGTGAAGGCGTACTCCTTCCGCCTGGCCGCGGTGGCCCGGGTCCGCCAGCTCGAAGATGGCGTCGCCGCCCAGCAGCTCGCCACCGCCTCGGCCGGGGTCACGAGGGCGAAGCACGGCCTGGACCGGGCCACCGAGTTGCTGGAGCAGCTGGAGGTCCCCGAGGGGTCGCTGGCGGTGCAGGAGGTCCACTGGGCCCAGGACCAGGCCGACCGGATGGCGGAGTCCCGACGGGCCCATCTGACCGCGCTGGAGGCAGCGGAGGCCGAGCGGACCGTGGCTCGCGAGCGGTGGCTGGCGACCCGGCGGCGGTGTGCGGTCCTGGAGCGCCTCGACGACCGTCGGCGGGGCGAGTGGCAGACCGAGTTCGACCGGGCCGAGGGCAAGGAGCTCGACGACGTCGCGTCCGTCCGCGCCCTGGCCCGCCGGGCCGGCACGTCCGGGGGCTGGTCGTGACGGTGAACCCGGTGGGCGCGGCCCCGTCGATGGATGCCCCGTCGTCGTCGTCGACCGACGGGACGGGCTCGTCCACCTTCGGCTCCTCCCTGGGTCCGACCCGCGCGTCGGGTGCCAACAACCTCTTCGCCAAGGCCCTGGCCGCCGCCTCGTCGACCCCCGGCGGTGCGGGGGGCCTGTCGTCCCAGTTGGCCGGCTCGCTGGCCCCGGCCGGTTCGTCGGCCGGCGGATCGACCGCCACCTCGAGCGCCGACCTGGTCTCGCTCCTGCTGTCGGCGGTGGCGGCCGGCGGCACCGCCCCCTCGCTCGGTGGGACGCCGACCGCCCCGGCCAGCACCGGGCCGTCCGGGTCGGACGTGGTGGCGCTGGCCGACAAATTCCTCGGCACCCCCTACGTCTGGGGCGGCAGTGCGCCCGGGGGGTTCGACTGCTCCGGCCTCGTCCAGTACGTCTACGGACAGCTCGGGGTGAGCCTCCCCCGGACCTCCGAGGAGCAGGCCACCGCAGGCACCGCCGTCCCGAGCCTGGCCCAGGCCCAGCCGGGGGACCTCCTCCTCTTCGCCGGGTCCGACGGCACGGCGTCCTCGCCCGGCCACGTCGGGATCTACGTCGGCAACGGGCAGATGATCGACGCCCCGTACACGGGCACCGACGTCCGGATCGAACCGGTACCGGCCGACCAGGTGGTCGACATCCGCCGGGTGCTCCCGTCCCCGGCTGCGGCGGTGACCGCGTCGGCCGCCCCCGCCCCCGGCGGGACCGTCACCATGGGCAACGTGTCGGTCCCGGCCCCGTACGCGGGGACGATCGAGCAGGCCGCGGCGTCCAACGGGATCCCCCCGTCGCTGCTGGCCGCGCTGGTGCAGCACGAGAGCGGGTTCGACCCGACGGCGATCAGTTCGGCCGGCGCCGAGGGCATCGCCCAGTTCATGCCGTCGACCGCCGCGGGCATGGGCGTCAACCCGTACGACCCGACGTCGGCCATCAACGGGGCCGCCCAACTGCTCAGCCGCTACACCACACAGTTCGGCTCCTATGCCGACGCCCTGGCCGCGTACAGCGCCGGCCCTTCGGCGGTGATCCGGTACGGCGGCATCCCGCCCTACGCCGAGACCCAGGCCTACGTGCCCACCGTCCTGGCCATGGCCGGCCTGACCGGCGTATCGCCGGGGGTGGCGTGATGGGACTGCCTGCCACGCTCCCGTCGTCGGCCGAGCCGGCCACGCCGACCGCCCCGACCGGTTCGGCGGCCGCACCGACCGACGGCGCCGCACGGGAGCGGCCCGACCTGCCGTTCGCCACCGTGCTCGACCGTCACCAGACGCCGGACGGGCGGTCCACCGCCGACTCCCACGGCGAGCGCCCACATCCCACCCGCGACCCAGTGCCCCACCC
>Ga0075019_10002570_pt1 | contig 10345 bp, 12 predicted proteins | sample ColStrG_CSR_2013_FD_71473 | JGI IMG/M metagenome (GOLD analysis project Ga0075019, IMG submission 71473) | Freshwater sediment microbial communities in response to fracking from Pennsylvania, USA - Cold Stream Run_MetaG_CSR_2013 | ecosystem: Environmental > Aquatic > Freshwater > Creek >...
ACCCGAGGACGCCCCGCATGACCGCACTGCTCAAGATCCTGGCCCTGGGCCTGGCCGGGCTGATCGCCGTGGTCGGGATCGGCGGGCTGGCCCTGCACCGGGGCGCGGTTCCCTATGCGACGCTGGAGCAGCGCTACGCCTCGCCCGACTCCCGCTATCTGGACCTGCCCGGGGGTCTGCATGTGCATTATCGCGACAGCGGCCCCGCCGCCGGACCGGTGGTGGTGCTGGTGCATGGCTTCGCCGACTCCACCGCGACCTGGGACGGCTGGGTGGCCCCGCTGTCCGCGCAATACCGGGTGATCAGCCTGGACCTGCCGGGCCATGGTCTGACCCGGGCGCCCGGCAAATGGCCGGCGGGCACGGCCAGCTACGCCGCTCTGGTGGACCAGGTGGTCACCCGTCTGGGGGTCGACCGGTTCGCCGTGGTGGGCAATTCCATGGGCGGCTCAGTGGCGTGGAACTACGCCCTGATCCATCCCGAGCGGCTGACCGCGCTGGTGCTGGTGGACGCCGCCGGCTGGCCCGAGCCGCAGCACAGGGGCGGCGGCGGCGGCGCCCTGGCCTTCCAGCTGCTGCGCACCCCCTGGGGCCGATGGCTGCTCAGCCAGATCGAACTGCGGCCGGTGATCGCCGACGGGTTGCGCAAGGCCTTCCACGATCCGTCCCGGGTGACGGACGGGATGATCAACCGTTTCAATGACCTGAGCCACGCCCCGGATCACCCGGCCATCATCCTGGGCATGCAGGACCGGCCCTGGGTGATCGCCACGCCGGAACTCATGGCGCGCATCCACACCCCGACCCTGGTGATGCACGGAGCGGACGACCGTCTGATCCCGGTGGAGTCCGGCCGACGGTTCGCCGCGACCATTCCGGGGGCGAGGCTGATCGTCTATCCCGACAGCGGTCACACGCCGCAGATGGAGATCCCCGCCCGGTCCGTCGCCGACCTGCTGGCGTTCCTCGGTCCGCTGAACCTGGCCCCGTCGGGCGTCCAGTCTCAGGCGGAGGGGCCGTCGCCGGCGACGTCTGGGACGCCTTCAGGCGCATAGATTTCGGCGAAGGCGCCGCCATGCGGCTCGGCGCGGCCGTCCGGGTCCGGATGGATCAGAATGTCCGCCGCCGGGAAGCGGGCCAGGATCCGCCGCTCCGCCGCCACGACGATCCGGTGCGCCGCCTCGAGGGACAGGGTCGGGTCCAGCTCCATGTGCATCTGCACGTGCACGAATGGTCCGGAGGCCCGGGAGCGGACCTGGTGCACGCCGCGGACCTGCGGGTCGTCTCCCGCCAGCCGGACGATCATCTGCCTGTCCTCCTCATCCAGCTCCCGGTCCATCAGCTGGGCGGCGGCTTCGCGGAACACGTTCACCGCGCCCCAGACCAGCCACCCCGCCACCACCAGACCGGCCACGGCGTCGATCCGGGGCTCGCGGAAGACCATCACCCCGGCCAGACCGATGAGGGCGGCGATGTTGCAGACCAGGTCCGCCAGATAGTGGGCGCGATCCCCGTGGATCGCCACCGACCCGGTCTTGGACAGCACCCGTGATTGCTGCCAGACCAGCCCGGCCACGGCGAAGCTGGACGCCACCAGCACCAGAATGCCGTAGAGTTCCGACTCCACCGGAGCGGGGTGCAGGATGCGCCCGACCGCCTCCCGCGCAATCAGGGCGGCGGAGGCGAACACCAGCCCGGCCTGCATCAGGCTGGCGAAGGCTTCGGCCTTGCCGTGGCCGTAGCGATGCTCGGCGTCCGGGGGGGCGGCGGCGTAGCGCACGGCGAAGAAGGTGGTGAGGGCCGCGATCAGGTCGAGGGAGGAGTCGCCCAGGGACGCCAGCAGGCCGACGGAGCCGCTGGCGAGCCAGGCCAGGCCCTTGGCCAGCACCAGCACCGAGGCCAGCGCCACCGACAGGCGCGTCACATGCCCGGTCAGGACGACGCTGTCCTGGGCTGAAACGCCGCCGGGCCGCGCCGGGCCGTGGGAGGTGTGTGCGTGCGATCCGTGGGAGGCCATCGGCGACCTATACTGCGCGATCCGGGCGCCCGCACCCAGATTCCTGTGAAATTTCCGCCACTGCCGAGGTAAACCTTAACTGTCGGCGTGCCTAGATGCTGGCCGGAATGTCGGGACGCCGTCCGCAGCGCCGGCCCTGGATGACCCCGACCTGAATGATGACGGAGCTTTCTGCCATGGCCGCCCTCTGGATCACCGCCGACGAGGCCCAGGCGCGACTCGGCGTGCGACTTCAGACCCTCTACGCCTATGTCAGCCGCGGGCTGATCACCGTCCGGGCGGATGAAACGGATCCGCGTCGCAGCCTCTACGCCGCGGAGGACATCACCCGCCTGGTCCAGCGCCGCAGTCGGGGTCGCAGCCAGGTGGCGAGCCGCGCCCTCGATCACGGCGACCCGGTGCTCAGCTCCTCCATCACCACCATCCACGAGGGCCGGCCCTGGTATCGCGGCCGCGACGCCATCGCCTGGGCGGAGACGGCGTCCCTCGAAGAGACGGCGCGCCTGCTCTGGGACTGTGACGAGGACCCGTTCATCGGCCTGGCGCCGCACCCGTCGACGGGGGTTGGCGGCGACGCCCGCGCCCGGGCCTTTTCCCTGCTGGCCTATCGCGCCGCCAACGATCCCGCCACCTCCGGTCGGTCGGACAAGGCCCTGCGGCGGGAAGCCGCCTCGATCATGATCGACCTGGTGGACGCCATGTCCGGCGCGGCCCGCAACGGCCTGATCCACGAGCGGCTGGCCAAGACCTGGCGGGTGGACAGCAGCAAGGCCGACATCCTGCGCCGCTGCCTGGTCCTGGCCGCGGACCACGAGCTGAACGCCTCGACCTTCGCCACCCGGGTGGCCGCATCCACCGGCGCCTCCCTCGCCGCCTGCGCCCTGGCCGGGCTGAGCACCCTGTCCGGCCCGCTGCACGGGGGCATGACCCTGCAGGTGGCCGCCTTCATCGCCGAGTGCCGCCGGACCAACGACCCCCGCAGCACGGCGGCCCTGCGCCTGAGCCAGGGGCTGGATGTCCCGGGGTTCGGTCAGCTGGTCTATCCCGCCGGAGATCCCCGAGCGCGGGCCATCGCCCAGGCCCTGATCTATGCGGACGACCTGCGGGAGATCGCCGCCGCCGGCGAGAGCGTCACCGGCGTCGCCCCGAACCTGGATTTCGCTCTGGTCGCCGCCACGCGGACCCTGGGACTGCCGGTGGACGCCGCCTTCACCCTGTTCACGGTGGGACGGGCGGTAGGCTGGTTCGCCCACGCCATCGAGCAGCGCTCGTCCAGTCGGCCGATCCGGCCCCGCGCCAGCTATGTGGGTCACGAACCCGGGTATCTCGATCGGCAGGAACTGGTGTTCGAGCCCGCCCCGCCGGCTCCCGCCGCGGACGCGCCCTCGACGGAGGCGGACGATTTGAACCCTCCCGAACCGCTCGCCGCCAGCAACGGCTGAGCGATCGTCGCGGATCCGGGCGTCAGTCCTCGGCGGTCAGCAGGGGGCCAAGACCCGGGATGGTGTTCAGCACGTCCTTCAGCAGGTCGCGACCGGTGGTCTCCCGCACGAACTGCATGGCCACGGGCAGGATCGACTGCATGTCCGCGGTGGTGATTCCCTGACGGGTCAGGCGCTGGCCGACAGACATGGCGTCGGACATGGCCGCACCGCTGGCGCCGCCCACATTCCGCATCATGCCCGCGATCAGGCCGCCGGCCTTGTTCTGGCCCAGCGCCGCGCCCTGCTGCGCCAGGTCCTCCGCGCCGGGAACCGAGGCGAACAGGTCCTTCACCGCTTCGGGGTCAGCGTGTTTTTCGATGAGGAACAGGGCCGCCGACAGCGCGGTGTTGGCCTGGTCGGCGGTCAGTCCGGTGCGGTCTGCCGCCCGTGCAACGAGGGTCTGGATCATGGGCCGCTTATCTAGAGGAACTCCCCCGCCCCGTCCACGGGTTCGACGGACCCATCAGGCTTCGGACACCGCCATAGGCGTTCCGGGCTCCGGCTGCAGCCGGCTGAACACCCATTCCACATCCGAGGACAGGTCAGGGCGGAAGCGATATCCGGCTCGGTCGAACCCCTTCAGGTCCTCCGCCTGGGTCAGTCGGTGGTCGATGGCGTAGCGGGCCATCAGGCCCCGCCCGGTCTTGGAGAACAGGGACAGGTTGCGCAGCTCCCCGCCCCGCTCCTGGCGAAAGGCGCAGCTGACCACCGGCCGCTTCAGGGCGCCCCGGTCGACGGCGCCGAAATACTCGATGCTGGCCAGATTGACGAGGGTGGGATCCGCGTGGCCCTTCAGGGTCTCGGACAGGCGCCGGGCGATCCGGTCCCCCCAGAAGTCGTAGAGGGTGGCGCCCCGGGACGTCGCCAGCCGCGTGCCCATCTCCAGCCGGTGGGGCTGGATCCGGTCCAGCGGCCGAAGCACGCCATAGAGGCCCGACAGGATCCGCACATGGTCCTGGGCCCAGGCCAGTCCGTCGGCGTCCAGGGTGCGCGCCTTCAGCCCCTCATAGACGTCGCCGGCGAAGGCCAGCGCCGCCTGGACGCCCTCGGCCCGCGCGGGATCGCTCTGGAAGGCCCGGAACCGCTCCGCGTTCAGGGTCGCCAGGGCGTCCGAGATCCCCATCAACCGGCCGAGGTCAGAGGCCTTGAGCCGCCGCGTGACCCTGGCCAGGGACGCGGTGTCGCGGACCAGCAAGGGGTCCGTGGCCGGCGCCTCCGCCGGAGGCGGGGAGAAGTCGAGAGTCTTGGCGGGGGACAGAACGACAAGCATCAGGCTCTCTCAATGGACTTCGGATCGCGTGCGACCGCCTCAATATGGCGCGCCGCCCTTGCGGCGGTAGCCCCCGGCGGGGTCGGCGACCATATCAATGTCGGAATACTCACAGACATCGCTGTCGGGATGGTCGGTTCCGATCTCCAGCAGCACCGCCTCGCGGTCGGATCGGTTCTGCAGGTGGTGTCCGTCCGGGTCGCCGGCGCGGAAGCCGGCGCTGTCCCCGGCGAGCAGGGTCTCTTCCCCCGAATTCGTGACCAGAACCACCTCGCCCTCCAGGACCATGACAAACTCCTCGTCATGGGTGTGCCAGTGGCGCTGGCTGGACCAGCCCCCCGGCGGCAGGCGCAGGAGGTTGACGCCGAACTGGGTCAGGCCCGCCGCCTCGGCCAGCTTGAGGCGCCGCCGCTCACGGCAGGGCGCATCGAAGGGCGCCGGATAGTCCGTCCCGATCCGCTCCGGGGTCGTGGTCCTGTCGATCTTCTTCATCACCGCTCTCCCGTCCCGAGAAGGCTTTCTCTCCGGCGACAGCTAGCCTAAAGCTGGCGGAATGTCCGATCCAGCCGTCATCGACCCCGTCGAGCTCGCCCGTGACCTGATCCGCAGGCCGTCGGTCACGCCGGCGGACGAAGGCGCCATGGACATCGTCCAGTCCGCCCTCGAGCGCCTGGGCTTCCACTGCCGCCGCCTTCGCTTCGGCGAGATCGAGAACCTGTACGCCCGCCGCGGCGGCGGCGGCCGCAACCTGTGCTTCGCCGGGCACACGGACGTGGTGCCCGTGGGGGACGCCGCCGCCTGGACGCGCCCGCCCTTCGCCGCCGAGCTGGCGGAGGACCTGCTCTGGGGACGGGGCGCCGTGGACATGAAGAGCGCCATCGCCGCCTTCATCGCCGCCGTGGCCGCCACCCCCCCGTCCGCCTTCGGCGACGGCGCGGTGTCCTTCCTGATCACCGGCGACGAGGAGGGCCAGGCCCGGGACGGGACCCGCGCCGTGGTGGAGCAGCTGGCCGGCGAGGGCGAGCGGATCGATCACTGTCTGGTGGGAGAGCCAACCTCCGCCGCGCGTCTGGGGGACATGATCAAGATCGGCCGGCGGGGCAGTCTGAACGCCTGGCTGACGGTGGAGGGCGTGCAGGGACACGTGGCCTATCCGGACCGTGCGGCCAATCCGGCGCCGGTGCTAGTGCGCCTGCTGCAGGCGCTGGACACGCACCGGCTGGACGAGGGCTATCCGGAGTTCCAGCCCTCCAATCTCGAGATCACCGAGATCGAGATCGGCAATCCGGCCCAGAACATCATTCCCGCCCGGGCCCGGGCCCGGATCAACATCCGCTTCAATCCCGGCCACCGGGGCGTCGACCTGGTCCGCTGGCTGGAGGCCGAATGCCGCCGGGCGGCGGCGGACTTCCGCGGGACCGTCTCCGTCGACGCGACCATCTCCGGCGAGGCCTTCCTCACCGCGCCGGACGCCTTTGTCGCCCTCTGCGCCGACGCCATCGGCGCAGAGCTCGCCATCGCGCCGACCCTGTCGACCACCGGCGGCACCTCCGATGCGCGCTTCATCCGGGACATCTGCCCGGTGATCGAGTTCGGCCTGGTGGGAACCACCATGCACCAGGTGGACGAGCGGGCGCCGGTAGAGGACGTCCGCGCCCTGTCCCGGGTCTATCGCCGGATTCTCGAGGGTTATTTCGATCCGTCCCGCAACCCGGGCGAGGGCGCATGAGCCCGGCGGCGTCGGACAGTCTGGCGCGGGACTCCCTGCGCGCCGCCCGGGGCGTCCTGCGGCTGATCCTGTTCAACCCCGCCTGGGCGGAGGATTTCGACCTCTCCCGGCTGGGTCTGGTCCGGTCGTTCTTCGCCCAGGGTCTCAGGGCCCCGCTGGTCATCCTGTTCGCCTGCGCCCTGGCGCGCGCGGCGGGGGACGAGATCACCCGCAATCTGATGTTCCAGGCCGCCGCGGCGCTCGCCATCGGCGTCGTCGGCTACACCCTGGTCGTCTGGATCGCCCTTCGCCTGCTGAAGCTGCCGAACTGGGGGGCGTTCATCGTCCTGGTGAACTGGAGCGACCTGGTCTTCGCCACGGTGATGACGGCGGTGTCGTCCCTGACGGTGTTCGGCGAGAATGGCGGGATCGCCGTCCAGCTGATCTGGCTGATGCTGGCGGCGCCGGTGCAGATCCTGTTCCTGTGGCGGGCGGCGCGGGTCACGCTGCAGGCGGATGTCGGCGCCACGGTGCTGCTGATCGTGCTCAACATCGCCATGTCGGTGGGCGCCGATCAGCTGGCGGCGCTGCTGCTCCCCGCCTGATCCGCCGATTCATAGACCACCCCGGACAGATAGAGACCCTGGGCGGGCGCCACCGGGCCGCAGCGCCGCCGGTCCCGCGCCTCGAGCGCAGCGGCGAGGTCGTCCGCCGTCCAGCGGCCGACCCCCACCTCGGCCAGCGACCCGGTGAGGGAGCGGACCTGGCGATGCAGGAAGGACCGGGCGGCGAAGCGCAGATGCACCTCCGCCCCGACCCGCGCGACGGAGATCTCGTCCAGGGTCTTCACTGGGCTCTTCGACTGGCAGGCCAGGTCGCGGAAGGTGGTGAAATCGTGGGTCCCGAGCAGGCGCCCGGCGGCCCCGGCCATGGCCTCCGCGTCCACGGGGGACTTGACCCACCAGACCCGTCCCTTGTCGATGGCCGGCGGCGGCTTGCGGTCGAGGATGCGGTAGAGGTAGCGCCGGCCGGTGGCCGAGAACCGGGCGTGGAAATCCTCCGCCGCCCGCGCCGCCGCCAGCACCGTCACCGGGTGCGGGACCAGATGGGCGTTCAGGGCGTCGCGCACCACGTCGGGGGACCAGTCCTTCTCCAGATCGGCGTGGATCACCTGGTGCAGGGCGTGGACCCCCGTGTCGGTGCGTCCGGCGGCGTGGATCCGCAGGGTCTGGCCGCAGAATCCGCGCAGCGCCGCCTCGATCACCCCCTGGACGGTGAGCAACCCGTCCTCCTGGGCCTGGAAGCCCTTGAACGGCCCGCCGTCATATTCGATGTCCAGCCGGTAGCGCGGCATCAGCCCAGCCGCTCCGACGCCGCCACCGGCAGGCCGCGCAGGAAAGCATCCGCGTCCGTCGCCCCGCGCCCCTCCCGCTGCAGCCGCAGGAGCCGCACCGCGCCAACCCCGCAGGCGATGCGCAATCCGTCGTCCAACGCCTCGCCCGGCGCGCCGTCTCCCAGGGCGACCCGGGAGTCCAGCGCCTTGACCCGAAGGGGCCCCCGCGTCGTGTCGAGGACGAACCAGGCGCCCGGGAAGGGGGACAGGCCGCGGATCTGGCGATCGATCTCCACCGCCGGACGGGTCCAGTCGATCCGCGCCTCGGCCGGCGTGATCTTGCGGGCGTAGGTCGCGCCCTCGATGGCCTGGGGCGTCTCCACGGCGGTCCCGTCAGCGATGGCCGCCAGGGCCGGCGGCCAGAGCGCGGCGCCGAGGGCGGCCAGCCGGTCATGCAGCGACTGGGCCGTGTCGTCCGCCTCGATGGGCGTGCGGGCGGTGAAAAGGACCGGACCCTCGTCGAGACCTGCGCTCATGCGCATCACCTGGACACCGGTCTCCCGGTCCCCGGCCAGGATCGCCCGCTGGATCGGCGCCGCGCCCCGCCACCGGGGCAAGAGCGAGCCGTGCAGGTTGAAGCTGCCCAGACGCGGGGCGTCGAGCACAGCGGGCAACAGGATCTGGCCGTAGGCGACCACCACCGCGACGTCGAGGTCGAGGGCCCGGAACCCGTCGACGGCGTCCGGCGCCTTCATCGACTTCGGGGTGCGAACCTCGAGTCCGTGCGCCTCGGCAAAGGCGTGGACCGGCGACGGCTGGAGGGTCTGTCCGCGCCCTCGAGGGGATGGAGGCTGGGTGTAGACGGCCGCCACCTCGTGCCCGGCGTCGAGCACGGCGCGGAGGCTTTGCACCGCGAAGTCCGGGGTTCCCATGAAGGCGAGGCGAAGGACGGTCACCGGCGCGCCCTCACGGGGTCTGCCACGGATGGACCGCCGAGCCGCGGATGAAGCCCACCGTGGCGCCGGACAGGCCGACGATGATGAACTGGACCGCCATGGCGCACAGGATCAGGCCGAGCACTCGGACCACGATCATCATCCCGGTCTTGCCCAGCAGCCGGGCGATCCAGCCCGAGGCGAGAAACGCGGCCAGCACGCTGAGCGATACGGCGGCGATGGCGCCCAGGCCCGCGATGCGGCTCGGCCAGTCACTGGCGTCGCTGGCGTAGATCACCACCGTGGAGATGGCGCCCGGGCCGATCAGAAGGGGCATGCCGAAGGGCACGATCAGGCGCTCGAAATGTCGCCGCGCATCGGCAGAGGCGTCGTCGGCCACCACGTCCGCCGCACCGGCGCCGGGGTTCCCGGTCTGCTCGCGGTCCAGATCCTCTGGCGTGGCGACGCCCTCACCGCCGGACATCTGCAGGCCCAGCAGCAGCAGCATCAACCCGCCGGCGATGCGGAAGGCGGGCATGGAAATCCCGAAGAACTGCAGGATTCCCGTGCCGGTCACATAGAAGAAGGCGAGGAAGCCGGCGGTGAACAGGGAGATGTAGATGACCAGCGTCCGCTGCGCCGCCTTGGGCACGCCAAGGGTCGCGGCGGCGTAGAGGGGCACGTTGCCGACCGGGTCGATCAGCGCGAACAGGGCGATGAAAAAGTTGACCGCGACTTCAAGCTGGCCCATCAAACGTCTCTCAACTTGGTCTCCGTCATCTCGCCCCGCGCCGAACCCAGAGGCGCGCCGCCCCGGACCGCGCCGCAACCGGGCCGCGCGCGCGGACGACGGCGACAATCGCGACAGCTGACGCGACAGCTGAAAGGAGCCCGCATGACCGCAGATCCCCGCCTGATCATCGCCCTGGACGTTCCGACCCGCGACGCGGCCGAACACCTGGTGCGGTCTGTGGACGACGCCGTCTCATTTTACAAGATCGGCCTGCAATTGTTCGCCTCGGACGGCATGGGGCTGGCCCGCGATCTGAAGGCGGCGGGCAAGTCCGTGTTCCTGGACTGGAAGCTGCACGACATCGGCGCCACCGTGGAAAAGGCCGCCGCCGCCATCGTCGCATCCGGCGCCTGCGACCTGCTGACCGTGCACGCCGAACCGCAGGTGCTGGCCGCCGCAGTGCGGGGGCGCGGGTCCGACCGCCAGGCGAAGATCCTGGGCGTCACCGTCCTGACCAGCCTCGATGACGCCGCCCTCGCCGAGCTGGGTTACAGCCTCGGGGTCTCGGCCCTGGTGGAGCGCCGAATCCGCCAGGTGATCGACGCCGGCGCCGACGGGGTGGTGGCCAGCCCGCACGAGGCGGCGCTGGCGCGACGGATCGGCGGTCCGGACTTCCTGGTGGTGACCCCGGGCGTTCGCCCGTCCGGCGCAGCGCTGGACGATCAGGCCCGGGCGGCGACGCCGGCCGATGCGCTCAAGGCCGGCGCCAGTCATCTGGTGGTCGGGCGTCCGGTGAGTGCGGCGGCGGACCCGCGGTCGGCGGCGCTGGCGATCACCGCGGAGATGGCCCCGGTTCCCGCCTGAC
>Ga0075019_10002572_pt1 | contig 10337 bp, 5 predicted proteins | sample ColStrG_CSR_2013_FD_71473 | JGI IMG/M metagenome (GOLD analysis project Ga0075019, IMG submission 71473) | Freshwater sediment microbial communities in response to fracking from Pennsylvania, USA - Cold Stream Run_MetaG_CSR_2013 | ecosystem: Environmental > Aquatic > Freshwater > Creek >...
GAACACCCCTGAGTCATAACCAAAATACCATCGAATGGTGCTATTCCAGCTAAACCTGGGCTCAGGTTCAAAGAGGATCAACGGTCTAAGTAAAATACGGAGTGGGCGAAAGCAAAACGCTCGAAATAGCAAATAAATGAATTAAATCTATTATTTAAACGACGCGGCCATAATCGATATGCCCAGAGTTATAACCATTTTTCAAAACTATTCGAGTTGCCGTCTGCAATTCAAAAATCATATTCCGATGCAAGAGCAGGCACCCTATCGCACACTCATCTACAGTAACAGGTGCATAGAAATGTGCGCTTACTGCCAATCTACGGCCGCGGAAACCCATCGGCAACAGTCGGCCTGCCGAAAAATACTGCCATGGTGGACGGAAGGCAAAAGGCCATATAACTTAAATCAAAAGGTCGTCGGTAAGGTCAGCGCGGTTCGGCTATCCTAAAATGCTTATTCTTGATTATAACTTGATCGCCATGATTGACGAAGTGCAACTCATTTCCAACACGAAGTAGGTTTATGACTGATTCGGCTCAAAAAAATAAGGTTCAATTACCAAATCTGGCTTCAGCGGTGCGGGAACCGGACTTTGCAGCCCATTTCTCTGCATGGTTCGAGCACGGACCATTTGCATTCTGGATCACAGAAAGCCTCCATCCGCATTGTTTCGTTGAGCTGGGAACACATACTGGTTTTTCGTATTTTTGTTTTTGCCAGGCCGTAAAACATGTGCAAACGGGCACTGCCTGCTACGCGATTGACACTTGGAAAGGTGATGAGCACGCGAACTTTTATGGCGAAGAGATATTTCAAGGTTGTGTAACAGAAAATTCAAAATACAAAGGCTTCTCAACGCTGGTTCGCTCGACTTTTGATGATGCGCTGGCCTACTTCCCCGATAATAGCGTTGATTTACTGCATATAGATGGCCGCCATTTTTATGACGACGTTCGCCACGATTTTGAGACTTGGTGCCCAAAGCTGACCGCCAATGCGATTGTGCTGTTTCATGATACCAATGTCCGTGAGCGTAATTTCGGGGTCTGGAAATTATTCGATGAATTAAAAGTGAATCATCCGACATTCGAATTTTTGCATGGTTATGGGCTAGGCGTCTTGGCAATGGGCGAAATTCCAGCCGCATTGTCCGGCCTCTTCGCAGCAGATCGCGCCCAAACAATCGAAATACGCCAGATTTTTGCACCACTGGGTGCCAAGATTTTGCAAAAATGGGAATTAGCTCAACAACTTAATTCCAGCGCAGCCGAGCGTGAGCTCCTCAAAACTAAAAAAGAAAGTCTCGAGCAGGCAAATGCTGAGTTTGTGCAGAAGCATGAAGAAACAGCGGAGAAATTCGAGGAGCTATCGGCGCGTTCGGCAATGCTCGGAGAACAAAGCAAAAAGCTATCTGAAATTCTTGTTGAAATGGAAAGGGGCATCCAACAGAAAAATGCCTTTGCTGTTCAGTTGATGCAGACCTCGCGACGTAGGCACCGCGTCAAGCCTTGGGTGGCGCGCATGATGCTCAGCGTTAAGAAAATTCTGGGGGCCAGGAATGCAACCGTAAGAATTGTGAAAAACTCTCCCTTGTTTGACGCAAACTGGTATCTGACTAAGTATCCGGATGTGGCCGCAAGTAAATCTGATCCGGCTAAGCATTATGCCAAATATGGCGCTGCGGAGGGGCGTGACCCCGGACCCTTGTTCTCAACTTCCTCCTATCTCGCACTCAACCCCGACGTCGCAAACAATAAAATCAATCCGTTGGTGCATTTTGATCGCCACGGCTGGCGCGAAGAACGCCCGATATTCGGCAAGCGTTTGGAAGAAAAACTTGATGATGAAGATCGCTTGTCGATCAAGCGGCACATGAGCAAATTCTACCGAAATCCGCTCATTTCAATTGTCATGCCGGCATATAATTCGAATGAAGAATTCTTCAGGCAAGCAATCAATTCGGTTCTTGTTCAGCTTTATCAAAATTGGGAACTTTGCATCGCCAATGACGCCTCACCAAACCCAGAGGTCGCTCGGATTATAGATGAATATGCTGCGAAAGACGCGCGCATCAAAGTGGTTCACCGTGCACAAAACGGTAATATTTCAGCCGCCAGCAATTCCGCACTGGAACTGGCTACGGGCGAGTTTATAGCTCTGATGGATCATGATGATCTCTTACATGAAACAGCTCTTTACGAAATCGCCGCAGAGATTAATGCTCATCCTGAAGCAGATATTCTTTATTCCGACGAAGACAAAGTCGACGAAAACAACCGACGTTACAGCCCCTATTATAAAACCGACTTCAATCCTGAACTGGTCTTAGGTCAAAATATGATTAGCCATTTGGGTGTCTATCGGCATTCCCTACTCTCTAAAATAAGAGGATTCAGAGAGGGTTTCGAGGGAAGCCAAGACTACGATCTCTTCTTGAGAGCTTGGTCCGCATCATCATCAAAAGTTATCCGTCACATCCCTGCTGTTCTATATCACTGGCGCATTGATAGTCGATCGACCAGCTTTTCACAAACCCAACTTGATCGCTGCTCCGATGCCGCGCGGCGGGCCGTACAGGATTTTCTCGACAAGGAAGGTGAAGGTGCAAGAGTTATCGAATCGCTGGAACAGCCGCAATATTCACGAATCTTGCGTAAAATTCCTGACCCTGCACCTTTGGTCACTGCGATTGTTCTGACCAAAGATGCTGCGAATCTGTTGTCAGTTTGCGTCAAAGGATTGTTGGAAGGAACCAATTATCCCAACCTTGAAGTTTTGATTGTTAATCATGACAGCGAGAAAAAAGAGACATTAGAGCTCCTGGCCAAATTGCAGCTTGACCCTCGCGTGCGAATTTTGCCTTACAGCGGTGAATTCAATTACTCGGCAATGAATAATATGGCGGCCAGAGAGGCCAGAGGCAGCGTTCTGTTGCTTTTGAACAATGACATTGAAATGCTCCATGAAGACTGGCTTGCAGAGATGGTCGCGCACGCCATAAGACCGCAAGTTGGAGCTGTTGGCGCGAAGCTCTACTATCCGGACAGCCGAATTCAACACGCAGGCGTCGTGGTTGGAATTGGCGGCGTCGCGGGTCATTCGTTTTTGTTCGAGCCGAAAGATGCACCCGGCTATTTTTTTCAGGCTTGCCTCACACGCGCTGTGTCCGCTGTGACAGCAGCATGTCTGGTCGTAAGGAAAGACATATTCTTTGAAGTGGATGGTTTAAATGAAGTTGATCTCAAAGTTGCCTTCAATGACGTCGATTTGTGTTTGAAAGTTCAAGAGAAGGGATATCGAAACGTCTGGACTCCATTTGCACAACTCATCCACCATGAATCCGCTACCCGCGGCTCCGATCAAACACCAAAAAAGCGAGCCAGATTTCAGCATGAAGTTTCATATATAAAGGAAAGATGGGCTGTAGTTATTAAAAACGATCCGTTCTACAATCCAAATTTGTCGCTTCAATCGATGACTCACGATCCTGCTATCAGTTCACGGCGGATAGCTCCCTGGAAGGGAGTGTAGTTAGATTACGTAGGTTTAATTTAGGTGTTTAAATATTTGGAGATTGATTATGGCAAAATTTGATGAGGCCGCATATTTGGAAGCCAATCCCGATGTTGCAGCCGCAGTGAAGAGTGGTGCCTTCAGCAGTGGCGCGGAGCACTACGAGTGGTATGGGAAGTCTGAAAACCGCACTCTCGATGCTTCAAAGCGACCTGCGCCAAGAGCAATGCCGTTTTCGGAGGACTTTAAACCAAATCGTCGCGACAAAATTCTTGCATCACTTGATCTCACTCAGACGATCGGTGTTGAAATTGGCGCGCTGGCCTCGCCTTTGGTCTTGCCAGCTGAAGGCAACATTCTCTTTGTCGATCATGCAGATACTGAATATCTCAAACAGAAATACGGCGCCGACAGCACGGTCAACGTTAGCAAGATCGTCCACATTGATGGTGTTTGGGGCGAGAAAACCCTCAAGGAGTGCCTTAATCTGACTGAAAATGTAAATTATGTACTGGCCTCCCACGTCATCGAACATGTTCCGGATCTTATTACGTGGTTGGCAGAAATTCACTCGATCCTTAAACCAAGCGGAACGTTGCGAGTGGCGGTTCCTGACCGTCGTTATACTTTCGATTATCTTCGTCACGAATCGCGCGTTCACGATGTGCTAGATGCTTATCTCCGGCGAGCAAGGTCGCCAAGTCCACGTCAAATCATCGAACATTTTAGCATGGCGCGAATGGTCAATTGCAAGAATGCGTGGGACGGCACTTTAAATGTAAATGCGCTACAGCCACATCATACCACCCAGATGGCAATTGACACAGCCCGTGACGCCATAGACAACGGCACATATCAAGATAGCCATTGCTGGGTTTTTACCCCGAAAAGCTTTGCCAATCTTTTTGTTGATATGGCAAAATTAGATTTATTGAAATTCGCTTATACCCATCATTTCGAGACGGTCCGTTACGAGCTTGAATTTGTCGTTCATATGTCCCCGTCTGACAACAAAGATGAGATCGTCAAAAGCTGGACAGACATGGCCGCTGCTGCAACAGGTTAATCCACTCCTAAATAGAAACAGATCAAATGAATGGATATTGAATTCCGAAACGCAAGAAAAATTTCGGTAATCGAAACTCAACCCGATTTTTTGCTCAATATTCGGTCAATTTCTGCAAGCCTTCAGCACTGTGTTTGCCTCCAAAGAGACCATGCACCATTGTTAATTACCCTAGAAACAGACGATTCGAGAAGTTCCAACGGTTAGCTGTTATTAAATCAACTCCGCTAATTCTGACTTACGCAGCTTGAAGTCATAAGCAACCGGCCTCTATATTGCTTCTTTGGGAAACTGTGACGCAGCAATATGATAATATTGCCCGCCTTTTTCCATCAGTTCCATGTGGCTACCACGTTCAATCAACTCGCCTTTGTCGATCATGTAAATGACGTCGGCGTTGACCACTGTCGACAGGCGATGAGCGATGACCAGGGTTGTCCGGCCTTCACACAGGCGTTTCAACGCTTCCTGGATGGCGCGTTCGGATTCAGAATCAAGTGCCGAAGTGGCTTCATCGAGCAAAATGACCGGCGCATCTTTCAGAAACGCGCGCGCGATTGCAATTCGCTGGCGCTGACCACCGGACAATTGCATGCCGTGTTCTCCACAGGGCGTGTCGTAACCAGCGTCAAAACTCATGATAAAATCATGGGCAAATGCAGCCTTGCCCGCTGCGATGATTTCTTCTCCGCTTGCGCCTGGCCGACCAAGCGCAATGTTTTCGCGAACAGAGCCTTTAAACAGGAAGTTCTCTTGGCTGACATAACCAATGTTTTGCCGCACAGAGCTTCTACTCATCTGTGCAATGTTTTGATCGTCGATATAAATTTCCCCCGAATCTAACTCGTAATATCGCAAAATAAGGCTCATGATTGTCGACTTGCCGCCGCCTGAACGCCCCACAAGTGCGGTCGTTTTGCCGGGCTCAGCAACAAAACTAATACAGTTCAGCACTGGCTGGGCGGGATGATAGCCAAAGGTCACATTTTTGAATTCTATTTTGCCGCCGCTGACCTTCAGTTTGGGCTCGGAGGGAAGTTCACGTTCGCCGGGATCGCGGTCGAGGAAGTCGTAAAGCATGCCCACGCCGAAAAGCGATGAGGTCAAATCAACATGCAATCGGGCAATCCGCTTGATCGGCTCATAAATCAGCAGCAGCGATGTAATGAAGGCAAAAAAGCTGCCGGGCTGCTGACCATTGACGATAACGCGCAGTCCGCCATAGATGACGACGCCAGCGACGGCGATTCCTCCGAGGCTTTCCATTAGGGGGCTGGTTCTCGAACTGACGGCAACCAATTTGTTCGAGGCGCTCTCCAAACTGTCAATGGCTGCAGCCTGGCGGGAGCGCATGTGAGGTTCCAGATTAAATGCCTTAACCACCCGGATGCCCTGTGCAGTCTCCTGTAGCGATTCCATGATCGCAGCAAAGCCCTGGAACTCGGTTTCCATAACGCGGCGAATACGAAATCCGATACCTCTGACGCCAACAACAGCTACAGGAACGATGATCAGCGTAAACAATGCCAGCGGCGCATCCTGGCTCGCCATAACTGCGGCCAAACCAATTATAGTCATCAAATCCCGGGCGAGAGCTGTAATGAGAAGATTGAGAACATTGCTTGCGGATTGGCCTATAAACGACTGTCTTGCAATGAATTCAGTCGAGTGACTGGCATTGTAAAGTGCCAATTTCATCGTGAGCATTTGATCAAAAATACGTTTTTGAATATCGGCAACGATATTATTGGCAATTCGCGCTAAAGTAACCTGCTGCCCATAGGTCGCCAACCCTTTGATCACGTAAATAACCAAGATAGCGCCGCCAATAAGCCAAACTGACTCCAAACGTTTTTGAATAAAGATTTTATTAACTATGCTCCCCATAATCCACGCAGAAAGGGAAGTGGTTGCAGCGATCAACACCATCATTACGAAGGCGGAAGCATAGCCTTTCCAATGCTTGGCCCCCTGATCGGTTAACAGTCGCTTGATAAGCGCCTGTGAGTGGGAATTAAATAATGTCCCGAATGAGGCGGCAAGCCGTCTTATAAAATTCAAACTCTTGTTCCTTTTGGCCCCCGCTTTATACCTAACGGCGAATTTTGTTCAAGTACTGACAAAGGCGCGCCAACCGCCAAAGCTGCTGATATCTCGCGCGACTTTCACCTCTTCGGCCTCGACCAAAAAACCTTTGACCATTGTGCCATCAGCAAGGCGCAAAGTTCCTATACCAAGCGGCGGCGGGATGTTGGCTACAAATGTGCCAAAGCCTGAGGCGTCCAAAGCCCAGATTTCACATTTGATTGACGCGCCTTCGCCCGTCGCGACGCGCAAGAGTCCCGGCTTGGGCGGCACGGTGCCCGGCAAAGCAAACAGCCTGTAGTCGGGCGTGGTTTCCACCTCGCGCAAAAACGCCGCGCTAAGCGCCACCAACTCGCGGTTCAGCGGCAAGCCGGACAGGTGCGCGCCAACAACGGCCAACTCGATGCGACCGGCGGGCGCGTGAATGGATGCCGATTTAACCGGCGCGGGCATCAGCCCTGTCGCGCCCATGCTTGTGCCGGAATTGAGTTGGATTTGCGCGCCAATGCCCGCCAAATAGCCATCACTTGCCGCCAGACCAATCAAGGTCAAACTGGAGGGCAGACCATCACTGCGCGTGCCGGAAGGCACCGCTAAAGCGGCCATATCGAGCAGATTGACGAAATTGGTATAGGTGCCGTTGTTGGAATTGAGCCGGACAGGATCGGCTTCAACCTCCGCCACGCTATAAAGACGCGGCAGGGTTGGCACCACCATGACGTCGAAATTTTGCCAGATGTTTGCTGTCCGGCGCTTCAACGCTGCCAGCTTATATCCAGCCTCGAAACTCGCCACGGCATCATGCTTTTTGGCACTCTCAATAATGCCACGCGTTACCGGATGCAGCAATTCAGGATGTGTTTCAATCAACGGCTTGGTTGCGGCGTAGCGCTCCGCCACCCAAGGCCCCTCATAGAGCAACCGCGCCACAGCATAAAATGGTTCGATGTCAAACTCAACCAAAGCAGCTCCGAGCAACTTCAGCCTGTTAATATCCTGCTCGAACGCCTGTTTGGCGGCAACATCGTCAAAAAATTGCAATTGTTCCGGCTTTGGCACGCCAACCCGCAAATGCGTCGGCAGCGCCGAAAGTTTTGGCTCCGGCAAAGCCCGCGAGCCAAAATCTGCCGCGTCATAGCCCGCCGCCACCTCAAAGACGGCAAAGGCATCGGCGACATTCAGCGCAAAAATTGAGACTGTGTCGAGGGTCCGGCAGGCAGGAACCACGCCGGTATTCGACAAGGTTCCGAGTGTTGGCTTAAGTCCGACAATGCCGTTCATCGCCGCAGGAACCCGCCCTGAACCCGCAGTGTCTGTGCCCAGCGAAAACGGCACCAGCCCCGCGCCCACCGCCGTCGCAGAACCCGCACTTGATCCGCCCGGAACCAAATCCGCCTGCAAGGCGTTGCGCGGCACCCCATAGGGTGAGCGCACGCCCACAAGGCCCGTCGCGAACTGGTCGAGATTGGTTTTGCCAATCACAATCGCCCCAGCCTGCTCCAGCCGCTCCACCACGAACGCGGATTTGGCGGGAAGATAGGCGAACGCGGCACACGCGGCCGTAGTGGGAAGGCCCGCCACATCAATATTGTCCTTGACCACGAAGGGCACGCCATACAGCGGCTTGTCAGAGGGGCCAGCCGCTTGCAGCGCAGAGGCTATAGCCAGAGCCTGATCTCTTGGGCGCAAAGCGATGAACAACGCCGGATCGTTATGCGCCGCAATCCGCGCATAAACCGCCTCAATCGTGTCGGTGAGCTTTTTGCCAGCAGCATGGGCGCTCAGAATGGCATCAATGGTCAGTTCCATGAAAAAAGGCCTCTTCTTGCTGTTAAAATTGTTTCACGGCTCGTCATGCAAGTTTCAGGCAAATAAAACTCAGGTACATCAGCAAAATCCAGACCGCGAGAAAAATTATTTAAGTTATTGTTTTATTTATTTTTTATAAATTCGAGCCTTTAAATACCGGCGGGTCAAAGTTAAAACCGCGGCAAAAAGCGGCGGTAAAACGTCGCACGCTTAATTTTTAACCATTTGGTCATAAACGCATGCATTTTCTATCGCATCCGGCGCGAAAAGGGCTGGCACAGTTTTTGCTTGTTATCCTGACATTAAGGGTCGAACGCTCAAGTCCTGACGGCGTTCCGCGAATGAGAGGGTGTCGAAATGTCTTTTACAACGTTTTCGCGTCGAACATTTTTACAGACCACGGCCGGTCTTGCGGCGAGTCTCGCGGCCACGCGCTCGGCCTATGCGGCAGATCTTACTGTGGGCATTGTTTATGTCGGCCCGCGCGATGATTTTGGCTGGAACCAGGCGCATGCGGTTGCGATCAAGGCTTTGAAGGCCGTCCCCGGCGTCAAGGTGGTCGAAGAAGAGAATGTGCCGGAAACGGATGCCTGCTCGAAATCGATGGAATCTATGATCAATCTGGACGGTGCAGGGCTTATTTTAGCGACTTCCTTCGGCTATTATTCGCCATTTATGGTTGATCTGGCCAAAAAATATCCAAAAGTTGAATTCCGTCATGCCGCACCATTGTGGAACAAAGACAAGGATCCGGCCAACGCCGGCAGCTATTTCGGCTATCTCAATCAGGCCCACTATATTGATGGTGTCGCGGCCGGGCTTTCCACAAAATCCAACAAACTGGGCTTTGTTGCCGCAAAGCCGATTGCCTCGGTCTTGAGCAACATCAATTCCTTCCTGCTGGGCGCGCGCAAGGTCAATCCGGCGGCGACCGTTCAGGTGATTTTCACTGGCGACTGGTCATTGCCCGTGCGTGAGGCCGAAGCCACAAATGCGCTGGTCGATGCAGGCTGTGATGTGGTCACCTGCCATGTTGACGGCCCCAAAGTGGTCGTCGAGACTGCAGAAAAGCGCGGTGCAAAAACCTGCGGCCATAATGCCAGCCAGGCACCGCTCGCGCCAAAGGGCTTCATCACCGGCGCTGAATATAAATGGGAAACCATCTACAAGGGGTATGCTGCCGCCCTGGCCAAAGGCGAAAAGCTCAGCAACTTCGTCTCCGGCGGCTATGAATCTGACATGGTAATGAACACAGCTTTCGGTCCCGGTGCGACCGAACCAGCGCAAAAGGCCGCAATGGCGGCGATGGCAGACTTGAAAGCCAAAAAGCCGATTTATGTCGGGCCGCTCAAAGACAATAAAACCGGCAAGATTGTTATCGACAAAACCTATGACAACCTCGACCCTTTCCTCGACAAGATGGATTACCTGCTTGAAGGCGTAGTTGGCTCGATAACCTGAGGTTAGCCATGGCACTTGTTGCGCCAGCAACCACCGATCGCGCAACGCACATTACAGCGGCGCAACCCACAAGTGTGTCGCGCGGATTTGTCGAGCAGCTACGCATCAGTTCGGAATATATTGCGATCCCCGCCATAGCTTTAGTTGTGGCGGGAGCTTTATTCGCGGCTTTCCTTATGCTGGTGGGAAAGTCGCCGTTGGAATTTATCGCCTATGTCTGGCAAGGCGGCTTTGGCAGTTTGTTTTCCTTTCAGAACTCGCTGCAACGCGCCGCGCCGCTGATTTTGACGGCGCTTGCCGTGGCCATTCCCGCCCGGCTCGGCTTGACCATGATTGGCGGCGAAGGCGCGCTGGTGATGGGCGGCTTTACTTGCGCGGCTCTGGCGATTCCGATGGTCGG
>Ga0075019_10002574_pt1 | contig 10335 bp, 10 predicted proteins | sample ColStrG_CSR_2013_FD_71473 | JGI IMG/M metagenome (GOLD analysis project Ga0075019, IMG submission 71473) | Freshwater sediment microbial communities in response to fracking from Pennsylvania, USA - Cold Stream Run_MetaG_CSR_2013 | ecosystem: Environmental > Aquatic > Freshwater > Creek >...
TGCAGGACCCTGCCGCACCCAAGTCCGCCGACGGCAAAGGGGTGGAGGTCGAACTGCGCTTCGGACAGCATCACGCTGGCGTCGGCACTGGCGTCGGCGGACTTGGGTGCGGCAGGGTCCTGCAGGCCCAGCAACACATAGGTGCCTTGGTACTCGACGTCGCAGATAAGCGCTGGGCGCGCCGCGCTGCCTTCGGGCACCGGCGCGCCAGCCGGCAGCACCTGCGTCTGATCGGTGCGCACGCCGATCTTGCCTTCGGGTGTGCTGATGACGTTGTGCCCGCCCATGAAGCGCGCGACAAATTCGTTCACCGGTCGGTTGTAGACCGTGTGCGGCGAGCCGACCTGCTCGATCACGCCGTGGTTCATGACGACCATGGTGTCGGCCAGCGCCATCGCCTCTTCCTGCGAGTGCGTCACATGGATAAAGGTCAACCCCAGCTCTTTTTGCCAGCGACGCAACTCGGCGCGCATTTGAATCCGCAGGAACGGATCCAGTGCCGACAGCGGCTCGTCGAGCAGCAAGGCGCGCGGTTGCGTGATGAGCGCGCGCGCCAGCGCAACGCGCTGCTGCTGCCCGCCCGAGAGCTCGCCCGGCTTGCGCTGCGCCAGATGCCCCATGGCGACGCGCTCCAGCAGCGCGCCGGCGCGCTGCTGCCGTTCCGACTTGGACACGCCCTTCATCTTCAGGCTGAAGGCGACGTTGTCCAGGGCGCTGAGATGCGGAAACAGCGCAAAGCTCTGGAACATCATGGCCGTTCCCCGCGCCGCCGCGGGCAGGTTGGTGATGTTGCGGTTTTCCAGCAGCACGTCGCCGCTGCTCACCGACTCGTGGCCGGCAATCATGCGCAGCGTGGTGCTCTTGCCGCAGCCCGAAGGCCCGAGCAGGCAGCAATAACTGCCGCTGGCAATGCGCAGGCTGATGCTGTCGACCGCGGGCTTGCCCTCACCGTAGCGTTTGCTCAGGGCGATGACTTCGATGGCGTTGGGCGCAGCGGCAGCGTTCATGGCGACAAGCTATGCAAAGGCTGTGCCAACCCTTTTGTACGCAATCTGACGCCCGCTTGTATTCAATCGGCACTGTGTTTGTGCATTCCCCAGGCCACGGCAGCCCCGCAAAATGGCCTGGGTGCACCGCGCCCGTGCGGCGCGCGGCGCTTCCGGCGCACGGCGGGCAATAAGGGCCCGCCAAGCTCGCGCACCGGCAAGTTCGCGCGGATTGGCTTGGCGGCGCGGTCCGTCGAATCTGCCCCAAGTTAGTGGGGGCGACAAGCGGGAGGCAGTCGCGCTGCTGATTCTGCGCGTCTCTGCAGTTTTTAGGCCTTACCGAACATGGAGAGCAAGTTGTCAGCCTGCGCGTGAAAGATCTCCGTCATGCGCACCGGCAGCGCCTTCTCCGGTGCGCAAAGCGCGTGCTCCGCATCGATCCGGGCGCTGACCTTGGTCCACGCTGGTGGAAGCTTTTCGGCCAACTGGACCCACTGGGGCAGCATTTTGTCGGGAACGAAGCCACAATCGTCGCAAAAGGACTCCCAGGAGTGTCGGCCAACGCCGGCAAACTGGTCCTCGTCGCCGATCCACATGGCCAAGGCAACTTCATGCAGGCGTATTCGTTGATCACGGTCGGGCGATAACGCGCCTGTCGGTTGTCCGGCCGCGGGCGGGCGCCAGGCCGGCGCGCTAGACGCGCTGGTCCGTAGACGGCTTCTTCCACAAATTGATTCCACCGTCGACCGCGTGCTGGTCGATCGCCGCCAGCTCCTGCGCCGAAAACTGCAGATGGGCCACCGCAGCGGCGAGCTCCTGAATCTGCTCGGGCTTGCTTGCGCCTATCAGCGCCGAGGTCACGCGCGCGTCGCGCAGCACCCAGGCGACGGCCATTTGCGCCAGGCTTTGGCCGCGCGCCTGCGCGATCTCGTTGAGCGCGCGCACGTGGCGCAGGTTGTCTGCGCTCAGGTGGTCGGGCGTGAACGAACCGCCTCCGGGGCGGTTGACGCGCGCGTCCTGCGGCACGCCGGCGAGGTATTTGTTGCTCAGCAAGCCCTGCGCCAGCGGGCTGAAGGCGATGCAGCCCATGCCGCATTCGGGCAGGGTTGCCAGCAATTCCTCCTCGACCCAGCGGTTCAGCATGCTGTAGGACGGCTGGTGGATCAAGGGTCGCACGCCCATGCTGCGCAACAGGGCGGCGGCCTCGCGCGTTTTGCCCGCCGAGTAGCTGCTGATTCCCACGTACAGCGCCTTGCCCTGCTGCACCGCGCTGGCCAGCGCGCCCATGGTTTCTTCCAGCGGCGTGTCCGGGTCAAACCGGTGCGAATAGAAAATATCCACGTAGTCCAGCCCCATGCGCTGCAGGCTTTGGTCCAGGCTGGCGAGCACGTATTTGCGCGAGCCGCCGCCCTGGCCATACGGGCCCGGCCACATGTCCCAGCCGGCTTTGCTGGAGATGATCAGCTCGTCGCGGTAGGGCCGGAAGTCGCTGCGCAGGTGCTGGCCAAAATTGGTTTCGGCGCTGCCGTAGGGCGGGCCGTAGTTGTTCGCCAGGTCAAAGTGCGTGATCCCCAGGTCGAACGCGGTACGCAACATCTGGCGCTGGGTTTCCATGGGCGTGGCGTCGCCAAAGTTGTGCCACAAGCCCAGCGAGACCGCTGGCAGCTGCAGCCCGCTGTGGCCACAAACACGGTAGGGCATGCGGCCCTGGTAACGATCGGAATTTGCCTGGTACATAAAAACCTTGCGAGAAAACGACGGGTTGGAAAATAGCACGGCAGGGACACGCCGCCGTGGCGCTGTGGGATGATCGGCAATCGTAAACACCTTTTGCCGCGCGCGTACTCCCTTGCACGATTCGACACCCCGCCCGACCCAGGGCATTGCGCTGGCGCTGCTGGCGGTAGCCTGTTTTTCGGCCCTGGACACCACGACGCAGTGGGTCGCGGGCGCAGCGCCCATGATGCTGGCCTTGTTCATCCGCTACCTGGTGCAGGCCTGTGTCGCCAGCGTGCCAGTGCTGCGTCCGGGCGGGCGCGCCTTGCTGCGCAGCGCGCACCCGCGCTTTCATCTGGCGCGCACTGTGCTGCTGCTGTTGGTGTCCATCCTGGCCTTTCTCAGCCTGCGCCTGATGCCGGTGGGCGAGTTCACGGCGATCGTCATGGTCACACCTCTGTTGGTGACGCTGTTTGCCGCGCGCCTGTTTGCCGAGCAGGTCAACGCGCGCCAGTGGCTGTTTGTCGCCGGCGGCTTCATCGGCACCTTGCTGATCGTGCGCCCCGGCGGCAGCGCGTTTTCCTGGCTGCTGGCGCTGCCGCTGGTGCTGGTGGTGCTGAACGCCGGATTCCAGTTGCTGACCAGCCGGATGACGCGCACCGAAGACCCGCGCACGCTGCAGTTTTACGCCGGCTGGATTGGCAGCGTGTGCGCCGGCGTTCCGCTCATCTGGCTCTGGAGTCCGGTCACCGACGCGCGCGTCTGGCTGGGCATGGCGTTCATGGGGCTGGCCAGCACGCAAGGCCATTTGTTTCTGATCCGCGCTTTTCAGAGCGCCCCGGCGTCGGCGCTCATGCCGTATATGTACATGCAAATCCCCTTTAGCATGTTGGGCGGCTGGCTGGTCACGCGGCACGCGCCGGACGGCTGGGGCCTGGCTGGCATTGCTTTGATAGGCGCGTGCGGCGTAGGGGGCGCGCTGGCGCGCCAGCGGACGCCGATCGCGGCCCAGGAAGCCATCAGCGTACTCGAAGCGAGCGAACACTAGAACCAAGGAGCACGGCATGCAGTCCAAGCACGATCAGGGGCCAGAAACCACGGCCACGCCCGAGACCGTCGGCTTCGTCGGCCTGGGCCTGATGGGCCACGGCATGGCGAAAAACCTGGTCGACAAAGGCTATCCCCTGCACTTCTACGCCCGCAGCGCCAACGCGGCCAGCGCCGACCTGTTGCAGCGCGGCGCGCAGGCTGCGCCCACGCTGGCGGAACTGGCGCGCCGCTGCAGCGTTGTTTTCTTGTGCGTCACGGGTTCGCCCGCGGTGCAAGCCATCGTGCGCGGACCCACTGGGCTGATGGCCGGCTTGCGCGCCGGCAGCGTCGTCGTCGACTGCTCTACATCCGACCCCACGGTGACGCGCACCCTGGGCGAGGAACTCGCGGCGCTGGACGTCGCGCTGGTCGATGCGCCGCTGAGCCGCACGCCCAAGGAGGCCTGGGCCGGGACGCTGGACACCATGGTGGGCGCACGACCGGAGACCTTCGCACGCGTGCAGCCCCTGCTCGCCACCTTTGCCGCGCGCATCGTGCACCTGGGGCCGCCCGGCACCGGGCACCGCATGAAGCTGATCAACAACTTTCTATCGCTGGGCTACGCCGCGCTCTATGCCGAGGCGCTGACGCTGGCGCAGGCGGTGGACATCAGCCCTGCCATGTTTGACGCCGTGATCCGCAATGGGCGCATGGACTGCCTGTTCTACCAAACCTTCATGGAGTACACGCTCACAGGCAACCGTGAAGCGCACAAGTTCACGCTGCAAAACGCCGCCAAGGACTTGCGTTACCTGGAATCCATGGCCGACGACGCCGGCTTGAGCAACGCCATGGGCAACGCGGTCAAGAACGTCTTCACGCTGGCGCTGCAGCGCGCCGGCGACCAGGCCTACGTTCCCATGCTGGTGGAAAACATCGCGGCGCTCAACGGCGTGCAACTGCCATGAACGCGGGCCGGCTGGAAGCCTTCAGCGACGGCGTGATCGCCATCATCATCACCATCATGGTGCTGGAGTTCAAGCTGCCGCAGGGCCCGCAGTGGAGCGACCTGCTGCTGCAATGGCCGGTGTTTCTGAGCTATGTGCTGAGTTTCATCAACGTGGGCATTTACTGGAATAACCACCACCACCTGCTGCACGCGGTCAAAAAGGTGAACGGCGCGGTGCTGTGGGCCAACCTGAACCTGCTGTTCTGGCTCTCGCTGATGCCGTTTTGCACCGCCTGGGTCGGCGCCAGCCGCTTCGCCGCAAAGCCGGTTGCGGTCTACTGCATGGACCTGTGCCTGTGCGCCCTCGCCTACACGCTGCTGCAGTGGCACATCATCCGCTTTGAGGGTGCGCAGTCGTTGCTGCGCAAGGCGCTGGGCAAAGACCGCAAGGGCAAGCTGTCGCTGGCGTCTTACGTCGTGGCAATTCCGCTGGCGCTCGCTGACCTGCCGCTGCTGGCGTGCGCGCTGGTGGTGCTGGTGGCCTGCCTGTGGTTCATTCCCGACCGCCGCATCGAGCGCACGCTGAGCGCGCACTAGCGCTGTAAGCTGCGCGCCTTCGCCCCTGTGTAGACTGCGCACATGCATGCACCACACACCTTAGCCCCGGGCCAGGACACGCGAGACGCACGCGCCATGGTCTCCTTGCGCGACGTCAGCAAGGTCTACGCCAGCGGCCAGCAGGCGCTCAAGCACGTGAACCTGGACATCCGGCGTGGTGAAATTTTCGCTCTGCTGGGACCCAATGGCGCCGGCAAGACGACGCTGATAGGCACGGTCTGCGGCATTGTCAAAATGTCCTCGGGCCAGATTAGCGCCGACGGGCACGACGTGCAACGCGACTACCGCGCTGCCCGCGCCTGCATCGGGCTGGTTCCCCAGGAACTGTTCACGCCGGCTTTTGAAAGCGTCTGGGACTCTGTCAGTTTCAGTCGCGGCCTGTTCGGCAAAGCGCCCGACGACGCCTACCTCGAGAAGGTGCTGCGCGACCTGTCCCTGTGGGACAAGCGCGACGCCGGCATCATGACGCTGTCGGGCGGGATGAAGCGGCGCGTGCTCATTGCCAAGGCCTTGTCGCACGCGCCGTCGATACTGTTTCTGGACGAACCCAGCGCTGGCGTCGACGTGGAACTGCGCCACGACATGTGGCGCATGGTGCGCAATCTGCGCGACCAGGGTTGCACCATCATCCTGACAACGCACTACATCGAGGAAGCCGAGGACATGGCCGACCGGATCGGCGTGATGCGCAAAGGCGAGCTCATTGTGGTCGAAGACAAGGACACGCTGATGCGCAAGCTCGGCAAGAAGCGCCTCACCCTGACGCTGCGCCAGGCGCTGGACGCACTGCCGCAGACGCTGACGGCGTCGCCGTACGGCGCATCGCTGGCGCTGGCCGATGCGGGCCGGGCACTGGTCTACACCTTTGACTCACAGCACGAGGAGACCGGCATTGCCGCGCTGCTGCGCACGCTCGCGGAACACGGCATAGACTTCAAGGACCTGCACTCTTCCGAGAGCTCGCTGGAGGAAATTTTTGTTGGCCTGGTGCACCAGGACAAGGAGCCCAGCGTATGAACCGCCACGGAATGGGCGCTATTTACCGCATGGAAATGGCGCGGACCTTTCGCACGCTGGCGCAAAGCATTGTCGCGCCGGTGCTTTCTACATCGCTTTATTTCATCGTCTTTGGCAGCGCCATAGGCTCGCGCATGGGAACCGTGGACAGCATCAGCTACGGTGCCTTCATTATTCCGGGGCTGGTGATGCTGTCGCTGCTCAACGAAAGCGTGTCGAACGCGGCGTTTGGCATTTACATGCCCAAGTGGTCGGGAACGATTTACGAGATCCTGTCGGCGCCCGTGTCCTGGCTGGAGGTGCTGCTGGGTTTTGTCGGCGCGGCTGCCAGCAAGTCCATGCTGCTGGGCATGCTGATCCTGGCCACCGCGCGCCTGTTTGTCGACTACCAGGTGCTGCATCCCTTGTGGATGCTGGTGTTCCTGTTGCTGACCTCGGTCAGTTTCAGCCTGTTTGGCTTCATTATTGGACTGTGGGCCGACAGTTTCCAGAAGCTGCAAATCATTCCCATGCTGGTGATCACACCGCTGACCTTTCTGGGCGGTGCGTTTTACTCCACGTCCATGCTGCCACCGCTGTGGCAGACGGTGACGCTGTTCAACCCGGTGGTTTACCTGATCAGCGGTTTTCGCTGGAGCTTTTACGGCGTTGCCGACGTACACATAGGAATCAGCGTTGCGGTGACGCTGGGCTTTCTGGCTTTATGCATGGGCATCGTCTGGTGGCTGTTTCGCACTGGCTACAAGCTGCGCAACTGAGATTCGCGTGTTACGCGCACCCTACTTTACCTGGCGGCCATAGAGCGGCGCCCGGGCTTTCCTACAATGCCGCATGATCCGCACCCAGCGTTTGCGCTTTTCCTACCCCGGGGCAGCGCCCCTGAACTTTCCGGACCTGGACGCGGACCAAGGCAGCGTCATCCTGCTGAGCGGCCCCTCGGGCTGCGGTAAGTCCACCTGGCTGGCGCTGGTCGCAGCGCTGGTGCCTGCGAGCGCAGGAACGCTGGAAGTCGCGGGCACAACGCTGGGCGGCATGCGGCGCGTCGCCGCCGACGCCTGGCGCGCGCGCACCATCGGTTTTCTGCCGCAAAAGCTGCACCTGAGCGCGGCGCTCAATGTGGCCCAGAACCTGGGCCTGGCGCAATGGGCGGCGGGTTTGCCAGAAGACCCGCAGCGCATCGCCGCGTGCCTGGACGCGCTCGACGTGGGCCAACTGGCAAAGCGCCTGCCGTCGCAGCTATCGGGCGGACAGGCGCAGCGCGTCGCCCTGGCGCGCGCCGTGCTATTGGCGCCGCAGGTCATTCTGGCCGACGAGCCCACCGCCAGCCTGGACGACGAAGCCGCCGCCGCCGCGCTGGAACTGCTGCACCACACGGCCCAAAGGCTGGGCGCAACCCTGGTCATTGCCACGCACGACGCGCGCGTCGCCGCCCGGCTGCCGAGTCTGCCCTCGGGTGAGCCCGGCTATCGCGCCCTCAAGCTGTCGCGCAGCAGCGGAGACGGCGCATGAAAACCCTGACCCTCTCCTGGCGTTATCTCTGGTCGCGGCCGCTGGGCGCAGCGCTGAATCTGCTGCTGCTCAGCCTGGGCCTGGCGTCCATCAGTTTTCTGCTGCTGGTGGGCGTGCAACTCAACCGCGCCTTCGACAAGGATCTGGCGGGCATTGACGTCGTCGTGGGCGCCAAAGGCAGCCCCATGCAACTGATTTTGTGTGGCGTTTTTCACCTGGACGTTCCGCCCGGCAATATTCCGCTGAGCGCGATCGCCAAGTTGCGCGCCAACCCCTTGCTGGCTTCGGTCATTCCCATCAGCCTGGGCGACAACTATCAGGGCTTTCGCATCGTCGGCACCTCGCACGACTACGTCGAACACTATGGCGCGACGCTGGCGCAAGGCAAGCTCTGGGACGACAGCATGCAGGTCGTCGTCGGCGCCACGGTGGCACGCAAGCTGGGCCTGCAGCTGGGGCAGACTTTTGCCGGCTCGCACGGGCTGAGCGCCGGCGGACACGTGCACGGCGATACGCCCTATACCGTCGTCGGCATTCTGCAAGCCAGCGGCAGCGTGCTCGACCGCCTGATCGTGACTGACACCACCTCGGTCTGGCGCGTGCACGAAGACTTCACCGCGCTGGACGACGAAGACCGCAAGGTAATGGAGCAGGACCGCGAAGTGACGATGGCGCTGATTCGTTATCGCTCGCCCTTGGCGGCGGTCACCTTTCCGCGCTTCATCAACAGCAGCACCGAAATGCAGGCCGCCGCGCCCGCTTACGAAATTTCGCGCCTGCTCAGCATGCTGGGCCTTGGTACCAGCGTGCTGCAAGCCTTCGCCGGCGTGCTGCTGCTGACCGCGGGCCTGAGTGTTTTCATCGCGCTGTGGAGCGCGGTGCGCGAACGCCGTGCCGATCTGGCGCTGCTGCGCATGCTGGGTGCCGCGCCGGCGCGCATCGCCGCGCTGCTGCTGGGCGAGGCGCTCTGGCTGGGCGCACTGTCGGCGCTGCTGGGCCTGGCGGCGGGGCAGGCGCTGACCGCGCTGATCGGCAAATTGCTGGAGTTGGACAACACCCTGCTGATTGGCGGACTGATCTGGCCGCCCGAACTGTGGCTGGTGCCGGCGCTGGCCTTTGCCGTCGCGCTGGCGGCGGCGCTGCTGCCGGCGCTGGGCGCGTACCGCGTGAGCGTGCTGGAATTGCTGCAGGACCGCTAGGAAAAAGGCGCCCACCCGCACGCCGCGCGGCAAACGTGCCAAAATAAGGACCTGTGTTTTTGGCCTTGCACCGCGCCTGCGGGGGCTATGCAGCCCGCGCCACGAGAAAGCCGGTTCAGGCAAGGCAAACCAAGGAAACTCCATGAAACGCTTAGCCGCGCTGGCGCTACTGGGCGCCCTTACCCTTGCAAGTCAGGCACAACTGAGCTCGCCCCTGGCCGATGGCGGCGTGCCCATGGGCACCGGCATGGGTTACCACAGTCCGAATTCGCAATTCCCCCCCTTGCAGGAGCGCGCTGACGTGCTTTCCTGGTCGGTGCTGTCCAACGTGAAAACGCGGCTCGAAAAAAACAAGGTCCTGCCGGTTTTCCCGGGAACCGTGTCGGCCCTGGGCCAGAAAAGCCAGCGCATTCAGGGCTTCATGATGCCGCTGGACCCGGGCGAAAAGCAAAAGCACTTCCTGCTGACCTCCGTCCCCCTGTCCTGCCCTTTCTGCGTCCCCGGCGGACCCGAGAGCATGGTCGAAGTCAAGACCAAAACGCCCGTCAAATACTCGCTCGACGCGGTCGTTGTGGAAGGGCAGTTTGCCGTTCTCAAGGACGATCCTTACGGCCTGTTCTACCGCATCACCGACGCGGTCGCCGTCAAATAACGCGGTGGCCACGCCAGATCTGGCCGGCCCCCTTTAGCACCCCGGCTAGCGCAGCACGCAGCGCGAGCCGCAGCGGCTCCGACCTGGCACCAAGCAGCGCATGAACCAGCGCGCCCCTTGGTGCGCGACGAAGCTGCTCAGCGGGTAGCCCGGTGCGCCAGGTTTTGCTGCTCCATGGAATACGTCGCAGACAGCTCGTTCAGCCACTGGTGCGCATCCGGCAGGACATGATCGGACGCCAGCATTTCGAGCATGCGGTCTATGTCGGTAATCAGCGCCTGCTGCATTTGCGACACGCGGTCTTGAAACTGCAGCGCGATCAACAGCGCCTCTACCTCGGCGCGCACCGCCATGCCGTGTTCACGCATCAGGTCGGACGCGTCACCCAGCTTGCGCACATGGTGCAGCACGCTGCCGACCAGGTTGGTGGACAGGGAAATCGCCTGCTTGTCGCTCTCATTCGCCTCCTGCACCGCGTGCGACGTGGAATCCATGATGTCGCCTATGTGTTGCACGCGCGTTTCCATGTGCTTGCCGGTATCGGACGAGCGTTTGGACAAGCTGCGCACTTCTGCCGCAACGACCGCAAAGCCGCGCCCACTGGCGCCGGCCCGCGCCGCCTCGATCGCGGCATTCAGCGCCAGCAGATTGGTCTGCTCG
>Ga0075019_10002575_pt1 | contig 10334 bp, 7 predicted proteins | sample ColStrG_CSR_2013_FD_71473 | JGI IMG/M metagenome (GOLD analysis project Ga0075019, IMG submission 71473) | Freshwater sediment microbial communities in response to fracking from Pennsylvania, USA - Cold Stream Run_MetaG_CSR_2013 | ecosystem: Environmental > Aquatic > Freshwater > Creek >...
AGACCACCCGCGTCTCCGCCCGCCTGCCCTTGCCGAGGGAGGCGACGCTGCTGCGCATGCAGCGCAACCGGCCGGTGCTGGTCACCGAGAACACCAATGTCGACGCCCAGGGCGTCATCACCGAATATGGCGTCACCCGCTACCCGACGCCGCGCGTCCAGATCGTCTTCGAACCATAAGGTCTCCCATGCGCGACATCCTGATCAGCGGCGGCAGCGTTCTCACCCCCGGCGGGCTGCGCCACACAGAACTTGCCCTGGTCGACGGCAAAATCGGCGGCGGCACGCCCGAAGCCTGCTTCGATGCGACCGGCCTGCTGGTGCTGCCCGGAATTGTCGACGTGCATGGCGACGCCTTCGAACGCCAGGTCCAGCCGCGTCCGGGTGTGGAATTCCCGATCGATCTGGCCCTGGTCGAAACCGAACGTCAGTTGCTGGCCAACGGCATCACCACGGCATTCCACGGTGTCACGCTGTCGTGGGAACCGGGACTGCGCAGTGCCGGCGCCTGGCGCGGGCTGGTCGATGCCCTGGCTGCCCGCAGCTGGACCTGCGACATGCGGGTGCATCTGCGCTGGGAGGCCTTCAACCTCGATGCCCTCGACATGGCGCTGGACGACATCACGTCCGGGCGCGTGCACATGCTGGCCTTCAACGACCACACCGCCTCCATTCTGCACAAGCTCGACACGCCGGGAGGCGCCTCGAAATACGCCGGCCGTGCCAACATGGACGTCGAGGCGTTCCGCGCTCTCGGCCAGCACATCGCAGCCGGCGCCGATCGCGTGCCCGCGGCCCTCGACCGCATCGCCGAGGCCGCCCGCAAGGCGGGCCTGCCAATGGCCAGCCACGACGACGACACCATCGAACGGCGCCTGGAATTCGCCGCCCGGGGCGCCATGATCTGCGAATTCCCGATCAACGAGGCGGTCGCCGTGTTCGCCCGCGGCCGTGGCGACGCGGTGGTGATGGGCAGTCCCAACGTGGTGCGCGGCGGCTCGCACATCGGCTGGGCCTCGGCGGCCGACATGGTCGAGCGCGGGCTCTGCACCGTGCTGTCGTCGGACTATTATTATCCCTGCATGCTGCAGGCGCCGTTCATCCTGGCGGACCGCGGTGTGGTGGATTTCGCCACCGCCTGGGCGCTGATCTCGGAGAATGCCGCCGTGGCAGCCAACCTCCCCGATCGTGGCACGCTGGCGCGCGGCCAGCGCGGCGATGTCGTGGTGGTCGACCCTGCCACCCGCCAACCGGTCGCGACCTTCGTGCGGGGCCAACTCGCCTGGGTGAATGCCGAAGGCGCCGCTTGCTTGTCGGAACGGGCCCTTGCCGGTGCCGCAAGCCTCGTCTAACAGCGAAACGACAAAGGCCTGGATCGAGATCGAGGAGAGTGCCGCCATGCTGAGCATGCGTATCGTCTCGTGTTTTGCGGCCTTGGTCTCGCTGGCTGCATGCCAGAGCCGCGTGGCACAGCGGGTTGATCCTGAAGCCATGGTCAAGGAAGCGACGATGTCGGACGGCGACATCCGATTCAATCCGGATGTACTGCGTCCCGGAACATACCGCTCGCAGGTGCTGGCCGCCTTCGGCCCACCCAATGACATCGACACACGATCCGGCGTGCGGGTGGAGCTCTACAAGTTCAACGCCGACGGCACCAAGTTCGTCGATCCGCAGACGCACGCCCGCAATGTCGCAGCCGGTGTGGCCACCGGCGGAATCGCCACCGCCGTGCGCGCGGCCCGTATCGTGGCGACGGAGGAACAGGTGACCACTTACCGCCTCTACTACGGCCCCGATGCTCGGCTGCAGTCCGTGCAGAAACAATAAAGGCAGCGTCGGCAGATCCGTGCGTCAGCACGCCGGCGCAGCTGCCGCATCAAACAAAAGGCCGCGGAGAGCTTGCTCTCCACGGCCTTCATATCCGGCGATTGGCTCCCGAAGTAGGACTCGAACCTACGACCTAGCGATTAACAGTCGCGTGCTCTACCAACTGAGCTATTCGGGATCAGCGGGTCGCCCGTATAGCCGCATCATCGTCCGGACGCAAACACCGGATGCGAGAAAAATGTGTCGGGCAGAATCGGGACGCCGGCATGGCACAACGGGCGAAGATTGAGGCTCCACAGAACGAAGGTTTTGGGCTAGGAGCCTGCGGTGAGCAGAGCTGCTCAATGCGGGCGTGGTGGAACTGGTAGACGCGCCGGACTCAAAATCCGGTTCCGTGAGGAGTGTCGGTTCGATTCCGACCGCCCGCACCATTAACCTGAGTGGTCTCTCGCTGCACCGTTCAAACCACGCCATGCTACAACCGCGTCTCCCGGCATAGCCAGTGCGCAGCCGGACATAAGATCGGTGTCGCAAAGGATCGGCATGTGACGTGGCTGTGGGCCTGGTTGATGCGGACCGACCTGTTCACCCGCATGCTCGTGCTGGTCGCCGTGGCGACGGCGCCGGCGCTGCTGGTGCTGATCTATCTGCAGTCGGAACTGCGTGCCAGCCAGCGTGACCACATGTCCGAGGAGGCGCTGCGCCAGGCGGAGCTGCTGAACGGCGACCTTGCCAGCATCGTCGAGGGCGCGCGGCAGATGACCGTCGCGATATCGCGCATCGACCCGGTGCATAGGCTCGACCCGTCCTGCGCTGCGCAGCTGGTCGAGCTTCGCGCGGTCCTGACCAACTATATCGTGCTCGCCGTGCTCAGCGATGACGGCCGCGTGGTGTGCACCGCGGGCCTCGACACCGTCGCGACCCTGCGCACAACGCCCTCCGCCGAACTCGCCGCGTCCCTGCAGAACGGCAGCTTCGAGACTGGAACCTACACCAGGGCCGATGACGAGCATGGCGCCATGTTGCCGTTTCGCCTGCCTTTCACCAGTGCCGATGGGCGTCATCGCGGCGTGGTGGTGGCCGGGTTGAGCCTGGCGTGGCTGGCCGAGCATCTGACCGACTTCAAGCGACCCGAGGGCAGCACGGTCGGCATCAGCGATCGTCGCGGCACCACGCTGCTGCGGTTTCCCGGCAACGAGCAGGCCCTCGGCAAGCCGATGCCGCAGTCGGCCATGGCCCTGGTGCAGGCGCCGCATCGTGGCAATGCCGTCATCACCGGCTTCGATGGCGTGGAACGGCTGATCGGCTACGTGCCGATCAACGAGGCGCCGCTGGGGCTGTTCGCCAGCGTCGGCCTGTCGATGCCCGAGCTCACCGCCGACATCGACCGTGCCGCCTGGCGTGGCTACGGGCTGATCGGCGTGGGCGGGATGCTGTCGCTGTGGCTGGCGATGCTGGTGGCGGAGCGCTTCGTGCGCAGGCCCACCGAGCAGCTTCTGAGAGCAGCGCAGCGCTGGTCCAAAGGTGACCTAGCCGTCCGTGTCGACACCATCGTCGGAGCGCGATCGGAGTTCAGCAGGCTGGAGCGGGCCTTCAACCTGATGGCCGAGGCGCTCGGCCGCCAGCGCAGCCAGCTCGAGGAGCTCAACATGACGCTGGAGGCGCGGGTCGCCGCACGCACCGCTGATCTGCGCCAAAGCCGCGACCAGCTGCAGGTGACGATGGCCGAACATGCCCGCAGCGAGGCCTCGCTCCGCCAGGCCCAGAAGCTGCAGGTGGTGGGGCAGCTGGCCGGTGGCATCGCGCATGATTTCAACAATTTGCTGACAGGTGTTATCGGCGCACTTGATGTCCTGCGTGGTCGACTGGACGCCGAGGATGCCCGCAGCCACCGGTTGATCGACACCGCCCTGCTGGCCGCCGACCGTGGTGGCCGACTGACCGCGCAGCTGCTCAGCTTCTCGCGCCGCCAGCGCCTGTTGCCGGTACCGACCGATCTGAACGCCGTGGTGCACGGCATGCTGGATCTGATGTCGTCCACGCTGGGCCGCGACATCACCATTCTGGTCGAACTCGACGACGCGCTGTGGCCTGCCATCGTCGATCCGCACCAGATGGAGCAGGTCATTCTCAATCTCGCGGTCAACGCGCGCGATGCCATGTCCGGCAAGGGGGAGCTGCGCATCGGCACCGGGCGCGCCATCCGCTGCACCGGTGGCACGCTGGTGACCACGACGCGGCCGGGCCCCAGCCTGCCGCTGCATCTGGATCGTGAGAGCAACGCCGCCTCTGAACGTGCCGCGGACGGCGCCTATGCGGCGATCTGGGTCAGCGATGGCGGCACCGGCATGTCTGCCGAGATTCTGGCTCGGGTGTTCGAGCCATTCTTCACGACCAAGCAACCCGGCAGCCATCCGGGCAAGCAGCCGGGCCAGGGGTCGGGCCTCGGCCTGTCGCAGGTGCACGGCCTTGCGGCGCAGTCTGGCGGCGAGGTGCAGATCGAAAGCGTCCCAGGTGTCGGCACCACGGTGACGCTGCTATTGCCCCGCGCGCAGACGGCGCCTGTGGCGGCGATGGCAGGCCGGTCCTTGACGGTGCTGATGGTCGACGACGATCATGATGTGCGGCGGATGACCGGCGAAATGCTTGCCGAACTCGGCCACCGCCCCTTGCTCGCGTCTGACGCCGATGCGGCGCTGGAACTGCTCAACGGCAGTCAATGTATCGATCTCCTGCTCACCGACATGGTGATGCCGGGGCTGTCCGGCACTGAGCTGATCAGCCGGGCCCAGACCCTGCGCCCTGGTCTTCGCTGCCTGCTGGTCACGGGTCTCACCGATGTGGCGGGCCTCAGCGACGGCGCCGGAAGCGAGGCAAGCTGCCCGATCCTGCACAAACCCTTCAGCCTGGCGGAATTGGCCCAGGTGCTGCGCGCCGAACCGGTGCCATAGCTGGGACAAAGCCCGTCAGCTCGCGATCAGCCTTTGGGCGGCCGCCGCCTGAAACGGGCCGGCGGCCTTGGTGTGCAGGCGCACCGGAAAATCCGGCTGCATCGCCATGATCTCCTCCGGCAGCAGGTCATGCGCGATGATCACCAGCCCCTCGGCCGGACCATCGAAAGGGCGCGGCTGGCTGTGCGCGGTGCCGACGGCCTGGAACAGCACGCAGCACCCGGTATCGGAGGGTCGCACCACCCCCTTGATCCGCAGCATCCGGTCCCCGGCGAGCCCGGCCAGGTTCTCCAGCCATTCGAGGATGGCATGCAGCGCAACGGCGCCGATCTGCGCGGTCATCACCGCGACACGCGGATGGCCGATGCCGGGCAGGTCGGGCTTGCCGACCGCGGGTTCGGCGGTAAAGGCGGCAAGGGCACGCAGCGCCGGATCGGGTTCCACCACCAGGGCTGCCAGCGGATTGATCCCCCTCAGGCGTTCAGCGAGCGCAATGCCGCAGGCCTGATCAAGCTTGGTCAGCACCAGCGTGCCGGCGGCGGCGATCTGGGCGGCCGCGGTTTCGAAGGTGGCCGCGCCGAACGGCGCCGCCGTCGCATCGCATGCGGCCACCACCGAAAGCCGCATCCCCAGCGGCGCCAACTCGCCCAATGCCCGAATGATCGGGCCCGGCCGCGCCAGCCCGCTGCACTCCAAAATGATGCGGCGGAACGGCGTTTGGCCCGAGGCCTCCCGCGTCGCGATCAGCGCCTCCACCGTGTAGAGCAGATCATTGGCGATCGAGCAGCACACGCAGCCGTTGGCCAGCAGCGCCATCGGCAGCCCGCCGGTGTCGGCCGCGATCACCGCACCGTCGATGTCGATCTGGCCAACCTCGTTGACGATCACCGCCGTGTCGGCAGCCTCCGGCTGGCGCAGGAAATCCACCAGCAGCGTGGTCTTGCCGCTGCCCAGGAATCCCGTCAGAAGTACGAAGTCGGTGGCCAGCATCACGCCTTCGAAGCCGCCGCCATGGCTTCGACGTCGGCCAGCAGTTCCACCGGGTCGAACACCACGCCGTCCTTGATGGTGGCCCACAGGCAGCGCGTCCACACCGGCCCGTTGCTGGTTTCATCGAGGCGCATGGCGCCGGTGCCGTAGAGCATCTTGAAGTCGCTGAGCGGGTTCTGGTCGTGCACCAGCAGATCGGCGCGTTTTCCGACTTCCACCGTGCCGGTGATGTCGCCGATGCCCAGCAGGTCCGCGCCATGCGTGGTGGCCGCGCGCAGCACCTCCAGCGGATGAAACCCTGCCTCCTGCAGCAGCTCGAACTCGCGCATCAGGCCGAAGCCATAGAGCTGGAAGATGAAGCCGGAATCGCTGCCGGTGCAGACGCGGCCGCCGCGGTTCTTGTAGTCGTTGATGAACTGCATCCAGATCCGGTAGTGCTGCTTCCATTCGATCTCGTTCTGCGTGGTCCAGCGATACCAGTACGAGCCGTGCCCGCCGCGCTGGGGCTGGTAGTATTTGGTCAAGGTCGAATGCGTGTAGCGCTCATGCCAATCGGCCCGGCGCGCGCGCATCAGGTCGCGGTTGGCCTCGTAGATGTTGAAGGTCGGCACGAAGGTGAAGCCCGCTTCGAGGAAGGCATCGAGCGTGTCGTTCCACTTCTGGCTGCCCGGCTGCGCGGCCTGCTGGAACATCTGGCCCGAGGTTGAGAAACGCATGTATTCGTCGCCGTAGTTGTAGTCCGCAGCGAAGTTCTGGATCGTGCGCTCCTCGAACAGCGCCTCCGGCAGGCCATAGTAATGCTCGGCACTGGTCAGGCCCCAGCGCGCCGTGGTCAGCGCGTTCATCCGGCTGACGGCAAGCTGCGCATGGTGGCAGCAGGTGCGCAGCCCGATGCTGCGCGCCTCGTCCAGCGCCGCCTCCATGATGTTGGGCGGTGCGCCGAAGAACTTGATGCCGTCGGCGCCGGCATCCTTTACGCCACGCACCCATGCGCGGGCCTCGGCGGGGGTGTGGATGGTCTTCATCATGTCCGCCACGGCGGGGAAATACGAATAGACCACCATGTTGGGGGCGGCGATCTTGTTGGCGGCCGAAAGCTCCTTCTGCGCCTTGGTCCAGGCCAGGCCGTTCAGGCACCCGGCCTCGCGCACCGTCGTCACGCCATGTGCCAGCCACAGCTTGTAGACGTAATCCGCCGGCGGCATCGGCCCGTTGGCCTGATGATACACCACGCCGACATGGCCGTGGCTGTCGATGAAGCCCGGGGTGACGAACTTGCCGTGGCAGTCGATTTCGTGCTCGCCCTGCGCCGGGCGGCCATTGTCCTTGATCGCCATGCCGGGCGTGCCGACGCGATGGATGCCAGTGATGGTGCCCTGTTCCACCACGATATCCACCGGTCCCCAGGGCGGTGCGCCGGTGCCGTCGATGATCGTGGCGCCGCGCAGCACCATGCGCGCGAAAGGGCCAAGCCCGCGATCGCGCGTGGTGGCCGGCTCGATATTGGCCATGTTGGCCTGGGCAAAGCGATGAACGGCTTCTTCGCCGATGGCGGGTGCGGTCATGACCAATTCCTGCGCAGAAAATCTGGGCCGAGTGTGCGCCCGCGGGGCGGAGGGTCAACCCTGCAGGTCAATGCCCAAAAGCTCGGCGATGCGGGGCGTGGCCTTCAATCCTGTGCCGGTGAGCACAAGCACCGTTGTTTGGTCAGCCGTGATCGTGCAGGCGCGGAGCAGATGCCCGAAGGCCGCCGCAGCCTGGGCGCAGGTCGGTTCGACATAGATGCCGGTGCGCGCGAGATCGAGCGTGGCCTGGGCGATCTCGGCCTCCTCCAGCAGCACCGCACCGCCCTGGGAGCGCCGGAGGGCTGCCATCACCTCGGCGAGCCGCAGCGGCTGGGCGATGGCGGTGCCCTCGGCGATGGTGGGGCGCACCGGGCGTTCCACCATCGTGGCGCTGCCGGCGAGGAAGCTGGCCGCGATCGGGCCGCAGTTCGCCGGCTGTGCGGCAAACAGCCGGGGCAATCTGGTGATCGCCCCGGCACGCAGCAACTCGGAAAAGCCGATGTCGCAGCCGAGAACGTTGGAGCCGGCGCCACAGGGAATGATCACATTGTCCGGCGCCTGAAACCCCAGATCCTCCCACAGCTCATAGGCCAGCGTCTTGGTGCCGTGCAGGAAGAACGGATGCCAGTTGTGGCTGGCGTAGAAGATCTGCGACGCACGCGCCTCGGCGGCGTCCGAGGTCGCCTGGCGGGGGCCTGGCACGAGTTCGACGCTGGCGCCATAAGCGCGCATGGCGACGGTTTTGGCGGGGCTGGTGGAATCCGGCGCCATGATGGTTGCAGCCATCCCGCCGGCGGCGGCATAGCCCGCCACCGCGGCACCGCCGTTGCCGGAGCTGTCCTCCAGCACCGCGCGCACGCCCTGCTGGCGCAGCAGCGACAGCATCACGCTGGCGCCACGATCCTTGAAGCTGCCGGTGGGCATGAACCATTCGCATTTCAGCAGCGCCTGCGCCCCGTGCAGGCTGCGCGGCACCAGCGGCGTGCAGCCTTCGCCCATGGTGATCGGGTCGGCACACGGCAGCGGCAAAGCGGCCCGATAGCGCCACAGGCTGCGCGTGCCGGTGTCGATCTCGGCACGCGTGATCCCGGGCAGATCGGTCAGCAGCAGCGGCGCGCGACCGGGGCCGCACCAGCGGGGTTCGTCGATTGGCAAGGTCACGCCGCTGCGTGGGTCGAGATAGGCGACGTCCATGGGAAAATCCTAGGTCTGCTGAAAGGCTGCGCGATGCTGGCGATACGGGATGCCGAGATTTTCGCGCAGCGTCTTGCCGTCGTATTCGGTGCGAAACAGCCCGCGTCGCTGCAGTTCCGGCACCACGAAATCCACCACATCTTCCAAGGGCCCAGGGAAATACGGCGACAACATCGTGAAGCCGTCGGCGACACCTTCGGCGAACCACTCCTCCATGAAATCCACCAGCCCGACCGGCGTGCCGATGAACACCTTGTGGCCGAGGCTGAAGGTGAAGCGCCGGCCGAGCTCGCGGATCGACAGGTTTTCCCGTCGCGCCAGGTCGATCAGCATCTTCTGCCGCGCCTTGGCGGCGTTGCTCGGCGGCAGGTCGGGCAGCGGGCCGTCGAGGTCGAACTGCCGCAGGTCGAGCCCGCCGGCCAGTCGCTGCACGCTGGCAAGGGCACCTTCCTCCGAAGCCTCGGCCACCATCATGTCGTATTTCGCCTGGGCCTCGGCCTGGGTTGCCCCCAGCACGTAGCGGATGCCCGGCATGATCTTCAGATGGTCCGGATCGCGACCGTATTTCAGCATCCGCGTCTTGACGTCATTGTAGAATTCCCGTGCCTCGTCCAGATCGACCTGGGCGGTGAACACCACGTCGGCTGTGCGCGCCGCGAGCTCGCGGCCGGGGTCCGACGAGCCCGCCTGGGCCACGATCGGATGGCCCTGCGGCGAGCGTGCCACGTTCAGCGGGCCGTGAACCTTGAAGTGCTTGCCTTCATGTTTCAGCACATGCAGCTTGGAGGGCTCGATGTAGCGGCCGCTGGCGCGATCGCGGATGATCGCATCGTCCTCCCAGCTGTCCCACAGGCCGGTGACGACATCGTAGAACTCCTGCGCCCGCTCGTAGCGCAGCGCGTGGTCCATATGGGCGTTCTGGCTGAAGTTCAGGGCTTCGTCGACATGCTGGGAGGTCACCAGGTTCCAGCCGGCGCGGCCGTTGCTGATGTGGTCGATGGTGGCGAACTTGCGGGCGATGTTGAAGGGGTCGTTGTAGGTGGTGGTGGCGGTGGCCACCAGGCCGAGATGCGTGGTCACCGTGGCCAGGGCCGCAAGCAGGGTCAGCGGTTCGAGCCGCACGCAGCGCGCGGCCTCCGCCAGCGCCTCGGCCTTGCCGCCGGAGAGGTAGTAGGCGGGGGCGACGGCGGCACTGTCCTGGAAGAACAGCATGTCGAACAGGCCGCGCTCGGCGGTGCGCGCGAGATGCGTCACCTCGGCGAAGTCCATATCGGTGGGTGCCGCCCCGGGCATGCGCCAATGGCCCGGCGGATGGCAAAATGCCGTGAGCTTCATCTGCGGCTTCGTGGTCATCCTGCGTGCCTTTACCAGTGCAGATCGGTGCCGAGGTGGAACAGGCAGTCGCCGCGAACCGTCCGCCCCGGCATGCGCTTGCACAGCACGAAGCCGTCGCGCGCGAAATGCACGGTCTCCGCCTGGGCCCAAGGCGTTTCGGGCATGTGGATCCGTGCCGCCGGCTGACCGGCGGTGACGGTGTCGCCAGGTTCCGCCAAGGGTTCGAACAGCCCGGTGCCCGGCGCATAGACGAAATAATCCGGCCCGCCGACATCGAGGATGCGTGTTGGTCCCGGCTCGGCGATGCTGGCATCCATGATGCCCATATGTGCCAGCACGTTGCGCAGGCCCCGTTCGGCGATGCGCAGGGCCGCGGTGGTGACGGTGCCGCTGCCACCGAGCTCGCTGCCCAGCGACAGCTTGCCGGCGCGCAGGGCGGCGCCGCTGGTGGTGCGCACGGCACCCTGGCC
>Ga0075019_10002577_pt1 | contig 10332 bp, 8 predicted proteins | sample ColStrG_CSR_2013_FD_71473 | JGI IMG/M metagenome (GOLD analysis project Ga0075019, IMG submission 71473) | Freshwater sediment microbial communities in response to fracking from Pennsylvania, USA - Cold Stream Run_MetaG_CSR_2013 | ecosystem: Environmental > Aquatic > Freshwater > Creek >...
TCAAGTTTTTATTGGAACGGAGGGAGTTCTTTTTCTTTTTATTTATCAGCAGGGCAAAATATGACAGTAAAATTTAATGGTCTTAGTTCCTGTGGCTCGACAAGTCCGGTAAATATTATGGCAACAAGAACCTTCCAGGCATCCAGTTCCTTCTCTTTAGCAGTGTCACCCAATCCCTCGTCAACCAAATTGAGCTTAAGTATCACAAGTCAACCTGATACGACAGGTAAATTGATGATGGCACAAAAGGCCGCAACTAATACGAATGCTGAACTTTCTAGTATAAATTCTACCAAAGTACTCCTTTACGATCTATCCTTGGGAACACTTGTAAAGGCTTGGAATTTCTCCGAAAATGTATCATCCAATTATTCACTTGATGTATCAGGATTAAAAAGGGGATACTATGTTTTAAAAATGAGTCGAGATAACCAGACTGTATCAACGAATATACAAATCCAATAACAATGCAGTTTTCCCGTACAATTCCAAAATTAATTTAAATCCCCCAGATCAGAAAGTTATACCTTTTTGGACCTAGCTAAACAGAGTGGTACTTGAAAGAAAATAGACCCAAATAGGGGTTCAATAAGTGGGTCCATAAAGAAAATTCGTTTATCTTTATGGACCCAACTTTTTGAACTATATGCAAAAAACTTTTGGCTATGCCCGGGTATCCACCACAGACCAGAATTTAGACACCCAACTAGAAGCTTTGGAGAAAGCAGGTTGCCATGAAATTTTTCAGGAAAAGATTACCGGTACGCTGGCTTCCCGTCCGGAACTAGATCGGATGCTATCCCTAATCCGGCCCGGGGATACCGTTATGGTTTCTCGCTTTTTTAGATTGGGTAGGAGTAGAGATCATCTAATAAAATTGATTGGAGAATTTTCAGAAAAGGGGATCCATTTTAAGGCCCTAGATTTGGGAGTTGATAGTACCACCCCGGCCGGTAAATTAGTATTACAGATCTTCGCAGCCTTATCAGAATATGATCGGGAAAATATATTAGAGAAAACACGAGCAGGCCAGCTCTTGGCTTTAGCTAAGGGGAAACATATTGGGAGACCGAAAGGAAAGAACATAGAAAATTTTATGAAAGTAAAAACCGCCTTAGATAAAGGACTTTCTATTTCGGAAACCGTTAAATTGACTGGGATTAGTATATCTAGCGTAAAGCGGTACCGTAAAGAATTAGACGGACATTAACTTTTCAGACTACACTCATGATATGTAATTTAAAGTACGCTAGGAAAATCAACCAAACCATTTAACCTCAATCTTAGGCGATAATTTCCATCCTCTTGCTAGAAGTGTCCCAGCCTGGAGAAACAAGATCATAATCTTCTCTTACCATATATTTTTCTAAATCATTATGATAAGCTAAAAGGATCTGACCAACATATCTACCCAAATTTACTGGAACAGCGTTTCCAATAAGTTGCTCTTGAATCGACTTATTAATTAATGGCCATTGGAAATTTTTCGGAAACGTTTGTATTAAGGCCCTCTCTTGCGTTGTTAAAGGACGAACTTTTTCAAGATTTGTTGTTGCGTCTCCAGGATGAAGTTTATATTTTGGAGGAATTGGTCTATTGACTCCTCTTATGGTCGCACTAGATTCATCTATGGAAAATATTGCCCTTCTATTATAACTTCTTGCATGTCGATAATAATATTCTGTATTTAATTCATTCCCTAAATATTCCTTAACCGTCATACTTTGAGTTGATAAAGAAGCAAGCAAATAAGGTTTTAAAAAATTGTCTTGCTCATTTAATTTACCAATCAAGAACATCCTTTTTCTTTTCTGAGGCACATTACAGAGGCTTGCGTCTATTACCATTTCTGTAAGACCGTAACCAGCTCTTTTGAATTGTTCTTTGGCTTGCTTATACTTATTACTTTTATTTATCCTATCTACATTTTCCATTAGGAACCATTGAGGAGATACTCCAACTACAATTTCGGAAAACGAAAGAGTTAAGTCTGCCTTGTCGCCATTTTCATTTCTTTTCCCTGCGCTCGAGAAATCTTGGCAAGGAGGACCTCCGGCAATTAAATCTGGCAAATATTTATTTATTTGTGCTATGGAGGAATCGATCTGACTAAGATCAACCATGAGTACAGGGTGCTTAAAATTAGCCCTATATACATCAATTGCTGGCTTCCAATTATCCATTGCCGCAACAACATTTATATTTGCCTTAATCAAGCCTAAGCTTAGGCCACCACATCCACAAAAAAGATCTACTGCTACCATAAAAAACGATTATGTAAATAAACCTGGCGATCCAACAATTGCTGCATCAAATCTTCTTTCTGGAGATAAAAGCAATTGACCTCCTCCAAGTATTATATTTTTTAATTCTTCCTTGCCTATTCTTGGCCTTATCAGCTCATCACAAAACATAAAACGATTAGTTTTTCGTCCGGAAACAGAAAAAGCCTTATCATTCTTCATGGTATATGTTAACTTTTGAAATATTTCATTGGGATGAAAAGTCCCTTTGACCGATACCTCATTAAGCATGAAAAACAATTGAATTAATGCTCGAGTAGGTCTATTGACAGCAATTGTTGAGTCATTAGGGGCGTTTACAGCTTCGCTCATAAATAATTTTGTAAAAGCAAGGTCAGACCATACAAATACATCTAAACACTTATCCGAAAGAATTGAAGACTTACCAATAGTTTTCCAAATAGGCTGAATAATAGCAGGTTTTTGATGCACAATATTATCTTTTATTAATGCAGTCATACGTTCCCAAATATCTCCAAGCCTAGGATTTACTTGCGCAGCCTCGGTATAACTACCGACGTTACCGAAACCATTTTTACCAAAATACTTTTTTAATTCTTCTGGGCGTTCTTTGTATACTGAGGCTAGGCTGCAAGCTAAGAAGTGAATGGATGGCATTCTAATAACAAGTTCACATCCATATTTATCCTCTGACAATTTAAATGTGCTCTCATCCGGAATTGTTGTAAGCTTAACTTCGTATCCAGCCAATACGTTAGCATTCTCCTTATTCATTAGCATTAAATCAACTCTTGGTGGTGATCCAATTGATAAAGTTTGATAAGGTAAATAGGCTGACTCAAATGAGTAATACAGCTTTTCATCTTGAGGATTTAACTTAAATAATTCTTTGGCTTGGATATAATCCTTAAAGACCTCGCCATTTTCATTTAATTTCAAGTAAACGCAAGGGATATTTTTACTATCCATGTACGCTATAAGTGATGCAGGAAACGATGAATTAAAATTATTTTTACTCCAGCTTTCCTTCTGAGAGAAATCTCTATTGGAGTTAAGTATACCAAATAACGCAGGCTTTAAGGACGGAATCTTGTTCACAAAAAAATTTTAGAGTTAAAGCGAGAATTATATAACAAGTCTAAGTTTGTGTTCAATAGGCTTTTGCTTTATGAAATAATCAAAGTCCTTTTCTTTAATTCCAATTGTTAACTCCATTTCTGGTAGACTATATTCTAGTTCGTTAAGGTATGCATCTGCCATTTTACTAAGTATTGACGGTTTATCAATCTCTATGGGTACACCCTCAAATTTCCTCTCACCATTTCTACTTAGTTCTATCATCATATTCTGATATCTATTGGGCGATATTAAACATCTTTTATTAGCCAAATAAAGCAAAGAGGCTTTAGAAACCATCCAGTATTGTTTTAATATACCGAGATCCTTCATCATTACGCCCGATAAATCCGCTCTAGAGTCTAAATATGGAACAAGAAATTCACCAGCAAAATCGTTCGCCTGCCTTTCTAATTCTTTATCAGCTGTATCTATTTCAAGCCCCCTAAGGTGCATTACCAGATGTCCTAATTCATGAGCCAGAGTAAATCGTTTACGATCATTTGCCAAGATTTCATTCACTATTATAATTGGCTGACCTGAATTAGTAAACATGGTCATTCCATCAAATTTTTCGGATGTATCCCTGATAAAATAAACGATTACTCCATGCTTTTCAAGCACATTTATGAGATTATTCACTGGTCCACTAGGTAATCCCATAAATCCCCTAATTTTATGTGCAATAATATCTGGTTGGTTATTATCATTTACTCGTATTTCTGGAATATTAAAGGTTGGAATCTCTATATCATCTAAAAATGAATCCACCCATATTATTAGACATTTAATTTTAGCCTCGAGCTGACTCTGTGTTTTTCTCGGGAGCGATGCCCGTTTCCTGTAATAATGATTCCCAGGTTCATGAATTGGTTCTTTCTTTAAAAAAAAACTTTTAGGAAATTCTAGTAAATCCGAGATACTATTTAAGGTTTCTGCCGGAACGGGCAGCAAGCCTTTTTCCATTTTAGAATAATTCCCTTGATTTAAATTGGTGATTTTACTTACTAATTCCAACTGTGTTAAACCTCTAGCCTCTCTGGCTACGACCAACATTTTGAAATTAATTGCTTCAGACATTGGAGTTGAGTTTATTTATCTTTTTTAAATAGAATTTAAACCTGTTCTAAGATTTATCCTTTATTATCCTATGGAGGTTTTTCCCCTATTCGATCTTTTGGGTTTTACTATAATGTTGGTTGGGGAAGATTCTTCTTGATTAGGCGAAAACAAATTCTGTTGAGACTGTAAATTACTCCCGATTTCAAGAAGATTTGACACCCACTCCACTTTATTGTTTGCTATATAAACCGCACTTATTTTTTCTATATATTCCCAAGATGTACTTACACTATATCCAATAAAAACAATAGGAAGAGTTTCCTGGAAATCTATTGGTAGTTGGTTTAGTATCTTCCCAGAATTTTTAGTTTTTATATTAGTCGGCATATAGCTTGAGTTGAGCTTTTTAAATAGCAATAAAAACTCTCCCTTTTTATAAAAATAATACCTTCCCGATTTAGACTCTTTCATGTTATCCCCAAAATGATCATAAAGCATTCCCTTTATATTTCCACTCATTAGTGTTGATTTCGTAGCTCTTATTTGATACTTTATTCCTTTTTTACTTAAATCCGTTATCGTCTGGTGATGCGACTTCAATATAATATCGATTAAAACGTCTCGTTCAGATTTTATAGCTTCTTCGAACATTAATTGGATAGCCGGTAATACCCTACCTGTTCCAGTTGTAATATTTTGGGGGATCAGACTATTTGATAACATATTGTCGAGATTGATTATAAAACAAAAGTTAAAGCGCGAAACCAAATGTACATATTTTAATAGAAATACTTGTACATATTTTTAAACAAAAAATTGTATCTGTTATTAAATAAGTTGTTTCAACGGATTCTAATTTTCGATTTTCATTAATAAGCTAAATTCGACTTCATGAAACAATATTTCTTTCTAAAAACAACAGAAGTGGAAAAGCAAATAGAATCTGTTTTTTCGGCCGCAACCTATCTTTTTTTTCTTTTTTCCCCTCCCTTTTGTTTTTTTTGAAAACCTACTCTGTCAATTTGTCTGTTTTTTTCTCCCCCTTGAACTTTCGATACTTTTTGGAGGGTAGGGAGACATCACAATATTGTGATATTTGTATTATTTGATGTATTTGAGAGAAGCTATAAGTTCCTGACAAATAGTAAGTTATAGCAATTTAAAAACACGTTTTATAAGTCGAAAAACACGTTTTATAAGTCGAAAAACACGTTTTATAAGTCAAAAAACACATTTCATACGTCTATCAAACACATTTTATAAGTCAAAAAACACACATTTATAACACTGTTTTTTTTGAGTGTTTTTCTTATTTTAGAGCCACATTTACAGCTGAAAATGAGCGAAATTCAACTTCAAGAGATCCGGCAGCATAACGTGATTACCAATTCCAGGCACGAACTCTCGTCCGTGCAGCTGGATATTTACTTTATGATGCTGTCCAAACTACGCCCTGATGATAGCGTAGTGAGTAAATATATCATCTCCGTCAAGGAAATAGAAGACTTTACAGGCCGTCAGTGGAACTATCAGCAATTACGGGAAGCCACGCAAGGACTCATAGGAAAAGTCTTTGAGATCGAAGAAGAAGACGGATTACTGCAAGTAGCCTTGATGTCCAGTGCCAAGTATCTGAAGGGCCAGGGTAGAATAGAGCTGACCGTATCCGAGAAGCTCCTTCCATACCTCTTACAACTGAAAAACAATTTTACCAGTTTCCAGCTTTTTTGCGTGCTGTCCATGTCTTCTAAATATGCGAAATGGCTTTATGTGCAGTTCTCCAGGTGGAAAGATATTGGCTTTAAAAGCTATGATGTAGACGATCTACGGTATTTACTCCACCTAAAAGATAAAAAAGGACGGGAACCAGAGATATATAAGCAATGGGGCCAGTTTCGAGACCGGGTTTTGGATCCGGCGGTCAAACAAATTAACGCCTGTACTGACCTAAAGGTAGATTATACAACCGAAAAAACGGGAAAGACCATCACCCATGTGCGTTTTACCATTACCAAGGGGGTAGGAATGAATCAACTCGTCATTCCCTTTGAACTTCCTGAAGAAGACCTGGAGGGGCACAGGATTCAGCTCAAAATGAAAGAAATAGGAATCGTGGACGATGCTTTAATCAAAAAAGTGTTGAACGACCCCGCCTTCAGGAAAAAGGCTCACAAGTGGTTTTATGATTACCAATTGAATAAAACCACAATTAAAAGCCCCGCAGGGCACTTTAGGACTAGTTTAGGAATCTAAAGAGGTCGATACAAAAGGGAAAGAAAAATCAGAGGACTTATAAAATGTGTTTTTTGACGGCTTTGATTATTGTTGTTTTGGGATTATGTCAAAATCGGTGTGGGCTAGGGTTTTAATATTCAAGACCCCGAATAGAATCCTACAATTGATCAAATGGCAGATTTTATCCTTTCTTTTAAATTATATCAATTCTATGAGATAACCTACCTATTAAAGCGCGCCTCTCTCTCTTTTTCTATTTGTTCGACCTTCTTGTTGATATTTTCATAGAGAATTATAAAAAACTTCGATTTGTGTATGCGCCCCCATTGAGATTTTAATAAAATAGACATGAAAACGCTACTATAATAATGATCATCTAATTCGGACTTAAATGGATCTTTAACCTCCATACGAAATCGGGTCAGTAGAGCCATACAAGCGCAACACCATTTTTCGGAACTGGCTAACGGAAATAGTAGGCTTTGATTTAACGTTTGATTCATAAGGTCATAGTAAAGTACTCCTTTGTTATCAAAACACACATTCAAAACGTCGGAACAAGTTTTTGAATTATTCACTTTATGGTATATTTTTACTTGGTCATAAAAAAAAAGACTGTATAGGCGAGACCACTCCATAAATAGTTCTTTATATGGTATCTGCCTAACTGTACCTGTATACAACATAAGGGATCTAATAATAACGATTTTAGGGTAGATGTAAGCCCCAAAAAACTGAAAGTTTGGACAACTTAAGCTTCCGGTTTTTGGGTCCTTTTCTTTTAAAATTTTCTATGCTTCTTCTCCATTAAGATCTATTCTAAAGCGAATAGTTTGATGAAATTAACTCTTTAATTGCAATAAAAAAAGATATTTTGGGATAATTAAAGACTAGGGTTGCAGTGTTTTTGTTGAACTTCACTTAAATGATTAAATATTTAAATAGGAGCCGACCTCTCCGCTTAGCCTGTCTTAGGCACCTTTTAAGCTAAATTTTTAAGGCGGTCAAGGGTGGCCACAGGCCATTTATATACCCTTGACCGCCTTAAAAATTTGGGCTTACCTTTGCCACAAGACGGCTAGCGGAGTCTCAAACCTCTGTGGACAGCATTTTTTATTCCAGCGATAGGACCAGATCTTGCGCCTCCCTACGGATTCGTCTAAAATTACTGTCTATCTTCTCCTGACTTACTTCTGAAACTAGGGGCAATTCAGACCCTTGGAGCACTTTATTTAATGGGATCACCGATTTGCCTTGCCGAACTTTTCCCTCGCTTAGAACGGCATAAAATGAGCCTGTTTCTAGCCCCGTTACCTCCTGCATCCGGACGAGTTCTCGCTCCTGGTAACTTACACTCTGCCCCCCTCCCCGGTTCCGATCCCCAAGGATCGTTCGATCATAATGGGTGCTATCGCTCGGCATGAGCTTATCCGCTTTCCCAAAAATGGCACTCACTCGCTGAGCCGTTTGGGGATTTGTCGTGCGACCGTAAAATTGATTCCCTAAATTGGATAAAATCGTATCGGCTTTTCCCTTGCCGTATTTATCAATCATCTGGGTAATATCCTGACAGACTAAAACCGTGGCCACCCGGTTACTTCTTGCTGTAGCCGGTAGGCTTTCAAAATTGGGCACGAATACCGTTGGAAACTCATCGAGCAGAACGAGGCTCTTTTCCTTACCCGGTTGATTAAGCATCTTCGTGATGGCCGTTAGGATAAGACCGATAACGGGCCCGTAGGTGGTCGATAAAACAGGGTCATTGCCAATCGTTAAAATGCCTGGATGATTTGGATCATTCAGACCTAAATACAGATCATTCCCCTGGCCGGTTACATAATAAATCTTAGGAGTATTAATTTTTCCTAAGGCAACCTGGAGGCTAGACAAGACTCCGGCAAACTGGTTTTCGGCTTTCGATTGTAAGGCGGTAAAGATCGGGGCTACCATGTCCGAGCATTCCTCGTTGCTTTGTAATAAGCGAATCAAGCCGGATGTATTGGGCTGTAAGACCAAACTGATTGCATGAGGCAGCGTACAAAATTCCGGTTTTTCTTGTCGTAGATACCAGAAAACGGCGCTCAAAAGAGATTGGCTATTATCACTCCAGAAATCCGGTCGAGAAACGCTCTGCGGATTAATATTATATAAAACAGTACTGGCAAATTCCCTTGCGAAGGAAGAGCTCCGCATAATTTCCGGCGCAATGGGATTGATCCGATGGGTTTTCTGGAGATCGGTAAAGTTTACATAATACCGGTGCACCGAACTTTTTTGATAAGCCGATTCCACATGCCGGGCCAGTTCCGGAAACTTAAAATCATACACAACCCCGGTAAAATTTTTTCTCCCGGCATCATAAATGATCGGTTCTATCAGGCTTTTACTCTTTCCGCTCCCCGCCCCTCCGCTAATAAAGATCCCAGCATAGGGATTCAGAATTTGTACGCTATGATTAATCTCGATCCCTTCAGGAAGGGTGATTGCATCGGAGGATCTCTTTTTAGGAGAGGACCCGCCACTAAACAAATCTCGAACCGATCCGAAGCCCCAAATAACCGCATAGGCTATTCCGGCCAAAACAAAGAGCATGAGGACCACCCCGAAGGTTGCATGGGTACTCCCTAAATAGACCAGGAACCATACCAGGGGATTCACGACAAATAAAATCAAAAGGATTATAAGAATAATCCGAAGTCTGGATGGCTTGGGTCTCGGCTGGTAGTTCGTATGCTGTACCGGTTTCATTTTGTTTCAGGTTATTCCTTGTAAAATCTTATTCCTTAATTTTTTTAGATACAAAATATTATAATTATAACATGGAAAATGAAATCAGAACGGGAAAAAAAATATTTATCCGTAACGCAGGAAAAGACGAATACTGGTTGCAGGATTTGATTTATGATAAGCCAATTATTTTGGGACTTGGCGACTTGGTGGTAGTGAGCAAAGAAAAAAAACAATCATCTGGAGGTAGATTGGACATTCACTTAAAAAACCCAGAAGATAATTCGATGTACGAAATAGAAATTATGTTAGGAGAAACCGATCCCTCTCATATCATTAGGACTATTGAATACTGGGATATTGAAAAAAGGAGATACCCCCAAAGACAGCATTTTGCTGTTCTTATTGCTGAATCGTTTAACAAGCGGTATTTTAATGTAATTCAACTTCTTAGCCTGAATGTTCCGATGATTGCCATTCAGGCAGATTTAATAGAAGTAGGGAACGAAAAAATTATACATTTTACAAAGATCCTGGATATTTATGAGGAGCCAGCAGAAGATGATGACTCCAATATTGTCAATGAGTCTACCTGGAATAGCACAGGAAATTGGACCTTACAGACAGCGAAAGAACTTCTAAATTCTTTAAATACCCCCGGACAAAACATGGGGTTAAATTTCACCCAAAGTTATATCGCAATTATTAATCTACAGGGGAATGCCTATTATTTAAACAAAAGAGCTGATCCTAAATCCTATTTAAGTTTTAAAGTAAAGAATGAAGAAAAAGCAGAGGCTATAAAAAATTTGTTAGACTCCGCTTCGATACCTTTTACTTATAACAAATACAGTGATTTTGTACTTGGCTTAGATAAAGATTTACTAAAAAAGCATAAGGAGGTTTTTATTAGTATTAACTGTAGTAG
>Ga0075019_10002578_pt1 | contig 10331 bp, 10 predicted proteins | sample ColStrG_CSR_2013_FD_71473 | JGI IMG/M metagenome (GOLD analysis project Ga0075019, IMG submission 71473) | Freshwater sediment microbial communities in response to fracking from Pennsylvania, USA - Cold Stream Run_MetaG_CSR_2013 | ecosystem: Environmental > Aquatic > Freshwater > Creek >...
GGGTGAATTCAAAAATGAGCCAGTCGGACAAGCTCATGTTTTGCAGCAAGTTGGACAATTACTTCCCTGACGGATCACCCGCGCCACTGTATTTCGTGTATCACTATCTGCCGCGCTACGATCCTGTAAAAGAAAGTTTCACCCGTGATGTCAACGTCCCCTCCTTTGATGAGTTCGACGTGGATCCGGTCAACATTCCCATGTACTATGCTTACATGGACACTTCGATTCTTCGCAAATCAAAAGCAACTAAATTCAGAAAAGTAGTTGAGGCGCAGGTATACCTTTCAGAAAACACCTGGAAGCACTCGGTCCTTGGTCCGGCCAGCGTTTTTTCCATTCAAACCATACCGGTTGAAAAAGAATTTCAAAAGACATTTTTGTCGGGGTATAAAATTGAATCATTTGTTTCGGAGTTGAACAACGCCTACTTCGTCTACAACATCTCCGCCAATCCGATGCTGGGTATGATTCAAGACAAACGGCACGAAGAGCTGCGGTCGGTGCAGAACTATGACCGAGTCGAGGAAAAATTTCTTTCGTACTACACAAAAAACCCAACGGGTGGCATTTATGATTCCATCGCGAAACTTGCGCACAGTCTCGTGTCACCCGATCGCCCACCGGTGGACAAGGTGCTAGCGGTGCGCGATTATTTTTTGAGACGCAACGAAAACGGAAAGCGCATCTTCAGATATACCATGCAGGCGGGCTCCGTCGACGATCCGAACATTCCGAGCTCAAAAATGCTCTACAACTTTCTGTTCAAAACCCACGCGGGCTATTGCACCTACTATGCCGGTGCATCGCTGTTTATGCTACGGGCGCTCGGCGTGCCGGCACGCTTCACAACCGGTTTTGCGACTATCAACCGAAGCGACAAAAACAAGGGCTGGTATTGGTTCTACGCCAGTCAGGCGCACGCGTGGACGCAGGTTTATTTCCCGGGCTATGGCTGGCTCGACTTTGACATGACCATCGGCAACGAAGACCAGCAAAGCGCTCCCAAACCGGATGGTACGCCGCCCCTGCCGCCTCCGGAGCCGTGGCTGGTGTTAAATGCCAAAACCGAATCCATCGACCTGCAGGCAAAAAAATTGACCGCGTCATTCAATCAATTGATTTATCTCAATACGGCTTACACGATGAACCAGTCGTTTACGCGGCCCGTGGACGCGTCCTTGTGTCGGGTCATGTACAATAAAAAAGACACGACGCTTGCTGCGATACATCCGGGCGATTCGATTATTATCGTTTCGTATAAAGATGCAGCCAAGACCATTCCGCAACCCCGTCCGGGTGTCGCGATCGAAACGCAGGTAGCTGCTTTTCCGTCGCCGGTGATCGCCGATGAAATTCACATTCACGCCAAGGAAAAAGAAAAGAAAAAAGACGCGACGGCCAAAAAGCAAAACCTAAAGTCGGATCGCCAAGTGACCTGGCCCGAAATTGCGCGAACAGCGGCCATTGCCGTGGGCAGTGTATTAGTACTGCTGATTTTCCTTCCGCTGCTCTATCTCGCTTACCGACTGATGCGGGTAGGCCTAGCCAAAAACGGATCTTCCAAAGCCGATCAAGTGTACCGAGCAGCCTTGTATCGTTTTCACATGGCCGGGCTTGAACGCGACGACGCCACACCGCTGCACTACGCGCGCACCACTGTCGACCCGGCGCTGCAGACTGGCTTTGAAGCATTCATGCGTCTTTATCTGCGGTTGAAATATTCTCCAGGTAATGTCACCCCCGAAGACATCAATGCCGTCAACGAATTTTCGGCTTCCGTTGGACCCGCACTGCACAGCAAACGCGGCCTGCTAAAAACGCTGGTCAATTATTTTAATTTGGCGCTTGCCCTGCGCTATTTTCAATCCACGCAAACAACTGATTACGAACCCCCATTATTATGAACGACGCGATCACCAAACTCAAGGCCCTGACCGACAACATCGAAACCATCATTCGCGGAAAGCCGAATGAAATCAAATTTGTGATCACGGCCCTGTTGGCAAAAGGCCACATCTTGCTCGAAGACAATCCCGGCGCCGGCAAGACCGTGCTGGCCAAGACGCTGGCCCAGTCTATATCAGAGGGCGCCATCGACTTTCACTCAGCCAACGGCGGGGTCGCCTTCAAGCGCATCCAGTTCACACCAGACCTGCTGCCCATGGATTTGATTGGCTCCTACATCTTTGATGAATCGAAAAAGGATTTTGTGTTCAAAAAGGGACCGCTGTTTACGCATGTGTTGCTAGCCGACGAAATCAACCGGGCGTCACCCAAGGTACAAAGTGCCCTTTTGGAGTGCATGGCCGAAAATCAAATCTCGTCAGGCGACGCCACCTTTGCACTCGATCCATTCTTCTTCACCATTGCCACACAAAACCCGATCGAAATGGAGGGCACCTATCCCCTGCCAGCGGCACAACTCGACCGGTTTTTTATGAAAATTTCATTTGGCTACGTGTCCGAAGAAGTAGAATTTGACATCTACACCAACTACCTGACAATCGGCAACGGCAAGAACACCGTGCGTCAAGTACTTGCTTACCAAGACATCATCGCTTTGCAGGCACAGGCCGAACGAGTCTACATTCATCCCGAATTGATCAAAGGCGTGGTGCGGATCGTGCGTGCCACCCGCCACCATCAGGAGATTGCCCTAGGCTGTTCTACACGTGGCGGCATTACCTTTATCAAATGCCTGAAGGCATGGGCGCTTGTCAATCAACGCGACTATGTAATTGAGGACGACTTGCGCGACTTGGCGCAGCCCGTTCTTCACCACCGGTTGATTTTCCGCAACCGCGAAGCTTCGCGCACGGCGCTGCTGCAAATTGCCGAACAGGAAGTGAACAAGCTGGCCAAAATGGGAATCTCCTCCAAACCCTAGTTATGCGCCTCGCCATCCTTCTTCTTTGTTTAGTCGCCTTCCGCCTGTCGGCGCAAAGCACGCTTCGTCAGCAGATTGACAAAGAACGCGATGGTTCATTTCTGGATGCCAAGACCTACGAAAAAGCCCGCAGCTTTATTCGACGCGACAGCACCTACTACCTGGGCCACCTGCTCGAAGGTGCCTACTTGTTTTTCAGGGCCAACGACGAGTTAGGTTTTCGACTCGCCATCAAGCCGCTGCAAAAAGCGCTTGACAAAATCGAAAGTGACTACGACCCGCTCCTCCGGATCCGTACCAACAATTACGCCACCTATAGTGAAAATTACAGGTATCAATTTGATTACGGACTCATCACTTACTTCCTGAGTCGGTGCTATCAAAACGTAGAGCAGGAGGACAAAGCCATGGAAGTGCTGTATCATGTGCGCGACCGGAATTTTCAAGTGGAAATTAACATGGATTCGTACAACACCATGGCCTGGCTGTTTCATCGCAACCGGGTCTATACGAGCAAGCATTTTCCTTTCCTCAAGAATTCTGTGAAAGAAAATGTAATGGCTGCCAACCGTTGCCTCGATTCGGCTTTGCGCAAAATTCAAAATGACCTCCCAGTCAACAACGGGCTCTACGATCCGCAATTTCTCAATCGCCAATATCTGAGCACCTATCATTATAAGGCGATGATCCACGACTACCTGCTGGACATCGACTCGGCCAATTATTACTACGACCTGTTGATTCGCAACAACGCGTATTCCAGTAATAACTATGCCGAGTTTAAACTGGCCATGGGCGAAATGGAAGAAGCGGAATTATTTTTCCGCGAAGCAGCCGAACGCGAGCGCAGCGTTGAAAAAACAACAAAGGAATATTACTACATGCGCGGCACCCTGGCCATCTACCGGGGCCACCCGGAAAAAGCCGATTCTTTGCTCAATGATGTGCTGCAAAAACAGGGGAGCACGCCCGGATTCGGCTGGCATAGCATCGGCCTGGCGCGCGCCCAGCATTTTGAAGGACTCACGGCCGAAAGCCAAGACCGGGTCAACAAAGCAGCCCGCTTTCAAGAGCTCCATATCGGCACCACGTGGGGCCAGGAGCAGTACAACCTGGCCGTGGCGTCGCTGAATTATCTCAACCAGCTCCAGTTTAAAAAGGAATACTGGTTTGAACACAATGAATGGTATTTTTGGTTCAATCCTGTCAATTGGTACCGGTGGATCAAGTACACGCTGGAGATCCGGCACCAGAAGATGATTTTGGCCTCCCTAGTTGCAGCCAACCCAGAGCGCGCACAGGTGATTTACCCCATTTTTTCGCCTGAAAATCTCATCGCCTTTGATGAGGTGTGGTCAATCATTGACGGCTTCGGCAACGAATTTTTTATCGACCTCTACGAGAAACGGCTGCAAACCGACAAGCGTCCACACGTGAAAAAATATTTCCGGTACTTCCTCGGCAAACTCTACCTGGCCGAAGGGAAAGATGCCACCGCGATCCGCTATTTTCAACAAGTACTTGATGACCCCGACCGAGACGATCCGTTTCAAACGCTACTGCTGGCCCGGGCTTACGAGGGACTGGCCGTGGCAAGTAGTGGCAACACCCGCGCTGCGTACACGCGGCAAGTTTATCAACATTATCCGCAGTTGCTTCCCTTCTCCGATCTGACCATGAGTTTCAGACTAAGGATCGAAGGGCAACTGACCATTGAAGAAGAAGCGATTGTGAAAGACTTGCGCAATACCAGCATCAATTTTACCAACGACCCTGCCGCCCCCGTCGTCAGTCTGGCCTTTGCCAACAAAGGGGAATTGCGTGAAATTACGTATTCCGTGTATGATGAGCGGACGGTCTTCCGCAAAGGCACCTTGTCTGTTGCGCCAGAAGACCCGGCGGGAAAACTGGTCGCTTACCGACTGTTTCAAATTCAAAAAGTGAAGACGGGCGAGCAACCGCCGCCGGTCGTAAAATCCAAGATCGAGGAAAAACAAAAACCCGCGGTGTAGCAAACGGCACTCGTCCGGCGGAGGTCCCGCACGGGAACGCTTGTGAAAAAAATTTCATAATTTTTTTTAGCTTACGACGCAATCGAATGAAAACCACGGTAAGCGATCCAACTATTGTTCCTTTTTTGACCACCATCTTTGTGCTGGTAGTCGCCTTGGCGATCACGGTGTACTTTGGATGGCGTCAGAAAAGACAATTGAAAAAATTACTAGGCGAGCGACTCTTGGAAAGCGACCATCAGCAACAAATGTTGCGTACGCAATTGGAATCGCAAGAGCATGAACGAAGACGCGTGGCCAAAGATTTGCATGATGAAGTAGGTCTGATGCTGCAAGCATTGCGCACCACCATGCTGGCCATCCTCCACGAAGCTCCGGAAGCCGACAGGAAGGAAGTGCAGCAACTGGTCACCGAGGTATCAGAAAGTGTCCGTCGGATTTGTTGGGAGCTGATGCCGGGCAGCTTGGAATATTTCGGACTGACCGAAGCCGTAGACGAAATGTGCCACCGCCTTACCGCCAGCGGTCCCGTGCCGTTGACATTTTCCGTCGAGGGGCGCCCCTCGCTCATCGCCAAAAACAAACAGACGCTGCTCTACCGGATGGTGCAGGAAACCGTGACGAACGCATTGAAGCATTCGAGTGCGCAACATGTTGACGTGAAGTTCTCTTGGACATCCGATCATCTGTTGATCAATGTCCTCGACGATGGTGTTGGATTTGATCCGAAAAAAAATAACACGCCTCCGCCATTGGAAGGAGGCCTGGGGCTGCGCAGCCTGGAGAACTGCGCAGTGCTGCTGAACGCCGACCTCGCCTTCGAAAACAATTTTCCCCATGGCACCAACGTATCTGTCACCTATCCCATTCGCAGCCATGGGTAAGATCAACATTTGCATCGCCGACGATCATCAGATATTCCGCAAGGCTATGATCCGGTTGCTGAAAACGTTTAGCAGGGTGGACAAAGTGTGGGAAGCAGAACATGGTGAGCAATGTCTGCAAATCGTGAAGGAACGGAGCCCGAACGTGGTGTTGCTGGACCTGGAGATGCCAGTGATGAATGGAACAGAATGCGCCGAGCAGCTTCTTAAAAAATACCCAGAAATAAAAATTATCATTCTTACCATGCACGACAGCGAGAAATACATGGTGTACATGCTCGAGCTGGGGGTCCATTCGTTCTTGTTGAAAAATACTGATCCGGATGAATTGGAAAAGGCCATTCACGCCGTGGTGGATCATGACTTCTATTATAACCAACTCCTCAACACTGCCATCCACCATTCGATGAAGGGCAAAACCAGGCATGAACGCCCCGTCTTCGGCCAGCGCGGCGATCTGTCGGAACGTGAAGTAGAAATTCTCAAACTCATCTGTTCAGAAAACAGTTTGAAACAAATTGCCTCTCAACTTTCGCTCAGCGAAAAAACGGTACAGACCCACAAATTGAATATTCAGGATAAACTGAAAGTAAAAAGCACCGTCGGATTGGTCAAAGCTGCCTTCGATCTGGGATTGATCTATTAATTATCCTGAAAATCGCGCTAAGGATATCCTTAATTTTCCTAAGGATATCCTTACCAAAAATTTTAGTAAATCGAGTTTTCAATTTAAAAAAAGGCATTTCGCTCCAACCGTCAGCGTCTCGCATCCCATCGACCGAAATTCAAGATTCTTTTATTTGCGACATTCAAACCGGTGATCGGACACTCACCAGTTTAGGGGTTTTTAAATTTAGAAAAATGAAGGTACTTGTGATTCACCGGCAGGAAACTGTATTGCGGAGCATCAAACAGCAATTGGAACAATGGCACGTCGAAGCTTACTGCAATGGGCTCGAAGGCTTAATGGCCGCTAAAATGGCCTCGTTCGATTTGATACTTTGCGGACAAGACCTGCCGGTGGTTACAGGGATCGAAGTCGTCCGTTCCATTCGCAATTTGAGTATGAATCGACATACGCCGGTGGTACTACTGGCAGAAGGAACTGAAACGCCTGAGCACGCTCGCATTTTTCATCTTCTGGATGCAAACCTCATGACCATGGATGAGGTATCTGCTATGAAAAATTTAGTTATTGAATAAACCTTTCAACCTAGACGCGATCCAACGCATCGCAAAAAGAAAGGGCTGAATGATACGAAATGCAGGGACGGGCCGTTATTCAAACACATAAACGGTTACTTAATTGGAACGGTAACTATTTACTTACAGACTTCGTTGATTTACAGCAGTGCCGGAAAGATTTATTAATATAAACCACACGACATGAAAACGATCACGAACCAACTAATCCGCTGGATCGCTTGCGTTTTGATTCCAGTTGCTGGCTTGGCCTTCACGATTTTTCTTTTCGTAATACTTGTGTGTGGCACCATTCATGCATTGGTGGCCAAAGGCCTCAGCAACCTGATCGATTGGGCCATCGGAAAAATGTACATCAACGCGCCAACGCTGCACGAAGAAAGCGGGCGGGTATTGATACAACAAAGTGCATGACTGATTTAGATTTTGATTAACCCGCGACGGATTGCCTCCAGCGCCATCCCCGTTCTGCTCTGCACATTCAACTTTTGAAAAAGGGACTCGCGATAGCCATCAATGGTCCGTTGGCTGAGACGCATCACCTCCGCAATTTGACGATACGTCAGGTCGCTGCACGCACAAGACAAAAAACTTAACTCGCGGTCGGTCAAGACCGGTAGTTTTCTTTCGTCATTGGCATTCAGCATTTGACTATAGTTCAACTGAAGGCGATCTGAATTGTAAAACCCTTTGGCTTGAATCTGATTCAACGCGGCTTCAAATTCAGTGGGATGTATATCCTTCAACAAGTACGCGCAGCAACCTGCCTTGAACATGTTGATAATTGACACGTCGTCTTCACTCATGGACAACGCAACCAATTTCATCGATTGAAAATTTGCTTTTAGCCAACGGGCGGTTTGCATGCCATCCATCACTGGCATTTTTACGTCGACGATCATGATATCTGGTACGACGGTCGCCAATTTGAGTTTCATTTGAAGGTCCAACCCATTCTCAGCCACTAACACAACTTCGAAACCTGAAAATCGACCAAACATCAGCTCCAGCGATTTACTAAACAAGTGGTGATCGTCGACCAGTCCAATCGTGACTGCCATAATGATTATTGTTGTGTTGGAATTTGAATGACTACCGACGTGCCCGTTGCAAACGACGTCCATTGTGCACGGCCACCGAGGAGCTGCGAACGATTTTTGATATTCAGCATGCCGACGCCCTGGGTTGAGAGATCGGATGTATCAAATCCTTTTCCATCATCTTTAATTTGCACTTCTAGCATTCCATCCTGTTGGCGCACGTCAATATCAATCCGCGTGGGCTCCGCGTGCTTCAACGCATTTTGAAACGATTCCTGAACGATCCGGAAAAGTACGAGTTGATGCTCAGCTGGCAGGTCAATCTCGTCCGCGTGATTTAGCGTCATCGTCAGGGAGTTGGTGGCATTTACGCGATTGGCTTCGGCGGTCAGGTTTTCAATCAGGCTAAATTTTTGCAGCCATTCGCGGTTCAGTGACTTGGAAAGAGCGCGGAGGTCAGCAATCGCTCTGGCCAGTGTTTCTTCAATGACGTCGAGGGTTTCGTTTGGAGCGGGCACGGTGCGCTGTACCACAGCGACGAGCATTTTGGCACTGCTCAGCATTTGCCCGATGTTGTCATGCAACTCGCGCCCCACGTGGTCAAGCGTTTCGTCCTGCGCCTCCAGCCTGGCCTTCAGAATTTCGCGCAAGGTCTCATGTTTTGCCCGTTCCAGATCCATCAAGTGGATGCGCTTGCGATGCTGGTAGCGGGCTGCCGCCGCGACCACGACCGCCACCAGGAAAAGCAGCAAAACGGTGCCAGCAACAAGGGTGATGATTACTTCTTCGGATGCCAGTTGCATGGTAAATTAAGCCAGATAAATCTCAATTTATCTAAACTTTAGGCAGGAATGCAACAGGTGAGGGTGATTTGAAAAATCAGTTTTCCGTTGCGTAGAATTTTTTCAGGCGATGGGAGGCTACCAGGCCTGCTACGATGCACAAATACATAAAGCAATTGAGACCGTTGTTGATCACCGAGTGGATCAGCTGCCGGCTGCCGCTCCCCGTGGCGACCAGATAGTTGTAGACACCATTGAGAAAAAAAGTGCCGGTATAAAAGACGATGAACCCCAGGCAAATCCACGCCACAGGATGCGCGTAGATGGAGATGTTGTAAATCGGCTCCAGCGTGAGCAGGGCATACAGGCTTACCGATATCAACAAAAATCCGAGCAGGTTGAGCGGCAGTCCAGGAAAGTCCGTCAGTTTATAAAAGAAAAACGTCATCGACAGACTAATCAATACATACACGCCGGTCACCACCATGACCGTGCGCCTGGTCGTAACGCCGGTAAGAATGTGGTAAAAAAAGTAGGCCAGAAAGAGTGAACTGAGCGGCAAAAAAAAGTGATAAAGCCAGTACGGGTTGACCACATACCGGTATCCCAACATGCCGGCCGTGATCTCGACGGCTAAGGTCAATCCCAGGAGCCAGGGAAAAGCCCTCAAACCGGGGTTAAATTTGAAAACCCAAATGCTCGTCACAAACGATAGCAGGACGATCGAACAGTACACGAGGTAAAATGCAATCATGGATTAAAGGCCTTGGCCTTTAAAGATATCAATTATATCGATGGCGGAAATCCGACGCCAAAATCTGCCGCCAGCGTCGACTCCATGGGAGCAGTCACTCCGATCGGCACATTATTCAAATCATTGTTGTTCGGATCGACCCCCACCATGGCGACGGTCAATTGGCCAGTGGTGGTGTCGTGTCGTTCTACAAAATAAAATTTGATTCCGGCACAATTGTACTGTGCCAGCAATGAAAGTATTGCCTCGCGGCCAAAGGTGACATATTCCGTGTCATTCGGTTTTTTGTTCTTTTGGTAGCGGCTTTTCATTTCGGCAAACGCAGTCGCCGAAACAGGTGTGCCCACACCATAGACCGGTCCGGGAATTGTCGGCCCGGCCGGCAGATTGAAGGTCAAGTCGTTGTTGAAGAAGCCCTTCTCGGGTGCATAGTCTTTGCCTTCTGCCAGTAAATTCGGATGTTTCGCCATAGAGGATTTTAATTAGGTCGGTCAAAAGTGGGTAAATATTTCAACCGATGCTACGGGAAAAAACCCGTATTTTCTACGGGAGAAATACCCCCAATCACCCGGCAAAGGAATCTTTTGATTCCCGGCTGCGCTTTCACCTATTTGTCAGTAACCCTTCGTGATGCCTTTTTCAGTGGCCGGCACACCTTTCACCATCCAATCGGGCGCAGGCTTTTCTTTCAGGTAATGATCAAAAAATTGCATCATGCGAATAGCAAAGTCCGTTTTGTCTTGCCGTTGCGTAAGTCCATGGCCCT
>Ga0075019_10002580_pt1 | contig 10324 bp, 7 predicted proteins | sample ColStrG_CSR_2013_FD_71473 | JGI IMG/M metagenome (GOLD analysis project Ga0075019, IMG submission 71473) | Freshwater sediment microbial communities in response to fracking from Pennsylvania, USA - Cold Stream Run_MetaG_CSR_2013 | ecosystem: Environmental > Aquatic > Freshwater > Creek >...
GGCGTAGGCGTCGGCCTCAAATTCATGGCGACGTGACAACTGGGCGAACGCCGGCCCGATAAACGTCGTCGGCAAAGGCAGAAAAAGCATAAACAGGACGATGGCAAGCGCGCTGTTGCCGCCTTCCAGGTGGGGCTGCACACCCAGGCCGGCAAAAAACCACAGCTGGGCGCTGCACCAGCCGAGTACGGCGAACCCCAGCAGGCTCATGCCGAACAGGGTGAACATGCGCTTGCGCACGTGGCCGTGGCGGAAATGTCCGAGTTCGTGCGCCAGCACGGCGTCGACCTGGCCGGGCGAAAGCCGCGCCAGCAAGGTGTCGTAAAACACCACGCGCTTGCTCTTGCCCAGGCCGGTGAAATACGCGTTCGAGTGGGCGCTGCGCCGGCTGCCATCCATGACAAAAAAGCCCTTGGAGCGAAAGCCGCAACGCTCCATCAGCGCGGCAACGCGTTCCTTCAGCGCCGGGTCGCTGAGGGGCTTGAACTGGTTGAATAGCGGTGCAATCCAGTTGGGGTAGAGAATGAGCGCAAGCAGGTTAAAGCCCATCCAGACGCACCAGGTCCAAAACCACCAGAGCGTTCCGCTGGCTTCCATGACCCACAGCACCAGCGCCGCAAGCGGCAGGCCGATGACCAGGCCAAGTACGGCGGACGTGAGTGCGTCCTTGAGCCAGATGCGCACGGTCGTCTGGTTGAAGCCATAGCGCTGCTCCAGCACGAACGTCGAATACAGCGAAAACGGCAGCTCCAGGAGCGTGCCGGCGAGGGTGAAAGCGACCAGAAGCGCCAGCTCTTGCGTCAGCCCGGGTGCAAACCAGCGCAGCAGTGCCTGGTCCAGCCAGCCCAAGGCGCCAAACAGCGTCCAGCCCAGGGTCAGCAGGGTGCCCCAGGCGAGATCGACCAGGCCGAAGCGCGCTTTGGCGATGGTGTAATCCGCGGCCTTCTGGTGTGCCTCGAGTCCCACGCGCTCGGCAAACGCGGGTGGAACGGACCCGCGGTGTCGTGCGACATAGCGGATCTGGCGCGTCGCCAGCCAGGCTTTGAACACCGTGCTGGACAGCAGCAGGATCGCAAAGAGCACGGTCATAGCAAACCAGGGTTGAAGCAGCGCGGGGTGGACCATGGGGCAGGAGTTTAGGCCATAGGTGACAATGCGGCATGTCTGAGACCCAATTACCCATTCCCAAATCCGAGAAGAATCTGGTCTGGCTGGACTGCGAAATGACAGGCCTGGATCCGGAGCGCGAACGCATCATCGAAATCGCCGTCATCGTGACCAGCCCGGATCTGGCGCAGCGCGTCGAAGGGCCGGTGTTTGTCATCCACCAGTCCGACACGCTGCTCGATCAGATGGACGCCTGGAACAAAGGCACGCACGGCAAGAGCGGGCTGATCGACAAGGTGCGCGCCTCGCGCACCACGGAGGGCGAGGCCGAAGCGCAACTGCTGGCCTTTCTGGCGCAGTACGTTCCAGCGCAGCAAACGCCGCTGTGCGGCAACACCATAGGCCAGGACCGGCGCTTTCTGGTGAAGTACATGCCGACGCTGGAGGCATTTTTCCATTACCGCAGCATTGACGTCAGCACGCTCAAGGAGCTTGCCAAACGTTGGAAGCCCGAGATCCATGCGGCGTTTCGCAAGCAGCAAAGCCATACGGCGCTGGCCGATGTGCACGAGTCCATCGACGAACTGCTGCACTACCGCGAACATTTCCTGAAAGTGTAGGCGCAGGCAGCGCCCCGACCGGCGCCTGGTGGCGCTAGTCGTCCTTCATGTTCGCAGCCGTGACTATGGGCTGCAGCCGCGCTTTCTCGCCGGCCAGGAATTGCATGAAATCGGCGCGCGTACCACCCTGGGGGTCTATGCCTTGCGGAATCAGCAGGGCCCGCAGTTCAGGCGTCTTCAGCGCCGCGTCGACGGCGCGGTTGAGTTTCTCCAGGATCGCGTCGGGCGTTCCCTTGGGGGCGAACAGGCCCGACCAGTGGCCAATGAAAACGTTGGGGAAACCCAGTTCCTGGGCCGTGGGTATGTCTGGCATTGCCGCGATGCGCCGGTTCCAGGTGGACGCGAGCGCGCGCAGCTTGCCGCCGTGAATCTGCGGTAACACGACGACGCTGGCTTCTGAGGTCGCGTCGACCTGTTTCCCAATGACCGCGACTACGCCGTCGCCCCCGCTTTTGTAGGGCACGATCTGAATCTTGCCTTTGCCCTTGGCACGCAGCATCTCGGCGACGAAGTGGGGCGTGCTGCCCATGCCGGCGGTCGAGAAATTAATGCCCGCGCCGGTTTTGGACGCCGCGACCAGACCTTTGAGGTCCTTGATGGGCGAGTCCACGGGAACGACGATGACCGACGGGCTGACCGCTAGCATGGCCACCGGCACCAGGTCGCTGGGCTGGTAGGGCATGTTGCTTCGGATCATGGAGTTGGTGATGACGCCGCCAGCGGGCGCCAGAAAGGTGTAGCCATCGGGTGCTGCCTTGGCGACATAGTCGGCGCCCAGAACCGAGCCGGCGCCTGGCCGGTTTTCTATCATGATGGGCTGGCCCAGTTGGCGCGCCGTGGCCTCGGCCACCGCCCGCACGACGACGTCGTTGGCGCCGCCGGGCCCGAATGGCACGACGAATTTGATCGTATGTGCCGGCCAGCTTTGCGCACTGGCGGCGGCTGCAGCCAGAAATAGCAGCGCGGCGCACGCTGATTTGGGGAGCTTTATTTGCATGGCGTGAACTTTCTGACGTAAAAAATCGTCTGACATGGGGGAAAACCCGAATTCGGGTATACTCAGAGGCTGCGCTACGCATAGTAGCGTTTTTTGACCATCTCCCTTCATTCACCGGGCCCAAAAAAATGGGCCCCCGCGCTGAAAGTCCCGCTACCCGGGCCTGAGCCGGCTCCGTTTGATGGTTGATGTTTTTTAACCATTGACGGAGTAACCGCACACCGTGCGGCGCTCGCGTGTGAGAAAAATATGACTGACACTTTTGAAGTGGCGGGCGCTTTTGCGTCGGCCCCGGCTTCCCCGCCGCCCGAATTCGTACCCGCGGCCACGCTGGGTGAGAACGTGACCGAATCCCTGGACCTTGCTGCGCTGCCAGCTGAGCCCGCCGAACCCAACGGCTTCATCGCCCTGGGGCTGGACGCCGCTTTGGTGCAGGCCTGCCAGGATCTGGGCTTTACCCAGCCGACGACGGTGCAGCGCAAAGTCGTCCCCATGGCCATGGCAAGCCTGAGCACGGACAAACCAGGCTCGGGTTTCATTGATTTGATGGTTTCCAGCCAGACCGGGAGTGGCAAGACAGCGGCTTTCTTGCTGCCGGTTTTGCATACGCTGCTGGCGCAGCAAGCGCAGGCCGAAGCCGCCGAGCGCCAGGAATTCGAGCAGGCGGTCGCCGCCGCGGCGGCGCGCGGTGAACCCGCGCCCAAGCGCGCCAAGCGCAAGGACCCGACGAACCCACGCAACTTCAAGGCCGCCACCCCCGGCGCCCTGGTGGTCTGCCCGACGCGCGAATTGGCGCAGCAGGTGGCGCACGACGCCATCGACCTGGTGCAGCATTGCCGTGGCCTGCGCATTGCCAACGTCGTCGGCGGAATGCCTTATCAGTTGCAAATTGCCAAGCTGCAAAACGCCGACCTGGTAGTCGCCACGCCCGGACGTCTGCTGGACTTGCAGCGTTCCATGCAAATCAAGCTCGACCAGGTGCAATTCCTGGTGGTCGACGAAGCCGACCGCATGCTCGACCTCGGCTTTGCCGACGACCTGGCAGAAATCAACCAGCTCACCGTGCAACGCAAGCAGACCATGATGTTCAGCGCCACCTTCGCGCCGCGCATCCAGCAATTGGCCGGACGCGTGATGCGCGACGCGCAGCGCGTGACCATAGACAATCCGCAGGAAAAGCACGTCAACATTCAGCAGAAGCTGTTTTGGGCCGACAACGCACAACACAAGCGCCAGCTGCTGGACCACTGGCTGCGCGACACCTCGATCAACCAGGCCATTGTGTTTGCTAGCACGCAGATCGAATGCGACGGCCTGGCCAATGACCTGCAGCAGGACGGGTTCTCCGCCGTGGCATTGCACGGTGCGCTGAGCCAGGGCCTGCGTAACCGCCGCCTCATGGCCTTGCGTCAGGGCCAGGTGCAAATCCTGGTGGCTACCGACGTCGCCGCCCGCGGCATCGACGTGCCCACCATCAGCCACGTTTTCAACTTTGGCCTGCCGATGAAGGCGGAGGACTACACGCACCGCATAGGCCGCACCGGCCGTGCAGGCCGCGACGGGCTTGCCGTAACGTTTGCCGAGCTGCGCGACCGCCGCAAGATTTTTGATATCGAGGCCTACACGCGCCAGCCCATCAAGCCCGAAACGGTCGCCGGACTCGAGCCCAAGGCACGTGCTCCGCAAGAGCGCCCGGCGTTCGGCAATCGCCCGCGCGGGGGTGACTTTCAGTCCCGTGAGCGCAACTTCGGCGGCGCACGCGAAGGCCATAGCTACGAGCGCAAGGGAGGGTTTAACGACCGATTTGCCGGCCAGGGTGCGCCTCGGGGCGATCAGCGTCCGGCCCCGCGTGGTGACTTCCAGGCTCCGCGCGGTGATTTCCACGCCCCCCGCGGTGACTACGCCGCTGCGCGCCCCGACTTTGGCGCACCGCGCGGCGATTTTGCCGCACGCAAGCCTGCATTTGGCAAGCCGGCAGCGTTCTCCAAGCCGGGCGGCACGGGCAAGGTGTTCGTACCGCGTGACGCCAAAAAGCGTCCCGGTCGCAACGCCGACTAAGCCGGTACGCGGCGGGGGCCAAGGGCCCGCTTTGCGCAGGCCCTGCGCTTGGCAGCTGAACGGATACCTGCACCGGCGCGCCCTGCGCCGATGACAGGCGATCAGTGCAGCCCGTTGCGTCGCGCGAGTTCCAGAAACAGCGCGCTGTGGTCGCGTTCGGCGTCGCCGTGGGCGACGCCTTGCGCGTACAGCTGCGCAAACAGCGCGGTAATGGGCGCGTCAAAGCCGAGTTCGGCCGCCGTGCCCAGGGCGTTGCGCATATCCTTTAGCTGCACCGTCATTTGCGCGCGGGCGGCAAAGTCACGTTCGACCATGCGTTGGCCGTGTACCTGCAAAATGCGGCTGTCGGCAAAGCCGCCGCTGATGGCCTGGCGCACCTGCGCCATGTCCGCGCCGCCTTTTTGGCACAGCAGCAAGGCTTCCGCGACGGCGCCAATGGTGATGCCCACAATCATTTGGTTGGCCAGTTTGGCGAGCTGTCCCGCGCCAACGGGCCCCACATGCGTTGCCCGCCCCAGCGGCGCCAGAACCTGCTGGCTGCGCGCAAAATGGGCCGCGCTTGCGCCCACCATGATGGCCAGCGTGCCCTGTTCCGCGCCCAGCGTACCGCCCGAAACCGGCGCGTCCACGCACGCCAGTCCCAGCGCTTCCAGTTGCGCTGCCTGCGCGCGCGCCTGGGCCGGCGTGATGGACGACATGTCCAGGACCAACGCGCCACGCGGCAGGGCTGCTGCTGCGCCTTGGGCAAACAGGACGTCCGCGACGGCTTCACCATGTTCCAGCATGGTGATGGCGTAGTCGGCACCGGCACACGCCGCCGCCGCGGTGGCGTGCACGCTGGCACCAAATTGCTGCAGGCGCTCGGCCTTGGCCGGGCTGCGATTCCAGGCCTGCACCGCATGGCCGGCAGCGCACAGGCGTTGCGCCATGGGAAACCCCATGCGGCCGATTCCCAGAAAAGCGATGCGCATGCTCACATCAGCAGGTGTTCGCCGGCGTTATCGCCGCCCAGCGTGACGTAGTTCACCTTGCGGATATCCATGAGTTTCTTGCCGCCTGCATAGCTGATCGAACTTTGCACGTCCTGCTCCATTTCGATGAGCGTGTCTTTCAGGTGGCCCTTGATCGGCTCAAGAATGCGCTTGCCTTCCACGTGGCGGTATTCGCCCTTGTTGAAGTCGCTGGCGGAGCCGTAGTATTCCTTGAAGCGCTTGCCGTCTTCCTCGACGGTCTGCCCGGGAGACTCTTCGTGGCCGGCAAACAGAGAACCTATCATCACCATCGACGCGCCAAAGCGCACACTCTTGGCGATGTCGCCGTGGTCGCGGATGCCGCCGTCGGCGATGATGGGCTTGGTCGCCACGCGCGCGCACCACTTGAGCGCGCTGAGCTGCCAGCCGCCGGTGCCAAAGCCGGTTTTGAGCTTGGTGATGCACACCTTGCCGGGGCCTATGCCCACCTTGGTCGCGTCAGCGCCCCAGTTTTCCAGGTCGATGACGGCTTCGGGCGTTCCTACGTTGCCGGCAATCACGAAGCTCGCGGGCAGCTTTTCCTTCAGGTAGCTGATCATGTGGTGCACGCTTTCGGAATGGCCGTGCGCGATGTCTATGGTGATGTACTCGGGGCTGATGCCCAGGCCGAGCAGGCGGTCCACGGTGGCGTAATCGGCCGGTTTGACGCCCAGCGATATGGACGAGAACAGCCCCAGGGCTTGCATGTCCTGGCAGAAGCGGACAGCGTCCAGATCGAAACGGTGCATCACGTAGAAGTACCCGTTCTGGGCGAGCCAGGTGCAGATGCGCTGGTCGACGACGGTTTTCATATTGGCTGGAACTACGGGCAGGCGAAAGCGCCGTGCGCCCAGTTCTACGCTGGCGTCGCATTCCGAGCGGCTCTCGACGCGGCACTTTCGCGGCAGCAGCAGGATGTTGTCGTAATCAAATATTTCCATGGTCCAAGCTCCTGGTAAGGGTTGCAAAAAATCGTCGCATTGACGGGACGCTTGGACTGGAGCCGGCAAAAAAATACCGGGTGCCAATTGCTTGGGCCCGGTGCCTGATTTTACGCTAGCGCGCGCGCCGTGGCGGCTTTCTACAATCGGGTCATGCCATTCCTTTCGCCACTGCCCGCGCCTGACGCATCGCCCTTGCTCGCCACGCTCAATCCGGAGCAGGCCGCGGCCGTCACGCTGCCAGCGCAGCACGCCCTGATCCTGGCCGGCGCCGGCTCGGGCAAGACGCGCGTGCTGACGACGCGCATCGCCTGGCTTTTGCAAAACGGGCTGGTGACACCGGGCGGAATATTGGCCGTGACGTTTACCAACAAGGCGGCCAAGGAGATGATGACGCGCCTGAGCGCCATGTTGCCGATCAATGTGCGCGGCATGTGGATTGGTACCTTTCACGGCCTGTGCAACCGCTTTCTGCGCGCGCACTGCAAAATTGCCGGTCTGCCGCCGGCTTTCCAAATTCTGGATACGCAGGACCAGCTCTCGGCGATCAAGCGCCTTTGCAAGCTGCACGGTGTGGACGACGAACGCCTGCCGCCCAAGCAACTCCAATACTTTATTTCGGGCTGCAAGGAGGAAGGGCTGCGTCCCCAGGATGTTCCGTTGCGCGACCCGGATACGCGGCGCAAGGTCGACCTCTACCAGCTGTACGAAGCGCAGTGTCAGCGCGAAGGCGTGGTCGACTTTGGTGAGCTGATGTTGCGCAGCTACGAAATTTTGCGCGACCACGCGTCCATTCGCGCGCACTACCTGCAACGCTTTCGCCACATCCTGATCGACGAGTTTCAGGACACCAACAAGCTGCAGTACGCGTGGATCAAGTTGCTCGCTGGCAAGGGCGGCGATCCGGCCGATGCAGACCACGGTGGCGCCGTGCTCGCCGTCGGCGACGACGACCAGAGCATCTACGCCTTTCGCGGCGCGCGCGTCGGCAATATGGCCGACTTCGTGCGCGAATTTGCGGTGCAGCACCAGATCAAGCTGGAGCAAAACTACCGCAGTTACAGCCATATTCTGGACTCGGCGAACGCGCTGATCAGCCACAACAGCCGGCGCCTGGGCAAGAACCTGCGCACCGACCAGGGACCCGGTGAGCCGGTACGTGTGCACGAAGCTGTTTCCGACTTTGCCGAAGCGCAATGGATGGTCGACGAAATGAAACAGCTGGTGCGCGACGACGTGGAACGCAAGGAAATTGCCGTGCTGTACCGCTCCAACGCGCAAAGCCGCGTGCTGGAGACGGCGCTGTTCAACGCCGCGCTGCCGTACCGCGTCTACGGTGGGCTGCGCTTTTTTGAACGCGCCGAAATCAAGCACGCTCTGGCCTACCTGCGCCTGCTCGAGAACCCCGGGGACGACACCAGTTTTTTGCGCGTACTCAACTTTCCGGCGCGCGGCATAGGCGCGCGCAGCATGGAGCAATTGCAGGACGCAGCCAAGTCGCTGGGCTGCTCCTTGCACGACGCCGTCAGCACCCTCAGCGGCCGCGCGGGCGCCGCCGTTGCCAGCTTTGTTGCCAAGATCGACGTATTGCGCGAACAAATCCAGGGCCTGACACTGCGCGAGATCGTGCTGCAGACGTTGGAGCACAGCGGCTTGCTGGCGCATTACCGTGCCGAACGCGAAGGCGAGGACCGGGTGGAAAACCTGGAGGAGCTGGTAAACGCCGCCGAGAGCTTTGTGCTGCAAGAGGGTTTTGGCCGCGCGGCGCCGCAGGCGGTGGACGGTCTGGCACCGCTGGGCGAAGAGGGCGAGACGCAAAGCCCCCTGGTCGCTTTTCTGACGCACGCGGCGCTGGAGGCCGGCGACAACATGGCGCAAGCCGGGCAAGACGCGGTGCAGCTCATGACCGTGCACGCCGCCAAAGGCCTGGAGTTCGACTGTGTCTTCATCACCGGCATGGAAGAAGGCCTTTTCCCCCACGAAAACGCCATGAGCGACCGCGACGGTCTGGAGGAGGAGCGCCGTCTGATGTATGTGGCGATCACGCGCGCCCGCAAACGCCTGTATCTGAGCCATTCGCAAACGCGCATGCTGCACGGGCAGACGCGTTACAACATCCGCAGCCGTTTTTTCGACGAGTTGCCGCAGGAGTCGCTGAAATGGCTAACGCCGCAGCACCGGGCAAGCCCCATGGCAGCGGCCTGGCACAACAGTGCGGTTTCGGGCAGTGCGTCGCCCTGGGGCGCGGTGCACGCGCCGCCGGCAAACGCAGTCCCTGTGGCACGCAAGGAGGCGCCTGCGCATGGCCTGCGCTTGCAGCAAAAGGTTTTTCACAGCAAGTTCGGCGAAGGGCAGGTCCTCACATTGGAAGGCGTGGGGGACGACGCGCGCGCGCAAATCCACTTTCCGCGCCACGGAACCAAATGGCTGGCGCTGAGCGTGGCCAAGCTGACGCCCGTCGATTAGGGCTGGGCAATGGGCGCCTGCATCAGCCGCTTTTCGACCAGTTGATCGATCAGGGGGAACAGGTCGGTCGCAAAATTGGCTTTGCAGATAAAGCCGTCGGCTCCCATGCGTTTGGCCTTGTTGCGGTAAGCCAGGTCGTCGTGCATGGAGAGAAATACCACCAGCGGCGGTATTTCCAGCTTCAAAACCAGCGATGCGATTTCAAAGCCATTCATTCCGGGCATGCCAATGTCCATCAGGATCAGCTGTGGCTGCAATTGCAGCACGGCAGAAATGGCTTGTGGGCCGTTCTCCGCGTGTCCCACCACACAGACGCCTTTGACCAGACTCAAGAAATCCTTGACCGAGCGGGTAAAGGTTTGGTTGTCGTCCACCAGCAATACGGCCAAGGGCTGGTAGAGGGGCGGGGTTGGCATGGTTCATTCTAGGAATGCGCCGGCCGGATACCCATCAGGCGAATGCCTGAAAAAGGCTCAGGTAAACACCTGAGGCCTGTGCTTTTGCGAGCGATTACTGCGTCGCCATGGCGGCACGCAGCGCTTCGAAACAGTCGGGGTCCAGTGCCGTGCCCACGGTTTTTCGCATCATGTCCAGCGTCTGCGCGATCGGCACGGCGCCACGGTAGGGGCGCTCGGCGGTGATGGCGTCGAAGATATCGGCCGTCGTGATGATGCGCGTTTCCATGGCGATATCGGCCGCGAGCAGGCCGCGCGGATAGCCACCGCCATCGAGCCGCTCGTGGTGCGCACCGGCAATGCGCGCGAGCTCACGAAACGCGTGGATGCGCGACAGGATGGACTCGGTGAGTTCCGCATGGCGCCGCATTTGAATCCATTCGGAAGCGTCCAGCGCGCCGGGCTTGTCGAGCACCGTGTTGCTCACGCCCAGCTTGCCGATGTCGTGCAGCAGGGCGCCGCGCTTGAGCCAGCGTCGACGTTCCGCATCCAGGCCCAGGCCCTCGGCGACGACGTCGGTGTACAAGGCGACGCGCGCCGAGTGGCCGCTGGTGTACGGGCTTTTGGAGTCCACAATCTGGCCGAAGGCGGTGGCGATATCGTCCAGGTAGTCTTCGTCCAGGGGCACTTCAAACTGCGCAGGCTCCAGGGCTTCGACTGCGCTGCTCAG
>Ga0075019_10002581_pt1 | contig 10324 bp, 8 predicted proteins | sample ColStrG_CSR_2013_FD_71473 | JGI IMG/M metagenome (GOLD analysis project Ga0075019, IMG submission 71473) | Freshwater sediment microbial communities in response to fracking from Pennsylvania, USA - Cold Stream Run_MetaG_CSR_2013 | ecosystem: Environmental > Aquatic > Freshwater > Creek >...
TAGGCAATGTGGTTAGCCCCCACGGCCGACCCCACGGCCTGCATGGCTTTCGGATGGTCGATCGCCGAAGCAATGGATTGATAGGTCGCCACGCCACCCATTGGAATTTTGAGCAACGCCGCCCAAACTTTGATTTGAAAATTCGTGCCCTTCACCAAAATCCGGAGGGGCTGACCCCGCCGGGGCTGGTCGAAGATTTGGGCCGCATACACCGCGGTGGCTTCTTCGTCGGGGCGGCAATCCGAATTTTGCCAGTGCGCCCGCATGCTCGCCAGGTCATCGGCAAACTCATCATCTGAGGGCAAAAACGAAAGCCAGCAAATGCCGCGGGTGGTGATGCCGAGCAGCGCCCGCCCGAAAGGAGTATCGTGAAATCCATAGCGAATTTGCAAGCCCGTGCCTTGGCTTTTGTATTCCTGGGGCGTCACCGCTTCCAGCGTCGTAAATAAATCATACACGCGCGACTGTCCCGACAAGCCGGCTGCGTCAGCTGCTTCGGCCAAATTTCTGGTCTCCCCGAGTTTTCGTTTCAGAAAATCAACAGTTAAAAATTGTAAAAAGCGCTTGGGGCTAATGCCGGCCCAGGTGGTGAACAGCCGGTGAAAATGAAAGGGCGAGAGATGCACCTGGCTGGCCACATCATCCAGCTCGGGCTGGCGGTGAATATTTTCTTCGAGGTAACGGATCGCCTGTTCGATGCGTTGATAATTGATGTGGTCTTCTGCGGACTCGGTCATACAGCGATACTTGATTTGACGCAACAAAGGTGGCGCAAAGGCGGCGACGCGTCAACCTGTTTCTTGCGCTTTAATCGGAATGGCGTTAATTCCTTAATTTTAATTTTTTATTCAATACCATGCGACAACCGCTGCTGAGCGAAGGAGCCAAAGAATTAAGTTACGAAATTCGCGAAATCGTCAAGAAAGCCGAACAAATTCGGGCCACCGGAAAGACCATCTACTGGGAAAATATCGGCGATCCGATTCAAAAAAACCACATCCTGCCCGAATGGATCCGCGAAGTAATCGCCGACCTGGCCCGGAAAAATGAATCTTATAGCTATTGTCCATCGAAGGGGATTTTGGAAACGCGCCGGTTCCTAGCTGACCAAACCAACCAACGCAAAGGCGCTGTGATCACGGCCGAAGACATCTGCTTCTTTAATGGGTTGGGCGACGCCATTGGCAAAGTGTATCAATACATCACCCCGACTTCACGGGTGATCGGCCCGTCGCCGGCCTACTCTACGCATTCCAGCGCCGAGGCGGCACACGCCAGCCACGAGCCACTCACCTACCGCCTCGACCCAAAAAACAAGTGGTATCCCGACCTTGATGACTTGTACAACAAAGTGAAATACAACCCCAACGTGGTGGGGATTTTGCTCATCAACCCCGATAACCCGACCGGCATGGTCTATCCGCTCGACGTGTTGAAGCAAATCGTCGGCATCGCCCGCACGTTCAATCTGTTTTTGCTGTGCGATGAAATCTATCTCAACATCACGTACAATGGCGCGAAGACCTATGCCCTCTCCGACATCATTGAAGATGTGCCCGGCATTGCCATGAAGGGAATCTCCAAAGAGTTGCCGTGGCCGGGGGCACGTTGCGGATGGATGGAATATTACAACCGACACGTTGACGAAGATTTCAGCCGGCTATGCCAGGCGATTGACAACGCCAAAATGATTGAGGTCTGCTCCACCAAGTTGCCTCAGTTGGCGATCCCGATTTTGCTGGGCGACCCGCGATTCAAAGAATACCGCGAAGCCACCAATCAAAAAATCGGCCGACGCAGCAAGTTGATCTCCGGCATCCTGGGCGCCGTGCCCGAGTTGATGTTCAACGAGACATTCGGTGCGTTCTACAATACGATCATCTTCAAACCCGGCACGTTGAAGCCCGGGCAGAAAATGAACATAGAAGATGCTACCGTGCAGGCACTGGTCGAGCGTTGGGTAGCAGACCCGATCCCGCTGGACAAAAGATTCGTCTATTATCTGCTGGGCGCCAAAGGCGTATGCGTGGTGCCGATCTCGTCGTTCTGCTCAGAACTCCACGGCTTTCGCGTCACGTTACTGGAAGAAGATGAGGCGACGCTCATTCATACGTTTACGGCCATTCGCGACGGACTGATCGAGTACCTGCGCTCGTAGACCTTACACGAGGTATTCGAAGAGGTTTTCGTTTTGGTTAATTTCCGTGTAATTGAGTTTGAATTCGTTCATGCGCGAAATCAAAAGCACATAATCCTCTTTCGATTTCAATTCGATACCGATTAAGGCGGGGCCGTTTTCTTTGTTGTGTTTTTGAATATATTCAAAACGCACGATGTCATCGTTGGGGCCGAGGATAGAAATCAAAAACTCCTTGAGGGCGCCCGGGCGCTGAGCGAACCGGACGATAAAATAATGTTTGAGTCCTTCATAGAGCAACGACCGCTCCTTAATTTCCTGCATCCGGTCGATGTCGTTGTTGCCGCCGCTTACAATGCACACCACGGTTTTGCCAATGATCTTTGTCGCATATTGATCCAGCGCCGCGATCGTAAGGGCGCCGGCCGGTTCTACCACAATGGCGTCTTCGTTGTATAGTTGCAAGATGGTAGTGCACACCTTTCCTTCAGGCACCAGCAGAACATCGGATAGTACCGATTGGCAAATCGAAAAGGTAAGATCGCCCACTTTTTTTACTGCCGCGCCATCGACAAAACGCTGAATCTTTTCCAACAATACCGGTTTGCCGGCCTTCAGAGCGGCAGCCATTGACGCAGCACCTTCCGGTTCCACGCCAACGATGCTGGTATGCGGCGACCGTTCTTTAAAATAATGACCTACGCCGGCGCTGAGTCCGCCGCCGCCCACCGGTGCAAACAAAAAATCAACATGGCTATGCGCATCCAGAATCTCTTTGCCAACGGTGGCCTGTCCTTCAATCACTTTCAGATGATCAAAAGGAGGGATAAACGTGCGGTCATTTTCTTTACAAAATGTCAACGCGTGCGCTTGACATTCGTCAAAGGTGTCGCCAATCAATACAATTTCAACCCATCCGTTGCCGAACATTTTCACCTGGTTGATCTTCTGCTTTGGGGTAATGGCAGGCATATAGATGGTGCCCCGAATATTCAGCTTGTGGCAGGAAAATGCTACCCCCTGGGCGTGGTTGCCGGCGCTGGCGCACACGACGCCTCGTCGACGCTGGTCTTCGTCCAGGCTTTGAATGAGGTTATAGGCACCCCGGATTTTGTACGAGCGCACCACCTGCAGATCTTCCCGCTTAAGGTAGATGTTGGCCTTGTATTTCTCGGATAATTTTTTGTGAAGCTGCAGTGGCGTTTGCGCCGCCACACCGGTTAAGATTTCGTACGCTTCATCTACGTTGATCATGTGTGCGGGCAGTGGTGGTCATTGACGGATCAGGCTTTCTTCTGCGCCGGCAGCTGGTCGCATTTTCCGCAGCCGGTGGCACATGAATTTTTTGCCTGAAAGGATTGATACACCATGCGGCCCAAATAGAAAACCGCCCCTGCTACAACTCCCACAAAAAGCAATTGCTGAATCATGCCACAAAGTTAAACATTATTGGGATAAACGTCACTTTTCTGACCTCACCACCTTGCCACCCTTCATTACAAATTTGACCTTTTTCAGCTCGCTGATGTCCTTGAGCGGGTCACCCTTCACGGCAATCAGGTCCGCGAACTTGCCCGCCTCGAGGGTTCCGAGTTCATTCCCCTTCCCCAGGGCTTCTGCGTTCACTTTCGTGCCGGCGAGAATGGCCTGCATCGGTGTCATCCCCAGCCGCACAAGCTCCGAAAATTCGTTGGCCAGGTATTCCGGGTTGGTGCCCGTCAGGTCGGTACCTACACCGACTTTCACTCCGGCCCGAATCGCTTTGGACAAGGCGGCTTCTACCTGCGACCGGTATTTGATTGTGATGGCCACCGCTTTGGCGAGGGCTTTGCTATTTTGATTGAATTCCAAAAAAGACTTTCCGATGGTGAGCGTAGGTATCAAATACACGCCGCTTTTCAAGAAAAGATCAATCCCTTCGTCATCCAGAAAAGAACCGTGCTCAATCGTACGTGCGCCCGCGCGAATCGCCATCTTAATCCCCTCGGCGGAATGGGCATGCGCCATCACCGGCACGTCGCGTTTCGTTGCCTCTTCCACGGCAACAGCCAATTCCTCCTTGCTGAAATGCACGTTTTGCGGATTGTCGCCGGCGGTCATAAATGCACCGGTCACCAGCAATTTGATCCAATCGCTGCCGTATTTGATTTCGGTGCGCACTGCCTTGCGCATGGCCTCGGGCCCATCCACCACCAAGCCGTCCACTTTCACACCATCCTGCTCGTAAGAAAAAAAGTTCAGGTCGCCACCACCACCGGTGACGGAAATCCAATGGCCAGCGCCGAAGATGCGAGGCCCTTCAAACAGGCCAGTATTAATGGCTCGCCGAATGGCGAAATGGGCGTAGCCCACATCCAGGTCACCGGGTACACGGAGTGAAGTCCAACCGGCGTGCAGCATGCCTTGCACATTGCTAAGTCCCCGGAGGGCCTTATCGGCTGAAGAATTTTTAAGGTGATACGTTTGGTAATCATCCTCCCCGTCGCCGAGCGGATGGCAATGCATGTCGATGAGCCCCGGCAGTACCGTGAAATCGCCGAGGTCTACTACTGCGGCACCCGCCGGTGGCGTCGTTCGCTTGCCAACGGATACGATGCGCTCGCCCTCCACCACGATGGCCGCATTGGCGAAGGTGCCACCATTGCCATCAATCAGGTTCTTACAAAAGATGACGGTCTTTTGCGAGAAGGCAACCGTGCACAGCAAAAATAAATAGACGGTAGTGGTAAGTTTAAGCATGGTTTCGGAAAATCTGATGTTAATAAAAGTAGCGCTATTTTTTCAACCGGTTCATCCATTCGTTCGCTTGTCGATGCAAATTGATTTTTCCGCTGGCAAGTAGTTTTGCCAGTCTCTCGTTCATTTGTCCCTTCGAAGTAAAATGGTAGTAGCCACATTCTTCGCAGCGATACACGGCCACAGGACCGCGGTGTCCATAGTGATTTCGTTCGTGGGCATCGATCAGTGCATCTTCGGCCACCGACTCGGTGATGTACACGCGCTTCCCCGTTGGGCACTTATTCACGAAATGATGTTAAAAATGGAAAGCATGTCAGCGCGGTCAGATGATCTCAAAATATCTTTTCATTTCCCAATCGGTGACAGGCTTGAGGTGCTGACGCCACTCCCATTCGCGGGTCTGCACAAAGTGGGTGGTGAAAGCCTCGCCAAGTACCTCCCGTGCAACGGCCGACGTTTTCATCTTTTCGGTCGCCTCATGCAGCGTCGCCGGCAGCGTGCCGAACGAAAAGTCACGGTAGCCGTTTCCTTTCGTTTCTTGCTGAAGTTTTAATTTCTTTCTGATCCCATACAATCCCGACGCCAGCGCGGCGGCCACAGCAAGGTAGGGGTTGACATCTGACCCGATCACGCGGGTTTCTACGCGGGTTGATTTGGCGCTGCCACTGAGTACGCGCAAGGCCACGGTGCGGTTGTCAATTCCCCAGGTCAAAGTAGTTGGTGCCCAGGCGCCCTCCACGAGTCGCTTATAGCTGTTGATCGTAGGGGCGTACAGGGGCAACAGATGCGGCAGACAATACAACTGGCCGGCGAGGTAGCTTTTCATCAGCGGGCTCATTCCGAATTTGTCGCGGGCATCGTGAAACAGGTTTTTCTTTCCTTTGTCATCCCAGATACTTTGATGAACGTGTCCACCGCAGCCGGGCAGGTTTTCGCTGATCTTGGCCATAAACGTTGCCAGGATGTTGCGTTGATACGCAATTTCTTTCACGGCGGTTTTAAAGAGCACCGCACGGTCGGCCGCCTCGAGCGCACCGGCGTGAGCAATGGCAGCTTCCAGCACCCCGGGTCCGGTTTCCGTATGGAGGCCTTCAATGGGAATGTCAAACTTCGTGAGTAGCGAAAACAGATCTGCGAAAAACGGATTCTGCAAGGTGGTGCGGAGGATTGAGTAACCAAACATGCCCGGCGTCAATGGTCGGAGATCTTTGAAATTCTTGTCACGTGCCGATTGCGGCGTTTCATCAAAATTAAACCACTCAAATTCCTGGGCGAAAATGGGCGTCCACCCTTCCGATTTCGTTTCGGCGACTATTTTTTTCAGCAATTGCCGCGGACAGACGTGCGCCGGCTGGCCTTTGTCGTCCATCAATTCACCCAGAAAGAATGGCACATCTTGTTCCCATGGTATTTTTCGAAAGGTGGTCAAATCAAGACGAGCAGGGGCGTCGGGGTAGCCCGAGTGCCAGCCTGTGAAGGTACCGTTGTCGTAGGCTACGTCATTGGCGTCCCAGCCAAAAATCACATCGCAAAAGGTCGTGCCGCTTCCCGCAATCGACAAAAATTTTTCCGTGGAAATGTATTTCCCGCGCAGAATGCCGTCGATGTCTGCATAAGCAATTTTTACTTTTCCAGACGGATGCGATTTCACGTAGTCTAGGATGGGGCGGAGGTTCATGGGTGTTGCAGGTGTAGGGGTTGTGGCTGACTCCGAAGATACAATTTATGAAAACAAATTACACACCGCGACGTCATGCTGACCGGCGACGGACGTAGTTGACGCTTTTAAAAATAAGGTAGCTCACGCCCAGGATACTGAGATAAATCAACGCCAATTCCCGGTTATAAAAAGCCATTGCGAGGAAGGAGCATGTAGCGATCACCAACGCCACGATTGGGAACACAGGGTATAGTGGTACGCGAAACGGGCGGGCCAGGTCTGGCTCCCGCTGGCGCAGCCTCAACAATGAAATCATCGAAATGCTGTACAGCGTCAACGCACCAAAGACGGAAATGGTAATTATTTCACCCGTCTTCCCTGTCAGCAACGCAACCATCCCGATGAGCATGTTGATCAGCAGGGCATTGGCGGGTGTTTGAAAACGGGGGTGCACCCGGCCTAGAAATGCGGGCGCATATTTTTCTCTGCCAAACTCCATCGTCGCGCGGCCTGCGGCCAGCATGAGTCCGTGAAACGAAGCCACCAGACCAAACAAACCAACGGTTATCAGCATCTGATACTGCCACGTGTCGCTGCCCACGATGCGCGCCATGGCCAGTGGCAGCGGCGAGTCGGATGCCGTGCCATCTCCCTTGAAGACGATCGCTTCCCATCCGGCGATGCCAATTGAGCCGGAGAAAGTGAGTACGCACAACACCACCAGCGTCAGGATGGCTGACCCAAAGCCCAGCAAAATCGTGCGTTTCGGATTGATGGCCTCTTCCGTAAGGTTCGCCACACCCTCGATCCCGAGAAAAAACCAGATGGCAAAAGGAACGGCCCCAAATACACCTGGCCATCCGTGTGGAAATGAATTTTCCGTGAGGTGGCGAAACTCAAAGTGCTGGAAGGTGATGCCGCAATATAAAAAGACCGCTGCGACGGCAAGTGCCGTCACGCCCAGCTCAAATACCGCCGCAATCTTTACGCCCGCCACGTTCAGGAAAAAAAAGACCACATACGCCAGCATGGCAATCCAGAGAACCGGTATCGACGGAAAAAAAATATTGAAATAGGAACCGAGGGCAAATGCAATGGCCGGCGGCGCAAAAATAAACTCGATGTTCTGGGCCATCCCTACGACAAAGCCCACATCGTCACCCAACGCTCGACGTGCATAGTCAAAAGCTCCACCCGACTTGGGAATGGCGCACGCAAGCTCGGTGTAGCTAAACGTGAATGTGATGTACAGGATGATGATAAAAAAAAGGGCGATGGCCATGCCGAGGGTACCTCCTTTTTCCAAGCCCAGGTTCCAGCCAAAATAATTACCCGAGATCACATAGCCCACCCCAAGTCCCCACACCATGAGGGGAGAGAGTGTTCGTTTCAGTTCCGTCGAAGACATGGTCGATGCGTTACGACGATTTCTTTCTTGTCCAGTAAAAGAAGAATGGCACGCCCGACGCCATTAGCACCAGCCCCATCATGGCTTCGCGCGGCTTGGCAGCAAACGTGACGATCAGCAGGGCAATGCAAAACAAAATAAAAATGGCTGGGACCACCGGATAACCCCAGGCCTTGTAGGGACGCGGGGCATCGGGCATTTTTTTACGCAGCACAAAAACGCCGAGGGCCGTGGCGCCGTAAAAAATAAAGGAGGCAAAAATCAGCATGTCGGTGAGCTGATCAAAACTTCCACTCACGACCAATAGGCTGGCCAGCACGGCCTGATAAATCAGCGCATTGGTGGGCGTGTGGTGCTCAGGGTGCACAGTAGCTGCCTTCTTGAAAAAAAGCCCCTCGCGGGCCATGGCATAATACAACCGTGGTGCGGCCAGGATCGTGGTGTTGGTGCAGCCCAATGTGGTGAGCAGGATCAACAGCGAGATGGCCAGTCCACCCCAGTTCCCGAGAATGTGCTTGACCACCACCACGGCGGCGATCGCATTTTTCGATTGCTGGTCGCCAACCAGTTGGTCGATCGGCATCACATACAGATACGTGAAGTTCGTGATCAGGTACAGGCCGATGATAAAAAGTGTGCCCATCACCAGCCCAAGTGGCAAGTTGCGCTGCGGGTTTTCAATTTCTCCGCCGAGGTACCCGATCGTGCTCCAACCTTCATAGCCCCAAAAAGCGGAGAGCAAGGCTGCAAAAAAACTTTTCACAAATACCGAATCCGTCCAGTGATGTGGTACATAATCTTTGCCGGTGGCCTGAATGTTGGCCCAACTGCCATCGCTCCCGAAAAGGCCCAGGATGATGATGCAGAAAATACTGGAGATGACAATGTAAAGAATCGTCTTGCTAAAATTTTGACCCAATTTCAGGCCTATATAGTTGAGGAACGACAGGCCCACAATCAAGGCAATCGTGAGCAGTTTTACGCCGGCATTGTCAAAAGGCGTGAGGAAACCAAACACGGTGACCGACGCCCAGTCAGCGGGCAGTGTTGGCAATGGCACCAGCGCATCGAAAGATTGAGAAAAAACGTAGGCGATGGAAGCGATCGATGCCGAGCGAATGGCTGTAAAGTTGGACCACCCGTAGAGGAAGGCAAAAAACCGATTGTAGATTTTGCGATAGTAGACAAATTCACCTCCCGAATCGGCTAGCATGCTTGCCACCTCCGCGTTGCTCAACGCGCCAAACAATGTCAACAAGCCGGCCAGCGCCCATGCCAGCAGTACCAGCCCCGGCGACTGCAACACCTCCGACATCGGGGCGACTTTCTTGTACACGCCAGAACCGATGACCGAACTAACTACCAAAAAAAAGACGGACAACAAGCCGATGGATCGAACCAACTGGCCTTGTTTCGTTTCAGCGTTCAAAACTTCTGTTTTATAAAGGCGACGCGATCAATAACCCCATTTCTTCATCACGTCATAGTCTTCCTTCGCGCAATCGAATGGATCCCGCCCCTGATAAGCTTCCTGCTCGACGATGAAGATTTTTGTGCCTGCCTTCTTTCCCAGGTCAATTACTTCTTTTACCTGCGCGATGCCCTTGCCCAATATGGCACTCTCGAATTTCTCATCTTTCGATGACGAAGCAATTTCATCTTTCACGTGCATCATCTCAAATCGCCCCGGGAATTTCTTCACAATATCAATGGCCTTCACGCCTGCATTAAAAAGATTGCCGGTGTCGAGTTGCTGCACCACGAGTTTCGGATCGGTATGCTGGAGGATCAGGTCATAAAGTATTTTTCCGTTCACCTTTTTGGCAAACTCAAAATGGTGATTGTGGTAGCCGAACTTCATCCCTGACTTCTGGCAAAGTTCACCGCACTTGTTGAATACGTCCAGAAAACGGAGTAGCGTATCTTCCGACTGGTAGAGCGCCTCATCAAGCGACGGACTCACCACATATTGCTGACCGACCGTCGCGGCATCTTCTACTGTATATTTCCAGGCGTCTGTAAAATCTTTTTTAGCCTCGTCCCAATGCCGCTTTCCCAAGGTCGTATGTCCGCTCGGCATGCTCATACCCAGGTCGCCCAACACCTTTTTGAATTCAGCAGGACCGTAGCCGTAAAACTTGCGCTCTTTATAGTTAGCGTGTTCAACGTATTGATACCCCATCGATGCAATTTTTTTGAGCGAATCAAGCGGATCTTTGGCCATCGCGTCGCGCACCGTATACAACTGCACCCCCAGTAGCTGCGGGGTGCCAAAGGCAAACGACGTGCGCGTGGCCAGTGCTGCGCCTGCAAGCGCGAGTCCTGATTTCTTGACAAAATTTCGACGAGAGAGTTTCATGCGGTCATGTTTAATTTAGAG
>Ga0075019_10002582_pt1 | contig 10324 bp, 10 predicted proteins | sample ColStrG_CSR_2013_FD_71473 | JGI IMG/M metagenome (GOLD analysis project Ga0075019, IMG submission 71473) | Freshwater sediment microbial communities in response to fracking from Pennsylvania, USA - Cold Stream Run_MetaG_CSR_2013 | ecosystem: Environmental > Aquatic > Freshwater > Creek >...
CCAGATCGCCTACAACTTCATCTACCAGGCCGCCGCCCGCCACTTCCTGATCGAGGCCGCCAAATCCAACACCGCCGTCGTCACCATGCGCACCATGACCTCGGGCGTGCTGCAGCACGCGGCTGCCATCCTTGCCCCCGAATGGCAGGCCGCACACGACCTGTATGACGTCGCGCTGAAATTCGTGCTGTCCGACAGCCGCGTGCATGCGGGACTGGTCAGCATGCGCTGGAAAAGCGAGGTCGATCAGAACGTCAACATCGCCGAGAACTGGCAGCCACCCGTCGACTTCGCCAAGCTCCCTCGCCTCACCTTCGAGGTCTACAAGGCGCAAGACGCGGCGCAGGCGTGAAGGAGAGCATCGTGACCGAGGTTGTCGTCGTCATCGGCACAGGCTTCATCGGCCAGGCGATCGCCCGGCGCGTCAGTGCCGGCAAGCACGTGCTGCTGGCCGATCTGCGGCTGGAGACCGCCGACGCAGTGGCACAGGTCCTCAACAACGCCGGGTTCGACGTGAGCACCACAACCGTCGATGTTTCGTCACGGGCATCGGTCGAAGCCCTGGTGACGATGGCCACCGGCCTTGGTGAGGTGATCGGCGTGGTGCATGCCGCCGGCGTGTCACCAAGCCAGGCGTCGCCACCGACCATCCTGTCGGTCGATCTGTATGGCACCGCCCTCGTGTTGGAAGCCTTCGGCGAGGTCATCGCACCCGGCGGTTCCTGTGTCGTCATCGCCTCCATGTCCGGCCATCGCCTGCCGTCACTGACGCCCGAGCAGGACAAGGCCCTTGCGACAACCCCTGTCGAGGAACTGCTGGCCCTGTCCATGCTGCAGCCCGGTGAAATCCGTGATTCGCTGCATGCCTATCAGGTCTCCAAGCGCGGCAATGCACTGCGGGTTTCCGCCGAAGCCGTCCGCTGGGGCAAGCGTGGCGCACGGGTCAACACCATCAGCCCCGGCGTCATCTTCACCCCTCTCGCCCGCGACGAGTTGAATGGCCCGCGTGGCGACATGTACAAACGCATGATCAATCTGTCACCCGCCGGCCGCGGTGGCACGCCAGACGAGGTTGCCACCGTCGCAGCCCTGCTGATGGGTGCCGATGGCGCCTTCATCACCGGCAGCGACATCCTCATGGACGGCGGCGTCACCGCCGCCTTCAAATACGGCGAACTCGCCCCGCGGTAGCCGCAGGCAGCAATCTTTTTGCCGCTACCGCGCCGCCTGCAGCGCGCTCCAGATCCGCTCCGGCGTTGCCGGCATATCGATATGCCGTACGCCACGCGGCCGCAGCGCATCCACCAGCGCATTCATCACGGCCGGCAATGACCCGGCACAGCCAGCCTCGCCACAGCCCTTGACCCCAAGCACATTGGTCTTGGCCGGCACACTCAGATATTCCATCGCAAAGCCTGGCGCATTGTCCGCGCGCGGCACCGCATAATCCATGAACGAGCCGGCCGAAAGCTGCCCAGATTCGTCATAGGCCACGTTCTCATAAAGCGCCTGGCCGATCCCCTGAACCACCCCGCCATGCGCCTGGCCGCCCACGATCAGCGGATTGATCACCGTTCCGAAGTCATTGACCATGTGATAGCGGACGACATCGGCGACACCGGTCTCCTCGTCCACCTCGATTTCAGCGACATGGCAGCCGTTCGGAAAGGACGACGCCGCGAAGTTGGCGATGGTCTGCACATCGAGCGTGGACGGCAGACCTTCCGGGAGTTCGATCCCCTCGCGCAGCCTCGCCGCCAGTTCCATGACATCGATCCCGCGATCGGTGCCGGCGATGCGAAACCGCCCGCGCTCGAATTCGATGTCAACCTCGGCGGCCTCCAACACATGGGCCGCGATCTGCCTGCCACGCTCGATGCACAGATCGGAGGCGGCGACGATCGCCGTCCCGCTCGAGATGGCGCTGCGCGACCCGCCGGTGCCGGAGCCTGCAATCAGCTGGTCGCTGTCGCCCTGCAGCAACCGCACCTTGTCGAACGGCACGCCCAGCCGGTCGCACAGCACCTGCGCAAAGGGCGTCGCGTGGCCCTGGCCATAGTCCAGCGTGCCGGTGATGATGGTGACCGTGCCATCGGCCTCAAAGCGCAGCCCGCCCATCTCCGGAGACGGCGATCCCGTCACTTCCAGATACTGCCCGATGCCACGTCCGCGCAGCTTGCCGCGCGCGCGGCTTTCGGCGCGCCGTGCCGCGAACCCGTCCCAGTCCGAGATCTCCAGCGCCCGGTCCAATATCGCCGGAAAATTGCCGACATCATATTTCATGCCCGACGGCGCCATATGCGGCATCTGCTCCGGCTGAATGTGGTTGCGTCTGCGCAGTTCGATACGGTCGATGCTCATCTCGGCGGCCGCAGTCTCGATCAGCCGCTCCATGTAGTAGTTGCCCTCAGGCCGCCCGGCGCCGCGATAGGCACCCACGGGTGTCGTGTTGGAAAACAGGCAGACCGATGTCACCTCGATGAGCGGTGTCGCATACACGCCCACGGTGTTGAGGACCGCGTTCAGTGTGGGTGGAATTGTCGTGGCGTTGCTGAGACAGGCACCGAGATTGCCCAGCACCTTCAGGCGTACCGCGAGGAACCGGCCATCGACATCAAGTGCGAGTTCCGCATCGGTGTGATGGTCTCGGCCGTGTGCGTCGGACAGGAAACTGTCCGAGCGTTCATCGGTCCACTTGACGGGCACGCCCAATCGCTTCGCCGCCACCATCAGAACCGGATATTCAGGAAACACGAACATCTTCAACCCGAACGAGCCGCCGACATTTCCGGTGATCACCTGAAGCTTGTCAGCGGAAACGCCAAGCATGTTCATCAGCGCGTTGCGCATGTACCAAACGCCTTGCGTGCCCAGCCGCAGCACATAACGGCCGTCATCGGCATCGAACGAAGCGAGTGCCGAGCGCGGCTCCATCTGCGCCACGACAATACGGCTGTTGCGCAACGACAGCCGTGTCACATGCGCCGCCCGCGCGAAGGCATCGGCGACCGCGGCACTGTCACCATAGTGGTAACGATGCGCAATGTTGCCCGGTGCCTCGTCATAGATCTGCGCCGCACCATCCGCCATCGCCTCCACCGCCGAGGTCACAGCCGGAAGCGGATCGATGTCGAGCATCACCAGCTCGGCGGCATCCTTGGCGGCCTTGATGCTGTCAGCGACAACACAGGCAACGGGGTCGCCGACGTAACGCACCTTGTCCGTGGCCAACGGCATCTGGCGTGGCCTTGGGTTCGGCGTGCCGTCGCTGCTGCTGGGAGCAGCAAGCGAGGGCATTTGCCCAACACCGGCAGCGGTCATATCGGCGGCCGTCAGCACGGCCCTAACACCCGGCATCGCCAGCGCCTCGGCAGCATCGATGCCGCGCAAAAGCCCGTGCGCGTGGCGGCTGCGGACGAAGGCTGCATAAAGCTGGCCGGGCAGGTTCATATCGTCCGTGTATCGCCCCTCGCCCCGCAGCAGCGCCGGGTCCTCCATCCTGGTGACGGGCTGGCCGATAGCGAAACGTCCCGTGCCGGGCTGAACAGTGTGATCCATGGCGATACGATTCCTCTGCTGCTGTCCCAGCCCGGACAGGCCTCAATCTTCGACAACAAACCCATCGAGCCGCGACATCTGCGCCGCATCATGCGCCAACGGGACCTCGTGCAACGCGGACAGGCCGATGCCGTTGCAGACCACACGCGGGTACAAGGCCCGCACCTTTGGGTCATGGCCTGGAATGATCCGGTCCACCGAGCCCGCCAGCGCCATCAGATTTTGATACGACCGCAGGGTCGCCGCCACATCAACGGTCAGGAAGAACGGTGCACGGCGCAGGAAGTTCGCATAGTAATGGCTCACATCCGATGCGAGCACGACAGGCCCACGCTGCGTCATCACACGCACAGCCTGCATTCCGGCACTGTGGCCGGGCAGCACATGCACCGAGACGCCCGGCAGCGGGGCAGCCTCGCCGTCATGAAAGCAGACGCGTTCCGCATAGGTGTGACGCACCAGGGTCGTCACATCCTCCACATCGAACGCCCAGCGGAGCTGCGGCTCGCACATGCAACGCCCGGTCGCGAAGGCAACCTCGGCGTCCTGGATATGAAACCGTGCGCGGGCAAACCTGCCGATATTTCCGGCATGGTCGTAATGCAGATGCGTGAGGATGATATCCTCAACCCCGTCGGGATCGACGCCCAGTCTCTGCAACGCTTCCAGCGGATCGATATCCAACGGACGCCCGCGTTCGCCGGCAGCGCGTGGGCCGAAGCCAGTGTCCACCAGCACGATGCGATGGGCGTTGCGCAGGATCCACAGATTGTAGTCCATCGGCATCGGCCCATCATGCGCATCGCGCCACAGGAAGTTGTCCGGCGTCCGCCTTGCACGGGCCCTGGCGTAGCAGAGCGAGAAGATCTGATAGATGCCGTCGTCGGACGGCGCTGGATCAGGCAGTATCGACATGTCCCCCTCCAAGATAGGCATCGCGCACACTGTCGCTCGCAAGCAGGTCCGAGCTCGCCCCCTCGATGGCCACAGAACCGGTCTCCAGCACAGTGGCGCGGTCCGAGATCTTCAGTGCGAGCCTGGCATTTTGCTCAACCAGCACGATGGTGACACTCTCACGGTTGATCGTCTGCACCAGGCGCGCGACCTCCAGGATCATCTTCGGCGCCAGTCCCAGCGTCGGTTCGTCCAGCATCAGGATACGCGGCTCACTGATCAAGGCGCGCGCGATCGCCACCATCTGCTGCTCGCCGCCGGAAAGGCTGGATGCGATCTGCTTCTCCCGTTCGGCCAGTTTCGGGAAAATCGCGTGCAGAAATTCCAGGCGCTGCCGGAACTTCTGACCGTCGCGCATCCGATAGGCGCCGATGCGGATGTTCTCATAGACTGTCATGTCGGGAAACAGCCGCCGCCCTTCCGGGCACAGCACAATGCCGCGGTCCAGCCGCTCATGCGGCCGCAGCCGCGAAATATCCTCGCCGTCGAGCCGAACAGCGCCGCTGGCCTGCACCACCTGGCCTGCGATGGTCTTCAGCAGCGTTGACTTGCCGGCCCCATTGGCGCCGATGATCGCCACGATCCCCTTGTCGGCAACCTGCACCGAAACACTGCGCAACGCATGCACGCCGCCGTAATCGACGGAGATGTCGACGGCCTCAAGCAAATTCGTAATCCTCTCCGAGATAGGCTTCGATCACCCCGGCATCGGACTTGATGTCGGCCGGAGTGCCGAGTGCGATCGGCTTGCCCTGGTTCACCACCAGAATCCGGTCGCACACCCCCATCACCAGCGGCATGTCGTGCTCCACCAGCAACACGCTGATCCCATTTTCCTCCCGCAACCTGCGGATCAGTCCACGCACCACAAGCTTCTCGGAGGAGTTCAAGCCGGCCGCGGGCTCGTCCATCAGCATCAGTTTCGGCCGCACCATCATGGCCATGCCGATGCCAAGCATCTTCTGCTGCCCGTAGGATAGGCTCCCCGCAACACTGCCCAACATCCCGGTGAGGCCGAGAAACGCCGCGACATCGGCCACGCCGGCCGTCTTCGGCTGTTTCGAAGGCCGGAAATACGCCAGTGGCGTGTAGCGCTTCGCGATCACCGCGGCGCGGCGCAGATTTTCAGCCACCGTCTCCTTGCGGAACAGATGCACCGCCTGGAAGGTGCGGGCTATCCCAAGCCTGCTGATGTCATCGCTGGTGTGGCCTGAAATCTCGACACGATCGAGCATCACGGTTCCACCGCTCGGTCGAAAATGACCCGCGATCACATTGAACAATGTCGTCTTGCCCGCACCGTTCGGCCCGATGATGCCGAAGATCTCTCCCTGCTTCACGGTGAAGGAAACATCAGACACCGCCACCAGGCCGCCGAACCGCTTGGTCAGACGCTGCACATCGAGAAGATCAACCATCAGGCCTTCCCCCGCCGGGGCGCCAGCAGCGAGACCAGTCCGTTCTTGAGGAACAGCAGGAACACGATCAGGCAGCACCCGTAGATCAGCAGCTGGAACTGCTTCGCATCACGCAGCAACTCGGGCAAAGGCACAATGGCGATGGCGCCGACCAGCGGCCCCAGAATGACGTTGGCGCCGCCGACAACATTCATCAGCAGCAGATCCACCGTTAGACGCCAGCCAAACGCATCCGGCGACAGGAAGCCGATGTAGAGCGCGTATATCCCGCCACTGACGCCGGCGATAAACGCGGTGAAGGTGAAGGCGCCGATGCGCCACGCCAGCGCATCGGCGCCCAGCGACCGGCTCAGCATCTCGTCCTCGTTAAGCGCGCGATACATCGCTCCCATGTCGGAGCGCTCCACCGCGCGCAGCGCAAGAAAGGCCATGCTCGCGAAGCTCATAGCCAACACATAGTACTGGCTCACCTGGGTCAGCCGCCAGCCGAGGATGGAGAATTTCGGGATGCCGTAGAGACCGCTGTTGCCACCGAACAGCGACGTCCATTCCTGAAACACCAGATTGACGATCTGCCCGAAGGCATAGGTCAAGAGCACGAAATACACGCCCTTGATGCGCAGGAACACCGGTCCGAAGATTACCGCGAAAATCGCGGCCACCACTCCGCCGGCCATCAGGCTACCCAGGGGCGGCACGCCAAGCTTCATCATCAGCAGCGCGCAGGTGTAGCCGCCCAGTCCCATGAAGGCCGGATGGGCCATCGACATCTGGCCGATCTGCAGCATCAGATTGAGGCTGCAGGCCAGCGGGACCATGACCGCGATCATGGTTGCGATGTGAAAGATGTAGCGGCTGCCGAATAAAAACGGCAGGGCGGCCAGCACAAGGATAACCGCGAAGAGGATCGCCTTCCTCATCGTGTGCGCCGCCCCATCAATCCCGTAGGCCGGGTCAGCACCACCAGCAGCACGATGGCGAAAGAGGCGATCAGCGCCGCCGTCGCGTCCAGCAAGGTCGAGAGCACCGATTCACTAAGACCGATCAGCAGGCCGCCCAGCAGCGCCCCGGGAAGACTGCCCAGGCCGCCAAGGATCACCACCACGAAGGCCTTCAGCATCGGCAGTTCGCCCATGTACGGCCCAATGGTATAGACCGGCGCCATCAGCGCCCCGGCCAGGCCCGCCAACAGGCAGGCGATGCCGAACGAGGCGGCATAGACCACGCCCGATTCCACCCCCATCAGGCTCGCCGTGTCGGGGTCCTGCGCCACCGCCTGCATGGCCAGTCCCAGCCGCGCGTATTTCAGGAACAGATAGAAGGCCAGCAGCACCACCATCGCGCAGAAGGCGACCACCGTCCGGTCCCACGGCACGACAGCGCCGAAAAGGCCCCAGGTGCCCGAGAAGGGTCGCTGCACGGTCTGCTCCGACGGGCCGAACATGATCAGCGCCACCGATTGCAGGATGATGCCTACGGCCAGCGACATGATCATCCCGCCGAGTTCGTCGCCCACCAAGCGGCGGAAAAGCAGGCGCTCCAGCACAACTCCCAGCACCGCGCAGACGACACCGCCGATGAGCACCGCAACAAAGAACGGCACGCCCATGCTGCCGAACAGGAACAGCACCACCACGGCGCCGACCATGTAGAACTCGCCATGGGCAAAGTTGACGATGCGCATGATGCCGAAGATCAGGCTGAAGCCGAGCGCCATGATCACGTAGATGAACCCGGCCAACAGCCCGTTCACTGCCATCTGCTGGATCATCGCAGGGTTGCCGCCGTCATCGGCCAGGATCGCCGTCCGCGGCGCATAGCGAGCCGGGATGATCCACGCCCGCTGCGGGCGGACCGACCGTCACTCCACGTCCCATGCGCGGTCCTCCCCCAGGAGATATTGATTGCTTTGCTGTTTTCCTTTAGATCATTTGTCATTCATCCGGTCAAGCCGCGGCGAGGCATTCGGGCACCGCGCGGCATAGAGACAACGCCCGATCCGACGAGGACACAGCCATGGAATACATCCGCAGCGGCTCACAGCCTTCCCGCAAGGCGCCGGCCGAGAACTTCACAGGCACTGTGCGTGTTGACCCGCTCTACCAGGCGGCTCCGCCTTCGCGGGCGCGCGCCGGATGCGTCACCTTCGAGCCCGGCGCCCGCACCAACTGGCACACGCACCCGCTGGGCCAGATGCTCATCATCACCGCGGGCTTCGGCCTGGTGCGGTCCTGGGGCGGCGCCATTCAGGAAGTCCGCGCCGGCGATGTCGTGTGGTTCCCACCCAACGAGAAGCACTGGCACGGCGCCAGCCCCACCACATCCATGACCCATATCGCCATCGCCGAACCACTCGACGGTGTCACCGCCACCTGGTTGGAGCCGGTCACCGACGCGCAATACCTGCCAGGCACAACGACCGCCTGAGCATGACGGCAGGCGCGCTGGGCCGCGGGCTCAGCTCGCCTGCTGCCGCTTCGCCCGTGACACGATCTGCGTCGGGTTGACGAAGCGCAGCGCCACCACGAGCCAGATCAGCACCGAGATCATATAGACCACCGCCATCGCGTCGATCGATTGCACCGCGCGCACGCCCGAGGCGAACACCGCGTAATACAGCGCCACCACCAGCGTCTGACTCGTCGGGCCGGAGACCAGGAAGGTCAGCTCGAACTGCGCCAGTGTGCGCACCAGTACCAGCAGCAGCGCCGCCAAAATTGCGGGGGTGAACAACGGCAGCAACACGTGACGGAACAGCTTGAAGGTATCGGCGCCGAACACCCGTGCCGCCGCCTCGATGCGCGGGTCGATTTGCTCGATGAACGGGATCATCACCAAAATCACGAAAGGCACCGCCGGCACCAGATTGGCGAGCACCACGCCGGCCATACTACCGGCAACCCCGGTGCGATACAGCACCGTCGCCAACGGAATGCCAAAGGTGATCGGTGGCACCAGCATCGGCAGCAGGAACAGCAGCATCAGCGCCCGCTTGCCCGGGAAATCCCGCCGCGCCAAAGCGTACGCCGCCGTCACCCCGAGCAGCCCGGACAGGGCGACCACCAGGAAGGCGACCTCGAACGTCACGATCAGCACTTCGCCGAGATCGAATTCGCCCCAGGACGCCGCGTACCACTTGCTGGTCCAGGCCACCGGCAGCCAGGTGCCCAGCCAGCGCGTGCCGAAGGAGCTCACCACCACGCTCGCGATCAGGGCCAGCAGGTTGATCACGAAGAACCCGGTCACCACCCAGACGGCGGTCGACCACAGCCGCGACCATAGGCTTCTGTCATGGATCATGCGGCACTCACCCTTTTCCGCCAGAGGTCGAGCCATGGTAGGAGAGCCCGCGCAGGCCGAGCACGCCGGCCACGATCGCCAGCTGCACCACCCCCATGATCATCGCGATCGCCGAGGCCATCGAATAATCGTATTCCTCGAAGGCTGCCGTGTACGCGGCGATCGAGATCACCCGCGTCGCCCCAGCCGGTGCGCCCAGCAGCACGGCGGAGGGAAACACCGAGAAGGCCTGCACGAAGGACAGGCAGAATGTGATCAGCAGCCCCGGCAGCGCCAGCGGCAGTAGCACATGGCGAAACCGCTGCCAGGCGGTGCCACCCAGCGTCGCCGCCGCCTGTTCGAGCGCAGGATCGATACCGGTCAGATAGGACAGGGTCAGCAGGAAGGTGAAGGGAAACCCGGCCACGATGATCGACAGGAACACGCCGAGATAGGAATGGATCAGCCGCACCGGTCCGGAGCTGAGCCCGAAGGTGATCAGCGTGCGGTTGAACCAACCCTGCGGCCCCAGATAGTTCAGCATGCCCTCCGCCACCAGCACGGTGCCGAGCGTGATCGGCACGACGAGAATGGTGGTCAGCAGCCGCTGGTTGGGCATCAGCCGCACCCGCATCGCGATAGGCACGGCGAGCAGCAGATTGAGCAGTGTCGCCGGCACCGCCAGGCGCAATGTGGTAAGGATGGTGCCGTAGAGAAACGGGTCGGAGAAGAACCGCGCGTAGTTCGCCCAAAGCGAGGCGCCTTCAGCTTTCGGCTCGAAGGACAGCCAAAGCCCGTAGAAGAACGGGTAGATGAACAGGGCCAGGATGTAGATTGCCGCCGGCGCCGCCAGCAGCGTCACCCGGTCCAGGCCGTGCGCCTTCAGCCGTTGCGCAAGGCCGATCTCGGGGTCCACAGCCAGGGCGTCAGCGGTCATGGCGCGTCGCCGGCATAAACCAGCACGCGATCGGACGGCGCCGCAAGATGCACGCGCTCATCCGGACCGATCGGCAGCGCCGAACGGAAGGTCAGCTCGCGCCCATCCGATGTCCGGGCGAAGCCGATGAATTCGCGCCCGCGGTATTCGCTGGCATAAACCACGGCGGGTACGGCGG
>Ga0075019_10002583_pt1 | contig 10324 bp, 7 predicted proteins | sample ColStrG_CSR_2013_FD_71473 | JGI IMG/M metagenome (GOLD analysis project Ga0075019, IMG submission 71473) | Freshwater sediment microbial communities in response to fracking from Pennsylvania, USA - Cold Stream Run_MetaG_CSR_2013 | ecosystem: Environmental > Aquatic > Freshwater > Creek >...
GGGCCGAACCGGGCGACGACGTCATCACGGGTCTCGTGCAGGCCGAGCTCGCGCTTCCCGACGGCACCCGACGCCCGCTCACCGACCATGAGATTCTCACGCATGCCCGGCTGGTGATGCTTGCCGGGGGCGGCACTTCCTGGCGGCAGTTCGGCATCACGCTGTGGGCGCTGCTCACTCACCGCGATCAGCTCGCGGCGGTACGGGCCGACCGCACCCTGGTGGACAGCGCGATCGAGGAATCCCTGCGCTGGAACCCGACCGATCCGGTGTTCAGCCGGCTGGTCGCGCAGGACGCCGAACTTGAAGGCATTCCGCTGCCGGCCGGCGCTGTACTGGAGATCTGCCTTGGCGCGGCGAACCGAGATCCATCGCGCTGGGACAACCCGGATGCCTATGATCTGCATCGGCCGCGGCAGGCGCATCTCGGCTTCGGCGTCGGCACTCACTTGTGCCTGGGCAGGGACGTGGGCCGCAGCGAGATCAGCGTCGGCCTCAACGCCCTGCTTGACGCCTTCCCTGATCTTCGTCTCGATCCGGATGCCCCCGCGCCGTACCTGACCGGCGGCCTGGAGCAGCGGGGCATGTCGGCGATTCCGGTTCTTCTTCATCGATAGCTGGAGGCATTGCCATGACAGTCGTACAGGGACCTTCAAACCCGGAAAGGACGGTCCGGGTCGTGCGCGGCCAGCGGCATAAATTCATGCTGATCCCGATCATGGAGCACCACGCGGAATTCTTCGCAGCCGGTCCCGTCACCTTCGCCGTCGAAGGGCGGGTGCTGGGCGACGCGCACGGCAAGGTCGGCGAGCGTGGCGCGAGCATTCATGTGCTGAGCGCCGACCGGAAGGAGGAATACGCACGCTTCGACTGCTTCGAGCGTACGCCACATTACCATTACATCCTCAACGCCCAGCAGCACAACATCGTCTGGGGCTACGATACCGAGGTCAACGGCCCGATGTTGCCCTGGGCGCTGGCTGCGATCCGCGAGCGGCTGCCGTCCATCCTGCGTCAGGCGGGAGCCACCCAGCTGGCCGATCGGGTGGAGCGGCAGGGCTGGGACCGGTCCGTCCTCGACCAGGTCGAGCAGGCGATGATTGCCGCACATGCGCGCACCATCCCGGGCACGGACATGATTGCGGAGGGTCGGGACTGGTACGCGCGCTGGAAGGCACTCCACCCCCAATTCAATACGGTCGATGACTGAATGATCCGCCGCGAACAACGCCATGTTCATGCCTGCCGTTGCCGCAGCCGGCACGGCCATCCACGGAGAGGACGATGCCTCTGAACGATTACCAATCGCGCTATCAGACCATCCGCTTCGAGCGGAGCCATGGCGTTCTGGAGCTCACCATCCATACCCGCGGCGGCGAAGCCCTGTGGGGCACTTCGGAGCACAGCCTCCACAATGAGCTCGGGCTCGCCTTTGCCGAAATCGCGCGCGATCCGGACAACAAGATCGTCCTGCTGACCGGCACCGGCAACTCCTTTATCGCGGCGATGGACCGCCAGGAACGCGCGCCGGAGCCGACCATGGCGGCGATGTGGGCACGCATTTACGACGAAGGCGTGGCCCTTCTGGAAAACCTGCTGGCGATCCCGGTGCCGGTCATTGCTGCCGTGAACGGTGCTGCGCTGATTCACGCCGAGATCGCGGCACTGAGCGATATCGTGCTTGCGGCCGATCATGCCGAATTCGCCGATCTGGCGCATGTGCCCGGCGGCGCGGTGCCGGGGGATGGCGTGCAGACCGTGTGGCCGATGCTGCTCGGACCCAACCGGGGTCGCTACTTCCTGCTGACCGGCGAGCGCATCAGCGCGCGCGAAGCGCAGCGCCTGGGTGTCGTGGGCGAGGTACTGCCGGCCGCAGACCTCATGCCCCGCGCGCGCGCGCTCGCGCATCAGCTCGCCGCCCTGCCCACGCGGACTCTGCGCCACACGCGGATGGTGCTGGTACGGCATCTGCGCCAGCGCCTGCGCGACGAACTGGGCCTCGGCCTGGCCGTCGAAGCCCTGGCGATGCTCTGAGGGTGAAATGAACGCAGTCCGGGAGCGCAATGCTTCCGACCCTGCGTCCCGCCCTGCACCCTGAACGGGCACCCACCGGTCCGTTCAGGAGCGCTGAACCGTGGGCGCCGGCGCCGCCAATTCCATGTCTGGAAGCCCGTTGACTCCCCGAACGGAGTGCATGTACGCTCAATCGGCAAGTCCGCTCGACTCGAATCGGGACGGACCGAAGAAAATGATGATTTGAGGCGTGCTGAGGGGGTAGCAAATGGCGACACGATTTGTGGCCTTGTCAGTGAACGGCTGTTCGACCGGTCTGACGACGCGGTGGTGCCGGTAGCCGGGACCAGGCAACGGCGCTACGCATTTTCAAGGCCTGCGCATGCCTGAAACGAAGGGGAGCCCCCGTGAAGACCATGCATCGGCGCGCGAAGGGCAGTATCGGCGCGAATGGCAGAATCGGGATTAGGCATCCGCTGACAGAACGTCAATTACAGACAATTCAAGGGGGGGTGAGACATGACGACGACACTACGCAAGACGGCACTCGTTGCTGCGATGGCGCTCAATCTGGGCTGGGTGGCTCCGGGCTACGCAGCGGACGCATCCGGGGGTCTCGAGGAAGTCGTCGTTACCGCGCGGCGCGTCGAGGAGCGCCTGCAGGACGTGCCGATCTCGATTACGGTGCTGAGCGAGGAGGACATCACCAAGCGTAATATCTATAACGCCGGTGATCTGGGCACCTATGTGCCTTCGTTGGCGTCCAACGCCAACTTCGGCCCGGAGAAGAGCAGCTTCGCGATCCGCGGCTTCACCCAGGAAGGCAAGACCTCGCCCTCGGTCGCGGTCTATTTCGCCGACGTGGTCGCGCCGCGGGCGAACGGCGGCACGACATCGGGCAATGGCGCGGGCCCCGGCAGCCTGTTCGACCTGCAGAATATCCAGGTACTCAAGGGTCCGCAGGGCACCCTGTTCGGTCGCAACACCACCGGCGGCGCAATCCTGCTGGTGCCCGCCAAGCCGACCGATAAATTGGACGGGTCGCTCGAGGTCTCGGGGGGCGACTACAACATGCACCGCTTCCAGGGCATGGTAAACGTGCCGCTGAGCGATTCATGGCGCATGCGCGCTGCGTTCGATTCGAACCACCGCGAGGGCTATCTCATCAACACCTCCGGCATCGGGCCCGACCGATTTGGCAATACCAACTATTTCGCCGGTCGCGTGAGCCTGGTCGGGGACCTGACCCCCAACCTCGAGAACTACACCATCGCCAGCTACAGCCGATCACACAACAACGGCGTGGTGCCGAACGTTCTGGTCTGCAACAAGGCTCCCACCGGGCCCCTTGACAGCGTGTTGGCCCCGCTGGGCTGTGCCCAGATTGCAAAGGAGCAGGCGAGCGGCGTCGGTTTCTACGATGTGCAGAGCACGGACACCCACCCCTACCAGAATGTGGACCAGTGGCAGGTGATCAACACGACGACCTGGACGGCCAGCGACGCGTTGACCGCCAAGAACATCATTTCCTACGCCGAATACCGGGAAGCCTCCTCCTTCAGCCTGTGGGGCACCAACCTGCAGATTCCCGTAACCCCCACGTTCAGCGTGCCGATCCCCACGATCCAGCTCGATCCGGGGCCGTCGGGGTACAACACGGCGCAATCGACCTTCACCGAGGAACTGCAGTTCCGTGGCCGCCTGCTCGACGAGCGCCTCAACTGGCAGGCGGGCGGTTATCTGGAGATCAGCGACCCGCTGGGCTTCAGCTCCGGTGGCGCGGCGATCTTCCTCAATTGCACCAACCTCGCCGCCCTGCAGTGCACGAACCCGCTCCAGTTCGGCACGATCTCGGACTACGACATCAAGGACACCTTCATCAACCAGGGACTGTATGCCCAGGCCGACTACAAATTGACGGATAAGCTCACCCTCACCGGTGGCTTCCGTTACACCATCGACCGGATGGACGACGACTCCCGCGATGTGAGCGTCTTCGTTCCCACGCCCGGAACCGGGATCTTCACCTGCCAGAATATTCTCGCCTTCAATAACGGCACGATCAACCACCCCATTCCGGTCGTGGTCAATAACGCCAATGCTCCACAGTGCGATCAGAAGATCGACATCAAGTCGAGCAAGCCCACCTGGCTGGTGGACCTCGATTACAAGCTCACCGCGGATGCCATGGTCTACGGCAAATATTCGCGCGGCTATCGCCAGGGCGGGATCAATCCCAATAACCTCGGCTTCCCGTCCTGGGGACCTGAAAAAGTGGACGCCTACGAAGTCGGTTCGAAGCTGAGCTTCAACGGAGCGGTACCGGGCTATTTCGACGTGGCGGCCTTCTACAACGACTTCACCAACCAGCAGCTGTCCGTGAACACGGTCATCGCAGCGGCTTACCAGGGTGCGGTGCCCCCCCAGCAGCTGGTCATCAATGCCGGCAAGTCGCGGATCGCGGGTGCCGAGGTCGATGCCGCCGTCAAGCCGTTTACGGGGCTTAAGCTGGAACTGGGCTACGCCTATCTCGACACCAAGCTGCTGTCCTTCCAATCCCCGGCACTGCCGGTCTATTACGCGCAGCTGATCACGGCGGCTCAGATAGGCGGGCCGCTCTCGCTCTCACCGGCAAATCGCGTGACCCTGACCGGCACCTACACCCTGCCGCTCGACACCAGCATCGGTCAGGTATCGTTCAGTGCCACCTTCACGCACACCGATGCGAACCGGGCGCTTTCGCCACTGGCATCGCCGCTGCTGTACGAGCTGCCGGCCTCCAACCAGCTCAATGTCGACGCCGACTGGCACTCGGTGATGGGCAAGCCCTTCGATCTGGCGTTCTTCATGACCAACGTCACCAATGAACAGCACATCCTGTTTCCCGACGGCTCCTGGGGCACCTACGGCGCCGAGGGCGGCCACCCCGGCCTGCCGCGCATGTTCGGGGTCCGGGTGAAGTACAACTTCGGTAAATGATGCGCTGATCGAGCAGCGACCGGCCCCTGCGCGCCGCAAGGCTGCGGCGCGCAGGGGCGATTTGCCGCTCTCCGTCCCGGCTCGAGTTTAAGCGACAGTCGGATTCTGCTGAGACCCCTGCAGGCCCACACGGAAGCGAGAGATTATGCCGGGCGTGTTGAACGGCGTTCGCGTGCTGGAAGTCGCGCAGTTCATCTTCGTGCCTTCGGCCGGGGCCATCCTCGCCGAATGGGGTGCGGATGTCGTCAAGATCGAGCACCCGGTGCGCGGCGACGCCCAGCGCGGCATGGCACGGGCAGGCGGACTCGCGGTCGACAGCGATCGCAATCCGGTGATCGAGCACGCCAATCGCGGCAAGCGCAGCGTCGGCATCGACCTGTCGAAGCCCGAGGGCCAGGCCCTGCTCTACGATCTGGCGCGTACGGCCGACGTGTTCCTCACCAATGTGCTGCCCTCGGCGCGCCAGAAACTGCGCATCGACGTCGAGGATCTGCGCGCGGTCAACCCCCGTATCATTTATGCGCGCGGCAGCGCGCATGGCGACAAGGGCGCTGAGCGCGACCGCGGCGGCTACGACGTCACCGCCTTCTGGTCGCGCAGCGGCATTGCCTATTCCATGTCGCCGGAGGAATTCGAGGTGCCGCTCATGCAGGGCGTCGGTGGCTTCGGCGATTCGATCGCCGGCATGAACATCGTCGCCGGCGTCGCGGCCGCGTTGTTTCATCGCGCGCAGACGGGCCGGGCCCTGGAAATCGACGTCTCGCTGCTCAGCAGCGCCTGGTGGGCATCGGGCGTGGGCATCAACACGGCCGCCCTGTCGGGCCAGGTGAGCCGCAACCGCATCCCCAGGCCCGGGGGAGCGCCCGTCAATCCGCTGCTGGGCAGCTTCAAGACCTCCGATGGCGGGACGATCACCCTGTTCACCATGCAGCCCGGGCCGCACGTCCGCAGCCTGTTCGAGCACCTCGGGCTTGCCGAACTCGCGGCAGAGTCCCAGCTTGCGGACCTGGAGGTGCTTGCCCGGAACTGGCAGCGGGTGAGCGATCAGCTCATCGCCGCCTTCGGATCAAGACCCCTGGCCTACTGGCGCGGACATCTGCAGACCTATACGGGTCAATGGGCGCCGGTTCAGAGCTTCGCGGAATTCGTGAGCGACGAGCAGGCGCTGGCGAACGATATGCTGCTCGAGGTCGAAGCGATCGACGGCGGCGCACCGATGCGGTTGGCGCGTGGACCGGTGCAGTTCAACAGGCAGGCCGCCGTGACGACGCGGGCGCCGCAGGCCTCCGAGCATACCGAGAGCGTACTGTTGGCGCTGGGCATCGGCTGGGAGCGGATCGCGGCCCTGAAGGCCGCAGGCGTGCTTGCGTGACGGCGGCCATTGCGGTGGAGGGCGGCATCACGCGGATCCTCTAGGGTTTGGGCGGCACGCCGTACAGGCGGCGCAGCTCATGCTTCGCCAGCTTTCCGGACGGCAGGCGCGGCAGTTCCCGGACGAATTCAAGCGAACGCGGGCAGCTGACTGCCGAAATCCGGCTCCGGCACCAGGCCATCAGCTCGGCAGACAAGGCAGGGCCGGCATCCGCCCCGTCGACCGGCTGAACGATCGCCTTGACCTCTTCGCCATATTCGGCGTTGGGCACGCCGATCACCGCCGCGTCGAGCACCTTGGGGTGCACGATCAGCGCGTCCTCCACGGCCTGAGGATAAATGTTCACACCGCCCGAGATGATCATGAAATCCTTGCGGTCCGTGAGGAACAGGAATCCCTCCTCGTCGAGCCGGCCGATGTCGCCCACCGTACGCCAGTTGCCGTGCAGCGGATGGCAGGCCTTCGCGGTCTTTTCGCTGTCGTTCAAATAGTTGAAGGCGCGCCCGGCGGGCGTTTCGAAGTAGATCAACCCGACCTGTCCGGGCGGCAGTTCCTCGCCGTCCTCGCCGCAGACGTGGAGGGGAGCCAGCGCCGAGCGGCCGACCGAGCCGGGCTTGCGCAGCCATTCCTGCGGCGTGATGTAGGTGCCGCCCAGGCTCTCGCTTGAACCGTAGTATTCGTGGATGATCGGGCCCAGCCAGTCCATCATCTGGCGCTTGATCTCCACGGGGCACGGAGCTGCGGCATGCAGCACGAACTTGAGGGAGGACAGATCGAAGCTGCGGCGGACCTCCTCGGGCAGGGCCAGCAATCGCACGAACATCGTGGGCACGAACTGTGCGTGTACCACGCGCCAGTCCTGGATCGCCCTGAGCGTCTGCAGGGCGTCGAATTTTCGCAGCGTGACGACGGTGCCCCCCAGCCGGTGGGTCGCGATCATTCCACCCATCGGTGCCCCGTGGTAGAGCGGGCCCGCATTGAAGGCCACCAGGGGATCGAATCCCTCGAACATGCGTGTTGAACCTTCCGCCGTCCCGGGCACTTCGATCGGTCCATGCTGAACCGGCAGCATGATCCCTTTTGGGCGCCCGGTCGTTCCGCTCGAGTACAGCAGGTAGAAGCCCGAAGTCTGGTCGGCGATCGGCGTGGCGGGCATCCTGGCCAGCGCCGCGTGCAGCGGCAGCGCGCCGGTCAGCGGCTCCTCGCCCACGCTGAATACGGCCTCGACCTTGGCCAGGAGTTCGCCGTGTTGCCGTGCCAGTTGAACGGGCGTCTCACCGACATCCGCCGCGCTGATGAACAGCTTCGCGCCGCAATCGTTCAGGATGTAGGCAGCCTCCCCCGGCTTGAGGTGCGTGGAGATGAGTGTCACGAACAGGCCGGAGCGCTGGGCGCCCCAATACAGGATGGGGAACTCCAGCCTGTTGCGCAGCATGAGGCCGATCCTGTCGCCGGCAACCAGGCCGAGGCTCCGGAACAGCTGGGCCGCCCGATTGGAGCCTTCATCGAGCTCGCGGTAGCTGAGCCGTTCACCGGTGTCTGCGATCACGAAGGCCAGCCGGGATGGATGCGCCAGGGCGTGTTGGTAGGGGTGCATGGCGATGCTCGGGTGTGTGAACTCGGGTCGGCGGCCGCGGTACGCACGCCGACCCCATGCATTATGCCTGTCGGCCCTTCGCGGTTGCAGGCCGGGTGTCCGGCTCCAACTGGCGCAGGCACCATTCAGCGATGGTCTTCGTTTCCCGATGTCCCCCGGAGATTCCCAGTGCCGTCTCGAAGCCGAGAATGCTGCCCATCAGGCTCAGGGAGAGCGTGATGCCGATGGGCGTGAATATCCCGGGATCAAGCCCGGCCGTGGCGGGCAACCGCGACAGCTTATCGGCCACCATGCGCCGAAGTCGCTCGCCGAAGGCGATCGTTTCACTGCGGATGAGCGGATTATGGTTGGACAACGCGATGTACTCGAGCGACAGGGCCGCATCGAAGGGATCGGATGAGGCCGCCCAGATGGCGTGCAGCGGACGCCTGGAGTGCAATGCCGCTTCGGTTCGTTCCAGAACGGTCTGGGTACGACGCCGGTAGCTGGTCAGAAGCAGGTCATCCATGGTCTCGAAGTAGTAGAAGACGATCTGATACTTGAGGCCGGCGCGGCGGGCGACACTGCGGGCGCTCAGCGCCCCATACCCGTCCTCGCGCATCACCGCCTCCACCGCATCGATGAGTACCGTACGCGTTCCGGAAATCTCCGGTCCCATCCTTCGCTTCACAGCCATGCCGCGGCCCCTCCCGGCTGCCACCCCGTCCTGGCGACTGTATCGCCTGGAGCCTCGTAATCGTGGCAAATCATCGCAGGCGGCACACCCCGTGTCCGAGGTTGACAGGGCTTTCGAGGCATGCTAACCAGGCGGTTAGCAGGGAGGGGCACAACCATGCAGAACTTGACCGAACTGGATCTGCCGCACCTGGCGGTGGAGGACGCTGACTTCGGCGCGGATGCCGTGCGCCATTTCAACGAGGCGCGGACCAGGCACCCGTGGCTGGCCAGATCGAACATCGGCTATTACATCCACGAACTTACGGCGATCCGCGAGTTGCTCGGCCAGGACGACAAGCTGCGCCCGGGCTATGAGGGTATCGTCGACCAACTCGGGGCTCACGGCACCGCGTGGGGGCGATTCACCGAGGAGCAGATGATCTCCCTGCCTGCCGGGCAGCACCGGCTCCTGCGGGACACCTTCGCCGCCAAGTTCACCCCCCGCTTCGCCAATCAGCTGCGGCCGATGATGCGGGAGACCATCCAGCGCCTGCTCGATGAGTGGGCCCCCAAGGGGCAGTTCGATTTCGAGGAATTCGCCTCCTACTTCCCGATTTCGAACATGTTCGCATTGGTCGGGGCCCCGATTGCGGAAATCCCCGGCATCCGCTCCAGCCTCGAGACCCTGGGCCTCGCCTTCGCCATGGACAGGAGCCGCATGCCGGTCATCTACCAGGCCTATGACCGGCTCGAGGAACTGGTGCAGCGGCTCATCGCCGAGCGCCGCGCCCACCCCGAAAGCGGAAACCCGGACGATCTGCTGCACCTGCTGATTCACACCAGCGACGAGGGCGGCATTGGCGAACGGCAGCTGGCCGATCTGCTCATCTTCTTCTTCATCGCCGGTTACGACACGTCCAAGAACGTGCTGACGCACACCATGTACCTGCTGCTGCAACACTCCGGCATCTACGAGCGCTGCGGCGTCGACCGCGACTACTGTGCCAAGGTCCTGGACGAGGCGTTGCGCTACTACAATCCGGGCTCGGTACCCCGCCTCACGAACCAGGATCTCGTGTTCCGGGACGTGCTGATTCCGAAGGACACGATGCTCTGGTTCACCCTGAACATCGCCGGCCGCGACCCGGGAACCTTCAAGGAGCCCGAAGCCTTCAACCCTGACCGGACGATCGAGGCCAACAAGCGCCATGTGGCCTTCAGTCTGGGCAAGCACATGTGCCTGGGCCAGTTCATCGCCCGCGCGCAGCTGCAGGAGGCGCTGCATCAGATTCCGCAGCGGCTGCTCCATCCGCGGCTGGCCGGCGAAGTGGGTTGGCGTCCCTACCCGGGCACCTGGGGACTGCGGGGCCTGCCGATCCGCTTCACGCGCCCGGAAACCGGGGCCTGAGGCGCTCATGATGGCGAAAATCACCTATATCGAAGCCGACGGCGCCGAGCACGTGGCGGAGGTCCGGGCCGGTGTGTCGGTGATGCAGGCTGCGTTGGCCAGCGGCGTGCCCGGCATCGTTGCCGAGTGCGGTGGCAACTGTGCCTGCGGAACCTGCCGGGTCTATGTGGACGCGTCGTGGCGGGAGAAGACTGGCCGTGCGTCGGCGATCGAGGAGGCAATCATGGACATCCGGGATGATCCTCTGCCGGGAAAACGCCTCTCGTGCCAGATCAAGATCACCGAAGAGCTGAACGGA
>Ga0075019_10002584_pt1 | contig 10323 bp, 11 predicted proteins | sample ColStrG_CSR_2013_FD_71473 | JGI IMG/M metagenome (GOLD analysis project Ga0075019, IMG submission 71473) | Freshwater sediment microbial communities in response to fracking from Pennsylvania, USA - Cold Stream Run_MetaG_CSR_2013 | ecosystem: Environmental > Aquatic > Freshwater > Creek >...
GCACCGCTTTGCCCGTAGCCAGTGGCCAGTCGCGCACCACCACGTTGTCTCCGTCGGAGGCAATGAAGGTGGAGACGCGCAGCTCCTCAGTCACGGGATTTGGGCTATCACCTGTGCCACCGCTGCTGTCAGCTTCTTGGCGTAAGGGACGTGCAAAAACTCGTTGGGCCCGTGGGCATTGGCCTTGGGTCCCAGTACGCCGCAGACCATCATTTGCGCTTTTGGAAAGCCCTTGGAGAGCATGTTCATGAGCGGGATGGTGCCGCCCTGACCGATATAGCCGCATGCTGCGCCGAAGTGTGCTTTCGATGCGGCATTGAGCGCCGCTTCAAACCAGCTCGCGGTGTCCGGTGCATTCCAGCCGGTGGCGCTGGACCCGCGCTCAAAAGTTACCCGGGCCTGGTAGGGGGCATTGTCTTCGAGCAGGGTCTTGAGTTCTTGCACCGCCTTGTCGGCTTCGACCAGCGGCGGCAAGCGCAAAGACATCTTGAACGCCGTGTAAGGCCGCAGCACGTTGCCGGCATTTTTCAAATCCGGAAAACCGTCGGCACCGGTCACGCTCAGGGTAGGGGTCCAGGTACGGTTGAGCAAAGCTTGCAAAGGGTCCGTGGTGGTAGGCAGGGAGAAGGCCGTGGAGCCGCCACAGTCATAGTGGGCCCAGGGAAACCGTTTGTAAATTTCCTCACCCAATATGGCGGCTGTAGCCTTGGCCTGCTGGAGCCGCTCGGTAGGCACTTCGCAATGAAAACTCGCTGGCAACAAGCGCCCGGTGGCGCTGTCTTCCAGGCGGTCAAGGACCTGGCGCATGATGCGAAAGCTTGACGGCACCAGCCCGCTGGCGTCACCCGAATGCACGCCTTCGGTCAGGATTTCGACTTTCAAGACGCCACTGACCATGCCGCGCAAACTGTTGGTCAGCCAAAGCTGGTCGTAGTTGCCCGCGCCGGAGTCGAGACACACCACCAGCCCGACGTCGCCCATGCGGGTTTTGAGTGCGTCCACATAAGGCAGCAAATCGAAGGAACCACTTTCTTCCGCCGTCTCGATCAGGCCAACGATTTTGGGGTGCGCGATGTTTTGCGACTTCAAGGCCTGGATGGCCGTAATGGCGGCATAGGCGGCATAGCCGTCGTCCGCGCCGCCACGCCCATACAACTTGCCATCCTGCAACACCGGCGTCCATGGGCCCAGATCATTGCGCCAGCCGGAAAACTCAGGCTGTTTGTCGAGGTGGCCGTACATCAATACGGTGTTTTGAGCCGCTTTGGTGGCCGCGACCTCGAAGAACAATACCGGCGTGCGTCCTTCGAGGCGCACCACTTCGAGCGTCAGTCCGGCGACCTTCTGCGCTTCGATCCAGCGCGCCGCACTGTGCACGACGGTATCAAGGTAGCCATGCTCCTGCCAGTCGGCGTCGAACATGGGCGACTTGGCGGGGATTCGGATGTATTCCTGCAACTGGGGCACGATGCGCGAGTCCCAGGCATTGGATACTTCGTCGAGAACTTGGGTGGCGTTCATGGCAATTTCCTGTCAATTGGAATTTTTTATCGCGCAGATGGTCATCATGCCACGGAGCCCGGCCAGCCCTGACCAAGGCATCCTGAGTTGCCAAACGCTTGACGCTCAACGCGCGAGTTTGTACACCGAAGTTCCGGCCAGCAGATTGGGGGCAAAGCGCACGGTGCGGCCCTCCTGCAAACCAAAACTGTCGAGCACGCGCAACCCGTTGCGTGCTGCCAGCGCCGCCAGATCGGCATGGGTGCCAACACGAATGTTGGGCGTGTCATACCACTGGTAGGGCAAACGCTTGGTCACCGGCATGCGCCCCATCAAAATGCTCCAGCGATTGAGCCAATGGGCAAAATTGGGAAAAGCAACAATGCCCAAGCGCCCGACCCGGGCCGTCTCGCGCAACATGACTTCTGCATTGCGCAAATGCTGCAGCGTATCGATCTGCAGCACCACATCAAACGAAGCATCCTCAAATACGGCCAGTCCCTCGTCAAGATTGAGCTGAATCACATCCACACCGCGGCGAATGCAGGCAAGCACATTGGCGTCGTCAATCTCAACGCCGTAGCCGGTGCAGCCACGCGTGCGCTGCAAATAGTCCAGCATGGCGCCGTCGCCGCAGCCCAAATCGAGAACGCGCGCGCCCCGCGGCACCAGTTCGGCAATGGCGTGCTGAATGGCCAAATCGCTCATGCCAACGACCCCGCCACATTGTCAAAATAGGCACGCACCACACCCATGTAACGCGCATCGTCCAGCAAGAACGCATCGTGGCCGTGCGGCGCATCGATTTCGGCGTAGCTCACATGGCGCTGGTTGTCCAGCAAAGCCTTGACCAGTTCGCGGCTGCGCTTGGGGCTAAAACGCCAGTCAGTCGTGAAGCTCACCAGTAAAAATTTGCAGGCGGCGCGGCGCAAGGCAAGACTCAAATCCCCGCCAAAGGCGCGTGCCGGGTCAAAATAATCCAGCGCGCGGGTGATCAGCAAATAAGTGTTGGCATCGAAATATTCCGCAAACTTGTCGCCCTGGTAACGCAGGTAGCTCTCAATCTGGAACTCAACTTCCTGGGTGCTGTAGAGGTACTGCGCGGCGGCGACCACCGCATCGCTGCTGTCGCCACCGTCCGCGCCGTCAGATGCAATTGCCTGGGCGGCCTTGGCAAGTGCCTGTGCAGCAGGGCGCAACTGGCGTCCGAATTTTTCGTTCATCACGTCATCGCTCAGATAGGTGATGTGTCCGATCATGCGGGCGATGCGCAAACCGCGCTTGGGCACGACACCATGCTCGTAAAAATTGCCGCCGAAAAAATCCGGGTCGGTCACGATGGCGCGGCGCGCCACTTCATTGAACGCAATGTTTTCTGCCGTCAGGTTGGGGGCACTGGCAATCACTACTGCGTGCAGCATGCGTTCGGGATACTGCAAAGCCCAGCTCAAAGCCTGCATGCCGCCGAGTGACCCGCCCATGACCGCAGCCAGGACCTGAATACCCAGGGCATCGAGCAATCGCGCCTGTGCGTTCACCCAGTCTTCCACAGTGACGACCGGGAAATCAGCGCCGTACACCCGGTCCGTTGCAGGATTGGTGTGCATCGGTCCGGTGGAGCCGAAACAGGAACCCAGATTGTTCACGCCAATCACGAAAAATCGGTCGGTGTCCAGGGCCTTGCCGGGGCCGATCATGTTGTCCCACCAACCCTCGGACTTCGAACGCCCCGCATAAACCCCGGCCACATGGTGCGACGCGTTGAGTGCATGGCAGACCAACACCGCGTTGGACTTGTCCGCGTTGAGCGTGCCGTACGTCTCGTAAGCCAACGCATAGTCACGCAGCACCGCGCCACTTTGCAGAGGCAGCGGTTGCGCAAATTGCATGGACTGCGCGACCGCGATCAGTGCCATAAACCACTCTTCGACTTCATAAGAGACAACCCGATGCTTCAACCATTAAAAAACCCGGCGCCGCATACAACGGGGCCGGGAAAATTGGGTCGGTCCGTCTTTAGCAGCATTTGTATAGCGCCCGCAAGCTGGAGCAAATTGGCGCAAAGCGGATTTTAGCAGGGCTAGGCAGGGCGGCCTTAGGGAATCAGCGGCGCGGCCCAGTCCGGCTTGCCGGTGAACAAAGCGTGGTAACAGACCCAGTTACTGGCCAGATTGAATCCATACGCACTTGCCAGATGTTGCAAGGACGCTTTGGAAAACAGGCTGATGTGCCCATTGCGCGGCGCCGCGTACCACCAGTTCAGGCGTTGCCCCGCCTGAATGTGCCCGTCCGAGAGTTGGGTGGAAAAATACACCACGCCATTGGGAGCAAGCAATCTGCGAATGGTTTTCAGGAGTGCGTGGGGGTCCGGCACATGCTCGAACACCTCGAATGCGGTCACAAAATCAAATGTCCCGAGCTCCTCCAGACGGACGTCCGTATCATGGAAGGGGTCGTAGGAGGTTGAACGCCAACCCGCTTCGCGCAACAGTCTCGACAGCGTTCCGTTTCCGCCGCCGTAGTCCAGATGGGTAAACGTGCCCCGCCGCTGGCCAAACATCTGGTCCAGACTTTGGGCAAATCCACGGGGCCGCACATCGACACATTCCGGATCGATGTGCACGTAATCCTGGTTGTAAATCAGTGCGCCGAACTTGTCGGCATCCCATTGGGCGATCGATGGCGCAAAACAAAATCCGCAGCGCTCACACAGGGCGTAATACACCGGCGTTCCGGACAAGCCCTGAAAATGTGCGCCGGGCTCGCCACACACTTTGTTGAAATCCAGCACATCGAGCAAGCCACCCGTGCCGCCACAGACAGGACACTGGTTTTGCGTCGTGATGTCCGTCATTGCAGCGCCTCAAACCATGCTTGCAGCGCCTCTCCATGCAAGGGTCTGCTGCCAAAGTAGCCTTGCATCACGTCGCACCCCAGGTGCGCCAGTACGTCACGCTCAGCCTGCGTCTCGATACCTTCCGCAGTGACCAATAAATCCATGCCGTGGCCCATTTCAATCATGGCGTGCACCAGCTTTTGCGTGCCCGCCAGCGTGTCAATATTCTCAACGAAACTGCGGTCAATTTTGAGCTCACTGACCGGCAGCTTTTGCAAATAGGCCAGAGAGGAATAGCCGGTTCCGAAGTCGTCTATAGACAGACCAACCCCGATGCCCCGCAGTACCTGGAGCAACGCGACACTGCGCTGCGGGTCATCCATCAGCCCGCTTTCCGTGATCTCCAGGCGTAGCCTTTCGGGCGATACCTTGTGGGAGGCCAGCAGCTCGTGGACGCGCTTCGCAAAGCCTGCGTCCTGCAGATCACGGGTACTGACATTGACAGCAATACTGAGCTGAGGATGCTTCGACTCCCACTGCTGCAGAGTGCGCAAAGCCTCGCGCAGCATCCAGTCGGTCACCAAGGTGATGTAGCCGGTCTGCTCGGCAAACGGAACGAACTCCGCCGGCGACACAAAACCCCGCGTGGGATGCTGCCAGCGCACCAAGGCCTCGGCTCCAACAGCTTTGCCGGTGACCAGTGAAAACTTGGGTTGCAGCCACATTTGCAGTTGGGAGGCAGCTACTGCCTGGCGCAAATCAGAGACCAGATTGAGGTGGCTCAAGCGCGCCGCTTCCTGCACCTCGCTGTGCCAGGCATGCGCGGTCGCACTGCGCTTGGCGGTATGCATGGCAACCTCGGCATTTCGCAACAGGGTGTTGACGGCAGCGACGCTGGTGCCATCCCCCGAGTCGGCAAAACCGCAGGTAAAACCCAGATCAACACTGTGCCCCCCGCACTGCACAGCTTGGACCGTGGCGGCATCCAGCCGGTCGTAAAGCGCCTCGACCGCGGCCCGGTTCACCGCATTGAAGTGCCCCACCAGGGTGCCGCCCGAAAGGCGCGCCACCACAGGGGCAGCCCCGATCAGACCGTCATTCGCCGCCATCTGAAACACATGTGCAACACGGCCTGCAAGCTCCTTGATCAGGGAATCGCCCGTCGAGTAACCCAACGTTTCGTTGACCGCTTTGAGGCGCGCCAGATCAATCAGCACCAGCGTATTGGCGGCAGGCGCATTGTTCGCCGGACGCAGGGGATTGAGCAGCGCAGTGCGATTGGGCAATCCGGTCAAGGCGTCTTCATAGGCCAGTCGGACGATTTCCCGCTCCCGCAACGAGACTGCTTCGGCCATGGTGTTGAGCGCAGCGCCAACCCGGTCGACTTCCTGCGTTCCGGTTGCAAGCACTTTGGTCTGGTAGTCGCCCTGTGCAATGGTGCGGGCCGCAGACTCAAGCCTGGCCAGAGGCGTGACAACACTCTTGGTGGTGCGCCACGCCAAAATCGCCGCCGCAATAATCGCAATCAGCGAAGACAGCGCCGCCAGATTGCCGATCCGGTGAAACGTGATTTGCGCGTCATCAAGCTGCCGCTCAATGCGCTGGCGTTCGCGCTGCAACAAGGTATTGGACTCGTTCAACATGGTCTTCAATGCGGGGTTGACCCGCGCATTGAGGGCGTCGGATGCGGCTTTGAGGTCGCCCGCCTCGACCTGATCAACCGTCGCCAAAAACGCATCGGCGTAGATGGCGCGGGACTCCTGCAGTCGTCGCAATGTTTCCTCCTGCTGGGGATCATGCAAGTCGTTCGCTAGCGATTCAATAATGCCGTCGATACGGCGGTTGCGCTCATCCACGTCGGTGTATTCAGCAACCCGGTTGGCGCGGGGCGCATTGAGCAGGCGCACCAGCGCACTACCCACACCTTCGGTTTGCAGGGACAGCGCCTGCACACGCAGCAGGCGCTGCATATCTCCGGTTGCGAACTGCTCGGTGGCCTTGAGGGCAACGGCAATCGGAGCCGTCGCGTACCACAGTGCCACCAGCATCAGGACCACCAGCGCCCCGAAACCCAAAGCCAGGCGGCGACCAATGCGTTTGGGTCGCAGGCGTTGCAACAGGCTGATGCGATTGGCGAGACGCGGCATGTACAGCTGGCGAAATTAAAACCAGTTTTTCGGCCGCGCCCAGGCCGAGTCCACTGCCCAGGAACCTGGCCCGAACAATGACAGGGCAGCCAACACGATGCCCCAGCTGATGTGCTGCTGCAGCGCGGCGGGCGCAATGTCTGACAGCGACATGACCGCCACAACATTGACCACACTCAGACCGAGCGCGGCAAATCGCCCGCCCAAACCGAGCACCAGCAGCACCGGCAAACCCACCTCGCCGCAGGTGCCCATCCAGGCAGCAACAGCGGGTGGCAGCAGCGGGACGTGGTACTCGTCCATGAAAAGGGCCAGCGTGGTGTCCCAGTCGCGCAGTTTGGTCAGACCGGAGAGGAAAAAAACCTGCGCCACGTAGAGCCTGGCCAGCAGGCAGGCAGGCGCGCGCAGTGCATCCAGCGGCCGTTCCATCCAGCGCCACAATACCGGCAGGCGGGTAAAGGACTTGTCAGGCATGGTCGACCACCCCCAGTACCAGACCGGACTGCACGGCCTGCGGCAACCACTGCGAAAAGTCGAGTTCAGGAGCGCAATCCAGCGCCGCTGCCAGCGAATCGCCGGTCAGCAATGCATTCAGGACCCCAAACTCGCCCGGCATTGCAATCCGGCATTGCGGCGCAAACCCGCGACGCCAGACTACGGCATCCTGAGCGACTTGTGCCCGAATCCTCTCTCCAGCTGTGGCCAAATCAGGACTGCCTTCGCGGTGTGCCAACACGATATCAACCATCGGCCAGACGCTGCGCAAGGCCACCACGCCGGGAGCCAGCTGAAAACACACATTCTGCGGATCGCGGGTGGTCAGCATCGACAGGCTGGCAAGCCCTGGGCCCGGGTCCGCATCGCGCGCTGTGGCGCATTCGTGCATGGCCCATTCCAGGTGTGCCACATCGGCCAGATATGGTTCGCTACTCAGTTGTGGACTGACACGCACGAAATCTGGCAGGGCTGCTCCCCATCGCGCCAAGTCACCCTGTAAAGGCGGCGATGCATGCCACAAAGCCCGCGCCAGGCTGTCAAAACTCTCGCCACCAAGCAACTGCGCGATGACCGGGTACGCCGCCGCCAAGGCGCGCTGTGCCAGCACGTGCCCATTGGTCTGGTAGGCCCGAATACCGCGCAGGGCACCCGGCGCCAGCTGCTCACTCAATCGTCCCTCAGCAACGTCGGCAGGCCAGTCAAACAAAGCCTGCAGAAAACACTGCTGTTGCGCTGCAAGCCCCGTCATACAGTGGCCTGCGGCTGGCGCGTTTCAAATGGGTTCTCCATGACCTGGCACGCATGCGGCAATCGCATCTGGTGGCTTCGCGCCAATGCAAGCTCTGCCAACAAAACGTCCAGTGCCGGGATGTCGGTATCCCATTCAATCAGTGTCGGCACTGCGCCAAATCGGGCATGGGCATGCGCATACAGCTGCCAAACGGGCGCGCACACCTGACTGCCGTGGTCGTCGATCACGATGTCGCCGTATTCATCACTGATGCGGCTGTGCCCGGCCAGATGCAACTCACCCACCGCGCCCGGGTCAATTGCATCCAGCCAATCGCAGCAGCGCTCCAGCGGCAAATTCTGCGTCCCTCGGGGCAGGGCATTGAGCGCGTTGACATAAATATTGTTCACATCCACCAGCAAACCACAGCCCGTGCGGCGGGCCAGCTGGTTTAAAAAATCCGGTTCCGCAAGATCCGCCTCGCCGGTCAGGCATTTCCACTGAACGTAGGCAGACAGGTTTTCAACCATGAGCGGACGCTTGATGCGATCCTGGACGGCCTGGACATTGGCGCACATGACATTGAGTGCCTGCGCCGTGAACGGTATCGGGAGCAAATCCGACGCATGCACGATGCCGCCCGGCAACGTGGCACGCGCAAAACTGGCGTGGTCGCTGACGCGAACCGGATCGATGCGCTCCACCAACCGAACCAGTTGCTCCAGATGCCAGGGATCGAGCCCTGCCGCAGCGCCCAGCGACAAACCCACACCATGCAAACTCACCGGGTATTGCGCGCGGCCTTGCTCGAGGATGGACAGGGCCACGCCCCCGTCGGCAAAAAAATTCTCGGAGTGCACTTCCAGAAAGTCCACATCCGGATTGCGAGACAACAGTTCTGCGTAATGCGGATGCCGCCAACCAATACCCGTCGAATCCTGTGTGGCCGACATGACAGTCTGGACCCAATGAAGCCAATGCGCCGATCAACTCCTGAGCTTCTTGGCTTCGTCGAAAGAAAGCCCCTTCATGTCTTTGCAGGTGCCTTTGGCGACATATTTCCACTCCGCTTTGTCCAGATCCAACTTCGATTGGCCTGCGCAGGAATGCATACCAAACGCGCTGGCGCAGTCATTTTGTCCCGCCTTGGAAATCCCAAAGCACTTTTCTTTTTCCTCAGCGGCGACCGGTGTGGAGGCCAGTGCGAGTGTCATCAGGGTTGCAGCGGTCGCCGCGATCATTGCACGTTGATTCATAAAATCTCCGAATGTGAGGGGTTAAAAAGTAACCGGCCTACTTGCCATTGGCCAACGCATTTTGCCGGTTATTGCTTAGTCTGGGTAGCGCCGCATTCCTTACACCAGCCTGCCCGATTACACTGCCACCGAACCCACAAAACCGGCCATGACCAGTTTCGAACAACAAATCGTCGACTTGCATGACTACCTGCTGAAGTTTGCGCGGCTGCAACTGCGCAACGAGGCTTGGGCAGAAGATGCGGTTTCTGAAGTCATTGTTGCGGCACTCGCAAAACCGCAGGCATTTGAGAACCGGTCCCAGCTGAAAACCTGGCTGGTGGGCATTCTCAAACACAAAGTTGTAGACGCCCTGCGCCACCATAGCCGGGAGATCAGCGGACTTGAAAGCGGCGAGGACGACAACACCGACCCGCTCGAATGGATTGCGTTCAAAGCCGACGGTCATTTCCTGGAAAGCCCCGCAGACTGGGGCAATCCTGAGCAGGAAATGAACAGCAAACAGTTTTTTATGGTGCTCGAAACTTGCGCCACACAGCTTCCTCAAACCCAGGGACGGTTGTTCTTGATGCGGGAATGGCTGGAGCTTTCATGCGACGAAATTTGCGTAGAACTCAATTTGACACCGACCAATTTGTATGTGCAACTGCACCGCGCCAGACTGCGGCTGCGGGAGTGCCTTGAATTGAACTGGTACGCCAGGACAAAAATCGCGTGACCTTATCGCTATGACTTTATTGACGCGAACCTGCAAAGAAGTGGCCGCCCTGCTGATCGCACGGGAAGACCGCCATCTGGGTCTGGCGGATCGGCTGGCACTGCGTTTTCACCTGAAAATTTGCGATACCTGTCCGCGCTTTGAGCGACAACTGCTGACCATTCGGCAAGCCATGAAACAGTGGCGGAATTACTCCAATCCTGAGTAATTCCGCCACTTTTGAAAAAAAATTAGAAATCTTTTCCAAACTGGCGCATAATTAAATGGCATTGGCCGCTACAAGCCAGTGCGAGTTTGCGGTGTTTAGTCAGTTTCGCGTCTGCTTTAAGTCTTTAATGGTTTGTTGATTGCGGGTATGGACTCCATCGCGTTTTGAGTTATTTTGAGGAGTCCTTACATGGGCAACAAACTTTACGTAGGCAATCTGCCTTATTCCTTCCGTGACGAAGACCTGCAGCAAACCTTTGCTCCGCACGGTACCGTTACCAGCGCCAAAGTCATGATGGAACGTGACACTGGCCGTTCCAAAGGCTTCGGCTTTGTGGAAATGGGCAGCGACGCTGAAGCACAAGCCGCTATCAACGGTGTCAATGGTCAGCAATTCGGCGGTCGCGGTCTCGTGGTCAACGAAGCCCGTC
>Ga0075019_10002587_pt1 | contig 10317 bp, 6 predicted proteins | sample ColStrG_CSR_2013_FD_71473 | JGI IMG/M metagenome (GOLD analysis project Ga0075019, IMG submission 71473) | Freshwater sediment microbial communities in response to fracking from Pennsylvania, USA - Cold Stream Run_MetaG_CSR_2013 | ecosystem: Environmental > Aquatic > Freshwater > Creek >...
GGCGTGGATTTTAGTCTGGCGGCGGCAAAAGCCACACCCAGCGTGGTCTATATCAATAGTATTTCTCAAACCGGCGCCAGCTACAGCTACTGGGATTTGCTTTTTGGCGGCGGTGGCCAACAAACCCAGATCAGTTCGGGCTCGGGCGTGATCTTTTCTGCCGATGGATACATCGTCACCAACAACCACGTGGTGGAGGCGGCCGAAAAAATTCAGGTGCTTTATAATAAGAAGCAGTACGATGCAGAATTGATCGGTACTGATCCGTCGACTGACCTCGCGGTACTCAAAATCAAAGAAACAAACCTGCCCGCCATTACGCTGGGCAATTCAAAGACACTGGCCGTCGGCGAGTGGGTAGTGGCCGTTGGCAATCCGTTTTCCCTTTCATCTACTGTGACAGCCGGTATTGTAAGCGCCAAAGGCCGGCGCATCAACATCGTAGAAGATAAGTTTCCGATTGAATCCTTTATCCAAACCGACGCGGCGATCAACCCCGGAAACAGCGGTGGTGCGCTCGTGAACAAAAATGGCGATCTGGTGGGCATCAACACCGCCATCTTGTCCCGCACCGGCTCTTATACCGGCTACGCGTTTGCTGTGCCGGTGGATATCGCCAAAAAAGTGGTTGCCGATCTCATCAAATTCGGAGTACCACAGAAGGCCATCTTTGGCGGCAACGTCATCGAATATGATTATCAGAATGCCAAAAAATACGGACTCGACGCAAATGTCAAGGAATTTAAGGGTGTGCTGCTTGGCGCGGTGGACCGCAACGGAGCGGCCGCGCAGGCCGGGCTCCAGGAAGGCGACGTGATTCTTAAACTGAACGACATCGACGTGAATTCCGAAAGCGCCTTCGAAGAAGAGCTCAGTTACCGGTATCCGGGTGACAAGCTCTCGATCACCTACACACGGGATGGAAAGTCTGCCGTGGCCGCCGTTACGTTGTTGAACAAGAACGGCAACGTGAATCTGGTGAAGCGAAAAGTGATCAGCGACGCCACCACCGGTGCCAACCTGGAGGCGGTTGACTACGGTGTCAAAATTTCTAAAATAAAAGACGGCCTGTTCCGCCGAATCGGGTTGCCGGAAAACTATACGCTCACCCACATCAACCGGCAGCAGGTGAAGGATCCGCAGGACGTCATCGAATTCTTTAGTAAGTACAAGGGTCGGGTGCTGCTCTACGGCTTCAACAGTTCACGACAAGAGCTTCCGCTGTCGTTTTATCTCCAATAATTAAACGAACATGGAAAAACCTGACAAAAGTCAGGTTTTGGTTTGATGCGGGTCACCGGTGCGCGATCACCCGACGGCTATGTTTACCGTTAAAATAAGTAGGCCATGAGAATAATCCTGTGCCAACAGGATGACCGGCCGCTTAACCCACAGCATCATGAAAAAGATCATCGTCCCCTGCGACTTTTCCGAAACCGCCGTTCAGGCATTTCGATTTGCAATCGACATCGCCAGCCAAAGTGGTGGCGAAGTGAAATTACTGAATGTCATCGAGCTATCGGTGATGTACGACACCACATTGATGCCGGCGCTTTCATTTGAAGAAGCCTACCTGAAAGAAGCCAAGGAAGCAGCAGAAAAAAACCTGGAGAAGTTAAAAACAAAATGGGCCAATGACGTGCGCGTGAGTTGGGAGATCAACTATGGCACCACCGCCGCTACCATCAACGAGTTTGCAGTGGCGCAAAAAGCTGATCTGATTGTGATGGGAACAAAGGGTGTGTCCGGGTTTAAAGAGTTGATGGTAGGCTCGAACACGGAGAAAATTGTGCGGTCGTCCAACATCCCGGTGATCGCGATCAAAAAAAACGTAAAAAAACCCATCCAGCACATCGTATTCCCCAACGCGCTAACAGAGGAGCAGGAAGAGCTGGCAAAAAGAGTGAAGGCTTTGCAAGACTTTTTTAATGCGACGCTACACATCGTTTTTGTCAACACGCCCGCACAGTTTCTGAGCGATCATGAAACAAAACGCCGGCTGCAAGCCTTTGTGAAGCGCTACATGTTCAAGAACTATACGATCAATATATACAACGACCGCGACCAGGAGTCAGGGTTGATTAACTTCACCAACGACATAAAAGGAGACCTGGTGGCAATGGGCACCCACGGACGCAAAGGGCTGGCGCACGTGCTCAGCGGAAGCATTGCCGAAGACGTGGTCAACCACATCGCCTGCCCTATCTGGACATTTAAAATATAACCGGCCGATGGAACTTGCAGAAACCCTCGACGTCAGTGTGAAAACACAATGCTATCATTGTGGACTGCCATGTGACGAAGAAGTAATCAAATCAGACGAAAAATCCTTCTGCTGCTACGGATGCAAGACGGTCTATGAGATTCTTGACGACCATCAGCTCTGCGAATACTATTCACTGGATCAAAAGCCAGGCGTTTCCCTTCGGCATGTCCGCGAAGAAACGTTCGCCTTTCTGGACGAAGGCGAAATCGGTAAGAAGGTGTTGACGTTCGCGTCAGAGTCGTTTGGGCGCGTGTCATTTTTTGTGCCCGGCATTCATTGTATTTCCTGCATCTGGCTGCTCGAAAACCTGAAACGCCTAAGTCCCGGCATCTTGCGTTCGGAAGTAAATTTCAGCCGCAAAGAAATCTTGATCGATTTTAATCCACAAAAAATATCGCTGGCGCAAACGGCACGACTCCTCGCGTCACTGGGCTATGCTCCTTCCATCAGCCTCGAGGAACAGAAGGCGATGCCAGTGGTGAACCGCACCCTGGTAATCAGACTCGCCGTAGCCGGATTTTGTTTTGGCAACATCATGTTGCTGAGTTTTCCCGAATACCTCGGCCTCGACCACACGGATATTGCGTTGCGAACGCTCTTCGCTTACCTAAACCTACTGCTTTCGGTGCCGGTCGTTCTTTACAGCGGGCAGGACTATTTCATCGCGGCCTGGAAGAGTTTCAAACAGCGACAAATCAACATTGATGTACCCATCGCGGCGGGACTCGCCGCACTCTTTTTGCGGAGTGCCTATGATATCCTGACCCATTCGGGACCCGGCTATCTCGATTCGCTCGCGGGCTTGGTTTTCTTCTTGCTGATTGGCCGGTGGTTTCAAAGCAAAACGTACGACAGCCTTGCCTTCGACCGCGACTACAAATCCTACTTTCCGCTGGCCGTTAACAAAAAAATAAACGACGATTGGAAACCGGTTGTGGTGCATCAGCTCGAAAAAGGAGATGTGATTCAGGTGCGAAACATGGAAATCATTCCGGCCGACAGCCGTGTACTAACGGATGACGTATTTATCGACTACAGCTTTGTCACTGGCGAGTCGAAACCGGTGCAGGTGCGGAAAGGCGATTTTATCTATGGCGGAGGACGGCTGATCGGCATGCCGGCTGAATTTACCGTGGAAAAAAAGATATCTCAAAGTCACCTCACCAGTCTTTGGAATCACGACGCCTTTCACAAGCATCAAGAAAGCCAATACAAAAAATTGATCGATCGCACCGCCCAGCAATTCACCTGGATTGTAATGGGGTTGGCGGTCGCCACGGCAGCGTATTGGTATGTGGTTGCGCCTCAGAAAATGTGGCTGGTGTTCACATCTGTTTTAATGGTGGCATGCCCCTGTGCCCTGGCCCTGGCGGCACCCTTCACATTTGGCAACGTACTTCGTGTATTTGGCCGGCATGGATTTTATTTGAAGAATGCGGACGTGGTAGAGCGGTTGGCAGGGGTGAATGCAGTAGTTTTTGACAAAACAGGCACCGTGACGCGGGGCGCATCGGACATCGATTTTGTGGGCCGGCTGACTCCCGACGAACGGCAATGGGTTCGGGCTGTGACCGCTGCCTCTGCCCATCCGCTAAGCCGCGTCATTTCAAAGTCGCTACCGTCGAGCGGCCCGCTCGTTGTCAACAGCTTCCAGGAATGGCCGGCACAAGGTATTGAAGCCACCGTGGCCGGACATCAAGTCAAAGTAGGTTCGGCCGCGTTCACCCGATTTGAAGGCGCACACGGCGATCTGAAATCACGAGTCTTCGTTTCCATCGATGGGCGTTCTTGTGGCTATTTTAACATTGAGACGGCAGTGCGTTCGGGGTTGAGCGACATCATCGCGCAGATCAATCGCCGGTTTCCTGTCTTCTTGCTGTCGGGTGATAATGCGTCGGAAAAAACCCGCATGGCAGCTGTTTTTCCATCCGGCGCCGGACTCCATTTCAATCAAAGTCCAATGGACAAACTGCAGTTCGTGTCGAACTTGCAAGAGAACGGCTACCAGGTGATGATGGTGGGCGACGGCCTCAATGATGCCGGTGCGCTCCACCAAAGTGACGTGGGCATCGCCGTAACAGACGATACCGGCGTATTCACACCCGCCAGTGATGCCATTTTGCACGGTGACCGCCTGCACGAACTCGACCGCTTTTTGCGATTGAGCCGGTTGGCCATCCGCATCTTAAAGATTTCATTTGGCATCTCTTTCTTTTACAATTTTGTTACCCTGACTTTTGCAGTAACAGGCCATCTCTCGCCTTTGATTGCGGCCATTCTGATGCCGATCAGCAGCATCAGTGTAGTAGGTTTCAGCACGCTGGCCGTCAATGTGGTCGCGAAGCGAATCTTAAAACGATAAAGAAATGGAAATCATCATTCTACTCATTTTTATCTCACTGACAATCGCCGTGCTATTCCTTGGCGCATTCATTTGGAATATGAAGAGCGGTCAGTATGACGACACTTACGGACCATCGGTGCGCATGCTATTTGAAGATCGCCGGAAGCCGGCCGAGGAGGATCCCGCTCCAGGACCTCGCGAATCACCCGCGCCATGAAGAACCTAACCGACACGCCCGATATTGAGCTGTTGGTGAACTCGTATTACGACAAAGTAAAACAAGACCCGTTGCTGGCGCCCGTGTTTGCCGACGTCTACTGGCCTGCCCACCTGCCCGTGATGTACCGTTTTTGGGCGACGATGTTGCTGGGCAATCAAAGCTATGCGGGCAACCCGTTTCAAAAACATGTTGGCCTAAAAATCGAAGGCAGACATTTTGAACGGTGGCTGGCCCTTTTTACCGAGACCGTCGACATGCATTTTGAAGGCCCCATGGCCGAGGAGGTGAAAAGCCGTGCGCAAAGCATCGCCGGCGTTTGGCGCTTCAAACTGGGCCTCGATCAATGAAATCGCCAAGGGTGTAGCGGATCGCTACGAAATTATCTATCCAGTGCCCGTTTCTGGGCCTTTTGAGGCGGGTGATGCTCGTGCGTCAGCCATTTTCTGACAAAAATCATCTATTTGATATGAGCGTAATCACCGGTTAGGGGCGACCTCAATTCTACTTTTAGCCCGTCAATCATAACCAGAGACAACCATGGAATTAGAAAAAATCTACTACGACAACAAAATTGTCAAGGCCTTTATCATTGCCGCAGTGACCTTTGGCATTGTGGGCATGACGGTAGGATTGTTGGCTGCGATTCAGCTCTTCTACCCGATTTTCAATTTCGACCTGCAATACACCAGTTTTGGGAGAATCAGGCCGTTACACACCAACGCCATCATCTTTGCCTTTGTCGGCAACGCGATGTTTGCCGGCGTCTACTATTCGATACAGCGCTTGCTCAAGACGCGCACGTTCAGCGACACGCTGAGCTGGGTGCATTTTTGGGGATGGCAATTGATCATCTTGTCAGCGGCGATTACGCTGCCGCTCGGGCTTACTACGTCGAAGGAATATGCAGAACTGGAGTGGCCGATTGACATTGCCATTGCGGTGATATGGGTCGTATTCGGCTGGAATGTCATCGGCACCATTTTGCGCCGTCGCGAAAAGCACATGTATGTGGCCATTTGGTTTTACATCGCCACCATTGTCACGGTGGCCGTGCTACACATCGTCAACTCATTTGAGATGCCTGTGAGCTTTTTCAAAAGTTATTCCTGGTACGCCGGCGTGCAAGACGCGCTGGTGCAATGGTGGTATGGCCACAATGCGGTGGCGTTCTTCCTGACTACTCCTTACCTGGGCTTGATGTATTATTTCTTGCCTAAGGCGGCCAACCGCCCTGTCTATTCCTACCGGTTGTCCATCATTCACTTCTGGTCATTGATTTTCATCTACATCTGGGCCGGCCCACACCATTTGCTTTATTCGGCATTGCCTGATTGGGCACAGTCACTCGGGGTGGTGTTTTCAATCATGCTGATTGCGCCAAGCTGGGGCGGTATGCTCAACGGTCTTTTCACCCTGCGCGGGGCGTGGGACCGGGTGCGCGAAGAACCTGTTTTGAAATTCTTCGTGGTAGCCGTTACGGCTTATGGCATGGCCACGCTGGAAGGTCCGCTGCTGTCGCTTAAGGACGTGAATGCCATTGCGCACTTCACAGACTGGATTATTGCACACGTGCACGTGGGCGGCCTGGGGTGGAACGGCTTCCTGATCTTCGGTATGCTCTACTGGGTGGTGCCAAAAATGTGGGACTCCAAAATTTATTCTACCAAACTGGCCAACCTGCACTTTTGGCTGGGCACCCTGGGCATCATTTTCTACGCGCTGCCCATGTACACGGCGGGCGTTGTACAAAGCCTGATGTGGAAAGAATTTAATCCGGACGGCTTCCTGACTTATCAGAATTTTCTGGAAACCACCACCAAGATTATTCCCATGTACATGCTTCGTGCGCTGGGCGGCGTGCTGTACCTGTCGGGTGTGATCTTGATGACCTACAACCTGATCAAGACCGCCTATGCGGGACGCTTCATTGCCAACGAAGAGGCGGAAGTCGCACCGATGGTCAAAGCTGCCAACACCGGTGGTTATTGGCACCATGTGTTGGAAGCCAAACCGATCCTGTTCACCACGCTGGCCTTGGTGGCCATCCTCATCGGCGGCATCATCGAATTGGTGCCCACCTTCCTCATCAAATCAAACATCCCGACCATCGCGTCAGTAAAACCTTATACGCCGCTTGAATTGCAAGGCCGCGACATTTACATCCGCGAAGGTTGCGTCGGCTGCCACAGTCAAATGGTGCGCCCCTTCCGCAGTGAGGTGCAGCGTTATGACCCAAAGAACGGCGAGTATTCAAAACCTGGCGAATACATCTATGACCATCCGTTCCTGTGGGGCTCCAAGCGCACCGGTCCCGACTTGCACTTCATTGGTGGCAAGTATGCCGACAGCTGGCACTATCGCCACATGCTGGCACCATCTGAAGTGTCCAACGGCTCAATCATGCCAGCCTATCCATGGCTCTTTGACCAAGCACTTGACAAAACCAGCACGGGTCCCAAAATCAATGCGCTTCGGAAAATTGGCGTGCCTTATCCTGATGGATATGAAGAAACGGCCAACGCCGATCTTGAGGCGCAAGCCGGCAAGATCACCCAAAGCCTAAAGGCCGAAGGATATGAAGTGGCGCCTGACCGCGAAATTGTTGCCCTGATTGCCTATCTGCAGCGCCTCGGGATGGACATCAAGGCGGAAAAAGTTGCCGACGTCGCCAAATAATCAAAAAGAAAAAGAACCATGTACAAAGAAATTTTGCAAAGCATTGACAACATCCAGGTATGGCCTGTGATTTCGTTTGTCATCTTCTTCCTGTTTTTCCTTTTGCTGCTGTGGTGGACTTTCACGGCCGACCGTAAATTCATCACACACATGAGTCAATTGCCCCTGGACGATGACAAACTCTCTGTTCAACCTACCAAAACAACTTCTCTATGAAACGCATTTTGTTATTCTTCTTCTTTTTGGCCTATGCCCTGACTAGTCAGGCACAGTCTGCCGACAATGCGGCCGCAGGGGGCGATCAAATGACTAAGTTTTACCTGGTCGTCGGATTTATCTTTGTGGTATCGATCCTGGTATTGCTGGTACTCTTGTACCTGCTGAAAGTGATCAAAGTACTCGCCGACAACGCCGCCCGCGAACGTGCCGAAAAATTGGGCGTTCCCTACGCGCCTCAGCCTTCGCTGGGCAGCAAAGTATGGAGCTCACTCAATGGCTTCGTTCCTGAAGAGAAAGAAGCCATGTTGGTACTGGATCACAACTATGATGGCATCACCGAGCTGGACAACCACCTGCCGCCGTGGTGGAAACTGTTGTTCTACGCCACGATCGTGTGGGGTGTGGTCTACTTTGCGGCCTACCACGTGTTCAACTCATTTCCCCTGTCTCAAGGGGAATATGACAACGAGGTGGCTTACGCCAACGCTGAGATTCAAAAATTGAAAGCCGCCAACCCTGAACCTAAGATTGACGAATCGACGGTGACCGTCACCACAGACGCAAGCCAACTGGCGGATGGCAAAAGTACTTTCATGAACACCTGCGCCTCATGTCACCGCAAGGATGGCGGCGGCGACATTGGACCCAACCTGACGGATGAATATTGGAAACATGGAGGCGATATGAGGAGCATTTTCAAGACAGTGACCAACGGGGTACCCGGCACCAACATGGTAGCTTGGGGCGGCGTGATGAGTCCCACCGCCATTCGCAATGTATCTAGCTACGTGCTGACGCTGCAGGGGTCCAATCCGGCGAATCCGAAAAAACCAGAAGGGGATTTAGTGAAGCCGGAAGGCAAAACCGCAAAAACAGATTCTGTGAAAACACAATCTTCGCTTTGAGCAATGGGTATTTTGAAAGGTAAATGATGAAAGAAGAAGTTGGATCTACACATGAGGGGCTTTATCAATATGACGACGAATTCCGCAACACACTCGCCACCGTGGATGCCGAAGGGAAAAGGGTATGGCTATATCCTAAAAAACCTTCCGGCACCCACTATGGCTGGCGCGTATTAGTCAGCATCATTTTGCTGACGTTGCTATTTGCTGCACCGTTTATCAAACTCAATGGGCACCCGCTCGTTTTACTGAACATCTTCGAGCGAAAATTTATCCTGTTTGGTCATGTGTTCTGGCCTCAGGACTTCTTTTTGCTGGCCATTTCTGCCATTACGTTTTTTGTGTTCATTATTTTGTTCACCGTAGCCTTCGGACGGATTTGGTGCGGATGGGCGTGCCCACAGACGCTCTTTATGGAAATGGTGTTCCGCAAAATTGAGTATTGGATCGAAGGCGACGCCAACGACCAGCGAAAATTGGACAAAGCGCCCTGGAGCGCTCAAAAGATTTTCAAAAAGACAACCAAGCACCTGCTCTTTCTGCTGATTTCCATCCTGATTGCCCATACCGTCATGGCTTATCTGATTGGGATTGATGAAGTGAGAAATATCGTAACGCAGCCCCCGTCCTTGCATGTTGCCGGGTTCACCGGCCTGACAGTCTTCACGCTGATCTTCTACGGCGTGTATGCACGCTTTCGCGAGCAAGCCTGCATTGCCGTTTGTCCCTATGGGCGCCTACAGAGTGTGTTGCTCGTAAAGGACTCCATCGTAGTAGCCTATGACTGGTTGCGGGGTGAGCCGCGCTCAAAATTGAAAAAATCGCAGCCCCAGGAAGAAAAAAGAGGCGATTGTGTCGACTGCAAACTTTGTGTGCACGTGTGTCCAACCGGCATCGACATCCGCAATGGCACCCAACTGGAATGCGTGAATTGCACCGCGTGCATCGACGCGTGCGATGAAGTGATGGTAAAGGTGCACAAGCCCAAAGGCCTGATCCGGTACGCCTCCTTCAATTCCATTAAGGACGGCAAGACAAAATTATTCACGCCACGGGTGGCCGGCTATTCCATGGTGCTCATTGTGTTGATGAGCCTGTTGTCTTTCTTTATCATGACCCGTGCCGACATTGAAATGACCGCACTCAAAGTGCCCGGCACGCTCTATTCCAAAACCGACGATGGACAAATCACCAACCTTTACAATATCGAATTCATTAACAAGACGTTTGACGACCTGCCGCTCGAACTCAAGATCGAGTCGCCGGAAGGTGCTACATTCATGCGGGTGGGTGGCACGCAGATCGTTGTACCCAAGGAAGGCATCCTGAAAGGAATGTACATGATCAAAATACCGCCTGAACTCATCACCAGTACAAAGACCATCGTGCAGCTCGGCGTCTACCAAAACGGAAAAAAGATTATCAACAACAAAGTTAAATTTATCGGACCCTTAAAATCAAAGCCATGAATTTCGGTAAATGGATTTTAGTCTCGTTCATTCTTTTTGGTGCCTTCATTACCACCCTGGTGGCAGTGTGTGTGCGCGAGGACTCCGCCTTGGTAACGGCTGAATATTATCAGGATGAATTGCAGTACCAGAAAAAACTCGACAAAATGAACAACGCCAACCGGCTGGAAGCGCGTCCCATCATTGACGTGAAAGACGGATGGGTGTCTGTTCACTTC
>Ga0075019_10002588_pt1 | contig 10314 bp, 8 predicted proteins | sample ColStrG_CSR_2013_FD_71473 | JGI IMG/M metagenome (GOLD analysis project Ga0075019, IMG submission 71473) | Freshwater sediment microbial communities in response to fracking from Pennsylvania, USA - Cold Stream Run_MetaG_CSR_2013 | ecosystem: Environmental > Aquatic > Freshwater > Creek >...
TTCCTGGGGATCGGGCGGCCGGTTCACCCTGCGCAAGGGCATCGCCGACCTCGACGCGCTGCTTGCCGTTCTGCGTGTACCCGCCGCCGCGGCCGCGTGGCACGTCGATGCGACGCGCATCGTCGTCGTGGGCCACAGCTTTGGTGGTTACGTTGCGGCACGGGCAGTCTCCCGGGCGCCCGGCATCATCGGTCTCGTGCTCATCGCGCCCTGGGACATCAGCAAGAGCGCTCGTGTTCTCGCGAATACGCCACCAAGCGCGAGAGAACGCGTCGCCAGTGAAGCCTTCGACGACGTCGACGGACGGCTGGCCGGCGCTACGCATCGAACCCTGTTCGAGGAGCTGTTGACGCACGGCCCGTTGCTGAACCTCCCAAGTCTCGGATCAGCGCTTGCGGAGCGGCGCGTCCTGCTCGTCAGCGCGGCCCGCGACGACGAATTCGATGATGGCGTCGATTTCCGAGAGGAGATGCAGCGGGCAGGCGCGAGTCATTTCGAGAGCCACGTGCTCGACACCGACCACGCATTCAGTGGCAAGCGCATTGCGCTCGCGAGCGCGGTTCTGACGTGGATGACCCGGCTCCCCGGTGCGCCCCAGTAGCACGGATCCGGTGCTGGAGAATTCTCTGACGCACGACAATCCCGTGGGCGTCAGAGCCGACTGCTTGCGTGTGTCTTGAGCGGCAATCCCGTATCACGCCGACTCGTGCTGCTGCTCGCGGCGGCGGTGTTCATCAACTACTTCGATCGCGGCAACCTCGCGACGACTGCACCACTGCTGCAGCGGGAGCTGGGTCTGTCGAGCACGCAGATGGGCGTCCTATTCTCTGCATTCTTCTGGGCCTATGCACCGCTGCAACCGGTCGCCGGCTATCTCGCGCAGCGCTACGACATCCGGATCGTGCTCGGATCGGGCCTCGCGCTGTGGGCGGCCGCCACGATGCTGTCGGGCTTTGCGGCGGGATTTTGGTCGCTGCTCGGGCTTCGGATGCTGGTGGGGCTCGGTGAGAGCATTTCCTATCCGTGCAATGCGAAATTCCTTTCACAGCACGCACCCGTGCATGAGCGCGGCCGGGCGAACGGCTTCATCGCCGTGGGACAGGCGCTCGGCCCGACCTGCGGCACCCTGATCGCGGGCTTCGTCATGGCCCGCTACGGCTGGCGGCCCACCTTCGTGCTGTTCGGCATGCTGTCGCTCCTGTGGCTCTGGCCATGGCTGAGGGCGACCTCGAATGGCGAGACGCGCAGTTCGGTGATGCAGAAGGACGTCATCCCATACCGGTTACTGCTCAGAGAGCGATCGGTGTGGGGTACGAGCCTCGGTCACTTCTGCGGCAACTATGCGTTCTACTTTGCGCTCAGCTGGCTGCCAAGCTACCTCGTCAACGTTGAGCATCAGTCGGCGCAGCGCATGGCGATCACCGGTGCCGCCGTCTACGCCTGTCAGGCGGTCAGCGCCCCGGCGACCGGTTGGTTCTGCGACTGGCTGATCCTGCGCGGTCATCCGGCGTCGCTCGTGCTGAAGAGCGCCATCAACCTGGGTCTAGCCGGCGTCGCCCTGTCGATGGTGATCTGCGGCTACGTGCACGGCGACACGGCAGTCGGCTGGCTGCTCTTCGCCGGGGTCTGCTTCGGCGTTCAGAGTGCACCTCTCGGCAGCATTACCCAGACGCTTGGGGGGCCGCGCGCGGCGGCACAGTGGATGGGCGTGCAGAACCTGATCGCCAATCTTGCCGGCGTACTCGCGCCGGTGATCACGGGATTCATCGTGGATCGGAGCGGGCATTTCGTGCTTGCGTTCCTGCTTGCGGGCGGCATTACGCTGGTCGGCATTCTGGGGATGGGCGTCGTCGTGCGCAGGGTCCGGCCGCTCGAGTGGTCTGCGGCGTGAGCTGCGCGCGTGGAGATCGCGGGGTTCGGCGTCATAGGCCCTGATCCGGCCTCCCGCCCAGCGACCAAATTGCCGTACACTCGGGAAAAAGCAGTCTCGGGAAGAACTCTGTTTGACAGCTCCTCGCGCTAGTGCGGTTTTCCTGAGCTACGCCTCCCAGGACACGGCGACCGCCGTGAGCCTTGCCACGTCGCTGCGTGCGGGTGGCATCGAGGTTTGGCTCGACACTGACGAGTTGCGTGGTGGCGACCAGTGGGACCAGAAAATCCGCCGGCAGATCCGCGATTGCGCGTTGTTCATGCCGCTGATCTCGGCGACCACCCAGGCGCGCGAGGAGGGTTACTTCCGTCGTGAATGGAAGCAGGCCGTCGAGCGCACGCAGGATCTCGCGGACGACGCCGCGTTCCTGGTGCCGGTGATCATCGACGGAATTGCCGAGCCCGAGGCCCGAGTCCCCGACGCCTTCCGCAGAGTCCAGTGGACACGCCTGTCCGGAGGAGCCGTCCCCGCGGAATTCGTCGCGCGCGTTCGCGCGCTGCTTGCCTCGAAGGGCGCGCCGCTCGATGCCGCTCGCCCGCCGCCCGCTTCGTCTCCAGCAATGATGCCGGAGCGACCTGCGCCGGTGGCTTCGCCCGCAAGCCAGCGGTCGCCGGTACTCCTGGGCGCGATCGCGGTCGCGGTGCTCGCGGTCGGCTACGCCGGATGGACGCAGGTCAAAGGCACGAGATCAGCGGCAGCGGTCCAGGCGACGGAGCAGGCCGGGAAGGCCGAACCGCTCGCCGCGCCGGTCACGATCGGGCAGTCAGTGGCCGTGCTGCCGTTCGTGAACGAAAGTTCTGACAAGGAACAAGACTACTTCGCGGACGGCCTGACCGAGGAAATGATCAACCTGCTCGGCAAGGTGCCGGATCTGCGGGTCGCGGCGCGCAGTGCCTCGTTCTACTACAAGGGAAAGAACGAGAAGCTCGCGACGGTCGCGGCGGAGCTGAAGGTGTCTCACGTGCTCGAGGGCAGCGTGCGCAAGGCCGGCAATCGCCTGCGCATCAGCGCACAGCTCGTGCAAGCCGACAACGGCTATCAGCTCTGGTCGGAATCCTACGACCGAGACGCGAAAGACATCTTCAAAATGCAGGACGAGATCTCGGCTGCCGTCGTCGCGGCGCTGAAGCTGAAGCTCGCCGCCGGGGATTCGCACGAGAAGATTCGCGGCACCACGAATCCCGAGGCCTATAACCAGTACCTGATCGGCCACCACTTCGTGTCGCAGGGCACGCTCGAAGGCTATCGCCGTGCGGTTGCCGCGCTCGGGAAGGCGCTGGCGCTTGATCCCGACTACGCTCAGGCGCGTGCCAAGCGCGTGATCGCGGAAGCCTACTTCGCTGAGCTCACCGGCAACGCTGCAGAGCTCCGTCACGCGATCGCCGACGCGGAAACGCTGGTCCAGCAGCGGCCGAACGATTCGGCGAGCTATCGCATCAGGGCCAGCGTTCGGATGTCGTGGCAGTGGGACTGGGTCGGCGCCAAGGCCGACATGCTCAAGGCGCTGGCTCTTGATCCCAACGACAGCGATGCGAACTTCGATTCCTCCATCTATTACGCCGCGATGGGGCAGTTTCCGGAGGCGTTGGCGATGGCGAAGCGGGCCGGCGCCTCGGATCCCCTGGATCTGAGCGTGCTGGGTCAGTTGGCATCTATCCAGATCGCCATGAAGAACTATTCGGCCGCCGACGATACGATCGCACGCATGACCGAAATCGACCCCAATTCGGACTTCACCCTGGGCGCTCTCGGCCCGTTGCGGCTGCTTCAGGGTCGTGCTGCTGAGGCTCTGGCCGCGTGCCGCCGGATGGCGGATCCGCGATTCCAGGCACCCTGCGTCGCACAGGCCGAGTACACGCTGGGGCATCGGGCCGAAGCTCACAGCGCACTTGATCAGATGATCCGCGCTGCCGCTGGCAATGCCGAGCTCATCGCCGGTGTATACGCATGGTTCGGCGAGCCTGACGCGGCGTTCGAGTGGCTGGAGAAAGGTTTTCAGAGAAGAGAGTCCGGAATCGCCGCTGTCCTTGGAGACCGCACGCTGGATTCGTTGCACGCGGATCCTCGCTGGGCGGCCTTCCTGAAGAAGATGAATTTGTCTGCGGAGTCGACCCGCTAGAACAGTTGCGCGCGAGGTGGCCGGCCGGGACCCCGCCGACAGGGCGGTGTCCTGAATCCGGCAGCAAATTCCGGGCGATCACGATGATGGAGAGCGGTACCCGGAATCGGGGAAATGCGGATGACGCAGTTTCGCGCTAGGGTAGCTTCATGGCGACCGAAGAACCCGAGTTCCGCCGCTGCAAACCGTCCGATGCGGGCCTCCTCAAGCAGGTGGCGATCCGCTGCTACACGCCCTATTACTCCGACCTCTGGGAGGCCGGCGGAATGGAGGCGTACCTCGGCGCGACCTACGAACCCGTCCGGCTCATGTCAGAGATCGCCGATCCGAACCTGCAGTTCGAGCTTGCCTACGTTCACGGCGAACCGGTCGGCTTCTCCAAATTGCACCTGCGCTGCGATCGGGCCGGCACCGAGAATGCCGCTTACCTTGAGCGTGTCTATATCGCGCCCAAGGTCACCGGAACCGGTGTCGGTCGTCGCCTGATCGAACGCATGCTAGCAGGCGCGGTTGGCGCCGGCCGAGACTGGATCTGGCTTCAGGCCATGGCCGATGCCGAGAAACCGCTCGCGCGCTATCGGGCGCTCGGCTTCATCGAATGCGAGCGCACTCGTCTCGATGTGCCGAAGGTCCGTGCGGGGCGCGCCGCGATGGTGGTGCTTCGTCGGGACCTGCGCCAGCTCCCACGCTGAGTCGCCGCGGCCTGCGGCGCGAACCTCGATATTTCCGGCAGATTCGCCGATCGTCGCCGCCACGCGGTGATCGGATCATGGACCCGTAGCTTGCCGACGCTGGTAGCCGCCGCAACGGATTGCGCCGGCGCGTCGCAGGACGCGCGTGTCCGACCTGCGGAGCCGCGCATCGCCCATGGACGGGTCGATGAGCATCATGTTCGTGAAGATCCGCTCCGTGTCGCGCGGCCAGGGTGGCAGCGCGGTCGCGAAGGCGGCCTATATCGCCCGCGAACGAATTCGGGACGACCGCACCGGGGTGACCCATGACTATCGCGCAACCCCAGGGCTCGAACACGCCGAAATAGTCCTGCCGACCGGCACCGATGTGGAGACGGCGGCGTGGGCGCGCGAGCGCGGATCCCTGTGGAACGGCGCGGAGAAGGCGGAGACGCGCGTAAATTCGCGAGTCGCGCGCGAATACACGCTGGCGTTACCACACGAACTCTCATCCGAAAAACGCCATGAACTGGCCCGCCAGTTCGCCCAGAGTCTTGCGGACCGCTACGGTGCGGTTGCCGATCTCAACATCCATGGCCCAACGCCCCGCGGGGACCCACGAAACTTCCACGCGCATATCCTGACGACGACGCGCGAGCTGACGCCGGAGGGGCTCGGGCGCAAGACGACGATGGAAATGAACAGAGACGCGCGCCGCGACCGTGGCTTGCCGCAGATTGAACAGGAGTACCGCACGCTGCGACGGGAGTGGGCGGATCGCGCCAACGAGAAGCTGCAGGAGGCAGGCGTCGATGCCCGACTGGAACCGCGCTCGCGCGCGCAGCTGAGTCGCGACGCGCATCGCGAGGCGATGCGGCAGCTGCAAGATTCCCAAAGCGCATCGCGTGTGACCTCGGCGACGGCCAGCGCGGTGCCGCCGCTGGTCTCGAGGTCAGGCGAATCCAGTCGCTCCAATGCCCCGGTTCTCGAACGTGCGCCTGCGGCGCCTGATCGGGCGCTTTTGCCGGAGGAGATTCGGGCGCAGTCCGCGCAGAACTGGCTCGCCTACCGGGCGGCCAGGGAGCGAGGCGATGTGCCTGAGCTCGACCGGACGCTTAGCCGGGCGCGAGATCGAAGCGTCGACGCAGGCCTCGACGGAATGGAGTAATTACAGCGACTCCGAGGGCTGCACGGACTGAACCCGGGCCTTCCGGAGTGCCCGTCGGTCCGTAGCCTTGCCTGGTCGCCAGATGGGGCCTTCGGTATTGCCGCTCAGCTACTTGAGCGACTCCAGCATCTTGTTCCGCAGGATGGCGTTGATGCGCGACTGGTAACCTTTACCCTGCGCACGGAGCCACTCAAGTACGTCGGAATCAATCCGCACCGTCGTAGACTTCTTGACGGGTTTGTAATGCTTGCTGCGTACCGCGCTCTTCCAGAACGCTTCGGTCAGCGGGGGGATGTCGCTGAAGTCGATCTCGCCGTCGGAGCGGGCGGCCAAGGCAGTCAGTTCTGAGCGCTGCTTCTTGGTCCGCAGCGGCGGTTCCGTCAGATCAACGGTACTTTTAACGAGTTTCTTGCTCATAGCGTCGTCTTTCTTTCGGGTCAGCCCTGCGGGCTGAAATGATGCGGATGACCTCGATCGGCTGCCCGTCCTCGTCGTCATCCCGGGTCGTATGCGCGACCAGAAGGACCAGGCGTGCTTTGACCCTTCCGATGGTCTGACAGCGTTGCTCGCCATCTTCGACGCGAATCCCGCCGGTCAGCGCGAACGGATCGCTAAAGACCAGCATCGCACTATCAAAACCGATCCCATGCTTTCGCATGGTTGATGGCTGCCTTGGCGGGATCCCATTCGAACCGAATCGATATACCCAGACGTACCGACATTAATGTTACTACAGAAAGATATGTACGGGAATGGCTCCCACCCAGCGCTCGCCGACGGCATCGACGCCGTGCAGGTCGTCGCCCTAGAGCAGGACCATCTGCTCAAACATCACGACCCCGATGGTGTAAGACCCGCAGCTCGCCTGAAAGGGTTCTGCGACGTGGGTGAGGCTGACCCGCCGCGCGTCCTCCAGCGTAAAGGCGAGAAAGCCCTCGCCAGGCTCATCAAAGGTCTCGTGATCCCCAAGCTTCGCACTGCAGTGTTCACAGCGATTCATCCAGTAGAACGTGTGCGTGACCATGCTGTAGCTGATACGGTAATGGCGCGTGCAGGCCTGCATGGTCTTGGCGACCGCCGCGGGCAGGTAGCCGATGTACGAGATCAGGGAGGGCTCGTCGGCCGTTTCCCATAGATCGTCGCCCGGTGCCTCGCCGACATACAGCGTTTCGTGCCCGGCCGGCAGGATGAAGCCGTGAACTGCCGTCTGCCTATCACAGCGCCAGCACTGCCGATTCGACGTTGCGATGAAGAACGACGGTGAGCGGACGTTGACGGTGTCGGCCGGCGGCAGCCAGCGACTGAAGGTGGCGACATCGACGCCTGCCGGGACAAACCAGAGTTGCGTCTTCGCGTCCCAGCGGGCGCCGAGGCGCTTTGCTTCATCCTTGTCCGCGAACGGTACCAGCAGATCGACCCGCGACATGACATCACCGGTGGTGGCGCGCGCTCCTTGCGCGCCGCGAGACTGTCGCCCGACAAGCGGTCGTGGTCACGCCGGAAATCCACCGGGAACGGCGAGAAATGCCGGCCGGTCAACCGCGCCGTTTCAGCGCGAGCGTCGGCGCTGGTCCCAGGTCGGGATCGGGCTCGGACAGGCGCCGCGGGTAAGGGCGAGCAGCGCGACCGCCCAGCGGGTGGCGGGCGTTACCGTCGCGGATCGGGTCGTACGGCCTGCGACCGCGCCCGCCAGCGGCGGGAGAGCGACGGTCGACGAGCGGGTCGTGCGCGAGGAATGCATGCCGCGAGCATGGCGCGCGGATGTGACGCCCCCGCGTCCGGCAGATGACACCCGGCTGAAACGTGCTCAGAGCACGCGCGGCTTCCGCGGACCCGGTCGATCGGAAAAGCGCACCCGGGCGTCGAGTACCTCAACGTCGATCTGTGCCGGGCGTCCGCCATAGACGGACGCCTTCAGCCACTCGCTCTCTTCCTTGGCTGCGGATTTCGGGACCACGCGATTCCAGCAGCGTTTTGCGGCATCCCAGCGGTAGCCGCGTTCGCGCAGCACGTCCTTGGTCTCAAAGGCGGACCCGATCGCCCACAGGCGCAGCGCGGGCTCGGCGGCGGCCTCCAGCAGGTAACGCAACGCGACCTGGCCGGACTTCGGCATCGGACGCCGCAATACCTCGAGGAGCGCCCGACAGTCGGTCTCGCTGCGGTGCGCGTCGTAGAAGAAGCCGCACGATATTCCGAGGTATTCGAGTTTCGTGCCGCGAAACCCCTCGTCATGCCAGGGGATCTGGGCGAACGAGCAGCCCCAGGGCAGCGATTCGAACAGTGGCATCCGCGCTTCCATGAACGGTCGGTCGAAAGCGGCGTTATGGGCGATGACGAGGGTAGCGCCGGCGACGATGGCCGTTACACGCGCCTCGTCGAGCGCCTGTCCTTCGACCATCGCGTCGGTGATGCCGTGGATGGCGGTGGAATCCGGCGGGATCGGCCGGCCAGGATCCTCAAGACCGGAGTAGACGTCGGTGATGCGCAGTACTGCGCCGGAGGATGTGTCGTATTCGAATCGAACGATCGCGAGCTCAATGACCTGATCTTCCCGCACGTTGGTCCCGGTGGTCTCCGTGTCGAGGACCACCGCACTTGCGACCGGGCCCGTCGGTTCCACTCGGAAGTCCGATTTCGCCACCAGGCGCCGGAGCACCCGGTAGTCGGGGTGCTGCTCCAGCACCGCCGCGGCGGCTTCGAGTGCGGCGTCGGGGGAGGCAGGTACGGTGCTCATGGCGAGGGTCCCGGAAAGGCTGGCGAGGGTTCGAGGCCAACCGAGGGTACGGGCCGTCCGGGCCGCCGGCAAGGCGGCCGACCCGCAGATGTACCGCCGCATAACTGCACGAACGCGCCAAATACTCATCGGTGGTCATCGACTGAGGCCGCCGACACTGGGCACATGGGTGCCAGCTACCTCCATGCCACGACCGGTATCGCTGTCGGCTATGGCCTTGCGGTGATCGGCGTCGCGGCGGGTTTATCGCTTGGCCGCGCCGTGCGTTCGCGCTGGCTGCGATTGCCGGTGCTCGCCGCTTTCGTGGCGTTCGGCGTCGCCGTCCTGTGGGGACTGCTGCTCGGCGCGATCCCCGCTCTCGCGTCGCTGCTGGGCCACCGCGGTACGGCGATGAGCGGTGCGGTTCTGACGCTCGCGGCGGCATTCCTCGCGGGCCGCTACCCGCCCCGACGAGGATTGGGTCCGCGGGTCGAGCGCGGCACCCGCCTCATCGAGGCCAGGGACGGGCATCGAACCCGGGTGCCCCCGGGGCGCGTCAGCTGTGCGGGTCAGGCCGTGCCGGCGCTGGATGAAACCAAGCATTTCAAGATGATCGGGACGACCGGCACCGGCAAGAGCACCGCGATCCGGGAACTGCTCCAGGGCGCCCTCGATCGCGGCGACCGCGTCGTGATCGCGGATCCCGACAACGGCTATCTGAACGCCTTTCATGACTCGTCGCGCGGCGACCGGATCCTGAACCCCTTCGAGCCCCGTGCGCTGCGCTGGGATCTCTTCGGCGAACTGCGCGAGCACTACGATGGCGACCTGCTTGCGCGGGCGCTCGTTCCGGATCAGGGCGGCGACGACCGTGCCTGGCGTGGCTACGCGCGGGTGCTGTTAAGCGCCCTGCTGCGGCAGCTGCAGCGGGCGGGATGCCGGGAGGTGACGACCCTGCATCGCCTGATCTCTGCGGCGCCGGTCGCGGAGTTGCGGCTACTGCTCGCCGGCACGCCGGCGGCACCCTTTCTGGAAGAGGACAACGCTCGTTTCTTCGCCTCCGTTCGTGCGATTGCAACGACTCAGCTCGCGGTGCTCGAGCACCTCGACGGACCGGCCGGTGCACCGTCACTGTCGGTGCGGGGGTGGATTCGTGCCCGGTCACCAGACACCCGCGGGGTCCTGTTCCTGCCGTACTCGGCAAGCCAGATCGCAACGCTGCGCGGGGTCGTGTCGACGTGGCTGCGGCTCGCGATCTTCGAGACCATGGAGCTCGGCGAAGCCGATCACCGGATCTGGTTCGTCATCGACGAGCTCGATGCGCTGGGCGCCATCGATGGCCTCAAGGATGCGCTGGCGCGCCTGCGCAAATACGGCGGCCGCTGCGTGCTTGGTTTCCAGAGCATTGCTCAGGTCACCGGAACCTACGGCGCATCCGATGCCCAGACGATCGTCGAGAACTGCGGCAACACGCTGATTCTGCGCTGTTCTGCAGCGGAAAACGGCGGGACCGCACGCTTCGCCTCGAAGCTCATCGGCGAGCGCGAGATCGTCCGTCGCCAGTTGAGCCGTTCGCAGGGCGGTGCCTTCGATCGCGCGCAGGCATCGCGCAGCGTGAGCCTGCAGCACACGACCGAGTCGGCCGTGCTCGCCGCCGAGATCGAACAGCTGCCAGATCTCGGGGGCTATCTCAAGTTCGCATCGATGCCCGAG
>Ga0075019_10002589_pt1 | contig 10313 bp, 17 predicted proteins | sample ColStrG_CSR_2013_FD_71473 | JGI IMG/M metagenome (GOLD analysis project Ga0075019, IMG submission 71473) | Freshwater sediment microbial communities in response to fracking from Pennsylvania, USA - Cold Stream Run_MetaG_CSR_2013 | ecosystem: Environmental > Aquatic > Freshwater > Creek >...
GTGTTATAAGATATTATAATCTATTATAACACTATATATTATATATGTATATATGTGTATGATTATAAGAGAGTTATATAATAGGGAAATTATAATGGCGAATAGTATACAAGGTGGATGAAAATAGACAGTTGTAAATTGTTGGGTGTGAAGGATTTATGGGCGTGATGATGATATATGGCCAATGTGGGCAATATAATACACGTAGTATAGGCTACAATATGACGATGGGCATTGATTTGCAGGTACTTATGAGGCATGGATGGATGGCACGATGGATGCTATGTGTTGTCTTGGCCATAGTGCCATATGTTCTTTGACGGTTAGTCCAGTGTCACCTGTACAGGAAACGATTGGCAATGGTTTATTGACCTAGCTTTCAAGCGGCTGTTGTCCTGTACTGGTAACAAGGTCACAATCTTAGGCATAAGCCATTCGACCTTAAACGACACGTAAACGCCTGTACAGGCAACACTGGATTGACTAATGCGGTGACTAGTGACTGGCGGGCAAGGATAGGTGACTATCCCCATACGCCAAGCTAACATAGTGATATGGTGAATTTCCCTTGTGTCTTATACTGTCCATACAGGGCAGGACATAAGGGAGCAATGACAGTTACGGATGACATCATTATGAGCAATGCAACACTAGTCAATAATACTACGGAAACCAACAAGACACCAGCGATTAACTATGCTGACTTCGGCAAGGGACGATATTCGCCCCTGATGGAAGATTGTTACCGAGTTATGGTCAAGTATCTGAAACTTGACGAAGCACACGCTAACAAGTTAGCCAAGCTAATCGGCACTGACTTCGGACAAGCGATGCAACAGGCAGAAGTCAACGGCAAGGTTAGCAAGCCGAGCAAGGATGGCAAAATCAACTTGTCCGAATCCGGCAAGTTGAAGGGATTAACTGCCACTAATCCGTTGTCTCTCAAACACGCCTTACAGTGGATTGACGAAGCGAATACTCACGGCGTGAGTATCGGCTTGACAAAATGGCAGTTGAATGAGGCACTGACTGAATGGGTGACTGATATGGCCCCGGTCAGCAAGTAATCCGTAGTATTAGCAAACCGCAAGTAATGACTCCCCAAGGTTGTAATGACTTTGGGGAGCATTACCCATTTTAGCCATTAAGCATGGCAATAAGTTCTTTACTAATACCGCAGGATACAGGGCAAATATATGTAGTGTATATCTATACTGTCAGTTTAATATGTATCAACCAGCCTAACTAAGGTTGTTTATTAGTCATATCAATCGCCCGCCTGTAAGGCGACGGGGCGACATTAGCCACATCTTGAACAGATGCATAATGGCCATATGACTAATCAACCGATAGTTATCGAAGCTATGTAAAAGGCTGGGAAGTGCGGTTAGCCAATGTGAACCCGCCAACGTAAATAGTGTATTGTTTGCAAACTGAGATACTGGATGCATGGGTGATTACCCATAATTAATAGTGGCATAAAAATTGCTATGTCCAATCAGATAACAGAAACAATCCACAAGACGTCAATAGTAGTCATGGAATAGGTATCAATCAATTGTTGTGTGCAATATTCCATACTGGTAACCTACCCAAATGCAGAATTTATTCCTCTGCCTATTCGCAATGAATAGTATCTGTCGGATATTATGAGATAGATAGCTAATTACCATTGATACCTATTCCATGACTACTTACTTAACAATGTAATGACCACCGCCGAGGTGGTTGCGCTATCAACCAAACAACACAAAGGAACATCTATTATGTCAATGAAACAACTCATCGAACATTCTAAAACTAAAACATTCAAGGTAACAAGTGAGTTTTATATTACGACTAATCAATTCAAATCTCCAGAAGAATTAAACAAATTTATTATGGAGATTCTTCAGTCATTAGATGGGACAGAATATATTACATATTGTCCACCTGATATGACAAAAACAACTTTCAGATATTAACCACTATGCCAAACCGCTACGAACGAACAAACCATCTAATGGCAATCGGGTCAGCTATTCGCAGATATAATAGCTTTCGGAACTCTAATCGTCCATCTAAACGATCAGCTAAATCAAAAGCTAATGGCACTGGCCAAGTGCTTAAACACACCCGAATAGTATCTGAGACTGGACTGAATACTATATTCAATGTTCCAGAGCATCAAAGGAAATTATGAGTCTCATATTCTATATAAAAATTGGGTATTTTGATACTGTCATCCTCCCACACGAATACATGTACAATCGCTATTGGTGGATAGGCCAATATGTATTACATAGTGGTCATAACTATCGTGCGTGTATGAATTGACATCAACAATTTCATTGACAGTAAACCAATAACATAATATACAAATATGACAGAACAAGAACATAAACAACATAATGACTTCTTTGCAGCTAAACGAGCGTTTCGTCGAATGACTGATAACATTCTTCGTGTTATGCCCAAAGAGAAGATTGATGCTTTAGCATCTATTGAGCATACAATCTTTCAAATTGAACAACGAGCTAAAGATGAAATTCGTGATCAATTAACTCGTTTGGAAGATATTATTATGTAATCAACTCTCCCTTTGTATATGTCAATACGCATATGAAGGGAGACTTCATTATTTAACTCATCATCGTCCATCAATTGTTATAATACCCATAATTGGCACGATTCTTGCTTACAAACATTTCCACCAGCAGAATAACCATAACTAAGAAAGGCACTGCAAATGAACAACAGAACAACGGTGTCACAATCACAACTCAAGCGTTTCAAATCATCAACTATCCATCACATGCCATGTGTTATTGACAATCACATGCATCACTACGCATTGTTTGAAACATCATTTACTGCCGATCAAACAGCAAAACGGTTCAATCAATATGCTGGACAAGATGTCAGTGGGTATCACTGGAATCCTATAATTACCAACAATAAATAATCATGTCATGTTAACATATGAACAATGCATACCAGTTGTATCCGCAATATATCGAGTCGAAGGTGGTTCACATACCCATTATCCATACGGAATTAAATTGTGCAAGACAACACATCCAAGAGATGTATGTATTCGCACCGTTCTTAATGAATCAAAACGTGACAACATCTCACACGTCGATAGATATTTCATCTATAAACTCTCTGACAGATATTGCCCTGCATCTGTTGATCCTATTGGACACATAAACTGGGAACACAATATGATAGCTATACTTCATTTATAAGTTATGTGTGCAATTAATCCTGTTCACAAGAAACGTTTCATCATAGATGTTTATACATCTGATTCTACGTTCACAAAACAAGAGTTTGAGGATTTTTGTTTAGCTCGTTTGCTTTGTACAGAACTTGAACTTAATTCTATCTGGCCACGAGCAAGATTTCATCTCAAAGAATCAAAAGAGGATGCAGAATGAACACACCAACGCCACGGACGGATGCTTTAACAGCAGATATACGCACCTGTCAAGGACCAGATGCGGCTCTTGATTTATGCATTGACAGATTCAAGCAAATCGAGAAGGAACTCACCGATGCCAACGATAATTTAGCCCTTACGCAAGGGCAACTCAAAGATTCTCGTGAAATGCTTTCCGACGCCAACGCCAAAATCGAGGACTTGAAGGGATTATTTGATAAGTATGCGCAACATTTACCCAACTGCTCGGTAAGGATTCTTGGAACCACTGACTATGACACCTGCGGCCTGGATACGGACCTACAGAAAGTGAGGGAGATGTGAGCGAAGAAAATAAATGTCCAATTTGTAAAAAAGAGCAACCAGATCACTATCCTATGTGCGATATTGCCTTACTCACCGCCGAAAACGCACGGTTGAGGGAGGAACTCCAAACAGCCAATCAGCAGTTAGCTGAGGCGCAGAAGAGAGCAGAATGTGAAACAAACTATCCCGAATGCACAGGCAAACGTGAAGAATGGTCGTGTGAAAAATGCCAAAAGCCTGTTTTTGTCTGTGAGGGCTGTCAGGAAATTATTGTGCCTTGCGAATGCGGCCACTGTCCCAAAGGCGCAATAATAGTTGAATCGAATTAAGCCGTTCTCAACTCTTTAACAAAGAACTATGAAACTATTTGAGTTTTTAAAGCCGAGGAAGCTTTACAAATTGGAGACTTGCTATGGCGTTGCCCTCGGATACTGCCGCGCCCGTAATCCAGATCACGCAAGGCTAAAATTTTGTAAAATGGGGCTTATTCCGAACAAATATCCAAACAGATTAACCACCAAAGAAGGAAATAACATTATGACACTAATCGACCTAGCAAAATATGAGAAACTCATGCCATTCGCCAAGGCGTTGGCTGAGGGGAAGAATGTTGAATATAATACCTCAAGTGGCTGGTATAAGCTCTACGGCCATGTCGGGCTTGATTCAACTCCACTGTTGGAACTCCGCATCGCCCCAGAACCCAAGTTCAGGCCGTGGACGCCGGAGGAATGCGTGGGAAAAAAAATAAGGTATAAACGAGCGCCATTCAGAGTTGCAATCATCACAAGTGCTACGGCTGGTACAATAAACTCAGATCTAAACGCCGATGGTAACAATCAATGGTACCTCGAAAACTGCGAGCAGCTTGATGGTTCACCGTGTGGGATAGTTATTACAGAATAATCCTCACAACTAATAGCTAATTATTCACACCATATATACATATTATAAGGTTGGCACGATTCTTGCTATCACAAACAATCTCCGGACAGTAGATCAGTATATGCGTACGCATAGTCTACTATTCGGCTGTACAGTAAACAAACAAAATGACGGTCAATAAACAAAACATAACATATGAGTGAACATAATCATCCTCAAACTGCTGCTCATGAGCCTGTAAATCCTCTTACGCAAGACATTCAGATCACGCGTAATGATATCACAGCAGTTCTCGGTAAGTTCGTGGGCAAACGGAACGAATGGAAGGATAAACCGTATCAAGCCTTTCAATTGGAAACTGATGGCACTGATGAAGCGTGTGAGAAGGATAGTATCTTCATCACCGGTCTTAACTGGATTGGTAAGAATAACGTCAAGAACTACCTTAACACTATTCTCAAGCGTCATGGTCAGGACTTTGTTGTGGATTCGTTGGGAGCTGAGGGTACTGCTGACGAAGGTATCTTTAGCCTTGATAAATTCATTACGTTTTGGACGAATCTCAAGTCCTCCGCATTGAGGTTTTCTGAACTGAATGACGCCTATCAGGAAGAAGTTGCGAAGTATCAAGAGCTGACGAATGGTCTCGTGGCACTGCTTATAGAAGGCCATTCAAAGGATAGTGAAGTCGTCAAGGCTCACAGGCAGAAGGTCGATACGTCGAGTGCTGCTATTAAGACCCTGCAAGCTGAGTTCGATGAACGGAAAGCTCGTAAGTCGAAAGAAGCTCAGGCTGAGACTGTTGCTGCGGTGTAAGAGTTAATTGAACAAGTGTCCCCAGAGCCTCGATGCAGGGGTTCTGGGGATATCTTTCAGTTAATTTAGCACAAGCTAGCCCGTTGAAAGTATCTTAAATGATATACGTCTTAGAGCGCATCTTTATGATGGCAGCCTGCTAGCTTGTGCACCGCTTTGACAAGTTATAATAACCATAACAAACCATTATCCACATGGCAACTAACACCATTAATGTAACCTTCACTCTCGAACAACAAATAGAACTCATCCTCGGTAATGAGGAGTCTGGTTTGTCCAATAGTATTATACCAAATTGGTGCGCAGAGATACTAATCCATAAGATACCAGCCAATGATCTCAGATGGAAAATAACACAGGAAACAGCAGATGACCTTCAACGAACAACATTCTATGTCTTATGGCAATATAAAGCATGGGCAGAGGGCAATAGTCGAAGGGACAAAGCTAAAGCATGGCAAGAGAAGATCATTCTCGAAGGATGGTTGGAATCGGAGAATGTTACACGGATAGCTAATGCTATCATGGCGGAATCTCGGATGGATGAACAGAACGCACGGAGAATAGCAAACCAAATACTAAAGAAAGGAAAAGATATGAATCAAGTGTTAGAACTAGTACGAGCAATGTTTGGGATAGAAAAGTTGGCGACGAAAAAGGAGGATTTGTGAGACCTAACTTTGTAGAGTTTCCTAAGATGGCACGCCTCAGTCGTGAGTGTGTAATTACCGAAAAGATTGATGGTACTAATGCGTCTATAACCATCACACCAGAGGGTGAATTTTATACTGGTAGTCGCACACGATGGATTACTCCTGAGGAAGATAACTATGGATTCTCTAAATGGGCACATGAGCATAAAAATGAACTCATGAAATTAGGAGTTGGTACTCATTTTGGCGAGTGGTGGGGACAGGGAATTCAACGAAATTATGGACTAAATGTTAAAGTGTTTAGTCTTTTTAATACTATTCGTTGGTGTTTGTCTGATCAAGAACCACAGTTACTTAAAAGTAATAATCCTAAAGCAGAGCTTAAATATCAGGATAAACTTCCATCATGCTGTTCATTAGTTCCACAACTATATCGAGGAGAGTTTAGTACAGATATTGTTAACACCTGTCTCCATGATCTTCAACTCTTTGGCTCTAAAGCTGTTCGCGGCTTCATGAAGCCTGAGGGTGTGGTAGTATATCATATAGCAGCTGGTATTGGATTTAAGAAAACAATTGAAAAAGATAGTGAACCAAAATCATTAAATAAATGACAACCAACGACCACGAACAGATAGTCCGTCTATGGAAACAAATCCATACAGCTGGACTAGAAATTTATCTCGAAGATAGTGAGACATTGGAGATGAAGTTTAGTGATGAACTAGATGAACTCCAATCATTAGCATATCAGCTTTATGAGTGTCTAAAGAGAGTATGAAAGAAGAACTAACCAAAGAACAAAAGCAACAGCGCAAGATAGAAAAAGCACAGCGTGAAGCAGTAGCTGCGATTGGCAGAAAGATCTTACTCCAATTCTCTATTCGTAATGTCAAGACGTGGATGGATGTCTATCGTCTGACAGGATATAGTGATGACCATATTGCCAAGACATATACTAATGGCAATGTGGCAGTAACTATTAAGGACGTTAAAGATTACATAGCTAGTCTTATGGCTAGCTGTGAGGAACAAATAAGGAAGAATAATGAACAACCACAGCCTCAACTTTCAGAGGTTCATGAATCAGTACATAAGGAATTGGATGTACCAACACCTGTACCCAGCGAAACAGCAGTGGTACAACCAGCAATTACTGTCCCTATTGAACCACAAGTCGACACCTCCAGTGACAACGACTACGGACTCATCCCATCACCCCACGAAAAAATCACATACTACTATTGGCAAAAGAAATCGATAGCAGAATCAATGGCTAAGATCAAGAAACAGCTCCCAGCTATTCTTGAACTCGCCAGCACTGGTGCAGGTAAGACTCTCATAGCCGGTGGTATAGTTCGTCGACTCATCGACATGAATTTCTGTGAGGATAAGACATGGGGATTGACGAAGATATTGTATGTCGCCAAGGTCACCTTGATTGAACAGATTAAAGATGACTTCAAACTCCTAGGCATTAACTGCCCACAAGATGTAGATGTCATTAACATCGAACAACTTCGCTGTCGAGCTGGTGAACTGTATATCAATCGTAAGCAAGTCATCGTCAATGGTCAAGAGGAGACAATCTGGGAATGGAAGAAGATGATTCATCCAGTCGTTATTATATGGGATGAGTGTCAAGGATTGAAGAATGAGGATAGTACGCAGTCGAAGATAGCGGTCAGCTTCTCTGATCTCCCCAACGTCCTCCAGATCTTCATGTCAGCAACTCCATTTGGCAGAGTATGTGAAGCACGTACATTTGCTCTTGCAACACGCATGGATATATCTCATGTCACTGGTATCCCAGGCACATGCTTATCAGCGAACACATGGCCAGCATTCGCAAGGTATATATCAGGATCACAATCTGATCCTACAGAATACAACGAGGCAGCAGTTGAGCGGTTACGCAAGGCATTAGACGAGTATATCATTCAGGTCAGGGGAATGAAATGGCAGTTCAATGCTAAGAATCATGTTGAGATTATAGACTTTGAGGCACCAGCAGAGGATAATGACTTCACTGACACCTATGAGGAGTACAAAAAGGCGTGGCTGAAGTATCTCGAAATGATGGAGAAGCTCAAGCTAGCTGTGACAGATAATCCTCAGCTCCAGAAGATGATTCAGCTGGGTATCTTCCTAGCAGCAGCAGAGTATTCGAAGCGATATATCTTTGCTCGTCGTATAGCTAAGAATGTTAAGGATGGATATGCTGCATTCCTTGGTGTGAAGTTTAAGAAAACTATCATTGGGGTAACTAAGATTCTCGTTGAGAAGTATGGCTTTACTCGTGATCAGATAGCCCTTATTTGGGGTGGTGGACAAACACAACTCACAGCGAAACAAAAGCTCAAGATTAAGATGCGCGAGAATCAAGAGCTACTAGCTCAAGCTGGCATCACCTTAGAAGATATGGATCTCGATCAAGTAGAAGATCGTGTGATGGAGGATCTCCCCAAACATCTACGTCTAGGTACACAGACTAAGGAACAGCGACAGTTAGAGATTCGTCGGTATCAATCTGGGAAAGCTCTCGTGGCGATATACACATTCAAGGCTGGTGGCGTTGGATTGTCGCTCCCCCATACTGATCGATATACGAGTTATAAATGTCGGAGGAAACCGAATGGTTATGTATATCCAGAGGATGTAATTAATGTTCCGACGAGGCCAAGGAAGGGTGATATTGGGCCTACGTGGAGTCCTATCGAACTCATCCAAGGTTGTGGTCGCACGGCGAGAGTTGTATCCTTGTCTGATACCGATCAGGCATTGTTATACTATCGCGGAACAGTAGAAGAAGATCAGGCACTGGTCGTAATGCACAGGCTTAAGTGTCATGGTAAGGTGGTTAGACAACAGGAATCGTGGCTCGATTTGATAGTCCACCATGGTAAGAGTAAGGAACTCGCTAAGGAATATGTTGATGACTACAAGAAGTCAGAGGTTGCTGGTGAGGGTGGTGAGGAAATGGATATGGAACTTGTTGGCGCAGAGGAGGATGAGGAATGAAACAATTTAAGAGACCACTTCTTGCTGCCTCATTACTTCCTTCTGACACAGAGTCAACCAATGAGCAGATCATGGAGGCACTGCGTAAATTACACTATCCTAAAATTGCTAGCTGGAAAGAAGATGGTATTCGTGCCACGAAATGGACAGCAGGATTAGCAAGTCGAACAATGTTACGTATCCCTAATCGAAGCATACAAGAAAGAGCAAAATTAATACCTAATGGTCATGACATGGAATTAGGTAATCGTGCGGTACCATATAACAAGATTGAGTCAATAGTTATGTCAGAGGAACATAAGGATAGTGATTTGATTAATTTCTTGTTGTTAGATATTTATATGGATGGGCCATACCATAAACGTCTTGAAGCTATGGAATCATATATGATGGATTGGTGTAGAACTCCTAAGACATATATAGTTGACTACAAATGGTGTATTAATCCTCAGGAACTAATGGACTACTTTTTGTATGTAGAATCGTTGGAAGGTGAGGGTATATGTATTCGCCGCCCTGATGGATTGTATATACAAAAAGATACCAAAGATAATAGGTCAACTCTTGATGAAGAAACATTACTTAAACTCACTCGATGGAAGAATTCAGAATGCATAGTGGAAGGATTCATAGAGCAGACTGAGAACACAAATGGCATTAAATATAATGCTATAGGTCGAATGAATCGATCTAAGTGTAAGGACTTGATGATACCTAAGAATACATTAGGTACATTACTGGTTCGTGATATACACACTAATGTACAGTTTGAAATATCAACTGGCATTGGATTGAACTTTACGTTACGTAAAGAAATTTGGATGAACAAGCCAAAGTATATGTCCACTGTTTGGATGTATAAGTATAAAGGAGGAGGTAAGAACAAACCACGCTCGCCAATTCTTAAAGGACAGAGGAAGGAGATTGATATTATTGTATGAAACTAGGATACCGATACTGTTTAGGAACTAATGGAGATACTTTATGGAGATTTAATCCAGAAGGAGCTTGTGAAATTAGTTTAAACAAACCAGATAACTGGACATTTGCTAATAGTGCAGAGGAGAATATGCTTGAAGCATTTCAAGATTGTGATAAGCTAACTAAACGTGAAGCTAAAAGATTCTTTCCATTAGCAACTATATTATGAAACATGACAACAAAATTATTGTCGACCTATCAAAAGTTCAACACGCACGATTTGGATA
>Ga0075019_10002592_pt1 | contig 10311 bp, 7 predicted proteins | sample ColStrG_CSR_2013_FD_71473 | JGI IMG/M metagenome (GOLD analysis project Ga0075019, IMG submission 71473) | Freshwater sediment microbial communities in response to fracking from Pennsylvania, USA - Cold Stream Run_MetaG_CSR_2013 | ecosystem: Environmental > Aquatic > Freshwater > Creek >...
GCCTACATCTGCGGCGAGGAGACCGCGCTGCTCGAGTCGCTGGAAGGCAAGAAGGGGCAGCCGCGCTTCAAGCCGCCGTTCCCGGCGAGCTACGGCCTGTACGGCAAGCCGACCACCATCAACAATACCGAGACGTTCGCCAGTATTCCCTACATCATCAACCACGGCGGTCAGGCATTTCTGGAATTGGGCAAGCCCAACAATGGCGGCACCAAAATCTTCTCGGTGTCCGGCCATGTGAACAATCCCGGTAACTTCGAAGTGCCTATGGGTACACCCTTTGCGAAGCTGTTGGAAATGGCAGGTGGTGTGCGACACGGCCACACACTGAAGGCGGTCATTCCCGGCGGGTCATCCATGCCGATTCTGACGGGTGCTGCGATGATGGACCTGACCATGGATTACGACGCGATCTCTAAGGCCGGTTCAGGTTTGGGCAGCGGCGCGGTGATCGTGATGGACGAGACCACCTGCATGGTGCGGACGCTGGAACGCCTGTCGTATTTCTACTATGAAGAATCCTGCGGTCAATGCACGCCCTGCCGCGAAGGCACGGGTTGGTTGTATCGCATCGTGCATCGCATCGAACACGGCGAAGGACGCAAAGAGGATCTGGATCTGCTGTTGAATGTCGGCGAGAACATCGCCGGGCGCACCATCTGCGCTCTGGGTGAAGCCGCCGTGTGGCCGGTGCAGGGCATGCTGAAGAACTTCCGCGACGAATTTGAATATCACATCGAACACAAACGCTGTTTGGTGTAGCCGACGGGTGAATGGACATGATTAAGATCGAAATTGACGGCCTGTTGGTCGATACCCCCAAAGGCACGATGGTGATCGAGGCCGCGCAGCAGGCGGGTGTGTATATCCCGCATTTTTGCTACCACAAAAAACTTTCCATCGCGGCCAACTGCCGCATGTGTCTGGTCGAGGTCGAAAAGGCGCCCAAGCCCCTGCCGGCTTGTGCCACTCCCGCCACCGAAGGGATGAAGGTGCGTACGCATTCCGACATGGCCATCAAGGCGCAAAAAGGCGTGATGGAATTTTTGTTGATCAACCACCCGCTGGACTGTCCGATCTGCGATCAGGGTGGCGAGTGCCAGTTGCAGGACCTGGCGGTCGGCTACGGCGGCGGCGAATCGCGCTACCACGAAGGCAAGCGCATCGTGATGCACAAGGATATCGGTGCGCTGGTATCCACCGAGGAGATGTCGCGTTGCATCCATTGCACCCGCTGCGTGCGCTTCGGGCAGGAGATCGCCGGAGTCATGGAATTGGGGATGGCATTCCGCGGCGAGAATTCCGAGATCATGAGTTTCGTCAACAACACGGTCGATTCGGAACTGTCCGGCAACATGATAGACCTGTGCCCGGTCGGCGCATTGACCAGCAAGCCGTTCCGCTACACCGCGCGCAGCTGGGAATTGTCCCGCCGCAAATCGGTGAGTCCGCACGATGGATTGGGTTCCAATCTGGCGCTGCATACCAAGGACAATAAAGTGGCGCGCGTCGTGCCGATCGAAAATGAAGCCGTTAACGAATGCTGGCTTTCCGATAAAGACCGCTTCAGTTACGAGGGCCTGAACTCGCCGGAACGCCTGACCAAGCCGATGCTCAAGCAAGACGGCAAATGGCTGGAAGTGGAATGGCAGGTCGCGCTGGAATATGTCGCGAACGGGTTGCGCCAGATCAAAACTTCTGCCGGCGCAGAACATATAGGCGCGCTGGCGACCCCGCACAGTACATTGGAAGAGTTGGCGCTGTTGCAAAAACTGATGCGCGGCGTGGGCAGCCAGAACGTGGATTTCCGCTTGCGCCAGTCTGACTTCGGCGCGGATACATCCGCGCATTTCCTGCCCTGGTTGGGCATGGACGTGGCCGATCTGAATATGCGCGATCGCTTCCTGGTGGTGGGCAGTTTCTTGCGCAAAGACCATCCGCTGCTGGCGCAACGTATCCGTGCCGCCGTCAAAAAAGGCGCGCAAGCCAATATCGTGCATGCGGCTGCCGACGACTTGCTGATGAAAGTTGCGAATCAGGCGATCGTCGCACCGGGCGATTTGGCGGGCGAACTGGCGCAGATACTGAAAGCGCTGGCTGCCATCAAACAAACGGCTTTGAGCGCTGAAATACAAAGCGCGATATCCGCTGTGTCTGTATCGCCAACCGCGCAAGCGATCGCGCAGAGTCTGGGCAGCGGCGAACGGGTCGCTATCCTGTTGGGCAATCATGCGCAACAACATCCGCAAGCGACGCAACTGGCCTTGATCGCGGCAAAGATCGCCGAATTGTGTTCCGCCTCGTTCGGTTATCTGGGCGCAGCGGCCAACAGCGTGGGCGGTTATGTCGCGGGCGCGGTGCCGTTCGCGCACAGCGGCAAGGGCATGAATGCCGCGCAAATGTTGGCCGCGCCACGCAAAGCTTTTCTGCTGCTGAACGTGGAAGCGGAATTGGATACGCACAATGCCCAGCAAGCCGTGGCCGCAATGCGGGCCGCCGACATGGTGGTGGCGTTGAGCGCCTTTAAACATCAAGCCAGCGACTATGCCGACGTGATGTTGCCTATCGCGCCGTTCAGCGAAACTTCAGGCACGTTTGTCAGCACCGAGGGTCGCGTGCAAAGTTTCAAGGGCGCAGTCCAGCCCTTGGGCGAGGCGCGCCCGGCCTGGAAAGTGTTGCGCGTGCTGGGTAACCTGATGGATGTGCCGGGTTTCGATTACGACACCAGTGAAGCGGTGCGCGACGAAGTGCTGGCGGGGTACAGCAGTGCGCGTTTGGACAATGTCATCGCAGGCGTTGCATTGCAGGCGGTTGTCGCAGCAAAGATCGACGGGCTGCAACGCGTGAGCGAGGTGCCGATATACAGCACCGATGCAGTGGTGCGCCGCGCCGCTTCCTTGCAACAGACCCACGATGCGGCGATGCCCGTGGTGACGATGCACAGCAGCGAGCTGGCGAGGCTGGGTGTGCACGCGGGAGATTCCGTCAAGGTCACACAAGGCAATGCCAGTGTACGTTTGCAGGTGCAGGCGAATGACGGCCAGGCTGCCCGTACGGCGCGTGTTGCAGCAGGCCATGCGGCAACGGCGGCACTGGGAGCGATGTTCGGAACAATCAGCGTGGAGCGTGCATGATGGATTTGCTACACAGTTTGGAGCAGGCGGGACAGAATCTGCTGGGCGTGTTGTGGTTGCCGCTATGGACGCTGGTGAAGATCATGATCATCGTCGGCCCCTTGATGGGAGCGGTGGCCTATCTGACGCTGGCGGAACGCAAGGTGATCGGCTGGATGCAGATCCGTATCGGTCCGAACCGCGTGGGATATTTCGGTTTGCTGCAACCGCTGGCCGACGGCCTCAAGTTGCTGATGAAAGAGATCATCGTTCCGAGCGGCGCGAATAAATTCCTGTTTATACTGGGGCCCATCATGGCCTTGATGCCGGCTTTGGCAGCCTGGGCCGTGATCCCGTTCAACGCCGAACTGGTGTTGTCCAACGCTAATGCCGGCTTGTTGTACATTCTGGCGATGACATCGCTGGGCGTGTACGGTGTGATCATCGCGGGTTGGGCATCCAATTCCAAATATGCCTTCCTCGGCGCATTGCGCTCCGCCGCGCAGATCGTGTCGTACGAGATCGCCATGGGCTTCGCGCTGGTGTGCGTGTTGATGGCGGCGCAAAGCATGAATCTGGGCGATATCGTGCGCGGGCAGCAGGGTCATTACGGTGCGCTGAACTGGTACATCGTGCCCTTGTTCCCGATGTTCCTGGTGTATTTTATTTCCGGGGTCGCCGAAGCCAACCGCGCGCCGTTCGACGTGGCGGAAGGCGAGTCCGAGATCGTGGCCGGTTTCCATGTGGAATATTCCGGCATGGCTTTCGCGCTGTTCTTCCTCGCCGAATACGCCAACATGATCCTGATCGCCTTCCTGACTTCCATCATGTTCATGGGGGGCTGGTTGTCGCCTGTGCCGTTCCTGCCGGACAGTATCGTGTGGATGTTGGCCAAGGTCTCTTTCGTGTTGTTCCTGTTCTTGTGGCTGCGCGCGACTTTCCCGCGTTATCGATACGACCAATTGATGCGTCTGGGTTGGAAAGTGTTTATTCCATTAACGATAATCTGGGTGGTGGTGGTGGCCGCGTGGATGCAAACCCGATTCTGGGTTTGGTAAACGCCGGAGATGAATATGGAAAAAATCAGATACTACTTTAAGACCTTTCTGCTGCTCGAGCTGTTCAAGGGTATGGCACTGACCGGGCGCTACATGTTCGCGCGCAAGATCACCGTGCAGTTCCCCGAAGAGCGGACTCCGCAAAGCAGCCGTTTCCGCGGTCTGCACGCGCAGCGCCGTTATGCCAACGGTGAGGAACGCTGCATCGGCTGCAAATTATGCGAAGCGGTCTGCCCGGCATTGGCGATCAAGATCGAAGTGGCGGAGCGCGCAGACGGCACCCGTCGCACCACGCAATACGACATTGATCTGACCAAGTGCATCTTCTGCGGTTTTTGCGAAGAATCCTGCCCGGTCGATGCCATCGTCGAGACACGCATCTTTGAATACCACGGCGAAAAGAAAGGTGACTTGTATTACACCAAGCCGATGCTGCTGGCGGTGGGTGACAAGTATGAGGCGCAGATCGCCAAGGACAGGGCCGAGGACGCGAAATACCGATAGCAGCAAGTGCTAACGGGTGTCAAGTGAACGCGGTTTTTCACTTTCACCTTTAACATTTAACGCATCGTTAAGAGGATAGACAGATGAACTTTTTGGACATAGTGTTTTATGTGTTTGCGGCCATCACCGTGGTTGCGGCGATGGGGGTGATCACTTCGCGCAATCCGGTGAACGCGGCGTTGTTTCTGGTGCTCGCCTTCTGCAGCTCGGCAGGGATATGGATGTTGCTGGAAGCGGAATTCCTGGCCATCGTGCTGGTGCTGGTGTATGTCGGCGCGGTGATGGTGTTGTTCCTGTTCGTGGTGATGATGCTGGATATCAATCTGGTCAGGTTGCGCGAAGGTTTCTGGCGCTGGTTCCCGTTCGGCGCGGGCTTGGCCGGGCTGATGGTGTTCGAGATGGTCTATGTGCTGGGCGCGCGCCAGACGTCTGATACCGTGCATGCTGTCGTGCATCCGGCTGATTACAGCAACACCAAGGAGCTGGGTCGTTTGCTGTACACCGATTATGTCTATCCCTTCGAGTTGGCGGCGGTGCTGCTGCTGCTCGCGATGGTCGCGGCGATCGCGCTGACATTGCGCCGCCGTGCCGGCGTGAAGACCCAGAATATTTCCGAACAAGTGCAGGTGCAGGCGTCGGACCGGCTGCGTATCGTCAAAAAAATGTCGACCGAAGGCAGCGATTCGGCGGCCAAATAACCCAACCATCACAAAAACTAGGGGAGAGAAAATCGCATGTTGACCCTGTCGCATTATCTGATACTGAGCGCGGTACTGTTCGCCATCAGTGTGGTCGGTATATTTTTGAATCGCAAGAATGTCATCGTGCTGCTGATGGCCATCGAACTGATGCTGCTCGCGGTGAATACCAACTTCGTCGCATTCTCACATTACCTGCATGACACGGCCGGACAGGTGTTCGTGTTCTTCATTCTGACGGTGGCTGCTGCCGAAGCCGCGATAGGTTTGGCGATCCTTGTGGTGCTGTTCCGCAATCTGCGCACCATTAACGTCGATGATCTCGGCAGTTTGAAAGGTTGATGTGATGGATATTCAAACCCTGTATCTGCTGGTCCCGCTGGCCCCGTTGCTCGGCGCCCTCCTTGCCGGACTGTTCGGCAAACAGCTGGGCCGCAAGTGGTCGCACCGCATCACCATCGCCCTGGTCGGCGTGTCGCTGTATGCTTCGGTGCGAATCTTCCTGAGCGTGCTTGACGGTCATGTATTCGACGGCCCGGTTTACACCTGGCTGACTTCGGGCGGTACTTCCTTCTATATCGGCTTCCTGATCGACAGGCTGACGGTGACCATGATGCTGGTGGTGACCTCGGTGTCGCTGATGGTGCACATCTACACCATAGGCTATATGGAAGAAGATGCGGGCTATCAGCGCTTCTTCAGTTACATCTCGCTGTTCACTTTCTCCATGCTGATGCTGGTGATGGCGAATAACTTCATGCAGCTGTTCTTCGGCTGGGAAGCGGTGGGCCTGGTCTCTTATCTGCTGATCGGTTTCTGGTACACCCGCCCGACCGCGATCTACGCCAACCTGAAAGCCTTCCTGGTGAACCGTGTCGGTGACTTCGGCTTTCTGCTGGGCATCGCGCTGATACTCATGGTATTCGGTACGTTGAACTATGCCGATGTGTTTGCCAACGTGGCCGGTCATGCCAACGACATGGCGCCGATAGGCAGCCTGCATGTCAATCTGATCACCGCGATCTGCATCCTGTTGTTCATCGGCGCGATGGGCAAGTCGGCGCAGTTTCCCCTGCATGTGTGGCTGCCCGACTCCATGGAAGGCCCGACCCCGATCTCCGCACTGATCCATGCGGCGACCATGGTGACCGCCGGTATCTTCATGGTGGCGCGCATGTCGCCGATGTTCGAGTTCTCCGAAGCCGCCTTGTCATTCGTCATGATCATCGGCGCGATCACCGCCTTGTTCATGGGTTTCCTGGGCATCATCCAGAACGACATCAAGCGCGTAATCGCCTATTCCACCTTGTCGCAACTGGGTTACATGACCGTGGCACTGGGCGCATCGGCTTACTCGGCAGCGATCTTTCATCTGATGACCCATGCCTTTTTCAAAGCCCTGTTGTTCCTGGCTGCCGGTAGCGTCATCATGGGCATGCACCACGATCAGGACATCCGCAACATGGGCGGTTTGCGCAAGTACATGAAGATCACCCATTGGACTGCGCTGGTCGGCTCTCTGGCCCTGATCGGCACGCCGTTCTTCTCAGGTTTCTATTCCAAGGACAGCATCATTGAAGCGGTCGAGTATTCGCATCTGCCCGGTCACACCATCGCGTACCTCGCGCTGATTGCGGGCGTGTTCGTGACGGCCTTCTATTCTTTCCGCATGTACTTTCTGGTGTTCCACGGCGAGGAACGCTTTGGCAAGGCACATCCTGTGGCAAAGCCAGGACAAGCTCATGCCGCACATGACGAACATCATGCCGATGCACACGAAGAGGAGGCGCATCATGGCCTGGCGCCCGGACAGAAACCGCATGAATCCCCGTGGGTCGTCTGGTTACCGTTGGTGCTGCTGGCGATCCCCTCGGTGGTGATCGGTTACTTCACGATCGAGCCGATGTTGTTCGGCGGCTATTTCAAGGATGCGATCTATGTCTCAGCGGAACATGGCAAAGCCCTGCATGAGATGCATGAAGAGTTCCACGGCGCTTTTGCGATGGCGCTGCATTCTTTGTTCAGTCTGCCGTTCCTGTTTGCGCTGGCCGGTGTGTTCACGGCGTGGTTCTTCTACATGAAGCGCCCCGACATTCCTGCGGCCTTGCAAAAACGCTTCCAGTGGCTGTACACCGTGCTCGACAACAAATATTACTTCGATCGATTCAACGACTGGTTCTTTGCGGGTGGCGCACGCGGTGCGAGTACCTTCCTGTCGCGGTTCGGCGACAAATTCCTGATCGACGGTTTGCTGGTTAACGGCAGCGCGGGACTGGTTGGAAAGGTTGCCGGCGTCGTGCGCCGTTTTCAATCCGGCTATATCTACCATTACGCCTTCACCATGATCACCGGGGTGTTTGTGTTATTGACGATACGTACCTGGTTTGAATAGCAGGCTAATCCCTTCGGGAAAGTAAAGGAAAGAGCATGATTTTTGGATTACCCGTCATTAGCGTCACTATCTGGCTGCCCATCATCTTCGGCGTGCTGGTGCTGGCAACCGGCAACGACAAGAACGCACCGCTGGCGCGCACCCTGGCTCTGGTCGGTTCCGTGCTGGGATTTCTGGTGACGCTGCCGTTATATACCGGCTTCAACATCACCACCAGCAACATGCAGTTCGAGGAGATGCATAACTGGATCAACCGCTTCAATGTCCATTACCACCTGGGTGTGGACGGCATTTCGATGCTGTTCATCCTGCTCAACAGCTTGTTCACCCCTGTTGTGGTGCTGGCCGGCTGGAAGGTGATCGAAAAGCGTGTGGCGCAATATATGGCAGCCTTCCTGATCATGTCGGGTGTCGTGAACGGCGTGTTCGCGGCGCTGGATTCGGTGCTGTTCTACGTGTTCTGGGAAGCGATGCTGATCCCGATGTTCATCATCATCGGCGTGTGGGGCGGACCGAATCGCGTGTATGCGGCGATGAAGTTCTTCCTGTACACCCTGCTCGGCTCCCTGCTGATGCTGGTTGCGCTGATCTATCTGTACAACCTGACCGGAGGCAGTTTCGAGATTCTGGATTTCCACGAAGTGGCGATCCCGATGCAGGCGCAGATCTTGATCTTCATTGCTTTCTTCTTCGCCTTCGCGGTCAAAGTGCCGATGTTCCCCGTGCACACCTGGTTGCCTGACGCGCACGTGGAAGCGCCGACCGGCGGCTCGGTCATTCTGGCGGCGATCATGCTGAAAGTGGGTGCCTACGGTTTCCTGCGCTTCTCTTTGCCCATCACTCCCGATGCCAGCCACAAACTGGCGGGTGTGATGATCGCCCTGTCGCTGATCGCCATTGTCTACATCGGCCTGGTCGCGCTGAAGCAGGCGGACATGAAAAAACTGGTGGCCTATTCCTCGATCTCGCACATGGGTTTCGTCACGCTGGGAATTTTCATTTTCAACGCCTACGGCATGGAAGGCGCGCTGATGCAGATGCTTTCGCACGGCTTCATCGCGGGCGCGCTGTTCCTGTGTATCGGTGTGCTGTACGACCGTGTGCATTCGCGTGAGATATCTGCTTACGGCGGCGTGGCCAACAAGATGCCGGTGTTCGCCGCATTCTTCATGCTGTTCGCAATGGCCAACAGCGGTTTGCCCGGCACCAGCGCGTTTGTCGGCGAATTCATGGTCATCATGGGCACGGTCAAGGTGAGTTTCTGGTATGCCTTTGCCGCGGCCAGTACGCTGGTTTTCGGCGCGGCGTACACGCTGTGGATGTACAAGCGCGTGATCTTCGGTGCGGTGGCGAACCATCATGTCGCCGAACTCACCGACATCACGCTGCGCGAGAAACTGATCTTCGCGGTACTCGCGCTGTTCGTGCTGGGCATGGGTCTCTATCCATTGCCGTTCGGCGAGATATTGCATGTGTCGGTGAATGATCTGCTGCTGCACGTGACACATTCCAAGTTGTAAGAGGTGAATATGAATTTGATGGCCGAACTGATACCCGCCGGCGCGGAAATTTTCCTGCTGACAATGCTGTGTCTGATTTTGATCGTGGATCTGCTGCTGAGCGAAAGCGGCAAGATCTACACCTATTTTCTGGTGCAACTCACTTTGCTGGGTTGCTCCCTGATCACGGTCGGTACGCATACTCCCGGCGTGGTCTATGTCTTTCACAATATGTTCGTGGATGATCTGATGTCCGATGTGCTGAAGCTGCTGTCCTATCTGTCCATGGCGATGATGCTGGTGTATTCGAGGCAATACCTGACCGTGCGTGGACTGTTCACCGGCGAATTCATGGTACTGGCCTTGTTCGCGCTACTGGGCATGAACGTGATGATCTCGGCCAACAATTTTGTCACCCTGTATCTGGGACTGGAATTGCTGTCGCTGGCTTTGTACGCGATGGTCGCCTTGCAACGGGACTCCGCCGTGGCCACCGAAGCCGCGATGAAATACTTCATCCTCGGCGCACTGGCCTCGGGTCTGCTGCTCTACGGTATGTCCATGCTGTATGGCGCGACCGGCTCGCTGGAGCTCGGCGTGATCTCCGATGCCATCAAGCACGGCGTGCCGAACAAGGCGCTGCTGGTGTTCGGCCTGGTGTTCATCGTTTCCGGGCTGGCATTCAAGCTCGGTGTCGTGCCCTTCCATATGTGGGTCCCCGACGTGTACCACGGCGCACCGACCGCGATGACCATGCTGATCGGCTCCGCACCCAAACTCGCGGCCTTTGCCTTCACGGCGCGCATCCTGGTGGAAGGTCTGCAACCGCTGGTGCGGGACTGGTCTGGCATGTTGATCATCATGGCCATCGCCTCCATGGCACTGGGTAATCTGAGTGCGATCGCGCAAACCAATTTGAAACGCATGTTTGCCTACTCGACCATCTCGCATATGGGCTTTTTGCTGCTGGGTTTCATCGGCGGCGGCGTGGAAGGTTACGGTTCCGCGATGTTTTACACGGTGGTCTATGTTTTGATGACCCTGGGC
>Ga0075019_10002594_pt1 | contig 10310 bp, 6 predicted proteins | sample ColStrG_CSR_2013_FD_71473 | JGI IMG/M metagenome (GOLD analysis project Ga0075019, IMG submission 71473) | Freshwater sediment microbial communities in response to fracking from Pennsylvania, USA - Cold Stream Run_MetaG_CSR_2013 | ecosystem: Environmental > Aquatic > Freshwater > Creek >...
GCCGCGAACAGCGCGCAGGCGATCACATTGGCGATGCCCAGTCCACCCGGGATGCGGCTCATCCACGCATGCATGGCTGCATACAGATCGCGCCCGGCCGGTGTTTTCCCGATGGCCGCGCCCTTCAAGATGAACAGCGGGATCGAGAGCAGCGTGATGCTGGCCAGTTCTTCATACACGTTCTGTGTCACGGTATCGAGCGATGCCCCGGGCATGAAGAAATACATGAAGGTCACCGCGACTCCACCCAGGGCGAAGGCGATCGGCATACCTGAAAAAAGTGCGGCCAGTGTCGCGCCGCCGAATAACAGACCGATAACAAGCAGGCTCATTTTGGCTCCTGCTCAGACATCAAGCGCGCGGCAATCTGCAACATGATCTGCAGCGCAAGCAGCGTAATGCCGCCAGCCATCAAAAAATACGGAACCCACAGCGGCGGGGCCCATGAAGAGGACGTGGTGTAGTTTTCCGTCCAGGCCTCATACCAGAGCGTCCAGGATTTCCAGCCGAAAAAGATACAGAACACCGCGGACAAAATATCGATACACAACAGCCGGTAATGATTCACCCGCTCCGGAAGATAACCGGATATCGCCTCGATGCCGATATGACCGCGCTGGGACTGGACATGGGCGCCGCACAGGAACGTGGCGCCTACCAGACAGAATATCGCTGCCTCATCCTGCCAGTTGGTGGAGGCCTTGAAAAAATACCGCGAAAACACGCTGTAAGTGAGGATCAGCGCAGCCGTCACCAGTGCCAGCATGCCGCAGCGCAGTATCCACACGTTGAGCACAGCAGTCAGGCGAACCACCAGACCCAATGGCCCGCCGACCGGTATGATTTTTTGCTGGGCTGGATAGGGATCGAATTCCAGACTCATGCAAATTTCTCTGCGGCCTTGAGCAGCTTCGCGCAAGTCTCGCTCCTGGCGGCGAAATCCTTCCAGGCCGTGACACGGGCGATTGCCTGCCAGCGTTTGACCATTGCTTCGTCAAGGTCGTAGACCTTGGCACCGGCTTTGACATAGATATCCGCCACGGCCTTGTCGTCGGCCATCGCGCCTTCGATAGCGACTTTTTCCATTTCCTCGCCCACCGCCATGATCGTATCCTGCTGCGCCTTGGGCAGCGCATCGAAGACCGCTTTCGACATCATCAGCGGCTCCAGCATGAACCAGTAGGATTTGCCCCGGCCGGTGGTCAGATGCTTGGAGACTTCTTCGAGACGGAACGAGATGAGACTGGTGGACGACGTCATCGCGGCATCCATCGCACCCGTCTGCATCGCCGCATAAATATCGTTGGAAGGCAGCGTGAGCACCGACGCGCCCGCTTCTTTGAGCACCATATCCATCTCTCGACTACCGCCGCGTACCTTCATCCCTTTGGCATCTTCGGGTGCGACCAGCGGTGAGGTGCGACTGGCGATACCGCCCGCCTGCCAGATCCAGCTCAATACGACGATGCCTTTTTCGTTCAGCACTTGCGAGAGCAACTTGCCCACCTCGGCATTTTTCCAGGCCGCACCTTGGGCATAAGATGGCACCAGCCCCGGCATCAGGCCGATGTTGGTCTCTGCCACTTCGCCGCCGGCATAAGAAAGCGGAACCAGACTCAGATCCAATGCGCCTTTGCGCATCGCCGAGAACTGTGAGTTGGTTTTCATCAAAGAAGAACCCGGATATATCTCGAACTTGAGCGCGCCTTGCGTGCGCCTTTCCACTTCGGCAGAGAACTGTCTGCATAAGCGGTCGCGGAAGTCGCCCACGGTAAGTGTGCCACCGGGAAACTGGTGGGAGATTTTCAGCGTATTGCTGGTTTGCGCAAACGCTTTGCTGCCGAACATGGCCAAAGGTACGGCGGCTGCCGTTGCCATTAATAGCCGACGCCGATTCTGCTCGAATGAGTTCATGATTAAATTCCTCGTAAAAGTAAAAAATGGACAAACAGGTAACCTTTAAAAGTAATTGCAGTACTACCATCTGTGCTGCAATTATAAAATGGGAAATCACGGTCGGTAACAATGAACTGTGAGTTTCCAAGCAATTCTCTTAGCTCATAATGATAGGAAGCTAATCAAATGTTGCGCCTCGGCAGTACTGTTTCCCCTTAAACTTTCAGTTACTGCGCGACGAACAGTAGGTCAAGAAATGTGCAGCATCAATAAATCTGAGCGGCTGATCATTACTATTGCATTAATGAAATCCTCATTTATGGACATCCGCCGACCATTTTTATCATCTCAAATAGTACCATTTTTATTCCTGTACATCCGGCACTCCGCAGCGAGTGCCAGCAGATTGACATCCCGTTCACGATTCTTGAAAAACAACAGAGTGATGAGTTGAGGAGAAGCATAGCTCGAAAAGAGCAGGTCGCGATACTTATCAAAGCTGGAATATAACAGAAGCCGAATTCAAGAATTGAAGTGCGATTTTGAATCAAGGTGGCCGGTGGGCGAGATGCGTTAGCAGCAACACCTTCTGACCGGCAAGTTGAAATTAAACGGTTGAACGACACTTACAATTGGTTTTTCAGCGCGCCCAGTATTGCTTGCCCGTTGCAGCCGGGTTAATTATTAGTTTTACAGTAATGATAATTACGGCAGGTTTATTGATGATTTTACGGAGGAGAACTAACTTGGAGCTGCAATAGTGCATTTCAGGGCAACACTGTTGTAATTTTTAAACTTAACATACGGGAGAAACATTGTGAACAATTCAAAATTCATCCTTACAACTTGTTGTGTGGCAGTCAGTTCGACTTTGCTATCGATGACTGGTATGGCCAGGGCTGACGATGGGAACACAAGCCAAGCGACAGACGCTAAATTGCAGCAGGTTATTCAGCTGCAAAAAGAAACACAGGAGAAGGTTAATCAGCTGCAAAAAGATATGCAGGATATGAGAGTCACCGACAAAAAAAACAATAGTGCCTGGAGTGATTCGACTTCTCACCCGTACAGCCCAAATGGTGACTGGGCAAAACTATCTGAGACACCGGATGGATACCGCGTTATTGATACTGGGACCACCTCTGTTGGCTTATATGGCTTGATTGATGTCACATTTAGCCACGAATCAACCGGCGGGCCCAATGGTGGAATAGGAGCTGTTGCAGCAGCACCTACTACTGGAGCACCTGCTACAGGATTGAACAATAAGCCTTGGACCGGTATGGATGTTTCATGGATGAACGGAAATCGCTGGGGAATTACGGGTAGCCATCTGTTGGACGAACAAAGTAAAACAAACCTGATATTCAGATTGGAAAGTGAGTTTGAACTTCCCACCGGAAACTTCGATGGTGGTTATGCATCACCAATTTTATTTAATCGGGATGCCTGGATCGGTTTTTCAAGTGAGGCAATCGGTAAGCTAACTTTTGGTCGTCAAGATAGTTTGGGGCGAGATGTCAATATGATCTGGGCCAATCCATTTAGTACTGACAAAAACGGCTATGGTGAAGGCGGCTGGATGAATAACCAAGTCATGTATCAAATGATGGAATATTCGGGCTCTCCAACTGGCAACCGTTGGGATGACACTGTGGTGTGGAAGAAAAAATGGGGCAATGTGCTGACTTATGCAGGTCATCAGTTTGGCGGGTTGCAAAACAACGTGAACACAGGAAACTACGGTCTCCAATACACGGACAATGTTTATTCTGGATTGGGCTTGAAAGGTACTCAGGATGCCTTAGGGCTGGGTTATAACAGCAGTGACGATATGTGGCACGCCAGCTCGTCTTACACACACGCTAATTATGATGGCTATGCTAAAGAGGTGGAATCCATTGGCGGCAACATTCGTCCCGTGCCTTGGTTACGCTTAAACGGCGGTGTTTATCATGCCAATATTGCGCAACCGATTGCTATTGGTAATCGAACTGATAATACTTACACAGTTTCAGCCCAAATTTATCCGGGTGGTAAATTAGACTATGCACTAGCCTACTATCATATTGATGCAAAAAATGCAGGTATCAATCCTGCTCAGGGGTATAACGGCTTTACGGGTGGCACGGCACAGCCATTTGATTTAACGAATGGTTTTACCCAAGCAGCGAGTGGTACTTGGGGTACAGTTTATGGTGCAGTGTTTTATCGTTGGGATAAACAAACTGACTTTTACTTGGCGGCAGATTATTCCAAGGTTGGGGGTGGATATATTTCGCCTTACTTCCAAGGCAATAGCAAGACGACTCAGGTTGGAGGAGGCATGCGTTTCTTTTTCTAATATTCGATCAAGCTTCTTCATCTATTTTGTTTAAAATATTAAGACTTGTTTAACTCCACCAATTAGTTAAAACGGAGTTAAACAAGTTTTTTATTGACAGAGCCTCCGGATAAAATCATCCCTCGCTTGACCGGCGATGGTATTTTGCAAATCAGACCGGCAATCCGGCTCACATTCGACGCGCCTTGATCCTCTGCAGTGTGCGTTTCATGCCATAGCCGCACGACATTGCGGCACACTTGCGCTCGTCAAATTTCAATGCCTATCATCTTGCAGTCTTACGAACTGCTCCTCGGTCTGAGCTACACGCGTGCCAAACGCCGGAAACCTGTTATCAATACTGTCCTCTGAAAACGGCAAAATCAGGAGGTGGGGGCGATGATTTGCCTATTGCTCCCACCACCATAAGTATATCGCCTAGAAAAAATAGCGGACACCAGCACCGATCTGGATAAATATCTTTTTAATGTTAATTGATTTTCAGCAAACCCTAATCCCCGACATTTTGATTTACTGTGAACAAAGATAGGTTAACGAATGTGATGCATCAATAAAACTGAGCAGCGCTTCATTACCGTCAAGTTAATAGGATGTGATAGTTTGATGCATGGTTCCGCAACAGAGGTTGGCCCGGTGCAATAACGAATGAGGTCGCAGACTCGGAGTCTTCGGTTATAGCCGCCTAAAACAGGCGGGGTTAAGCTGCTTTGTCGCCGCGACTGTACATCCGGCACTCCGCAGCGAGTGCCAGCAGATTGACATCCCGTTCACGATTCTTGGAAAACAACAGAGTGATGAGTTGAGGAGAAGCATATTGCTCTTTGAGACGCACGAGTTTGATGCGCGGACTGAACGCACCTATCCGCCCGGGAAGCAGGGTGCAGCCTATGCCTCCGCTGACGAGATTGATCAGTGAAAAAATATCCCCTACCTGCATGGCGATCAGGGGAGCAAACCCGGCCCGTTTGAAAGCACGGTTGAAGCCTAGCGAAGTAATGAAACCGTCGCTGAGTGTAACGAACTTTTCCTCGCTCAATTCCTGGAGGTCGATTTGGTCCCGCAAGGCATAGGGCGAGTCCAGTGGTACCGCCAAAAACATATCGTCGCTAAATAGCTGAACGGACACGAACTGTCGATTCTGATTTTCTTCCTCTATGCCTATCACGATGGCGTCCAGCCTGCCGTCATCCAACTTTTGCAGCAATTCACTATTGGAGCCGAGCGTCAAATCGATATCCAGACCGACTTTGCGAAGCTTGAGTCCGATGATCAACTGCGGAATGCAGCGCAAGGTGAGCGAATACAGAGAACCTATCTTCAGTCGAGTGGCATTGATACCCGCCAACTCGCGCACTTTTTTTACCCCATCCTCGCATTCGGCGACCACCCGCTTTGCGTATTCATGCAAAGTATGTGCCGTATCCAGAGGGATCAGATTGCGGCCCTCGTGTTTGAATAGCGGACAACGCATCCCCTCTTCGAGCGAGTGCAATGCCCGATGGACACTCACCGTGCTTTGTCCGATCTCCTCGGAAACGCGTGCCAGATTTTTCAGGCGCATGAACGCGATGAACACTTCGAGCTTCTTCAGCGTGATCTCTTCATCGATAGCCAAACCGGTCCATTCCTTAAATTACGGGCATCCAAAACCTATCGCATTTGAATCTGATGATGGTCAGACTGGGCGTGTAGCCACTGCAAATGTAATTACAGAATTGTCGGCTGCGTCATGTTGTGTAGGCTGCAAAATTTTTCCACAGGCAAGCATCGTGAACTAAGCGCTCAACCCCAGCTTGGCAGCCAGGCCGATGCGCTGCAATTTGCCGGTGGCACCTTTGGGAATCTCGGCCATGAACAGGATCTTTCTCGGCACCTTGTAATCCGCCAGATGAATCTCCGCAAAGTCGTGCAGTTCACGCTCGGTCAGACTGAAACCCTCGCGCAGCACAACCGCCACAGCGACTTCCTCACCCAGCTTTTCGTGCGGCATGGCAAAGGTGACCACCTGCATCACGGCAGGATGATGCATCAGCACCTCATCGACTTCCAGCGGTGATATTTTCTCCCCGCCCCGATTGATGATCTCTTTCAAGCGGCCAGTCAGTGTCAGGTAACCTTCGCCGGTCAACGAACCCTGATCGCCGGTACGAAACCAGCCATTGATGAAAGCTTCGGCATTGGCTTTGGGATTGTTCTCGTAACCCAGTGTGACGTTTTCGCCGCGTACCACAATTTCACCGATCTCACCGGGCGCGAGTAATTTGCCCTGGTTATCCATGATCCCGATCTCCAGTCCGGCGGCAAGGCCTACCGATCCGGGAATGCGCTTAAAGGGAGGCAAAGGGTTGCTCGCCATCTGGTGGGCGGCTTCCGTCATCCCGTAGGATTCGACCAAGGGTGCGCTAAAGATTTTTTCCAGTTCCGCGATCACCTGGGTCGGCATGGGCGAAGAAGACGAACGGATGAAGCGCAAGGGATTGCCTGCTATGACCTCCAGATTGCCCGCGGCACGGGACAAGATGGCCTGGTGCATGGTCGGGACGGCGGTATACCAGGTCGGCTTACACTCTTTCATCCAGCCGAAAAACTTCAAAGCACTGAATCCCGGTGGGCAAAAGATCTGGCTGCCCACCGCCATCGGCGCGAGCACCCCGGCGATCAAGCCATGTATATGGAACAACGGCATCACATGCAACGCACGGTCGTCTGGCCGGAGATCGAGTGTCGTGCCGATGTTGCGCGCGGACGCGCACACGTTCCTGTGTGTCAGCGGAACGATCTTGGGGCGCGAGGTTGTGCCGGAAGTATGCAGGACCACAGCGATATCGTCGGTTTGCGCAAATCCGCCGTGTGCGATCGGCCTGCCCGCATATGCCGTACTTGAAAGGGTGAAAATTCCGGCGCCCTGCTCGGGATCAGGGATCAATTCCAGGATCGCAATACCCAGTTTCTCGGCGATCTCCCACGCCGGGGAGTCACTTCCGCTCGCAACAACCAGCGCCTTGGCTTTGATATCGAGCAGATAGAACTCGAACTCATCGGCGCGATATGCGATGTTCAACGGTGCGGCGGTACAAGCGCTGGCGACCGCGATAAATGCGGTCGCCATCTCCGGGCCATTGGGCAATACGATCGCGACTCGGTCTCCCAAACCCAGCCCCAATTTGTTGAGTGCGTGCACGGTATTTTCCACCAGGCTGCTCAAAGCCTGGTAGGTCAGCGGCTTTGCGGAAGGAGCAGTGAGCGCGATCGCGGCCGGGGTTTCCCGCGCGTGGATCGCGATCATTTCAGAGAGAGTCGTAAATTTTTTCATGGGCGGGGGCATGAGATTGGGGATTGATAAAGTCGCCTTCTGCTGTTGCAACCGATACGCCAGCAGTAACGCGAGTGCGTAGACAGCATTGATATTGGGAGTCGGTGTTGCGGTGATCTGGCCGAGCTCGATCACGGAACCCACCAAAGCGTCGAGTTCGATGGGCCGCCCTAGCTCCACATCCTGTAACATGGAAGTCTTGTGCTGACCGACTGCCTGCGCGCCATTGATGCGCTTTTCCAGGCTGACCTTGAAGTTCACTCCCAATTTTTCACCGATGGTCTGGGCTTCGCGCATCATGTTCGCGGCCAATTCCCGAGTGGCAGGAAACACGCAGATATCTTCAAGGGTGGCATGCGTCAGCGCGCTGATCGGATTAAAGCTCAGATTCCCCCACAGCTTCAGCCAGATCTCTGAGCGGATATCGTGTGAGATCGGCGATTTGAATCCGGCATTTTTGAAGACATCGCTGATCGCACGTATGCTGGGCGTGTCGCTACCGTCGATCTCGCCGAGTGTGAAGCGGTTTCCTTCGATGACCTTGACCACTCCCGGGCGTATCACTTCGCTTGCCGGGTACACGACGCTGCCGATCACACGATCGACGGGGATGTATTTCGCGATGATGCCGTCGGGATCCACCGCCTTGACCGGTGTGCCATGATAACGCGGCCCCAGCTCGCCCGGCAGCTTGTGGAAGTACCACCAGGGAACACCGTTTTGCATCGTGACGACGCGCGTATCTGCATGCATCAGTGCCGGGAGTTCAGCCGCAACCGCAGCGACCTGGTGCGCCTTGAGTGCCAGGATCACAACATCCTGAATGCCCGCGTCCGCGATGACTGAAGTAGCCTTAATCGGCTGTGCAAGCAGTTCGTTGCCATTTTCTTCGATCAGCCGCAGCCCGTTTTGCTGCACCGCAGCCAGATTGGCGCCGCGCAAAATCAAGGTCACATCGTGCCCCGTCAATGCAAATTTGACGCCCAACATGCCGCCTATGGCACCCGCACCTACGATACAAATTTTCATGGGTATGATCTTTGATAATTGGAAAAGCAATCCCTCAAACCTGGGCTGATATCCCGTAGGTATTGCGCAATATCCCGATACCCTCGATACTCACTTCGACTACCGCACCCGGTTTCATCGGCATGACACCCTGCGAGGTCCCGCAAGCGATCACGTCACCCGGTTCCAGTGTCATGTCCTGACTCAAGGCCTGCACGATCTTTTCCGGCGAAAATATCATGTCGCTGCAAGGGTAATTCTGGCGTTCCCGGCCGTTGAGCAGCGTTCTGACGTGCAAGGTTCTCCAGTCCAGTCCCGTTGCGATCACCGGGCCTATGACCCCGAAACCATCGAAGCACTTGGCACGCGTCCATTGCTCAAACGAAGCATCTTTTGCGATCAAGTCCAGCGCCGTGATGTCGTTGATGCACGTGTAACCGAATATTGCCTGCCCGGCCTCGTCCTCGTTCGCATGCTTGCAACGTCTGCCGATCACAATGCCCAGTTCGCCTTCATATGCCACCCGGCCATCGTAGCTCGCTGGAGCAGGAACCGGACATTCATGCGCGCAATAGCTATTGGGCGTTTTGATCAAATATAGAGGCTCGGCAGGAATAGCCAGATTTTGCTTGACCGCCTGCGCGTGGTAGTTGTTCCATAAAGCGATAAACTTGCCCGGACGACAAGGCAGATCGAGAACGACATCAGCCAACGCGAGTTCTGTTCCCAACCTGCGTGGCGCGGCGAACATCTCCCCGTCATAGACCATGATCCGTTCGCCTTCGACTTGGCCAAAACCCGGCTTGCCCTGATGGGCAAATGCGATCCACTGTGCCATTGATACCCCATGATAAATTGATTACACAAACCGGCAATATAGCAGACGCAGTGCTACCTGAAGAACGATCTCACTCCTCGAAGTCGTTGCAATACACAGCCAATGCGCTTGATACTTTGATCCTTCAGTCTTGCGCCTTTCCCTGAATGACAGGCGCCGAAAAAACCTCTAGCGGGTTTTATTACAATCTATCAGCAAACTCCATATTTTGCCATCAGAGAAAACTCCTTTAGCCGAAATTTTCGGATCGAACTTCCCAACATACCTGACGCTACTCAGAGCGGCCGGATTCGGACGGTTCTGGTGCAGTTTGCCGAAAATAAAGATTTATGGTGGAGATGGTACACATCCAAGCGCCGGTCGAACTCTATTTATTCGTCTTCAGCAACTTCGCGCTCGATATCCCGATCCAGATTGTAAACTGGGCAGTCGAGCCATTTCTGTTGTTGATGTTTTTATCTTGCATTCTTGATTTGCCTGATCTCTGTCACGGCAACAAGGAATTCTGACTCCTAAGTTTTATTATTCCATAAAACCTGCTAGAGACATCTTTTAGTTTTGGCTAAGTGCGCATCGGATAGCCGTTCAAACAGCTACCAGAAAAAAAGATTCCCTACTGAAAAGACGGTAATGAAGCAACCCAATATTTTACTATTGGGTTGCTTCATTACCGTCTGTTTCCCTGCATTGCAATATGCACCCAGACTGCCGACCCCGACAGACTTCATTTATTCCATCATTAACTGATGGCAAAAAATAATGCCCGTCGGAGCGACAATTTTAACCAATTGATTGATTAACCCAAACAATTGGCGAATGCTCAAAGTAAATTAGAAGCGATACTTCATGCCCACCGTAACACCCTGTAGAGTCGTGCCACCCCAGCACTGCGGCGCCGAATCCAATCCACC
>Ga0075019_10002595_pt1 | contig 10309 bp, 8 predicted proteins | sample ColStrG_CSR_2013_FD_71473 | JGI IMG/M metagenome (GOLD analysis project Ga0075019, IMG submission 71473) | Freshwater sediment microbial communities in response to fracking from Pennsylvania, USA - Cold Stream Run_MetaG_CSR_2013 | ecosystem: Environmental > Aquatic > Freshwater > Creek >...
ACATCGCGCTCGTTGAACGCAATAGTGCCAACTGCTGTCAGACTCGATTCAAGTTTGCCCTTCATCACTGCGACAGTTCGAATTCCCAGATTTTGTTCGATCCTGGGATCAATGCTGACGCCGCTGCCTGCTTTTTTATCGGCATACACCGGCACGAGTTCCATGTCCATAAAAGGGGATTTACCCGGCTTGTCAAAACGTTGACCCGGACTCATTGGGTCGTGCCAGTACAACGGTTTCCGTTCTGCTGCTACTTTGGGGGCGACTGATGTTTTGACGGATTCAGTGCCCTGACTCAAACCCAATCGATACAGTTCATAGCCTGCAAAAACGAGTATGGCGATGAGGATGAGAATTATTGATTTGGATTTCATGGGAGTTCCCAGTTCAATGCTGCGCCCGGATTGGTAGGGGTCAAAAATTCCAGTTGCGCCCAAAGGCGTGCCGTTTCATTTTTCAGTTGCAGTGATTGGATACGCACGTCAATTTCATCGCGGCGCGCTGCCAACACATCCGTAAGGCTGGCCTTGCCGCTTCGGTAGGCCGCCAGCACAGCGGCGATACGCTCAGCTGCAAGCGGCAGCAATTCTGATTCAAAGCGGATTAACCGGTGGCGGTCATTCTGCCATTCGCTCAGCATGGCCCGTGTTTGAGCGACATGCTCACGCAATACTTCATCGCGTTCTGCTATCGCCTGATTAACTATCGCCTGTTTTGCACGCAACTCGCGATTCTGGCGATTTCCTTGGTCCCACTGTATTGGTATTGATAACTCAATTGAAATCATGTTGGAGTAGGCTGAGGATCTTTGCTGGTAGGCCAGCCCAACACTCCAGTCGGTATTTTTATTTGCCTGTGCCAGCCTGGCATCGGCTTCGGCAAGACTGATTTGCTGATTCATCACCGCAATTTGTGGATGTTGTTCCAGTTGATTTTCCAGCAAAACTGGATTCATCCGGATGGCCTCCATCTCGGGCGGATCAGCCAACTCGCTGTCCAGTCCGTTGCCGGTCCAGCGTGCCAGGACGATTCTGGCACTGGTGGCCTTTTGTTGAATTTCACTGGCGCGGTCTTCTATCAGAGCCAGCGCGCTGCGCGCCGCCAAGACATCAGACTGACCAGAGCGTCCGGCGCGATACGCACTCTCCGCAGCCTCAATCGCAAAACGGCTTTGCGTGACCTGATCTTTGATGGCGGCTGCCATTTTTTCTGCGTAATAGGTATCCAGCCAGGCAAGCGCGGTGTCGCGTTGAATGGCTGCAGTGATGACACTTTTTTCAGCGCGAGTTTTATCGGCGGTGCGTTCGTAGATGTCAGCCCGTGCCCGGCGCTTGTCTGTACTGGTGATTTCCTGCATCACACCGACGCGGCGCATGGTCATGAAATCGTCAGTCAGACTCAGTCGGTCTGCACCGTTTATCGGCAAATTATCGATGCCGAGTTTTAAGACAGGGTCTGGCAATTGGCCAGCGGATACCGCCATTTCCTGCGACGACAGGACTGCCAGGTCCTGTGATGCGATTTGCCTTGAGCGTGCCACAGCCATTGTTTGTGCCTGCGCTAAAGTTAGCGGCGGGTCGGAAGAATGCGCTGGCGCACTTGCCCAGCAAACCAAAGCCCAGATGCACAACTGCAAGGGGCGTGTGTCAGTACGTGTTGAATTAATAGGCATAACATCTCCAGAATGCAGGAACCAGCAACGTGCGCAGTGTTTACGCGACGGTGACGAACTGACGAACTGGAGTTGTTAAATGCGGAAACAACAATGAAGTATTGAAACGGGCGGAGAGGTGGAGCGAGCCAGTGACGTGGCTTCGATTGGCGACAAGAATGAGAATTCGGAAGCATCATCCAACCAGACCGAAACAGCCATCATTCCTGTCGGAATAAATTGCTGAATCTGCGGCAATTCTGATTTATCCAACGATTGCTTTACCGTTTCACCTGCAGCGTGAATATGACAAAACGGCGACTGTTCCGTGTCCATGCTATCGCAGTCCTGCATAGTGACTGCAGACTGCGGGGAACTCATCATTGGACAGACGCACGCCCCCACAGCGAACTGCATTATCAGCATGCTGAGGAGCGCGAAACAAGCGATCAGAATTCGAGATTTGGAGAATAGCTTCATAGCGGATAGATTCTTGCACAAATCGATTTTGCGGCAATTAACAATCTGCACTTTGTTAAATCACAAATATACCGATAAAAGTGGAACTGAGGCACGAGTTGCAACTAAATTCGAGCTTGTCGAGACGAAAAATCATGGATGCTCTCAACCTGGGTACCAAAATTTCCAACAAAGTATATGCAATCCTATTTCGATATAACAACAGTAATACTTTGGATAGGTGCACTTTAATCATTATTGAAACCATCCATGGATACTGGCCAGATTGAGAAGCATGACTGACCTGCGCGTGCCGGCTTCTGTTATCAGGACTTCAAATTCTTCAGGAAGAAACCAGCCATATCTTGATATGCCTCCTTTGATTCAGGCAAATCCGGTCGAGTCCAAAACGCATGCGGAAGCGCCTCGAATACGACCAGACTGGCATTCACGCCAGCCCGTAACAGGGCGCGATGAAAGAGACTGGTCCCACTGAGGAACCAATCCCGCGTGCTCGTCATCAGTAAAGTTGGTGGCCAGCCGTGAAGATCACCAAGTACTGGCGAGAGAATGGGATCATTGAGTGGCGTTGCACCGACATAAGCTTTCTGCACTGGGAGCAATGCCTGGTCGATATGTCCAGCCAGGCCAGCGCCGGAGAAAATTGAGAAAGAATCGCCAAGGGCACCGAAGTCGCCAAAACCAGAAAATATGCCCAAGGCACCCGGCAGTTCAATACCGAGCAATTTGAGCTTGGCGGCTACTTCGCCGGTGAGGACGGCGCCAGAAGAGGTGCCGTAGATTCCGATTTCTGACGGCGCATGATCTTTGAGCAGAGCGCTGTAGACTTTGATAATTTCATCGATCGCGACGGGGAATTGTTTCTCTGGGGCGAGTGAATAAAGAACTGACACAACCTCTGCTCCGGTGAGGCTGGCAACGGGAATGCTCTCGACAAGCGAGCAACAATCCAGCTCATAAGCGCCGCCATGGACATTAATCAGTACCAGGCGACTGCGGGATTTGGGTAGGTTCTCCGGGATGACCCTGGTGACGGGCACCCCCGCAATCTCGCTGGACTCAATCTTGGCGGGATAGGTCTTCAACAGCTCCAGCCCGCGCGCTAAGCGTCGCTTGTCGACTTCAGGCCGCTCCTTTACCAAGTCCCAATTATTGGGCTCATCGGGAATCTGCCGCGAGATATAACTTTTCGCCTCCGCGCTAACGGTCTTCGGTAACGGTACAACCCGGCAAATTCGGACGGTTCCATCCATATCCACAATACTGAAATTCCCCTGGAGCGTAGCGCAGACCGGAGACGTTGGGTTCCCGTCGGAGCTCAAGCAAGCAGCACAGGAGGTGCACGCTACGCCAGCGAAAGACAACAGCGCTGCTACCACATGAAATACTGCCAGAGGGATACGAAGTGGTCTCATCAGGATTCGCTTTCAGTACATTGCTCAAAAAGTGGTGGATGGAACGAAATACCAGGGGGTTGAGACGGGTTCGATCATGATGCTGCCAATGCGGCGCGGGTATTCAGACGAATTTCATCGTTGATGCGCTTGCGCCACAGATTCACGCTGCGGTAGTTTTGTATTTCAACGGGCAGTTTGGCAATCAGGCTTGCTGCCTCGGACAGCTCCCTGCTACCGGCTTTCGGTTGCGTGAGGGCTGAAACATACAGGCTTTGTGCCAGTTGCAATCGCAGCGTCTGGTCATCTGCGCCGTCAGCTATCTGGCGGAGTTGCACCTTGAGCGCCTCATTGATCAATACGCTGGCTTCCGGCAGGCGTTTCAAGCGGGCCAGCGCCAGGGCATGCTCCATGCGATAAATCGGTGCATCGATGGCTGTCGAATCGGCTTGCAACAACAAACCCAACGCCTGCCGGCTGCTCAATTCAGCCAGTTTATAATCGCCTTGCGCATAAGCTATGTGAGCCTGGATTCGATGTACATTGGGCAGGGCAGAATAAACAAAAGCTCTGGTTAATGTGTCTTTGCTTTGTGCCATCAACTGCTCTCCGCGCCTGATAACGTCAGCAAGGCCACGCTGGTTGACGCTGGATTCATCCAGGATATCTGCAAGGTACAAATTATTAATTTCAGCAGTGAGCGCCAGGGCCTGAGACCTTTGAACTGCCTGGCCTTGCAATTGCTGCGAGGAATACTCTTCCAACCGGTGCTTCATTTCCACAAGTTGCCTGACATCGCCTCGTTCGGCATGAACAGTAGCCATGGTCAAAGCGTAATTATAGAGATTGCCGGCCTGATAAGCGCTGGGCGCCGCGCGTTGATATAACGCCCAGATCCTGTCCGACTCGACCCGGGCTTCTGACGGACGGCCAAGCTGCACCAATGCCGACACTTGCATTCCCAAATAAATCGCCAGATCGCCAATTTCTATTTGATTCTCCGGATCACTGAGCAGCAACTCTTGAGTTTGGTGAACGCCATCGGTAAATATATTCAAGGCTTTCACCGTCAGTTTTTGATGTAAGGCGTAGTATCCCTGCATAAAAGTAACGGCGCCCTTGATCCGAAGTGCATCCTTGTCGCCAGGGCGTTTCTTCAATACTTCTTGTGCGTCGGCGATCAATTCCTGTGCCAGTTTTTCTGCGCCGGCATAATCTTTGATTTCTCCTCTGGCCAAGGTCTCATGCAACCATTGACCTGCAGTGAGATAAGCAATCATAGCGGGGATGTTGGCATTGCGTTCTGCAACATCAGCCACAGCAGCACGCGCCGCATTTAACTCAATTTGCGCGCTGGCCATCTTCATATTGCGAAGTTTAAAATAACCGGCTCTGGTTCGCCCGTGCGCGTATGCCAATCGCGCTGCCAATGTGGCCATGGGTGCTGTGGCAAAGGGAGCAGCAATCGCAACAGCTCGCTCAACCATCGTGTTTGCAACGGCAAATTCACCATTGGAATAGGCAATCAGACCCCGGTTTTGCAAAGCATCGCTCAAACTGAGGTTATTTGCCTCATTGGCTTTATTGCTCGCAACAACTGGTTCCAACAACGCTATTGACTGATCCAGTATCCTGGCCGCGTCGACCAATTTACCTTCACTCCGACTCACCTGGCCAAGGCGCAGTAATGCCCTGGCGTAGTTGGCATCGGTTGCGCTGCTGCGCATGGCTTCGGGCAGGTTCTGGTAGTAGCTGACCGTGCGGCTGGCCAGTCCGCCGACCATATCAAGACGGCCTATCGGTTGGAGCTCCGAATAGAAATCGTCGAGCAGATAGCCCACCAGTTTTTCAGCGCCATCCCGCGAGCTGTCAGCCAGTGCGCGCGTTTCTTGCGCCCGTCTCATACTGATGTAACCAAAAACTGAACTGGCTACCGCAGCCACCGTCAGAACCAGACAGACTGCAATGATCTGGCGCGCCCGCACCAGTGACTTGCGGGTGCTGAGCTCACGTTCACGCTGCGCCACGAGCTTGCGTTCGGTGCTTGAACGTTCTTCGCGCTCATGGCGCAGGCCACGGCTTGCCTTGACCACGTTGCACAGCACATCGTGGGTTAGCTCGACGCGGCGGATATCGAGGCGATCTTCGATGCGTAACAGACGGCGGTTGACCAGCAGCGCCAATACGGTCTGGGCGTCCGGCACGGCGCCGGCAGCAGCGAGGTGTTTCAAAACCCGTTCTTCTGCCACATTTTCCCGATAGCCTGATTCAGTGAGCAAGACGTCTTCAATGACATTGCGCACGGCCTGGGGTTGGTCACCCAAAGCGCGCTCATAGAAATCGGTGAGGATGCTGGCGTGCGAACCTGCCAGCAGATCCAGCGAGATTTCGGCACGCCGGGACGCGATGCGTTTGTCGTTGAGTTCGCGGCAAATCAAACTCAGCAGTGATGGTTCAACCTGGGCATGGGCCAATTCGGCACCACCTGCCACAAAGCGCACGATGGCTTCAGCCACTTCTTCCGTCACCAGTTTTCCACCGGGGCCAGTCACTGCCGCCAGTGCCTGTGTGCCTGTCATCGGCGCCAGACGCAAACGGTTTTGCGTGATGCTGGGCATCGCTGTTTTGAGCGATTCCAAATGCGCCAGATAATCTTCACGCAGGGTAATGAGTACGCGGTAATCGTTACGGGAAAAGTCAAAGCGTTCCACAGCGCTGTCGTCTTCTTCCAGTCTGGCTTCCAATGCTCTGGATGGGCGGTTCTCCACCAGCTCTGCCAAACCTTCAAGAAAGTCACTGGCGCGCCTGCGACCATCATCATCGCTCTGCGCCAGCGTAAAAATTTCTTCAAACTGATCGAAGATCAACAGTGGCATCAGGGGCTTGCCCTGTGCATCCAGCAGCACATCGTCTCTGTGATGCAGGAATTCCCACAACGATTCATCCGCAACTGCAATGCCGCTGCGGGTCCAGGTTCCGAATGCAACCGTTTCTTGCAAGATGGCTTGCTTGATTTGCTGTTGCGCACTTGGCGCGTCCGGGCCGTAATCAATCCGCACATACACCGGACAATAACCCTGTGCGCGCAGGCGTGGCACGATACCGGCGCGCAGGATGGAGGTTTTTCCAAGACCAGACTGACCAAACAGAATCGTGAGTAATTTGCGCTGCACCCGTCGAGCCAGTTCACTGACTTCTTCTTCGCGGCCATAAAAATACTGCCGGGTTTCTTCGCTGAATGAAGACAGTCCTAACCAGGGATGGGATTGGTTGACTTCGGTGTCGGCCGGGATGTCAGACGCGAGATTATCCGTGCCAGTCATGAAACGCTCCTGCCGTGTAAACATTCATGCAGGCGCTGGCCGAAGTCGGGTGTGACATTGCCATCGGTGAGTTGCGTAAAATGCAGAGCCTTGAATTTATCCGGTACGAGCGCGACACCGGCGTTGGTATCGTCTATGGTGACAGGCAGTATAAACAGGGCGCCGTCGGCGATGTTGCGCGCCCGATCGATTGCATAGCTCCATTCGCGGCGGAAGTATCCTTCGTGTCTGGCCTGTGTGGTGCTGGAAACGACCGCAATGAAGTAAGAGCAGCGCGCAATATTGCGTTGAATTTTTCGGTCGTAATCGTCACCCACTTCTAATCTGTCCATGTCAAACCAGGTAGTGACACCGACCGCTTCCAGCCCGGCCTTGATGCGCTGCACTGCTGCCAGATCATCTCTGGCGTAACTGATGAAGACGGCATGGTCTGGCATCTCGCGCGCCGGCGGCAGGAAGCGTTGCGGCGACTGACCGTTGATGCTGCTGACATTATTTGCCTTTCCATACAGCTTTTGCTGGCGTGCCATCCAGCGATCGTACAATTCATCGACAAATTTTTCTGCGCCGGTATAGACCCGGGTCCGTACACTGACCTGTTGCAAAAAATCCATCAGTCGGTCATCTTCGCAGCTGTGGTTGTCGGCCAGAATTTCACCGACATCGCGCGGGTCGGACAGGCGCTGGCGTTTTGCCATGCGCAAAAATAATCTTGCCAACCAATTGGAGAAATTACTGCCGATGAACAGCAGATGATTGTGTTCAAGTTCATGGAACAGCTTTTCCGGAGCCAGATGATCGCTTTGCAGTGCACAGATAAATTCCAGCGTATCTTCATCGGAGATGACATAGGTCGGTGAGGCGGCGACCTTGCCGAATAAATGATAGACCACGGGTCGCACCAGGCCCTCGCGTTCGCAGGGCAGATCAGTGATGCGGTTGGGTGCGTAGGCAATCACGTCGGTGGCTTCGTTGGCGAGCGCATTGGGGAAGCGCACCGCGTTCAACGCGTCTTCGAGCATGGAGTCAAACGTGGTCGTCACAAACAGATCAAAGTCGGTGATGGCCGCCAGACGCTGCAAGGCGCGCGGCGGCGCAAAGGCAGCTTCGCGCAAAATAGCCCGCAGGCGCACATAGGCTTCTTCACGCCTGCCGCGCATGGAGAGAAACCAGCACACTACATCGTTGAGGTTATATGTTTGCGGCAACAGAGATATATCGACATTGAGTTTGGCGGCAAGTTTCTCCGCCAGCCAGTCGTACAACAGTCGCGGACCGGTCTCGGTTTGCACTTCCAGTAATTCAGGCCCGATGATGGGAATGACGCGTTTGTCTTCAATATAGCTGAGAAGGTCGTCCCAGGCGTCGTCGTCTAAAGTAGCCAGCGGCAAGCGTGAAGGGACGCTCAATTTGAGCACCAGGCAGCCAGAAAAGAAAGTGCGGTCCAATTTGTCATATTTTTATCCGGAAATGACGCTGATGCGAATACATTCAACCTTGACCGAGAAGCCATGACGTTAACTCAAATTAATTTCTTGATAGTAACACGGCAATATTCACGCCCTTGGTACCGGTGGCGTTATCTTTTAAGCTCCCCGTCAGAGTGTTGTTTATCTGCAGTTTCCAGGTGGTTCGCATTTTTTATTGCTGTCGCTCAGAATGCGGTCAACAACTGTGGGGATCAATTGAACATGGAAGCGCAAAACTCGTGCATTCATGCGTTTGAGCGTGGATGCTAAAAAGGATAGAAAGAGTTAAATAATCCCAACAGCGACCATTACTAATTGCCACACATTTTTAAAATTTATGTGGCAAGAATTGGCCGGATAACATATATTTGCCACATATTTTTCATTTTTATGTGGCAAGGATTAAGGAGGACTGAACATGGCTCGACTCTATTCCGTATTTCAAGCCACCTATCAGACTGAGTTCGAGAACCTGTCTCAATGGGCACAAACCCAAGACCTGATCCACCCCGGCACACCAGGTCGTCTGGAGCAACGACAACGAGGCGGGGATACTTTTTTTTACCATCGCTTTTATGACGCCAGCGGACATCCGTCGGAAAAATATATCGGTGGCCCAGCGGGAATACCCGAGGCGGATCTCGCCAGACAAAACGCACTGGACAAAATTGGCAGCGCAGAAATGGTTGTGCAAAGCGTGAAGGAGCTACGCAAACTTGGCTATGCCGTCATCGATAACAAGGCTGGGGCAACATTAGCGGCATTACATAACCACCGCCTGTTTGCGAGCGGATTAACATTGATTGGAAGTCACGCTTACGGCGCGATTCTCAACCGACTCGGTGTCAAGGCGGCGAGCTATTTAACAGAAGATATCGATGCAGTCAGATCGAATCCACTTAATCTGGCTACTACACCAAAAATGAGTCTGCTTGAAATCCTGCAAACTTCGGGGCTGCCATTTATCAAGGCGAAGTCCGGTCTGAAGCCTGGGAGCAAATCTGAAACCTACAAACTGCCGGGCAGAGAAAAACTGTTAGTCGATCTGCTTGTGAATGGAACCGGCGTCGGCGCGCCAATATTAATTCCTGAATTGGATGCGTATGCCCAATCCATTCCACATCTGGACTACCTTGTCGATGGCAGGATGGAGTCTGTGGTTCTCAGCAAAAATTATGTTGTGCCGGTTTATACACCCAATCCAGCCCGCTTCGCCGTTCACAAATTATTTTCTGCACTGTCGCGTGTCAATCAATCTGCAAAGAGCGAAAAAGATATTCTTCAGGCGGCTACCGTGATTTGCGCGATGGAGGACAAATATCCCGGTGACATCGAAGATGCGATCAATACCTTCCCGGAATCTGGCAGAGCCATGATGTTAAAAGGAGCTGAACGAGTCGTACCTGTTGTGCAGTCGCATTCTGGAGAGTTTGGCGAAAATTTTAGACAGGTGATTGATTGCATTTAAACTGACTCTCGAATGACCGCTAAGTTTCAAACGGATCGATCAAAAGTTTGACGATCTTCGAAATTTTCAGGGTGTCTTCGTCAGGTTATAAATACGTAGCCTGAAAATGACCTGAAAGTCGATGCAAGTTAATGCACAAACAACGCATATAAAAAAACAAAAACCCGCGTCAGCTAAGGGCTAGAGGCGGGTTTCTTGAACGTTACTGAACATCTTGCTTCCATCTCCGGACTCATACAGCAGTTGAGCAGATGCAATCGCGCGTTTTGCTTCAGAAATGAGATTTTCAGGATGCGTGAGATTCATTGGATGACTATTCCATCACGCTCAATATTTCGTAACAAATATGGGTTGCGATATGCATCTGGATTGGACCATTCGTCTTCCCAAACTGGAAGTGCTTCCACCCGAATGCCTGTGTCCAGCATGACGTCAAAAGCCATATCAGACATTTCCATTTTCGTTGACATAAATTTCCCATGACTTCCGGAAAGTAAAACCACTACGTCAGCATCACTGTCTGG
>Ga0075019_10002596_pt1 | contig 10304 bp, 5 predicted proteins | sample ColStrG_CSR_2013_FD_71473 | JGI IMG/M metagenome (GOLD analysis project Ga0075019, IMG submission 71473) | Freshwater sediment microbial communities in response to fracking from Pennsylvania, USA - Cold Stream Run_MetaG_CSR_2013 | ecosystem: Environmental > Aquatic > Freshwater > Creek >...
ATATTATACCGGTCAGTTCTTCGATCTTAAAAAAATTACTGAAGCGGGTCATCGTGCTGGCGCGATGGTGGGTTTTGATCTCGCCCACGCCATCGGCAACGTGCCGCTCAAGTTGCACCGTGACAATGTGGATTTTGCAACATGGTGTGGATATAAATACCTGAACTCAGGCCCGGGCGGAATGTCGGGAATTTTTGTTCACGAACGCCACGCCCGATCGTTTCAACTACCGCGCCTGGCCGGTTGGTGGGGACATCTGGACACCGAACGCTTTCAGATGCGGAAGGGCTTCAAACCAATGCCAGGTTCCGACGGCTGGCAACTATCCAACTTTCCCATTTTGTCGGGGGCGGCACAACTTGCGTCGCTTGAAATTTTTGAAGCGGCGGGACTTACGCGACTGCGCCAAAAAAGCTTGCTGCTGACAGACTACCTGCTCTATTTGTTAAAGTCTATTCCGCAGGGCGAAGAATACTTTACGGTGATCACACCCGAGCGGGCGGAAGCGCGCGGCTGCCAACTTTCGTTGTTGATGAAAAAGAACGGACGGGCTGTATTTGACAAGATCACGAGCGAAGGTATCATCGCCGACTGGCGTGAACCGGACGTCATTCGCGTGGCGCCGGTACCCCTGTACAATACTTTCGACGAAGTCTTTTCATTTGCTAAAACGCTCGAGCATGCCCTTCGATAGAAAACAACACATTGCCATAGCCGGTGCCGGACTTGTCGGCTCGTTGATGGCCATTTACCTGGCCAGGCGCGGACATCGTGTATCCGTCTTTGAGCGGCGTGAAGACCGGCGACGGCAGCAGGTGGAGGTGGGTCGCTCCATCAATCTAGCATTGAGCAACCGCGGACTTCGTGCGTTAGCCGAAGTTGGGCTCTCGGACGAAATCCGAAAGAATGCCATTGCTATGAATGGTCGAATGATGCACGACGCGCAAGGCAAACTTACTTTCCAGCCGTATGGAAAGGCCGGCCAATTTATCAACTCCATCTCGCGCGGCAACCTTAATGTGGTGCTGATGGACGAAGCAGAAAAAATGGGTGTAACATTTCATTTTTCTTCACGAATTGAAAAAGTTGATTTTGGCGACTCGGCCCTCACCGTGACCAACGGTCATAAAAAAACAACTGAAACCTTCGACGCCATCATCGGTGCCGATGGGGCGTTCTCCGCTGTTCGTGGGTCGCTACAGATCACCGATCGCTTTGACTATTCTCAGCACTACATTGCTCACGGGTATAAAGAATTGCACATTCCACCTGGAAAAGACAACGCCTTTCAACTTGAAAAAAATGCGTTGCACATCTGGCCCCGACAAAGTTTCATGCTGATCGCGCTGCCCAATCCCGACGGCAGTTTTACCTGCACTTTGTTTTATCCCTTTGACGGTCCGCACTCCTTCGACAAGCTGCAAACCGAGAAGCAAATTGATGCGTTCTTGATGAATACTTTTCCAGATGCGTACGCATTGATACCAAATGGAGCAGCCTTATTCCGGCAGACGCCGGCCTCCTCACTGGTGACGGTCCGGTGCTTTCCCTGGACAAAAAATAACACTTTGCTGATCGGCGACGCCGCGCATGCCATCGTTCCCTTCTTCGGACAAGGAATGAATGCGGGTTTCGAAGATTGCAGGGTCCTAAACGAAATATTGGCCAATGGCGCGGGGTGGCATGAAAGTTTCAACGCCTTTCAAGAGCGACGAAAAGCAGACGCCGATGCCATCGCCCAACTTGCGCTCGATAACTTTATCGAAATGCGCGACCTTGTGGCCGACGATCGGTTTTTGCTACGAAAAAAAATCGAGGCGAAACTACATGAATTGTTCCCGGAAAAATGGATTCCCCTCTACACCATGGTGACCTTTCGGGACGATATCGGCTACGCCGATGCATTGGCTATGGGCAACCGCCAAAAACAAGCGATGGATCAGGTCATGCAATCGGATGTGACAGAAAAAAACTGGGAACACTTGAATTTTGAAGCGATCGTGAATACCTTGTAGGAATCACAATCATGGCCAAAATTTCGGAAACCGATCTGCTACTCAATCCAGACGGTAGTGTCTATCACCTCAACCTCCTGCCAAAACATATCAGTGACACCGTCATCGCCGTGGGCGACCCGAGCCGGGTGTATCTGGTCAGTCAGTTCTTCGACGAGGTGGAGTTTGAGATGAACAAGCGGGAGTTCATCACGCACGTTGGCCGATTCAACGGCAAGAAGATTACCGTCATCAGCACAGGCATCGGCACCGACAATGTTGAAATCTTTTTCTCAGAACTAGATGCGCTGGTGAATATCGACCTCAAGTCAGGAGAAGTGAAGCCCCGCAAGAAAAAACTCAAAGTCATTCGGATTGGTACGTCGGGCGCGTTGCAGGAAGACATTGCCGTCGGCTCTTTTCTGGTCTCTGATTTTGCAGTCGGCCTGGATAACCTCATGAACTTTTACGACCTCGCGATGACAGAGGAAGAACTGAAGCTGGCAACGGACATTCAGGATAAAATCGGTTTTGCGTTCAGGCCTTATGTCGTGCAGGGCTCTGACATGTTGCGCAAACAGATTGGCTTCGACATGCGAGTTGGAAACACGGTGACCGCACCAGGCTTTTATGCGCCGCAGGGGCGCACACTACGGGCGCCGGTGCGCATTCCAAACCTGATGGAAAGCCTGAATTATTACCACAAAGACGACTTTTGGCTTACCAACTTTGAGATGGAAACGTCCGGCTACTACGCCATGGCCCGACTGCTCGGTCATGAGGCATTAAGTGTAAATGCCATTTTAGCCAACCGCATCAAAAACAAATTCGTCAAAGACCCCAACAAGGTCATGGAGGCCCTGATAGAAAAAGTGCTGGAGCGAATCTAGGCCGTCGCCAGGCTGTCCATGCGCATAATGTGCTTGCCTGCGCGCAACGGGTCGTCGTTGTAAAAGCCGGACAAGATGCGGTGTGCAATCTGCTCGATCACCAACTCCTCATCCGTTTTAGCTTGTTTACCCTGCCAATACACGCGCCGGGGATGTCTTTTCATATCTTCCACATATGCTTTCGCATGGCGGTACTGCTCTTCGGTAAACGAAATGGTAAAACAGGTTTTAACGATTTGAGTTTCCATAGCAGATAAATTACAATTGTTGTGCCGTGATTTTAATTCGATTATCGCGAAAAAATCAGGCAACAAAAAATGCTTCGTTCGATGGCGAACAAGTTTGTCCGTTTGCGGGAAAATGAACGCTATCGCGCGATGATCACCTTGTACTTGACAACTCCTTTGTCTGTAACGATTTCGATAATGTACAGACCACCGTTTTGCCGCGTCGTGTTCAACTGAATAGAAGATTCTGAAATCGCTGTTGGCACGGTCATCTCCTCACCGACGGAGTTAAAGAGCCGAACACCCGATACAGTACCAATGTTTTGATAGTCGATGGTGACGGAATTTGTGGCCGGATTGGGATATACTTCCACCCGCGGCGAAGTCAGCTGATCATCCAAGAGACACACGTCATAGGCGGTGCGCTTTCCATCAAAATCAACCTGAACCAGTCGATAATAGGATTTTCCGAGAATTGGCGTCGGGTCGTTGAGTGAATAGTTACGTGCCACCGCGGTGGTACCAGCTCCTTTGACGGAACCCAATTTTTCAAAATTAAATCCGTCCGTGGAGCGCTGGACTTCAAAGTAGTCGTTGTTGAATTCGCTTTCGGTCGTCCAAATCAAACGGGCCATTCCGCTGGGTAAAAGTGAGCAGGCAAAACTCGTCAGCTCCACGGGCAACGTGTTCTGATTGGTGGTCGTCCCCAGTGTAAACGGACTGTTCGGTGTACTGAATGTGTTCACCGTGCCGAGTGAAATCACAGTGCCGGTGGTTGTATTTCCCGTTGGGGAGCCATTAGTACCCTGATCCTGCCATTTTGAAGAAGCAGCGTCCCATCGTGCCACGTGCATGGTGGCCAAGTTGCCCACGCCGCCGCTGCGAGGCGAATCCCAACTTAGGGTGACGCCTACACTCGACGAGCCGTTGGTGCGGTTGAGCAACCAATATTCTGCCGCGCTGACGTGATCAAGCGTCGATGCGATCTGCGTGAGCGGGTAAGTACCGTTTGCCGTGGTGTGAATGTATTGCGCGGTGAAGACATCCGTGACCGCTGACGGCGCCGAGATGCTGATCGGTGCATAGTAACCTCCGTTGCCAACCGGGAAGGTGAAAGCACTGTTTCCGATCTTGTTGATCATTCCGTCCACATAGCTGGTAGCAGACGCTCCTGCGACCGAGCCCGTGCTGGTGATATTCAATGTGGCACTTTGTGTGACGATGCCGGAGGTAAAGGTCATTTGCCCTGCCACCTGCTGCGTACCAGACGCCACTGTCACGCCGGCTGCATCATTGACTACCAAATTATTAAATGTAGTGGTCCCCGAGCCACCAATGGAACTTGCACTTGACCCGACAAAACTCACGGTTCCGGAATTGGCCGTGTAAGTTCCGTTGTTGGTCCAATTCCCATACACGTTTAGGTTGTTGGTCGTGCCTGTTGACAGTGAAGCTTGCGGAATCAGGTTTGTATAGGTCGTGGCCGCGACACTCCCCGACACCGTAATATTTCGTACCTGCGCACCAGTAGACGCAATCACAGGCATGAACTGCTGGTTGGCTGCAAGAATAGATGCATCCGTGGTGCTGGTGGGCACCGCCGAACACCAATTGCTGGCCGTAAACCAATCCGTGCTGGTGCCTCCCAACCATAGGTTGGTACTTGCCGCCACGGCAATGGGTGTGAACGTCGCATTTAAGCCTGAACCGCCCGCCCCTTGCACCAATTGCAATTCTACTTGCGAAGTTGGTCCCAACACGCCGGTCCAAACATTGGTATGCGCGTCACAACAGCCAACATGCTGGGCCACGGTCGTCCCGTTGATAATCAGAAAAAAGTTATCATCGTGAAAGGGCACGTTGATCTGATACATCCCACACGCAAATCCCGTCCGTTTGAAACTGAGAGAGATGTTCGTTGCATTCATAGTGCAACCCACCCAAGCATTGCCATTGGTCGTATTGGCAGTCGATGGCGCTGCTCCGCTAGTCCATCGGGTGGACGTGTTAAAATCGTAGCCACTGGCGCCGCTCCCATTTTCGGTATAGTATCCTTGATAATTGGTACCAACGGTCGTTGAATTAAAACCGTACACATTCCAGGTACCGCTGGGAAAGGTCGAAACGGCTGGCAGCGGCAGGACAGTGATCACGGTAGTTGCATTGTTAGTAGAACAGTTGTTACTGCCCGTTACCGTGTAGGTAGTGGTTACCGTGGGTGAGGCTGTCACTTGATACCCAGTGGTGGCACTCAGGCCCGTACTTGGGTTCCAAATGTAGGTATTCGCGCCGGATGCGGTCAGCACGGTGCCGCCAGACGGGCAATACGTAGAAACAGCCGTTGGTGTAACGGCGGTAGACGGCAAAGGATTTACCGTCAAGGTGCTGCTGGCGGTGGCCGTACAGCCGGTTCCTGCCGCATCGGTAAGGGTATTTGTAATTGTGTAATTCTGCGCCGGCGTTACGGCGGTCGTTTGCAAAATCGTGTTGGCCGACGTGCTATTGGGATTCAATGTAATATCGGCAGCAGGCGACACGGCCCAACTGTATGTGGCGCCGGTCAGCGTAGAGCTGGCCGTCAGGTTGGTCGTGGTGCCTGCGCAAATCGTTGCGCTCGGACTAATCGTCTGCGGCGAAGTTGCGGACGGTGAGAAGGTAACCTGGAGCTGACCGGGACCACAATTGTTAATCAATCGCATCTCCACCTGAGACGTCGGTCCAAGAAATCCAGTCCAGACGTTGGATTGTAAGGATGGGGTATAGTTGGTGTTTTGGAAGACTTGTACACCATTGATCAAAAGCGTGAAACTGTCGTCCTGATAGTTCACATCGATCTGGTAATAACCACAAGTGAAATTGGTTCTTTTGAAACTCATCGAATAGTTGGTGTAGTTCAACGTATTCGCACCGCATGTTCCGGTACCGGTCAGAAAACTGCACCCCGAATAAGCCAGCCCCGAGGCAGCGTTCGCAACTGACGGGCCGGCCGTATTACCCCAGCGGCTGGTCGTGTTAAAACTCAGGTTGTTTTCAGTATAATATCCATAATAGTTGCTATACGTGATGTTATTGTAATTACAATATGCATTCCAGGTGTTATTGCCAAAAACAGATGTCGCCGGAGCGCCCGGAACGTTCTGCACAATCACCGAGCTGGTGGCGGTATTGCTGTTGGCCACTCCCGTACAGCCGTTATCTCCAGTAACGGTGTAAACAGTGTTGCTGGCCGGATTTGCGATCACTGTCGCACCGATTCCCGATGCCGGGGTCAATCCTGTTGTAGGCGACCATGAGTAGTTCGTTGCGCCGCTGGCCGTCAGCGTCGTCGTCGAAATGCCAGAGCAGACAGAAGGAGCGGTTGCGACGATGGTCACAGTGGGTTTCACATTGCTCACAGTGACTGTGGCCGTGCCGGTAACCGTACACCCAGTGGTGGCGTCCGTGCCGGTGGCCGTATAAGTAGTCGTAGTAGTCGGGGCCACCGTAATGCTCGCGCCAATCCCGGTGGCAGGCGTCACACCCGTAGTGGGGGTCCAGGCATAGGTGAGAGGAACGCTTGAAGAAGCAGTCAGCACGCCGGGGTTGGTGGGAGTAGAACACTGCACCAGACTGGCAGGCGAAATCGAAACGGGGACAGCCACCGGTGCGAGCGTAATTTGCAGCTGACCTGGACCTAAGACGTTCACGAATCGAATTTCAACCGTGGACGTGGGGCCCAGGAAACCGGTCCAAACATTGTTCTGCGCACTTGATGTGAACACTGTATTTTGAAATACCATAGTGCCGTTGATATAGATGGCGGACTCGTCATCCTGGTAAGGAATGCTGATCTGGTAGTAGCCGCACGTAAAATTGGTTTGCTTGAATGAAATACCATAATTGGTTGCGCCCGTAGTGGTGCAACCCGCATATCCAGTTGCAGTGGTTGGACTGGACGAAGTACCGTATTGTGAAGCGGTGTTGAAGCTCAGGCCGCTGAAAGTGTAATAGCCTGTGTAATTGGTAAACCCTGCAATGGTGTTGCTGTTGTACACGTAAGCGTTCCAGCCCGTCGTCCCAAAAACCGTAGGCGTACCCGACGCCGCCCCAATTGTCAAGTCGGTTCCATTATCCGGACCGTTCACCCCCGCTCCGGGCGTCGAGCTCACAATGCGAATTCGATACCCTGTGCCCGCAGGCGGATTGCCCAAGCTGCCGCTGATGGAATTGGTTGAACTGGTACCAATGACAGTCGGACTTGCAAAACTTCCAGATGCATCAGATAACTGCGCGGTAAAAATGTTACCGGTCGGAAATCCGCAACCGTTGAGGACGGAATAATTCAGCGTAATATTCTGACCCTGGCAGTACGAGGTCGCTCCGCCGGAAATGGTTGGGGCCGAGATACCGAAACCATTGATGGTAAACGCAGCTGAGGCGGGGCTTGTCACGGCTGGATTGGTGGAAACCACCTGAATCTTATAATTTGAACTCGTTGCGAGTGTTTGAGGCAGTGTTACACTAATGGAACCAGATGTCGTAGCCGAGACTGCCAAACTAATGTTGGTCGGTGAGCCAAAGGCTCCGTTGACATCCGACAATTGCACCTGAAAGGTGTTGCCACTAAAAAAGTTGCAAGTGGAAACGTTGTTGGTGATTGAAAATGTCGAACCAGCACAGTAAGATGCGCCTAAACCAGTCGGTGCACTCAACGCAGGTGAGTTGATGACCAGATTGCCCGTGGCTGTGCCAATTAAAGCAGGATTGGAAGAGATGACCCGCATTTGATACAACGTGCCGGTCGTCTGCGCTTGCGGAATCGTTACCGTGATGCTGGCGCCTGTTCCCGATCCAATTGATGTCGGGGCCGCGAAACTACCTGTTTGATCTGATAATTGAACCGTAAAATTATTGCCGGAGCCATAGGTCAAACATCCATTGGCCAGATAATTGGTGACAGAAAAAGATGTACCCTGACACAAAGGCGTGCCTGCGTTGGGGGCGTTCAACGCCAACGCATTGATTGTGAAGGCGCTGCTGGCCGTTGGCGTTCCGGCAGGGGTAGTGCCCACCACTTGGATTTTGTAGGTCGTGGCGCCGGTGGCGGTCGTTGGTAATGTAGCAGAAATGGAGCCCCCTGTCGTGGTATTGGTTACAGTGCCAATGACCGTGGTACCAGAAGCAAACGAACCCGATGAGTTAGACAGCACCGCATTGAAGCTATTGCCCGCCGTAAACGTGCCCGAAACAGAATAGTTAACCGTCAGCGCAGCGCCGGCGCAATAGGGGCCGGCAGGTGAAAGGCCGGTAACAGTGGTGGTTTGTGCTAATCCCGCGATGGTCGCGAAGAAAAACAACAAAAACATAGCAGCGGAGGCATGCGCCTTTCTACCAAAAGCAGTCAAAAAAATGTTCATGAGCAAAGATTCAAGCCAAACTAATTTACAAAGATATAGAAATTGATACTCAGTACTTTAGAAACCGGATGATAATTTCATGCAACCGATTTCTGAACTACTATACTACCGTTGTCGATTGAAAAGGAAATTTTTTTCCTGCCCGAATTGTTGAGCAAAAAAGAACCAAATCTAAACCATCATGAAATATCTCATCACCGGATCATTAGGCCATATCAGCAGTCCCCTCATCGCGAAGCTGAATGCAAGCGGCCGTCACTTAGTAACCGTGGTCACCAGCAAACTCGACAAAGCCGGTGAAATCAACGCCCGAGGTGCCAAACCAGTCGTTGGCTCTGTCGAAGATCTAGATTTCTTGAAGAAGGCGTTTGCGGGCATGGATGCCGCCTACCTGATGATACCGCCAACATTTTCGCCTTCGGGCAGCTGGGCTGAATACCAAAAGAAAGTAACGGACCATTACATCGCAGCCATCCGGTCGAGCGGAATCCGGCACGTGGTGCTCTTGAGCAGCGTAGGCGCTCATTTGGGCAAAGGTGCGGGACCCGTCGACGGATTGTCGGTGGCCGAGTGGCATTTCAGCCAGCTTAAAGATGTTCATCTGAAGATCGTTCGCCCTTCCTATTTTTATTACAACCTGATGGGGATGATTCCACTCATCAAAAACATGAATATCATGGGCTCAAATTTTGGGGATACAGATGAAAAACTTGTGCTGACTGATACCGGCGACATCGCCGACGTGGTGGCCGACGACCTCCTCCAACTGAAATTTAAGGGGCATTCCATTCGCTACATCGCCAGTGACGAACGTCATCCGCGCGAAATAGCTGAAGTATTGGGCAAAGCAATCGGAAAACCGGGTCTACCCTGGGTAACCTTCAAAGACGAAGATGCGCTGAATGGCATGCTGCAGGGGGGCCTCAATGCTGATGTAGCAAAAGGTTATGTAGAATTGGGTGCCTCGTTGCGCAACGGGACCATGCAGGCTGACTACTGGAAAAACCGGCCACAACTCGGGAAAGTCAAACTGGAACATTTTGCAAAGGCCTTTGCCGCGGCCTATTCCGCCTAATTCACCAAGCCCCGCAAGCAAAACGCGGGGCTCTTTTTTTATGCCGGCCAGTAATAGGCGAGCGTGTCGCTTTCCAGTCTTTGCATCGTCACGTGGCGGGCATGGATCACGGGCGCCGGAATGCCCTCGCCGAATGTTCGCGACGCCGTAAATACGCGCGCTTCATCCCAATATCCAGCATCCAAAAAGAACTGCAGCGTTTGGGCACCGCCTTCCACGATGACTGACTGCACATTGCGTAGGTAAAGATCGTGTACCAGATCCTTCATAAAATTTTCCTCGCTGATTCTGATCAGCGACAAATTAGGGCGATTCTCATTTTTCAGCACATTGTAGCAAAGCGTTTGCTCGCTGCCGTCAAAGAGCGCCAACTGCTCATCCAGTCTTAAGAAACGGTCGAGCACCACACGTGTGGGGTTTCGCCCACTCCAGTCACGAACGGTGAGCAGCGGGTGATCGTGCGCGGCCGTGCGCGTGCCCACCAATACCGCATCTTCTTCACTCCGCCAGCGATGCACCCATTGTCGCGACCACTCGTCCGAAATCCATTTCGACTCGTAGTTTTTCCTGGCGATAAAACGATCGGCGGTCTGCGCCCATTTCAAAATGATGTACGGACGACGCTTTTCCATGAACGTGAAAAAACGGATGTTCAAGGCGCGGCATTCCTTTTCCAAAACACCCGTGACGACCGACACACCGGCACTTTTCAATTTCTCCAC
>Ga0075019_10002597_pt1 | contig 10301 bp, 8 predicted proteins | sample ColStrG_CSR_2013_FD_71473 | JGI IMG/M metagenome (GOLD analysis project Ga0075019, IMG submission 71473) | Freshwater sediment microbial communities in response to fracking from Pennsylvania, USA - Cold Stream Run_MetaG_CSR_2013 | ecosystem: Environmental > Aquatic > Freshwater > Creek >...
CGCCCACAGTCTGCGGGGGTAAGTTTTTTGTGTTCTGCGGGTCTGGAAACCCGTTTTTTATGCTAGCCGCACGGTGTCCTGGCTTGGCCAGAATCGCAATGAAAAATTGGTCAGTCTGGGCCTTGGCGGCGGCGTCAATCAAAGCTGTTATTTCAGCGATATGCACGACGGCCGCACTGTCCTGCGCAGGGCCGAATTTGCAATCAAAATCCCAAAAATCAGCACCCTCGGGAAGTGCCCTGCGGCGCTCGCGTTTGACGTATTTGCGGATTTCGTGTTTCGTGGCTTCGAGCAATCGCTCGGGATGCTTGCCTTCTACGGAAAGGGGAAATGTTTTTTTCATGGGACGTCCTTATGCAGCGATGATACGTGTCGATGCAAACCCATAAGCCGACCCCTGATAAGGAAGCCATTGCCCTGCTGGAGCCGTTCGATCGCCTTGGATTAGACCGGATTGCATTGGTCAGCAGCGCGGCGCAGGCCCGTGAGGCGTATGCCGTGTTGGCAACCCAAAAGGCATGGGGATTCGACACCGAGTCCAAACCAACTTTCAGGGTCGGCGAAACGTCTGAAGGCCCGCACGTGTTGCAACTCGCTACACCAGAGCGCGCCTGGGTTTTCCAGTTACACGATTTGGCGTGCCGCGCCGTTGTTGCTGAATTGCTGGCGTTGCCCCGCATCGTGAAAGCCGGCTTTGGTCTGGGCGACGACCGCAAGCGGATTTTGGCCAAACTCGGTGTCGGGCCGGTCGATGTGCTGGAACTCAATACCGTGTTTCAGGAGCGCGGCTACCGAAAGGACATGGGCGTCAAGGGTGCCGTGGCGGTGATGTTCAACCGGCGTTTTATCAAGTCCAAAAAAGCAGCCACCAGCAACTGGGCCAACCCGCGTCTGACGGAGTCGCAATTGGTATACGCCGCCAATGACGCGTACGCCGCCATCCGGGTTTTCAATGCCTTGTGCCCGGGCGAGGGTCCGTCGATTTAGACCCGCGTCCAGACCAGCAGCAAGTTGTTCGACGGCATGGCATGGCGCTCGCGCAATCGCAGGCCTTCAATTGCCGCAATTCGCTCGATGTCCTCGCGCTTGCGAATGCCCCAGCTTTCGTCGTGTTCACGCAGACTTTGGTCGAAGTCCAGGTTGCTCGGCGTTGCAGTGACGCCGTTTTCAAAATAGGGGCCGTAGGTCACCAACACGCCGTCGGGCTGCAGATGCCGGGCGCTGCCGCGCATCAGAGCAGCACAGGCCGCCCATGGAGCGATATGCAGCATGTTGATGCACACCAGCAAGTCAAACCGGCGGCTTGCCAGGGTGGGCTCCGTAATGAACCAGGGATCACTGCAAACGTCGAGCTGAACAGCCTCCTGCACGTTTTCCAGTGCCGCTTGGGCCACCCTCGCCTCGATGTTGTAGAGCGCTCCCGGATGCACCTCGGTGGGCTGCCAGGCCCATTGGGGCATGTGACGGGCAAACCATTCAACATGTTGCCCGGTACCCGATGCAATCTCGAGTGCCTGGCCTTGCTCGGGCAACAATTGCAGCAGTACGTCCAGTATGGGTTGCTTGTTCCGCTCCGCGGACGGGCTGTAGTCAGGCCGGGACATAGTGCTTTACTTTCCCCAACTGTCTTTCAAACCCACGGCCAGGTTGAACACCGGCTTGCTGCCTGGTACATGGTCGATCCGGTCGGCCACGAAGTAGCCATGTCGCTCAAACTGGAACTGCTGGCCGGGTAGCGCAGCGGCCAAGGAGGGTTCCACGACGGCTGTAACGACTTTGAGGCTGTTGGGGTTGAGGCTCTCAATGAAATCCTTGCCGCCGGCATCCGGGTTGGGATCCAAAAACAGCCGGTCGTACAAGCGCACTTGCGCATTGACGCCATTGGCAACACCGACCCAGGTGATAGCGGCGCTGGCTTTGACACTGTTGCTGCCTGGCGTTCCGCTTTTGGTGTCTGGCACTACGGTGGCCAGTACGCTGCTGATGTTGCCATTGTCATCCTTGGTGCAACCGGTGCAGGTGATTACATAGCCGCCCTTTAGACGCACCAGGTTGCCGGGGTACAAGCGTTTGTATCCCTTGGGCGGCACTTCACAAAAGTCATCGCGTTCTATCCAGACTTCTTTGCCGATTGTGAAATGGCGTTGCAGCGAAGGCGCCGACGCGTCGTGCGTTGCGTGTGGCAGTGCGGGCTGCGTGCAGGGCTCCAGATGCCCCGCACCCATCACTTCATCCCAGTTGGTGAGGATCAGTTTGACCGGGTCCAGTACGGCCATGCCCCGATGGGCCTTGGCTTCGAGGTCCTCGCGCAGGCAGCCTTCGAGTGTGCTGTAGTCAATCCAGCTATCGCTTTTGGTGACTCCGATGCGATCGGCGAACAGTTGCAGACTCTCAGGCGTATAACCGCGCCGTCGCAGCCCGACGATGGTGGGCATGCGGGGATCGTCCCAACCCGAAACCTTTTGGTCGTAGACGAGTTGCGCAAGCTTGCGTTTGCTGGTGATGACGTATGTAAGGTTCAGTCTCGCGAATTCGTATTGCCTGGGCGCGGGTGCTGCCAGCAGTCCAGCCTCACACAATCGATCCATCAACCAATCGTAAAAAGGACGCTGGTCCTCAAATTCCAGTGTGCAAATGCTGTGGGTGATTTGCTCCAGGGCATCTTCAATCGGGTGCGCGAAGGTGTACATCGGATAGATGCACCAAGTGTCGCCCGTGTTGTGGTGGGTGGCGCGGCGGATGCGGTAGATGGCAGGATCACGCAGATTGATGTTGGGGCTGGCCATGTCGATTTTCGCCCGCAGCACCATGGACCCGTCTTCGTGTTTGCCGTCCCGCATTTCTCGAAATCGCGCCAGATTTTCCGCAGCGCCTCGGCTGCGAAACGGGCTATCGACGCCGGGTTTGCCGAAGTCACCACGGCTGTTGCGCATCTGCTCGGCGGTCTGTTCATCGACGTAGGCGTGACCTGCCAGGATCAGGGCTTCAGCCGCCCGGTACATAAAGCCGAAATAGTCGCTGGCCTGGTACGGCGCGGCGCTGCCGGCGCTCTGGCCGGGTTGTGCCCAGTCGAAACCCAGCCACCTTACCGCATCAATGATGCTATTGACGTACTCAGTGTCTTCCTTTTCTGGATTGGTGTCGTCAAAGCGCAAGTGGCAAACACCACCGTAATCCCGCGCCAGACCGAAGTTCAGGCAAATACTTTTGGCATGCCCTACGTGTAAATAGCCGTTGGGTTCGGGCGGAAAACGGGTGCGAATTTTCGCCGGGTCGGGCTGCCCTGAGGCATGGTGCGCCGCGTCTCCAGGACTACCGGCCCATTTGCGTGCTGCGTAGGTGCCCCTCTGCAAATCGGCTTCAATGATCTGCCGCAAAAAATTGCTAGGCCGGGTGGATGTGGCGTTGTCAGGGGCGTTGGGGAGGCTCATGGACCGAATTTTAGACCTCCACTTGATTCAAAAAAAAACGCACCCCGAAGGGTGCGTTTTCAGCTTGAATCCGCGGTGATTAACGGATCACAGCCAGTTCTTCGAGCTTGCCGCCCTTGATCGTGCGCAATGTCAAAGCACCACCCACGATGTCGCCCTTGGAGTCAAAGGAGATGGGGCCAGTTACGCCCTGGAAGTCTTTGGTAGCTGCCAGAACAGGCAAATACTTGACCGGGTCCGAAGATCCGGCCTTGACCATGGCAGCGACCATCAGATTCACGCTGTCGTACACATAAGGTGCGTAAACTTGAACGTCAACACCGAATTTGGCCTTGAACTTTTTCTCGAAGGCATCTTTTGCAGCTTCGTATTTGCTGCCCTTTTCAACACCACCTGCTTCTGCGCAGAAGACCTGGTTGTCGGTCACTGCGTCGCCAGCGAGCTTGACCAGTTCGGTGGAGCAGATGCCGTCGCCGCCCATGAATTTCGCGACGATGCCTAGGGATTTCATCTGACGCAGCATGGGGCCTGCAACAGCGTCCATACCACCGAAGAACACCACGTCAGGCTTTTTGCCTTTGATTGAAGTCAAAATGGCGTTGAAGTCGGTTGCCTTGTCAGTGGTGAACTCTTTGGCCACCACGGTGCCGCCGGCGGCGACGACTGCCTTGCTGAACTCATCAGCAACGCCTTGGCCGTAAGCCGTACGGTCATCGATCACGGCAATGGCTTTGCCCTTGAGCGTGTTGACCGCATATTTGCCCAGCGTACCGCCGAGTTGCGTGTCGTCAGCCACTACGCGGAAGGTGGTTTTGAAACCTTGGCGTGTGTACTTTGGATTGGTGGCGGAAGGAGAGATCTGGGGAATGCCTGCATCGCTGTAAATCTTGGAAGCAGGGATGGAGGTGCCAGAGTTCAGGTGACCGATCACGCCGGAAACCTTGGCATCAGCCAATTTCTGCGCAACTGCAGTGCCTTGCTTTGGATCGGCAGCATCATCTTCAGTCATCAGCTTCAAGGTCACTTTTTGACCGCCGATGACGAGGCCCTTCGCATTGATTTCTTCGACGGCCATGATTGCGCCGTTTTCATTGTCCTTTCCCAAATGTGCGATAGCGCCACTGGTAGGTCCAACGTGGCCAATGGTTACGACCGCATTTTGCGCGAACGCAAAACCGGAAGTGAGAGCGAAAGCTGCAACGGCAACGGTTGTAAATTTCATGAGTAAAGAACTCCAATAATTTAGTTAAAACAATGTGAATAACTTTTTCACAGGCGGGACCATAGCGTCATTTGTGAAGGTTGGCTATAGGGCTTTTTCCTAACCGCATACCTCAACCCGGTCGCCAGTGTCTCCGCTTTTGAAAAAGTTATAACGCATATTGTGCAATAAGCATGCCATCGATTTCCGGGCGGAGGGAAAATTACTCCAGAAGCGTGCTGGCAAAATCGTTGATGGCAGAAACATCGGGTGGCAGGGCGGTATAACGCAGTCCCTCGCGCACCAGCATGCCACGCAGGCCGCGGTCGATGTCTCTGGCCTGTTCCTCGTCCTGAAAGCGCCCGGTATGCACATATTTTTTGTCACCGCGCTCGACAAAAATGTTGATGTTGTCGTGCTGCCTGTACCAGTCAAGAATTTGCTTGCGGGTCTTGGCAATATCGCAAATATTCTCCGGATAGCTCTCGTTGTAGTAAAGCACCTGTGGGAGTGAGCACTCGGTGATCAGGAATTGCACCTGACCGTCGAGCAGATTGAGCATTTCGAATTGCCGTTGGGCAATGAAATACTGGTTTTTAAGGACCTCAAAATTTTGCTGCCATACCAGTGACTTGGCATAGTCCGGGATGATCTCCACAGTTTTGTTGTGAAGGTTCAGGTGCAGAACGATCACGGCTGAGAACAGCGATTTGTCGCAGCCTGGCCCGCCGATAATGTTGATCACCTTGGTCGGATAAAGCCGCATTTTTGTTTCCGGCAGAACGGCTGCAACGGTGGTGTATCGAATCGTCATGGTGGCCCCTTGTGGTTGGTTTCTTTTCTGTCAATTCGGCACTATGGTAGGGCGCGCTGGTGCACCGATCAAGGGCGCGTAGCCGCGGAAGCATTTTTCGGCGTCTTGTGCGGGTACCGGTTTGCTAAACAGGTAGCCCTGAAATTCCTCACAGCGCAGGCCGCGCAAAAAATCAAGCTGTTCCACCGTCTCAACGCCTTCGGCGATGACTGACATGCCAAAGCTGTGGGCCATGGCCACGATGGCGCGGGTGATGGCGGCATCGCCCGCGTCCCGGGTAATGTTGCGCACGAAGGCCTGATCAATCTTGAGCGCGTCCAGCGGATAGCGCTTGAGGTATGACAGGCTGGAGTAGCCTGTGCCAAAGTCATCCATTGCCAGTTTCACGCCCAGGGCCTTGCACGCGTGCAGCGTACTAAGTGTGGTTGATACGCTGTGAAGTGCGAGGCTTTCGGTGACTTCCAGCTCTAGCATGTGGGGCGGCAGGCCGCTTTCGCTGAGCACGCTCGCCACGGTATTGCTCAGGTCGCCAGACACAAACTGGCGCACCGACAGGTTAACTGCCATGCGGAACTCCGCGTGGCCTTGGGTGAGCCATTGCGCCGCCTGCGCTGCCGCGGTGCGCATGACCCATTCACCGAGTCGGACAATTACGCCACTCTCCTCCGCGATGGGAATGAATTCGGCTGGCGAAATCCAGCCCAGCCTGATGTGCCGCCAGCGCAAAAGGGCCTCAAAGCCCACCAGTTCGCCGGTCTGAACACGCACCTGAGGCTGGTAGTGCAGCTGCAATTCACCGCATTCCAGCGCGCGGTGCAATTCGTTGTGCACCATCAGGCGCCGTGCAACCTGTTGGTTCATGGCGGCATCAAAAACCATTGCCGATCCGGGCCCCATGGGCTTGGCATTGTGCAGCGCCGATTCTGCATTGAGCAGCAAACCATGCGCAGTTTCGGCTTGTTGCGGGTAGACGCTTGCCCCTGCACTGGCGGTCAGGAACAAGGTGTGTCCTTCCACCTCGTAAGGTCTGGCGAGCAGGCTTTGGAGGCGCTCGCTGTGCATTCCCAAATCGGCCAGACTGAGGTGCCCGGCGCTGAGTTGGACCGCGAACAGATCGCTGCCCAATCGGGCGACGGCGTCGTGTTCATCCTGCTGCAATTGCATTTGCATGTGCGAATGAAGTCGCTTCGCTACCTGGTACAGCACCTTGTCGCCCACCACCGCGCCGAGCGAGTCGTTGATTTTGGAAAAGCCATCGAGTCCGAGGCAGATGACGCCTACGTTGCCGCCTTGAGAGATTGCCTGTTCGACACACGCGGCCAGCCGTTTGCCAAACAGCGAGCGGCTCGGCAAGGCGGTCAGGGCGTCCGTTTGCTGGGCTTCGCGGGCCTCGGTTTGAAGGCGCTGCGACTCCGCTTCCAGGGCTGCGCTGCGCACAAGTCGGGCGCGCACGGCTGCCAGCAACTCATCGCGGCGGTAAGGTTTGGTGAGGTAATCGTCGGCGCCCAAATTCATCCCTGCGCGCACGTCGCTGCGATCGGCTTTGGCGGTCAGCATCACGATGGGCACGGTTGCCGTGCCTGGCTGACTGCGCAGTGCCTGGATCAGTCCATAGCCATCGAGGTGCGGCATCATCACGTCGGTCAGCACGAGATCGTGCTTTTCTTGTAGCGCAATGGCCAGCGCTTGTCGCCCGTCACAGGCAACGCTGACTGCGTATCCCTCGAGTTCAAGCATCCATTGCAGGTTTTCACGCAACGAAGGGTCGTCCTCGGCGATCAGGATTTTCATGGAATGCTGCCGTCTTCGCGGCAACGCGGTGCCGGCAGTACCACGGTGAAGCAGCTGCCTGCACCATGGTGCTGGTGACTGCAATCCGGCCGCCGTGGTGTGTGACGGCTTCCTTGACGATGGAGAGGCCCAAGCCAGTCCCAGCAATCGTTCCGACGTTGCTGGCCCTGTGAAAACTGGCAAAAAGCTGGTCCAAATCCTCCTCCGGTATGCCGATTCCATGGTCCGACACGCTGATGTGAAGGTCCCCGGTCTCGATCTCGCGAATTATGAACTCGACCGATTCGCCTCCCGGCGTGTACTTGATCGCATTGGAGAGCAGGTTGCCGACAATGTTGCGAATCAATGCGTCGTCCAGCAGAAAAAAAGTTTCATCGGGTGGCAATTTGACCGTCCACTTCAGTGCGTCGAAGTGGATCGCCGCAGTGCCGCGCAACTCGTCGAGCAAGCCCTTGCAAAATCGCGTGATAGACAATGGTCTTGGCCTAAATTCCATATGCACCGAGTCGCTGCGCCCAATGAGCATGACGTTCTCCAGCATGTGCACCATGCGCTCAACGGCGTCATCAATCTTCTGCAGAGTGGCCTGCTTTTTATCGGTCGGCATGCGATCGTCATAGTGCTGTAGCAGCTCCACTGATCCATGAATCGTCGCAAGCGGCGTGCGAAATTCATGCGATGCCATCGATATAAACCGCGACTTCATGTCCGTCAGTTCAATTTGTTTTTGCAGGGCCAGGCGCTGCGCCTGTGCTGTTTTCTGACGCTCGGTAACGTCCACCACGAACATCAAGGTCGCAGCACGCTGGTTCCAGTCGATCAGGCCCGCCGAGAGTTCAAGCGACCTGGTCTCCCCCGCGGCCGTGACGATACGAAAGCCGTACTCTTTGGCCACTCGCTCGCCCCTTAGCCGCTTTTGGTGGCGCTCAACCACTTCGGCAATGTCATCCGGATGGATCGTGGACGTGAAAGGCTGACTGAGCAAGTATTCCAGGGGGTGTCCGATGGTGCGCACCAGGCTCGGGTTGGCAAAAACCATACGCCCGTCCTGAACCACAACAACACCGACGCCCACGTTTTCGATGAGCGAGCGGTAGCGCTGCTCCGAATTTTTAAGTGCATCAATGGCCTGGTAGCGCTCAATGGCGCTGCTGAAATGGTTGCCGACGAAGGACAGAATTTCGGCATCTGCCTGTGTGTACGTAACGCCAGCCTCGTAACTTTGCACCACCAGAACGCCGGCCACAGTGCCATGAATTTGCATGGGCACACCCAGCCAGGTCACAAAGCCCAAATCGCCCGACGCTTCGCGCAACTCACCCTGCGCGCGCATCGCGGCAAAGCGCTGCGCATCAATCAATTGCGGTTGCCCGGTTCGCAGCACGTACTCCGTCAAACCGTCCCGATAGGGCACGTCTGACGCCTGCGATACCTCACCGTCTTTTTCATCCACGTAATAAGGAAAATCCAGCGTGTTGCGCTGCTCGTTGTAGAGCGCAACATAGCAGTTTTTGGCGTAAATCAGTTCTCCCAGCAAGGCGTGGACGGACTTCAAAAAATCAAAGAAAGGCAAACCCGCAGTGGCACTTTCCGAGATGCGGTAATACGCGCTTTGCAGTGTCTGGGCCTTGCGCAGGTCACGGGCTTCACGCTCCATGTCACTGGTTCGTTGCGCGAGCCAGGCCTGACTGCGAAGGGCCTGTTCTTCATAGCGCTTTTGCAGCGCCCCGTACTCAGTGCGCAGGGCCGCTAATTGATTTTCAAGGTGTTGCAGCGATTCGCAGGGCGTCGGGTCTTTGGGTGCCATGGAGTGTGCGTTTTAAAGGTCCATTAATCATCGCTGGCGCTACCCATGTTACGCAAGGCCGTTTCGATCGCAGCAGCGGTGGCAATTGGCCGTTCCATCGGAAACAGGTGGCTGCCGTCGAGCATGATGACGCGGCCTTTGGTCAATCTCTCGGTCATGGATAGGCCAAAAGTTTTGGATTCCCAGGATTGGATACCGCCAATGAAGCTGGCTGGACATTTCAGGGGATGGCGCTTGAGGATCTGGTCAAGGTTGTCGGGCAGGGTGTTGTAGATGTCAGTTTCTACTGAACGGTCAAATGCCAGATTGCGCCGGCCATTCAACTCGGTGGTGCCATAGGTGGCGTAGTCCAGCAGTACCTGATCGTCCCAGTCTGCAAAGGCCTTCTTCGGGCGAAAGTGCGCCACGGTCTGTTCAATGCTGTCCCAGGCCGTGCGCCGTTGCCGGCTCAGGCGGCTCGGCAGCAAGGAGCCCGAAAGGGGTGTGCCCTTGATGATTTCGAGCGCTGTGGAGCGCCAGCCGCTCAGAAGCGGGGCATCGATCAGCACCAGACCCTTGGTAAATTCCGGGCGCTTCACAGCCAGCATCAGGCTCAAGATGCCGCCCAGTGAATGACCTACCAGCCAGACTTTTTGTCCTGTCTTGTCAATTTGCGCCTGCACAAAGTCTGATAGCTGCTGCACCAGATGCGGCCAGTTGTTGGTAACCGGATAGCGCGGGTCATGGCCGAATTTTTCGACCGCTTTGACGGTATAGCCCCGGGCGCGCAAGCTCTTGAACATGACCCGGTAGGTGCTTGCCGGAAAGCTGTTGGCGTGTGAAAAAATGATCATGGTGCTGCCACATGTTCCTGTCGAACTATCTGGTCTGACCTTCTAAATCAACTTCTCATCGGGGTTGGAAATTTTTCGCAAGGGCAAGCTGCGACCTGTCGGTACCAGCAGGGGAACCAGAGTCGCGCCGCCGGTCCACATCGGATCTTCGATACTGTCAAACACTTCGCGCAGTTTTTGACCCCAGCTGCCATGCAGCATTTGAAAGTAGGGGTTGTGCTCGTCGATGCAGACTACCTTGTCGGTGCTGTACTGGTTGGCTTCATACACCACCAAGTCCAGCGGCAGTCCCACCGAGAGGTTGGACTTGAGCGTGGAATCCATGGACACCAGGGCGCATTTGGCGGCTTCGTCAAGGGGCGTCGCGGGCTGAATCACGCGATCGAGCACCGGCTTGCCGTATTTGGATTCGCCGACCTGGAAG
>Ga0075019_10002598_pt1 | contig 10299 bp, 11 predicted proteins | sample ColStrG_CSR_2013_FD_71473 | JGI IMG/M metagenome (GOLD analysis project Ga0075019, IMG submission 71473) | Freshwater sediment microbial communities in response to fracking from Pennsylvania, USA - Cold Stream Run_MetaG_CSR_2013 | ecosystem: Environmental > Aquatic > Freshwater > Creek >...
CGTTAATGGTGGCCTGACGCTCCCGGCTTCCTATTTCCATCCGCCCGGCATCGTCGTGGTTGGATTCGTGGCTTGATGTGGCGGCCCACGCCAAGACTCGACCGGCTCCCGACGATCGGATGAAAGCACATCGATTAACGGTCGTGCGGTGGCTTTCGATTCGGGCGCGCAAACTCATGCTCGCCGCGAACACGATGCATCCGTCGACCGTGCATGAGCAAGAACGCCTGAATCCGGGCGCGAGTGTCAGAGCTTGTCGACGACCACACGCCCCTGCGCATTCACATACACGTGATAACGGTTGCCGTCCTTGCAGACGGCGGTGTAGTCGCTATCTGCATTTCGCTTCGAGCTCGTGATCTCGTCACACGGCTTGCCCTGCAGCGCGATCGTCACTTTCAGGTCGGCCCCCAGTGAGGCGTCGTTGGCCCGCGCCCCGCCCGCGCTGACCAGCCCCGCCGTCATCAGCGCTGCACCCATCAGGATTCTGCTCATACGTTCTCCTGCCTTCGAATCTACATATTCGACAGCTTGGCCGGATCCGCCAGGATTCCCCAGATCGCTTCTTTTGAGGACGTGATGGCGGCGGCCAGCGTCGGATCGCCGTCCTGCAGCAGTGTGATCACCTTCAGCAGCAGACCATCAAAGTTCTGGCGCAGCGAGGTCGGGGGTGGCTTACCCTGCGCCCGGTAGTACGTGCGGACTCTCTCGAGGAGGTCATCGACCTGGTTCTTGAGCGAGAGCTTGGTGAACAGACCGATGCAGTGGGTTTCGCGAAGCCGCTGCTCGAGTGAACCGAGGTCGAGCGGTTCGGCGGTCGGTGGCTTCGATGCTGACGCATCGGGCCTCGGTGCAGGCAGTATTGCCGCCGTATGCGCCACTGGCGCGACCGGCGGTGGCGCCACGGCGATTTTGGGGGTCGCCTTGGCAGATGGGACGCTAACGGCCGGGGAAGCCGCAGGATGCACCGCGGAAGTGGCCGCCGTCGGTGGGGCCGCGACCGTACTGGCGGCTTGCGTAGACGCGGGCTGCGCAGGCGCATGCGCTGCCGTTTCGACGGCGCCGGCCGCAATGGGTGTCGCCCGCGCCGGCACCGCGCTGGCGGGTACTGCTGGCGGAGGTGCGGAAGGTAGTTGGGTGCAACCGCCACCGGCGATCACGATCACCAGACAGCTAGCAAGGGTGACGCCGCGCATGGCTGAAGTTCCCGACGAGGTTCGGACCTGTGCAACGATTGGGCGTCCGTCTCGGCTAGTTTGCGCCGAAAACGCGATTTTGGAATTGCGATGAACGAAAGACTTGTCTGCGGTGTAACGTAGGCGGGCAGACGAAACAGCGGTTGGGCATGGCTTGCTGCATTGCGCAAAAGTGGCCCGGCACATCGTGACCAAGGGCAGCCGCTATCGGTGACGGACGATCCCGAGAGAATTCGGCGCACCACCATGGGGTCAAACACTCCTAGGCACTGATGGTTCTACTACGCCGCGGCGATTGGCGCCGTTTTCGTGAGAAACCTTTGGATCCGAGGCGGTAGGTTCGCGCTTTGCGCGCGGCCATTGATGCGCATATAATGCGCATAAAGGAGGATGCGTCATGACAGCAAGCTACGACCTGACTGCGCGTAAGCGTCCGGTCAATCTCACGCTCAATGAAGATCTCGTGAACCGGGCTAAGGCGATCGCCGACAACCTCTCCGGGGTCGTTGAGTCATTGCTCGCCGAATATGTGGCGCGCGATGACCGTGAGCGCATGGAAAAATCGAAGGCCATCCGCGCGACCATGGCGACCTGGAATAAGTTTTCCGCAGAACACGGCTCTTTTTCCGACGAGCACTCAACGCTCTGATGGCGCAGTTCGACGTTCACCGGAATTTCGGGCGACACGAGGATGCGATTCCGTTCGTTGTCGTCGTGCAGTCGGCTCAGTTCGACGACTATCGACGCAGGGTTGTCGTGCCGCTCGTGCGGGCCAGCACGCTCGGCAAGACAGCGCTTCGGCACTTCAATCCTACATTCAAGGTGCGGGGTACGGCTGTGGTCCTTCACCCGCTCGAAATTGTCTCCATCGCTGTCGAGCAACTTGGTCCGGTTGTCGCATCACTTGATGCCGAGGGTCAGCAGATAGTTTCCGCGCTGGACGAACTCTTGACCCGAGCATGGAAGTAGGGAGCGAACGACACTTTTCATCCTTGCGTTTCGGGCAATGCAGGCTCCGCGCCGCCCCGCCGCCGCGGCGAAGGACTATGACCATTCTGACGCCGTCACAGCCTCCGGTCTGATTTTGACCGACACGACACTCAACCGCTGGCTGACGGATCGTGAGCAATTGAGTCCCGGCCAGCAAATGGGATACTTGGTCCCGGATCCCAGAGATCGCGCCGACCTGATCGCCTATCTGAAGAAGGTATCACCGCAGCCATGACCGGCAACACTTCCGCGGCACGCCTCGTGCGGGACGTGCGGTCTTGCACGCTCTGCGCCGCGAACTTGCCGCTCGGCCCGAGACCGGTCCTGCAGGCCAATGCCCGAGCAACGATCCTGATTGCGGGACAGGCTCCGGGCAGCAAGGTGCATGCGAGTGGCATCCCGTTTCAGGACGCGAGCGGAGACCGATTGCGTGACTGGATGGGGGTCGACGCCGAGACCTTTTACGATGACACGCAGATCGCCATCCTGCCGATGGGTTTCTGTTACCCGGGTAGGGGCAAGTCGGGCGACCTCGCGCCTCGACCGGAATGTGGCGTGGCGTGGCGAAAGAAGCTGATGGCGGCGCTCGTCAACGTGAAGCTGACGCTCGTCATCGGCCAATACGCCCAGGCCTGGCACCTCGGTGACCAACAGCAGCCATCACTGACGGAAACCGTGCAGGCCTGGCGTAACTACTGGCCGCTGAATCTGCCCCTACCGCACCCGAGCCCCCGCAACAATATCTGGCTCAAACGAAATCCCTGGTTTGAAACAGATGTCTTGCCCCGTTTGCGACGCCGCGTGAAGGAGCTGACGGGCTAAGTAGGCCGGATTCTGCAGTTTGGAGAATGACGAGCAGTTGGGTGCTAATGAATCCCCGCATTCGATGCATCAATCCCGCGAAGGCCCTGATACCAGCGGCTGAAAACCTCAGGGAGAGCGTCACTCAGCCCCTGCCCCGCCTTCCGGTGACTCTCCGACGACGTTCGGGCCTGACACGCAACGCCGACGGCCCGAGCTAGAGGACGGCCGGATATGAAAGCTCCCCGCGTTGCGCGGCACTCGCAGCGGGACAACCCGCGATCGATGCGTCCTCGAGCAGCGCCACGCATTCGACATCGGCGAGTCGATCAGATCGACATTGACATCGGCGAGGTCTGTTTCTCTCGCCTGCCTGATGCGACATCCACGGTCCGGGTACTTGTCAGTCGGGGCTTTGGCACGTAGCCTCGTGCGGGGAAGCACGGAGAACTAACGTTGACGATGCCGGATCCGTATCGCTGGATTTCCGAAATGGCTGTCAGGGCACCGAATCGGCCTTGTCTTGCGGGCGAATTCAGCGCACCACTCGGCTACGCGGACGTTGATGGCGCCGCCGGGCGTCTGGGGTCAGTCCTTCTTGCGCTCGGCGTGCGATCGGGCGACCGGGTGGCGGTCCAGGTCGACAAGTCGCTGGATGCCGTGTTGCTGTACCTCGCCTGCCTGCGGATCGGCGCGGCCATCGTGCCGCTCAACACTGCCTATACACCAGCCGAGCTCGAGTACTTCCTCGCTGACAGCCAGCCATCCCTGTTCGTCGTTCGCCCTGAATTTCTCGAGGCGGCCTCATCGCTTGCCGGCGCAGCTGGCGATCCCCGCGTTGAAACGCTCGGCGCGAAAGGTGACGGCACCCTGGCCGCACGCTACGACACCCAGACGGCGATGGCCGACATTGCCGACGTGGGTCCGACGGGCCTCGCTGCACTGCTCTACACGTCCGGGACCACCGGCCGTTCCAAGGGCGCGATGATCACGCGCGGCAACCTCGTTGCGAACGCGCAGGCGCTGAAGGAGGCGTGGAGTATCACGGCAGACGATGTGCTGGTCCATGTCCTGCCGCTCTTTCACGTGCACGGACTCTTTCTCAGCCTGAATCCGATCTTCGCCGCGGGAGCCTCGGCCAGGATTCACGCCCGTTTCGATCCGCCGGAGACGATCCGATCCCTGTCGACGGCTTCGGTCTTCATGGGCGTACCGACGCACTACACGCGTCTGCTCGCGTCGCGCGAACTGGACCCGCAGACCGTGGGGCACGTCCGTCTCTTTGTGTCGGGATCGGCGCCGCTGCTCGCCGAGACTCACCGCGAGTTCGAGGCCCGCACCGGGAAGGCGATCCTCGAGCGGTATGGAATGACTGAAACCCTCGTGAACACTTCAAACCCCTATAGCGGAACCCGCAAGCCGGGCTCGGTCGGGCTGCCGCTCCCGGGCGTGGAGCTGCGCATCAGCGCGGCCGTGCGCAGCGACGATGGGCTCGACGTCGGAATGATCGAAATTCGCGGCGCAAACGTCTGCGCCGGTTACTGGCGGGCGCCTGAGAAGACGGCCGCCGACCGCACCGAGGATGGCTACTTCCGTACCGGCGATCTCGGCTACATCGATGCCGATGGCTACGTGCACATCTCGGGCCGGGCGAAGGACCTGGTCATCACGGGTGGCTACAACGTCTATCCGAAGGAGATCGAGATGGAGCTCGACGGACTCGCCGGCGTCGGCGAAAGTGCCATTTTCGGCGTGCCCCACCCCGATTTCGGCGAGGCAGTCACGGCCGCCGTCACGCTGAAGCCCGTTGCTGCGATTGAGGAGCGCGCGTTGATCGAGCTGCTGCGCGGTCGTCTGGCCGCCTACAAGGTGCCAAAACGCATCCTGATCGTGGACGAGCTGCCGCGCAACACGATGGGGAAAGTCCAGAAGAACCTCTTGCGCGAGACCTACCGGAACCTTTACATCGGCTAATTTCGGCAGTCCGCATGCCGGAGGGGGAACAATAAAAACAAGTCACGACTCGCTCAGCGGCGAGCAACTGCGTGGATTCTTCTCGGCCTGGGGTGGCTGGGTGCTCGATGGCATGGACTCCTTCATCTATGCGCTGGCACTCGTGCCCGCCATGAAGGAATTGCTGCCGGTGTCCGGTTACGAGGCGACCCCGGGCCACGTCGCCTTTGCCGGCTCCGTCCTGTTCGCCGTATTCCTCGTCGGTTGGGGCTTGTCGTTCCTCTGGGGGCCGATTGCGGACCGCTTTGGTCGTGCGAAGACGCTTGCCGCCAGCATCGCCTTCTACGCGGTGTTCACCGGGGCCGCTGCGCTGGCCCACGATGTCTACCTCTTCGGTCTGTTTCGCTTTCTCGCGGGCATTGGGATCGGCGGTGAGTGGGCCATCGCCGGCACCTACGTCGCGGAGTCCTGGCCGGAGTCGCGCCGCGCCCGCGGCGCCGGCTACCTGCAGACCGGCTACTACGCCGGATTCTTTCTGGCCGCGGCCCTGAACTTCACGGTCGGCGCCGCATATGGCTGGCGCGCCCTGTTCTGGTGTGGCGCGCTGCCGGTAATCGTTGCCTTTTACGTGCGCCAGCGGGTCGCCGAGCCCAAGCGCTGGACCGGCGCGCGCGATCCGAGTCCGCTGCGAACGATTCTGCGCGCGCCGCTGCGACGCCAGACCTGGGTGAATGCCGGCCTTGCGACGGCCTCCATCGCGGGCCTCTGGGCGGGTTCGGTCTATGTGCCTAGCGCGATCGGCGCACTCGCAAAGCCACTGGGCTACACCGCACCGGAGATCACGCGGCTGGCGTCCTTGGGCTCGGGGCTTCTGTCGATCGCGACGATTCTCGGCTGTCTCTGCGTTCCGCCGCTCGCGGACCGTCTGGGCCGGCGGAACACGCACGGACTCTATTTCGCCGGGATGGCGGCATCGATCGTCCTCTCGTTCGGCTGGGTCTTCTACCTGGACCACGCGCTGTGGCCGTTCATCACGAGTCTCGTTCTGCTCGGCTTCTTCGGCGGCAACTTCGCCATGTACAGCCTGTGGCTGCCGGAGCAGTACTCGACACCGGTACGCGCCACCGCCTTTGCCTTTGTCACCTCCTTCGGGCGCTTCATCGGCGCCGGCATCAACTTCCTGATCGGCTGGGCCATCGCCGCCTACGGAAGCATCGGCGTACCGGTTGCCGCGACGGCAGTGGCCTTCGTCCTCGGACTCCTGCTGTTGCCCAAGACGCTCGAGACCCGCGGACAGAAACTGCCCGAATAGCGAGCCGTTAAGCGTTGTGCACGCGCACTCATTTCTCGCCACTCTTTCCAGCTGGCGCCGACCCCGATGCTGCAAAACGTCCCGACGGTGCTTTGGCCCTGCGTAGGCAGATGAAACGGCGGCGCGAGGCGGTGTCAGCAACTCGCAGTCAGGACGACCAGCTGCGGTGTCGGTGGCGAGTGATAGGCGTCAAAGTACTGCACGGAGCCATTTGGCGGACCTGGCGCGTCGGATCGGACGAACTGTTGGAGTCGACTGCGCCGGACGGGTCTGAAGTCGGCGAGCCTAAAAATGTGACGGGGATTTACTGCGTCGGTCCGATAGCGCACCTAGAACCGACGTTCGCGTTTGAATTGGCGCCAGGAACCGGCACTTCTCCAACCCCACCTCCGCTCCTCGATTCTAACGAGCGTTAATCACCGAACCGACCGGGACGGGCGCAGACGTCATTCTCCGCACTCGGTCGCGAATCACGCAGTAAACGCGATTCCGGGTTCCGGGCCTTGGCCATCCGTGGTCATTCCTGCGGCTCGCACGCGGTCCTGGCGGACAGGCTTATCACACACAGGATGCCCCCTATGACTTCCCTTTTGCTGGCGAATCGATGGAGGAAAGCGGTGGCATCGTCTGCCCCCGATTTCGAGCCTGAAGTAGCGCGGGCCGATCAGCCGGCTCCCTCGGACTTGCGACCGATAACGATGCGCCTCAGTGCCTCGTTGGCGCGGAACTTTCCTGCCAGGTCGGTGCGGATGCAGACCGGCGCTCTTCTGATCCTCTCCGGCCTCGCCGCCTGCGCAGCGACGCCGACGGGGCCGACTCCGGAAATGACCCGCGCCGAGGGCGCCATAGAGCAGGCGCAGCGCGCCGGTGCCGCGGAGTTTGCGAGTGAACCGCTGGCCTCGGCGCAGCGGCACCTGTCCGATGCAAAGGCCGCCGTCGGCAGCCATGACAACGAGCGCGCCACGCGCCTGGTTGAGGAGGCGTTCGCGGATGCGCGATTGGCGGACTTCACGGCGCAGAGCGTGAAGTCGGGCAAGGCGGCCGATGAGGTCGACACGTCCATTCAAACGCTCGAGACTGAAACGAATCGCCCGAGGTCCCCATGAACGGCAATCTCCACCTCCGTGAACTTAGCGTCGTGCTCACCGCCGCGGTAGGTTCGCTCCTCGTCAGCTGTGCCTCCGTACCGCGTGACAACCCGCAACTCGATCTCGCCCGCACGGCCGTGGCCTCCGCGCACAGTGACACGCACGTCACCGGCGATGCGCTGGTCGAACTCGGGAAGGCCGACGCGGCGCTCAGCGCTGGCGATTCCATGCTACTTGCGCAAAAGCCCATGGCGGAAGTAGATCACGAGGCTTATCTCGCGGATCGGTATGCCCGTGCGGCCCAAGCGCATGGCAACGTGCTGTATTCGGAACGCCGGATCGCCGAGCTCGCCAACCGCCGCAATGCCGTTCTCCTAGCGGCCCGTGACAACGAAGTCAGGCACGCGAATGCCGTCGCGGATGACATGACGCTCGAAGCGAAGAATGCCCGCAGCGACGCGGCATCAAGCGCCGTGGACACGGCGGCGGCGGTGGCGCGCGCTGATCAGCTCGACGCACAGCTCACCGAAATGCAGGGGCAGCGCACCGACCGGGGCGTGGTTGTCACCCTCGGCGATGTCCTCTTCGCCTCAGGCCAGAGCACTCTGCAGGAGGGATCCGGACGTTCGATCGAGCGTCTGACAGCCTTCCTGAGCGCCCATCCGTCCCGGACGGTTCGCATTGAGGGCTTTACGGACAGCGTTGGTGGCGTGGAATTCAACCGCGCCCTGTCAGAGCGGCGGGCCATGGCGGTCAGCGACGCGCTGACTCATGGCGGTATCGACCCTGCACGAATCCGTACGGAGGGCTACGGTGAAGCCTTCGCCGTCGCTGGCAACGGTACGGTTGTCGGCCGGCAGCAAAACCGCCGCGTCGAGGTGATCATTTCCAATGACAACCTGCAGGTGAGTGAACGCACCCGCTGACCCAGCCAGATCCCGGCGCCCGGCTGCGGCGTTCGGCGCGGCAGCGGCGTGCGGGCGACATCTACGGGGCGCGAAGCCGGCTCGCGCTCTGATTCGGGAAGACGGTATCGCGCGTGACGCCGATCGGACTCAGTGCGACCGGTGGACGCAGCCGGCATCTGAATCACAAAGTGCAAGGCGCGGTCGATCGGCTACTGCGGCGGTGGCGGCAGCACCCCTGGCGCCTGACCGCGAGAGATGCGCTCCTGCCGGGCGGAAATCGCATTGCCGTATTGAATATCCGAGCGCGTGGCATCGCGCTGCCGGATCGTGTCGGCGCCCTGATCGCAGTAGTCCTCGCGCGCCTGATTGCATCGCGCGACGAGGTCCTTGTCCGCCTGCACTTTCGCGTCGGATTCGGCCTCTCGCCGTTCGGCCTGTCGCCGCTCTTCCTCCGCCTCGCGCGCGCCTCCAATGTCGCGGGCAGCCTTTGCGGCTCCGTCCGTGAAACGTGCGACGGCGGTGGTCCTCGAGGTCGTGACGGGCACGGCCGGGGCCGAAGTTCGCGGCGGCAGGTGCAGGGATACCGGCGCTGCTTCCTGGCCGGACGGTGCGTGGTCGGAATAGTGGGTCTGTCCTTGCGCATCGACCCATTTGACGATCTTCTGCGCCCCGGCGAAACCTGGCGCCGTCAGGCAGAGCAACGCGCTCAGCCCCGCCGCTGCTCGCATGACTCGATGGGTCGGAATGCGGGCATCCCGAGAACCGTTCAGCGTAGGCAAATGCGAGTCTCCATGACCAATGCCGGTGTCGGGCGAGCAGCTTTCTTACTTGTAGCTTAAGCAGGAACGACGAACAAACCGGTACCGGCATTTTGTGACCGAGCCCGCAACCGCGAGACCGTTCGCGGTCAAGGCCGGACCTGCCGGCGTTCGGTCGGATCCAGTCGGTCGGCGGACGCGGTCCGCCCTGGTCAGATTCTGGGTCCGGGCTCAGGTCCGATCAGGCGTTCAATGACGCTGCCGACGCCGAGCAGCGATCGGTCGGAACGGGTCGGGCCGTCGATCTCGATCGCGACCGGCAAACCGTCCGCGGCGATGCCGACTGGAATGACCAGCCCCGGCAGATCAATGGTGCTGCCCGGCGAAATATTTCGTGACATCGCCTCGTCGAAGGACACGGTTCGGCCATTGCCGGTGGACACGGTCTCGTCGCCAATGCGTGGCGCGGTTGTCATCGTTGCGGGGAAGACGAAGGCCACCGCTCCCGTGCGCTCGAACGCGTCTTGGAAGAGCGCCCGCATCTGCGGCCGTAGTACGTTCATCGCGTGGTCGTACGCCTGATCGCTCGTGGCTTTTGGGGCGCCCGGCAGCACGTATTGCATAAAGGTCTGACGAATGTCGTCGCTCGCGTGAGCGACCAGTTCGTCGAAGGTGACGCCGGTATTGTTTTGCTTCAGATAATCCGCGAGTGCGCGGCGTACATCGTGCTCCTGCACAGGATCGGAGATCTTATCGATCAGCTCCCGAAGGTTTGGCAGCTTCACCTCGACGATCTGAATGCCGGCCGACGTCAGACGACGCAATGCAAGATCGGTCAGGCGCGCCACCTCCGGCGCAAGCCCCTCGAAGAAATAGTCCCGGCACACCGCGAGCCGGATGGCCTCCGGCTTCGGAACCACGAGCGGTGCTGAGTCCCGGGTGATCACGGAATCGAACAGAACGATATCCCGCACCGATCTCGTCACCGGTCCGACCTGGTCGAAGACGGGCGTGATCGGGACCGCGCCTGCCGTCGGGTACCGGCCGGTGGTCGGCCGAAATCCGACGAGTCCGCAAAGGGCGGCCGGAACCCGAATGGATCCCTGGGTATCCGCAGCGATGGCGAGGGGCGCCATTCTTGCGGCAACTGCCGCTGCGGATCCGCCGCTGCTCCCGCCGGGAACGCGGGTCGGGTCGTACGGGTTGTGCACCGCGCCAAACGCGTGGTTATTGCTGGACCATGAATATGAGAGTTCGTGGAGGTTGGTCTTGCCGAGCACGATGGCGCCGGCG